>Ga0100403_1001787_pt1 | contig 18435 bp, 25 predicted proteins | sample CryGeymet201501t_FD_83663 | JGI IMG/M metagenome (GOLD analysis project Ga0100403, IMG submission 83663) | Groundwater microbial communities from Crystal Geyser aquifers in Utah, USA - Crystal Geyser metaG 2015-01t | ecosystem: Environmental > Aquatic > Deep subsurface > Groundwater | place...
GAACCTACCGCCTTTTTACTTTGACTAGGGTATTCTGCTCGATAAGTAGCATAAAGCCCGTATCGCATTACAGGGTCAGATGAAGTACCGTCACCGTTTAGTCGCTCTCTAGCTATTGTGATGTCAAACGTACTATCCTCGCCCTCTGTTTGCTGAGCAATCTCCATTAGAGCTTCGTTTAAGAAGATGTTGAGTCCCATTTCATCAAGCTGTAGTACATCGGTGTCAGTAGTCGGTTGTTTAATCCAAGTACCGCCTGATGTTTGGAACAAATAGCCTGAGTAATACTTAATATCGAATGGTCGCCCGACTGATACTGTAATATTGTCTACTCGAATAGCACTGATGGCAGAAGCTACTGCAAAGGTTATCTTAGCTGAATCAATATTAGCTGGTGCCACTGTGCCTGTCTCAGTAGCGGTACTCCAAGGGAAGCGTAGTAGGTTCCAGCCCTCTCTAAAAGCTGTCCCGTCTGCTTGAGTAGTTTGAGCTACTGTAGTCCAGTAGTCAGTCGTCAAGTCGTTACCAAAAATGAAGGTAGCTGATGTCACCACCGTTGGCATATACACCCACACAAAGAAGTCGGCTATCTCGTCCCAATCAGAAAGGTCTATGGCATCGAGGGTAGTGTTATCAATGCCGTCCCCTGTAGCCGCCACATCGAATCGGATAGACGCACTACCGGTGTACTTGTATATTTCATCTGCTACGAGGTTTGTAGCCCCTGCTACCGCCGCCCACGTACCGTTATCGGTCAGACTGTTCATATTGTGAATAGTCTTTGGTGGGGTAGTGCGCCAGTTAGCCCTTAATACCTTAGTACCATTAAGACCATCAATAGCGATGGTTTTGTTTTGAATGGCTTTTTTGAGGTCGAAGTTAGTTAAGAACTCTCTACGAGCATAGTCAGACAGATTGCGCTTATCTTGTGGGATAAGGTCTATAGGCTTTTTGTAATCTGTTGGAAGTGCGTAGTTGAACACGTCATCGTGAACAGTCTGGGATAAGCCTTGTAAACGAATGGTTGTCACTGGGTCAATCTTGGAAAGCACTGCATTGGCGGCACGCTCAAATAATTGATATTTGTTGCGTACCTTATTCAGAGTAGCACCGTGTGCCATTCCGGTTAAGTGGTTTTCAATTTCTCCGATAGAATATGACAAAATATTACACTGTTATTAATTCCTTAAAAGTAGGAATCAACTTAATCTCATCGTTTATTTTTCGAGGGTGATGAGCATGGCAAAGTGTTATGCCATTGTTAACCTCGTATCTTAATTCTGGGAACTTTGACCAGCGTAGGATATGGTGTGCTTCTAATCTACCGTTACAGTCTTCATTGCCTATTTTGCATTTCCAACCGTCACGGTTCTTTACTGCTTTCATCCATACTCTATAAGCATAATCATAAGCTTGGATTCTCCCTTTTTTTAAGGTAGTTCTGTCCGCCTTATAGCTATAATGATTCTTACCACGATTCTTTTTTATGAAGCAATGACTACACCTCTTAGCAGAGTAACTCGCTACTTTAATGTTGCAGTCTATACAGTTTGACAATCCACCTTTCCAGTACGGACTATTTTCACCAGTAGGTACCCGAGCAGAACGGACTTGTGACATTTTTTCTCTAGTTTCTTTAGGAAGTTTCTTACCTCTTTGAGAAGCATACCTACAATCTAAAGAACAGAATTTAATCTGTTTCCAATGAGTTGCCTGTTTTTGCAAACTAAACTCTTTATTACATTGTTGGCAAATTTTTTCTACAAAAGATAAGGACATAATTTATTTTATCACAAGTTTTTTTCAGATTTATTCTTCAATGCTTATTTCACAAGTAGAATCGTCTGTTGATATTGTAGTTGAAGCAAATGTTACTACGCAGCGTACTTGGTCAAAGACATCGCTAACTAAATCAAGCGAGTACATTGCTGTAGTAGTACCAACTGCTTCAAGTGAAGCTACTCTAGTGATAGTTTCTGAATTAGCATTAGCTACGTTTGAAATCAACTTATTGTAGTCATACCAATCAGTACCGTTAGGTGATACCTCGATTGCGAATGTAGATGTAGCCGTACCGAGTGCATCATTGTACTTAAAATATGCCTGTACCTTTTTAGCTCCAGCGATTGATAGTGAGTCTGAAGTAGCGTCAGTAGTTGTTGCTGACAGCACCGTATAGTGACGGTAGATTTCGGAATTTGGACTTAGACCTGTTCGTTTATCAAGTACGTTTGCCGCTTGAACAACTGTAAATAATAATGCGAATAGTGCGAGTGCGAACCCTGCGTAAATAAGTTTTGTACTAATTGTTTTCATAAATTGATTAAGTTATCTGCTAACAGCACCTATTCGTGTGTCCGATATTATCGGACACACAGTAGATGCTATTGGCAGGACCCTGCTTCTATTCTTAAAGCCGTAGTTGTAGCGGCTAGATAGATTCTAGTAGTAGTTCCTGTTGTGCTTACCATCTCAATACAAGTACCCTTACCTGAACCAGTTGTAGCTGCCCCGATAGTAGTAGTACCTGTGCTAGTTAGGGAAAGGTCACCTGCATCTGCGATGATATCTCCTGCTGTAGCAGTTAATGATTTGGCCTCAAGATCGCTATTTGGAAAGCGGGTAAAGCCTCCCAATACTTCTGATTGATTATCACCAACCAGAAGACTTGCGCCAAAGAACACGGCTACAGTTGTAGCAAGTGCAATTATGGCGACTTTTACTATGTCATTCATAGTTCTAGTTGGTTAAGTGATAATCTAACTTCCTCTCAAACCAACATAGCCGCTCCAAGTTCCAGGAAATGAAATCTCATCGAACAAGTATCGGTAAACGTAAGAGTGAGTACGGGTGTACTTTGGTTCAATCATTGAAGACTCGTAACCAGCGAATACCTTGCGATGTACTTGGTGTTGAGCTGATACAACGTGAACCGCTGTTGCCTTGTATGTACCTAGGTCACGAGCTGAGTTAAGGAATGGTGACTGTCCGATAGAAACTCGTCCATAATCGGTCTCAAAAATGTTGAGGTTGTTTTCAGCTGAGTCAGCAATCGCTTCTGAGTTCATGATTTCCTTTAGGTGCTTGTACTGTGTTGAACAGGTCAATACACCGGCTGGAAGGTAACCATTAACCTCACCGTGTTGCCCAAGCTGGGTTTGTAGTGAGACAAATGAGTTCCACAAGGTATCTGGAGACAAAGCACCAGTTTCCTCGTTATCTACAGTATCTCCACGTAGAGTAGTGTGTGAAGCCGAAGCTAGAGCATCACCGTCTGGTGTGGTGTAGAAGTTACCATTGAATGCGTCACCGTAGGTCTCTGTAAGAGCACGACGGTCACGGGTACGAACAACAGCGTCACCGATCTGACGACCAATTTCTGCTTGTTTGTTAGCACCGTTTGGACCAACCTTAAACGCCTCCCAAGAAACTGGTAGGTCGTTTGTGTTCTTAGTTAGTTCGATGGTCTTTTTGTTGCCGATAAAGGTGTTCACCGTAGGAACTTCCGCTTGTTCAGCCACTTCAGCAACGTCTGGTACACCTGCGTCTTCATCAAAGATGAAAGCTCGCTGGTCGATACTAGACTGCTTGAAAAATACTGAGTTGGTAGCTCCTATGTATGAAGGCTGGCTAGAACGCTCCGCTTCAGTCTCGTAAAAGACTGCGTCGATAGCAGTTTGCACTGCATCAGGCGATTGTCCACCAGTATGTCCTCCAGTATATTCTGACATAAGTAGTAATTAGTTAGCTATTAAGAAACATCGTTACGCATTGCGCGCGCATCTACAATCACACCAAGAGTACCCTTAGCAGTATCTCCGTCTTCAATACGAAGACCAGAAGTATCAGCGGCGGCAGCTTGGTCGAGGGTGTAAACGCTAGATGTTAGGTCAAAGAGAATTACATCGCCTAAAATAGCGAGTAGTTCTGCTGCGGTATCGACAGCCGCAGTTGATTTTGCCTTTGCCCATAGTTCAGTAAAGTTTGGAATTGGTCGAGTAACAGAAACCTCACCAGCTACAGAAGCGGTGTGTGTTCCTGCCTTTGCTGCAATACCACCGAAGTTATCAGTAGCAATTACAGGCTTTGCGTCAGTAAGGACAATCGCAGTGTTAGCCGAAGCTGCACCGGAGGAATAAGTTCCATAAAGCAGTACCGGCTCCCCTACGTTAATAGCGGTAGCGCCGGCAGCAACCTTATAGACTTTGTTCTTTGATGGTCCTACTACACGAACATCGTGTTGTGCCATATATAAGTCAAGATTTAGTTAATAATCTTGACTATAAAGCTCTATTCTCCTTTCCAGCGCTTCTTCGTCTTTGGATCAAAGTAGAATGTTTTACCATCCTTTAACTTCTTAGAGTAAAGACGTTTCTTTCCATCCCATTTCATACCAGACGCTTTAAGGGTCTGGGCATCTTGTGATGAAAGTGTGGTTTCAGCCGTACCAGTTGGGTCTTTAACCGTACCAGATACGTCTTTATTCCTAGTGTCTTTACTCTGCAAAGAACGCTTCAATTCGCTATTTTGAGCAATAACTCGCTTGTAGTTGAGTCCACCGAGAGCAAACATTACGTCTTCTTCAAGATTGCCGGTAGGAACTACACGGTTCTTCCAGAAGAGATAAGCCGCCTCAGCTTCGTCCCCCTCTACGTGCTTGGCAATAAGATTCTTAGCTTCACTATCTTGATTACTTTTCTCGTTAGTACGAGCAAATTCAGCAAGAACTTGGTTAATATCGGCACGAGTTAAAGGTTTGTTCTCATCCTCTTCAGGTGGAGTCTCATCCTTTTCATCACGCTTCTGTTCACGAAGTTTGAAAGCAAGGTCGGCGGCAGCTTTAGTAGCTTCCTCCGCTCTTTTTGTTTCAGCATCAGCGAGTGCTTTATAGTCAATGGTCTCAGTAGGTTTCTGTTCCGTAGTTTCCTCTTCATCGAATTCCTCCTCTGTAGTTTCTTCTATCGGTTCAGGAGTTTCTTCTACTGTTGTTTCTTCTACTTCATTTGTTTGTTCAGTCATATGACATCGGATTACTCCGTAAGATTATTGAAATTTTTAAGCTATTTAGCATCGGCATTACACCGTCGATACCACCGCTAGAGTGGCTTGGGACAAACCGACAAGCAAACGCTTATCAGCTGTACCAAGCTACCCTTGCTTGGTTAGTGTTTTTACTTTGGTCTTTATAATGTCCCAAGTATATTCTATCAGCTTTCCTGCGATTAAGTCATCCACAGTTTGAGACTGGTAGAACATCTTTTTAGCAGTATGGTGTTTAACCTCTGCGTTCAGGACTTCATAAAGGAAGAACTTTTCAAATAATTCCGCTTCGGATTTTATTTGCTTCACCTCATGTTCGGTCAACTCCCTACCTTTGAACCAATACGCTCCCTTCTCGTATTTAAGTATATCATTGTCGCCAATGGTCTTAAACAGATGTGAGACTGTACTGGTGAGAATCTTATGCTTATCAGACTTAGATTTTACCGCCAACAGCGCATCTTCGGCTGTTAGATATCCTCCAAGTTTTTTTATAAGCCAGTTACGCATGATTAGTCAGCCTTTGGTTTGTCTTCCTTCTTTGGCTTCTCAGCCTTTGGTTTTTCATCTTCTACCTCTACTTCCTCAATCGCTACTTCCTCAGCTGGACGTGGCTTACGCATTACCACAACCTGTGGCTTTACGTGTGCCTTCCCTGCCTTATAGTCCCAGAATGAACCATTCTTTACCTTTTCGCCATTAAGCATAATCAGACCACCAAGGCGGTCGTATTCTACCAAGATAGCGTTCTCATCTGTACTACCAACCGCTTGGATAGCTCTATCCACTTTTGGTTGGTACTTCAATGTGTATTTACCTATTTCCATACGTTTTTATTATTAAATAATTACTTATAACTATATCACAGTCGGTTGACGAGGCTGGACTGCTTTACTCTTAGCGTTCGCCGCCGTCTCCGTTTCTGGTACTGTCCCCATTACTTGTTCAGGGGTAGCAGACTGCTCGACGATATAATCATCGGCTTTCTTCTTACGTCCCCGAAGCAAATCACGGACGAGTTGTTCTGGTTGTACGATAGGGTCTTGTCTTAGGAGTGTATACATTTCTTGGTCCATAGCTTGTTCAAAGGCGCTGTTCTTTGGAATCATTGTGTCAGGTTCAACCCGAATCATATACTTCATCTTGGAGAACAAATGAGGATTTACCATATAGATATGCTCGCTGTTCTTTGGATAGCCTGTTTTATCAAGCAGTTCAAGGCTCTTGGCTTTCTTTTGATCTTCACTCATTGTCTTACCAACAAGAGCTTCACTAAAGATAATCTTCTTGCTTACTTGCTTGCCGTCAACAGTCTGGTCTTCAAGTAGGAAGTTACGATAGCCTAGGTTGCCTGTGAGTTCGTCAATCTGTGCGGTAGTGAGGTGATTTACCCCAATATCCAACATAAGTTGTCCTACTTGTGCTACTGACTGCCCTAGAGTCTTACCTACACCCGATAGAAGTATCTGCGAGTTACGCTCAGCTTGAGCAACTGAGTATGCTTTTTGATTTGCGTCAGGAAGTTGTCCACTCTGTACATCTGAAATACTATTTTCCTTAAGAGAGCTTTCTACTGCTGCCATAGCATTGTAGCCACTAGCATTGTTAGAGCGGGGCATTATGGCAGTCACCTTAGCTTCAGGATTTTCAAAGGCTGACACCGCTCCCGGCATCATCATGTCGGTGCTGATGTCATCTACGCCCGATACTGCTACTGGTGGCAATAAGTCCAATATCTCTTTGTTCATCGTCACTTCATAGAGTGCGTCTAGGAGTTGGTGGTCCCAACCAACGTTATTCACAAGTGACTTGTAGTAAAAAAAGTGTTCGTTAATACGCTCATAACCAAACGGTACAATGTCATACTTCGGCGCACCTCTTGAGTCCCGGTGCTTGATAGGATTCATCTCGATATCCTCTTCGTTACCCATGAAGATACCGTTAACAAACGGCACTTCCATATCTTCTCGACGTGATTCAGCGTAGACAATCTCTACAAGATGGTCATGCTCATCATCTTTAACTTCATAAAACAGTCCATCCTCATCGTTATAAATACTCTGTATACCAGCTTGGACATAACCCCAGTTATCTTGTTCGCCAAATAAAGCCTCGGCTTCCTCATACTCCACATACTTCTTCTTGATAACTGTCCTTTGCTTCTGGATATTCTGCTCGTAAGCGTTCGTTATTAAAATCTGGTCGGCAGAATATACATTAGCTTGGAAGCCTGAAAGAACATCATCAAGTATCTCTTTCTTCTCCCAACCTTGTTCAGTGCGTATCTTAATCTTCTGGTATACCTCACAGTAATCCACGCCTAGATATGTCACAGGATTCACCAACATACCAAGCGATGTAAGTAAGAATGAATCTCGATAGTTGGAATTGACTGTCATCCATTCCAAGATGTCTCGACCTATCTCTGCCATATCCAAGTCACCCTCGTCTTGGTCATTTTGAGCAAAGACGTTAGGAACAATATAACTAGAGGTCAGGTGGGCATGCATCGCCATTGTTCTATTGCGTGCCATTGAGCGTGTACCTCGCCACTTCCACGCTTCTCTAGGGTCTTCATATGACTCGTCTACAAAGGAGTTAAAGGTACGCTGGTCCCGGTTCATTCGGTCAATCACCGACATGTTATTTAGTTCTTCAAAAGAACGATGAAGAATATCGTAGCCGTCATTAAAGGCTCGCTTAACCTTTCCAGTTAAATCAGCTACTTCTTTCGTTGGTTGATAGCCGGATACCGGCGTTGAGTCATAAATATCTCCAAGCATTGCTTAGTGCCACGATTACGCAGTGGCTCGAAGGTTATAATTTAATAATAGCATACTAAATCTTTTGTCAATACTTTCTTCGCGCAGTTTGTGGCACATGGATGATGACACCTTTCTTGGCTTCTGTTGGTGTTGATGTGCGGTTGTAGCCGGACCAAGATGGGGCGATTGTTTTAGAGCCAGTGGTATGCACTGTTAGTTTGTATTCAAGACGTGCTTTCATCATCGCTGTATCAGCAAAGTCAGGAGAACGTCCTAATTGTTCTTTAATTTCATCTTTTGAAATTACTCGTAGCTTAGTATCTTTGTCTCTGTCTCTACTTTTAATATATTCCAGCTCCTCAATAAACATATCTTTCCACACTTCATAAGTAAGCCCAGGGACTTCTGAGATGAACTGCCCTTCTTCAATATCCACAGACATTTTGTGACTGTTTACAATATCAGCAAAGGTGTAAGAACACTGAGCTTTTAAGTTAGCGTAGTTTTCTGTCTCACCAGTTAGAGGATTAGGCAGTGCTTGCGAGTTAGCAATGAAGCCTTGTACACCTTTCATCCCGTCAACCACTGCACCACCAATACCATCTTCGTCAGGAACGATACGACTATAAGTTATCTTCTCTTTAGCTGAAATATCTTTAGCTTTTTGAGTCGTTATTCCAGTATCTTGTTTCTGGTAAATACGCACACCATATAGTTTCCAGCCTTTCCATAAATAAATAACTGTCTTATCTACACCGTGACGAGCTACGTCAATAGTCATTGCCTTGTCTCCTTCTTCCACTGTATTTGAAAACAAATCAAGAATAGCGTCAGACTCGATGAGCTGTGCTGGATCACTATCATAATCAAACGAACCAAGTTTTAGACGAGCACGCATTGATGGGTCTTTGATACGGTCAAGCTGTTTACCATATGTATCAGCCGTATGTGGGTTATCAGTATAAAAAGCGTGAATAAATACCACGTCTTCTGGTAACGTCCCGTCTTCAAACTGCTTGTAAACTCGCCTTACCCAACCTTTGTTAGGGTTGTATGTGTACAGCGTGTCTGGTTTCAGCCCAAACTCATCATTCATATGCCTACCAATACGAGACTGAAGAATGTCTACTGCCATAAAAGGTATCTCTCCAGCTTCTTCAATCCAACCATCAGTATATTCAAGAGAACCAAGTCGTTCGTACATCGGGTCACTTGGTTTCAAAGCAAGGTCTAAAAAGTCAATGCGACTACCATTTTTAAACTCTATGTAATTATACTTTCCATTGAAATGCCAATCATCTTGTGGAATTTCGTGATACTTACAAACCTTATTAAAGGTCACATAGACAGTTGACATCAAACGAGACAGCTCATTGCGTCCAACAAAAGACTTGTAACCAGGATATGCGTACGCTCTAGCTAGTCGTGACTCACAACCCAACCAGGACTTACCACCTCCAGCCGCACCACCATAATGAATCTCTGCTATAGCAGGGTCTTGTAATGCTTGCCAAGCAAGGTATTGCTTGACGTTAGGTTTGATTTCAAGATTTCTTCCCTTCATTAGGCTGGTTAATAGTTATCCCTGTGATAGGCATCTTCTTGCCGTCTTCGTCTTCGGTGTTGATTGTTTGAACAACCTTACCCCAACCTCTTTCAGATAACCATTCACGAGCTTTATGGTCACCATCCTTAGCTTGCATAATTGCTTTGTCAACAATTGGTCCAAGCTCTTTATCAAGACGCTTAGCAATATAGTCACGAGCTTTTTCAGCTAACAGAGTAGACTGCTTGGGTTTTCGCCCGCCTTTCTTTCCGTTTTCTACTGATGTTGTACTTCTTTTGTCTGCCATATACTTGATTTAGGTAAGAACCTATTGTATTACTTCCCCGCCCTCCGCTTCGGAGTAGCTGGATTATTCTTCTTGGTCTTGTAGATTATACGGTCACGCATTGGTTTTGATTGTGGCATATATTTTACCCATTATCCCTCATCGCCTCCTCAATTTCTCCATCCCAGTCATCTTCTCCTGCTCCGTTACCTTTCTTATCTTGACCTGATGCTTTAAGTATAGCACGAGCAATGGCGTTGTAGCCATCAGCTGGTGATTCGTCCTTAGTTTCTGGAATAAGTATCTGTACCGTTGCAAGGTGTGACGCTACCGATACGGCGTGTTCTACCACCAGTCGGACCACCTTAGCCGGGTCAATAATATCCTTTCCAATCTTCAAGTTACCACCAGCATTCTCTTGAATCTGATTGTATGGTGCTTTAAGTGACTCAGTAAGAATAGACTGCGGTAATGTCTCAGCTATCTCCTTCAAACAAAGACCACCACCCGCTACATATCCTTCTTCTAGTGCTGCCTTAGTAGCGTATACAGCATCTTCAACTTTGAGCTTTAAGTACAACCCTTCAGCTTGTGACGGCGCACCAACTCGAATGATACCAACTGCTGATGACATCGAAGCTATCCGTCTATCAAGTAACGCCTTATGGTTCTGCATCTTAGTCTCAGCCTTTTGTTTCTTTAGTTCTTCAATACGCTCCTTAACTGCTGTCTTCTCTCCCTTTCCTCCCGTGGCAATAGCATCTTCTCTAGCTTCCATATCTTTAACTACCAAACGGCCAAGGAACCCTAAGTCTACAGCTGACACTGTGGATAACTTCATATCCTTGTCCTTGTTAATAAACGTAGCCCCAGTATAAGCAGCCACATCTTCAAACTGTTCACTTCTAAGTGACGGTACTTTCACTGGATAAAACATATACCCGCTTGGTGATACTGTCCCGTCTGGATTAACTATCCGCTGTGAGTTAAATAAATTACCGAGTACCGAGTCAGAGAATGACGGCGCCAAGATAGCCAGCTTCTTGATATTCCCCTCCTTGAACAACCTACCGATTAATTCACCTACTTCCACCGCATTATCTAAATTGTAATTAGTAAGCAATACCGGTACGTCTTGCATTACCATTTCGTATCTCGCTTGATTGTTTACAAATACCTTGTTAGGTACTTTGGCAGGAAAGCGCATACCCTTGATGACCTCATGTTCAATCTCTCCCTTAAATCCCTCAACTACATCAATATAGCCGTCTACGCCCACTTCCCAAGCCATTGAAGCTATTAACTTACCTAATTCCTTATCCTCTACTGAAACAGTGGCGATCTTCTCCAACTCCTCAATGGTCTTAACTGGCTTAGCCTGCTTCTTAACCGCTTCAATCACCGCTACACTAGCTTCAATCATCTGGTTACGAATAGCCATCACATTAACGTTGTCCCGTTTAACAAACGACCCAGCATTAGCATTAATGTTTTCGTATATTTTATTTAAAAGGTGACCACCAACCACAGAAGTTGTAGTAGTACCGTCCCCAGCTATTTCATTAGTCTTACTACAAGCCTCAAAGAACGCCTCTGCTACCAACTTTACAAACGGGTCTTTAGGTTCGATTGCTCCAGCAATGGTAACTCCGTCATTCGTGATACGAGGACCTCTCCCAAACGTCCGATACATCAAAGCGTTACCACCAGCTGGACCAATAGTTAATCTAACTGGATCATAAACAGCATTAACTCCTTTAACGATAGCCTTCTGTGCTGCTTCACCTGTTTTTACTTGCATAGATTATTTACGTTTCTTAATACTTATATTTTTGCCATTAACAGAACTCTCCACTTTTCTTTCGCCTCTCGGTTCACGGACAACTTTCTCTTTTGGTTTGTAATCAGTGGCCGTCACCATAATTCCCCACAGTGATTGCCCGTGTTTTATTTTATACTCTGCTAATTCTTTTTCAGTTCCCACAATTGTGTGTACCTTCTTTTCAGTTGACCTCCCGTAAGTAGTAACTATGTGCTTTTCTAACTCATCCCTTCCGGAAAAGTCTTTAGCTTTAATTTTCATATTCCCTAAAATAATACCACAATCCTTAGACCTTGACAGCCTCGCTGGGGATAAGGAGATAGAAAAGAGAAAAAAGCTGTTGTAGCACTGTAGCATACCTTTTATATGGCTCAACAAAGCCATATAACACAGATATGTAGCATACCCGTAGCATAGTAGCATACCCCCCATTTCTCAAATCCGTGGCTAATCTTAGCCAAAAATCACACTATTGTAGCACTGTAGCATACCCTTCTTAATAGAGTAGTAGTAGTAGTAGTAGTATATATAGAGGTACGTAACACACACAGGAGCCATACCGGAAACTACCTGCTACATCGCTACACCGCTACAAACTAAATTCTACGGCTAACTAGAGCCATAAAATCCGTAGCATATGGTGTACCAGACCACCCTAAAACGATGCTACATTTGGGTAAAATCACTAAAAAAACAGTAGCGGAACGTTTTTCTATGTAGAGATTGACTTAAAAAAGTTTATTGATACTATGTAGAGATTGCTAAGTTTTATATAAAAATTTATGGAAATAGTACAAAATAAATGTATACATTGTCTCCACGAATGGACCCAAAGACAAAATAAAGTTTCAGCTACGTGCCCCAAATGCCGCCGACGATCCTGGAATGGGTATGACAAGAGAAAATTAAAGAGATGGAGAGACGACGATTAAAGATGGAAATTAACTAGTTATCCCCATATCCCCCACTCCCCTACCACCTTGAAGATGTTATACTCTTTTTTAATGGAAAATATTAAAAAAATGCCAATCTGGATGCTCTGGAAAAAAGAGATCCGGAACGGTAAAACTACAAAGATTCCTTACCAGTCGTTAGTGATACCGTTAGTTCCGTCAATAAAAAAGCTTGGTTCGTCAACTGACCCAAGCACCTGGAGCACCTACGATTCTTTGAAGGAAACCTATTTCAAAGATACTCCAACTTCCGGCGACCAAGGCATCGGCATTGTTTTTGAAAATAGCGCAAACATTATTGGAGTCGATTTTGACCACTGTGTTGAAGACGGTAAGATACATCCCGATGTCCTAGAGTTTGTTAGAGCTGCTAATACTTATGTCGAATACTCCCCTTCCGGTACAGGGTTACATTTGCTTTTTCAAAAAACTGAAGAGATTACTCTCCTAGCTAATAAGCATCATTTCGATAATCATTCAATTGAGATATACACCAGTGGGCGCTATTTTACTTTCACAGAGAATGAACACGAACTTTCAAAGCCGATTAGACAAATCACAAGCGATGATTTTACCAAACTTCTAGGCAATCTTGGTTATCCTTGGGGTAAAGATAAAGCGGAAACTGTTTTAACTCCACCAGTTGAAACTTCCTTCACTCTTGAGGATTCGGAGCTACTGGAGAAGATGCTCGCTTCTAAAAATGGTGCAAAGATTAAGCGACTATGGGACGGCGATGCCAGTGATTACAATAATGATTTTTCTAGCGCTGACCATGCACTCTGTATGCACCTAGCTTTCTGGAGTGGTAAGAACGCCGAACAGATAGAGCGGTTGTGGCTTTCGTCTACCCTTGGTCAACGTACTAAAACTAAGAAACGCCAAGATTATCGGACTCTGACAGTAGCTAATGCTATTAATGCGACCACAGAAATCTACACTCCAAAGCAGGTTTTCGGAAAGGTAAAAATGGGTAAAGGAGGGGAAAAGATTGATTACGAGTTTATCTTGACAGGAAAGCTTGGTGATCAATATCCGATGTTGGTTCACGGAAATATCCTGCGAGTTTTGCGTAAAGACCCATACTTTAAAGACGTATTACGAAAAAATGACTTCTCCCACTTAGCGGAGTTTAAGAACAGCCAGGGCCAGTGGGAAATCATGAATGATGATTTCATTTCATCTACTAGAGAATACATCTCTGAGGAGTTTCCTTGGTTTGTTAAGATGAGTTCAGCTATGACAACTGAGGCTATTCTTAGGGTAGCTTCCGATAATCGAGTTAACCCTCCAAGAGATTACTTCACTTCACTGGTATGGGACGGTACGCCTCGGTTAAATTCCTGGTTGCACCACACCTACGGCACACCAGACGATGAGCTACATCAGGCTATCGGTTCTAACTGGATTAAAGGACTAGTGAAGCGAGTAATGCGCCCAGGATGTCAATTCGATGAGGTGCTGGCACTTGAAAGCCCACAGGGGTATCGCAAGTCTACGTCCCTTAGAGTTCTCGGCGCACCTTGGCATGTTGAAACGACTCATTCCATAGATAATAAGGACTTCTACTTACTATTGGCTCAAAACGTCATCGTGGAGTTCTCAGAAGGTGAGATTATGGACAGGGCTTCAGTGAACAAGCTGAAGGCCGAAATAACCAAGACCGAGGATCAAGTGCGACCACCATACGAAAGAGGTATGGTCAAGTTCTCCAGAGCCTGTGTATTTGCTGTAACTACTAACCGACTCGAACTAAAGGATGATACGGGTAACAGGCGGTGGCTCCCTGTGCAACTACAGAAGGTAGCGGATATAGACTGGTTAGCTGAACACAAAGACCAACTCTTTGCGGAAGCGTACCATAGAGTGATTATTGGGAATGAAACGACTCATGAATATCCCGACTCGTTGGTTGACTTACAGGAAAGCAGACAAGAGTATAACGATAGTGATGAGTTATTGATAGATTATTTAGCTAAATTCGATCTAGAGAAACTAGAAGAAGGGGAGTTATCTTTGCAGATGGCTTGTCGGGCAGCGTTGGGGGATGTACCAGCTAATAAGTTAGACGAATTGAGGGTGTCTAGTGCTTTGCGTCGACTTCATTTTGATAATAAATCAAAACGTATTGGGGCTAAGGTTGTCCGACGATGGATTCCAAACCCGAAGGCAATAGAGATGTTAAAAGCAATTAAGGAGCATAACGATAATTTTTAAAATATGACATTCAATTACGATAAAGAGTATGACCAGAATTTAGACCGAGGCTTTCTTGAAGCTCATGGGGTGATTATTACGCAATTACTACCTTGGCAGTTTAGACTGGAACATCCCGATATAACTGGGCGTTTCGTGTATTATCCTAAGAATGGGTCGCTCATCTATGAAAAACCAGAGTGGGGCGTTTCTAAGGTGGGCGAGTTTACAAACAGCGAGGATGTTTATCATGAGATAATGAAGAAGTCTAAATAATATAATTAAATAACATGACAACTATTTACTCAATAGACGCCGATGGCCGTGAGCGATATGACAGCGTTAGACAAAGTGAGGTAGGTAAGACTATCAATATATTAAAGCGTAAAGGACAGTTACGAGTATCTGTAATATGACCATCCTTCACCAACCATGCCCATACTGCCTAACTGGTAGCGTCCAGAAGATTAAAGGACGTACATATTGTACGAGTGGAAAGAAGAAGTGCGTGTTTAATCAGTATTGATATGAAACCAACCGCTATCATAAAATACATCCTAGAGAACGCCCCAGTCTCGCATTCCTCCCTAGAGCAACGAGCCACTACTAAGCATAAGATGTCTCTAGCGCAGTTCGATAAGCTGATGGTCACTGTCGGGAAGCACTATCAGATATCCGCCTCGGTAAAGGGTGGTGATGTGTGGTATAAGGAACGGTCTGTAAGGCCGAAGCAAGAATCTCCAGTGGAGCGATTCCTCCGCTGGTCCAAGGAGAATAAATATCCCGAAGACCCTTACAAAGATGAACCGGAGATATTCCTACTCTGTCATTGTCACTTGTTTAGAACACCAGAAGGCGAAATTTTTGATCCAGAGCGAGATGGACATAATATAAAGTGTCCAGCGGTTACAGAGCCGGAAGAGTTTTTATTACAGAACAGGATAATGAAGAGGTTATGAAATCTTTAAAGACTCAACAAGGTGGTACTCACTATAAAAGTCTAACTATTCAGCCAGTAGAATATATTTATAAAAACCAGATTCCTTATTTAGAAGGTAATGTTATTAAATACGTAACTCGGCATCGAACTAAAAACGGTAAAGAAGATATACTAAAGGCAATTCACTATTTGGAAATGTTAATAGATATGGAATATGGCGACCAGTGAGAATAAAGCCCAACTAGCTATCTTGAAACATCTACAATCTAAAAGTATTTTCTGTTGGAGACAAAATAATGGAGCTACCTATGATCCTAAGTTAAGAGGTTATCGCTTTAATGCTAGTTCTGTAAAAGGTGTACCAGACATTATAGGCATCCTACCTACAGGTCAGTTCTTAGGAATTGAATGCAAATCCAGTGTTGGAAAAATGTCACCGGAACAGTTAATTTTTAAGAAGCGTATCGAAGCCAATAACGGAGTTTATATCCTAGCCCGGTCAGTAGAGGATGTGGAAAACTCCCTTGCTCGCATTTAACCGCTAAGTTATACTCTTAGGAGTATCAATTAGATACAAAATTATTAAGGTGTTAATAACTTAGAACACATTATGGCTAAAGTAGCATATCGTCAACCGAGAGGAACATTCTTCTCAGTGTTGGCCAGTGATGGCAAGTTCCATCAGACCGTCGATAAAGAGACTCCCGGAGCTAAACTCCGTCAGTACGAGACATCAGACGGTAAGACAGGAGAGAAGTGGGAATTAGTAGCGGACTCAGTTGAAGGTGAGATCGAGAACATCTCTATCTTTGAAGGAGACTTCGGTAAGAACATCCTTATAGCTTTCAAGCTAGAGGAAGGTGACGCTGAAGAAGACCGAGTTATCGTGTCTTTAAACGTGGCGCAACAGTTCGGAGAGCAGTTTTTGGAGAAGCTGCCACACATCGACCACACTAAGCCGGTGAAGTTGATGCCGTACTCATTTGAGGATGAGAAGTCAGGCAAACCCAAGCGTGGCCTGACTATTATCCAAGACGATGAGAAGTTGCAGTCAGCTTATCAGGTATATGACGAGACGAAAAAAGAGTGGAAGACTAAGAAAGGTTTTCCGCTTCCTGATAAGAAAGGCGAGGGTTTTGACTCAGACGACTGGAAGGCTTACTTTATTACCAAGCGCAAGTACTTGCTTGAGGAGATGAAGAAGCACGACCTTTATACCGATGAGTCGTACGAAGCCCCAGCCCCAGCTTCAGCACCGGTGAAGAAGGGAGAGGATGGGAAGGATATAGAGTTCTAGTCTGTATATAGGGGGTCGGTTAAACCGACCTCCCATTATGGAGATTAAGTTATACGGTGAAGGAAAGGACTATGTCAGTTATTCAGCATTGAAGTTGTGGGAGAGTAACCCTGCTGAATACCGTCGTATCTATTATGAAGGCAAGCCACGACCAGACAGTATCTATACTCGCTTCGGAAAACATATCCACGATCAGCTAGAGAAGTATGATGACTTTTACAAAGAGATAGATAGGACCGGACTTAGAGAACAGCAGATACTAGTTACCATCGGTGGAGTTAAGGTCAAGGCATACATTGATTACATCGACCTCCGTATACCTCTTATCCGAGACTACAAGACCAGTATCAAGCCTTGGACTCCGGCTAAGGTGCAAAACCACGAACAGTTACCGTTCTACTCGTTGTTAGTCGAACATCAGTTCGGTATCAAGGTCCGAGATGTTGATATCTTGTGGTTAGAGACCCAGCATAAACAGCAGACTATAAAGCGAGGTGGGGTGACTATCAGTGGCGAGAAGGAATTGTTCCTAACAGGCTATTGGGAGGTGATCAAACGTCCTCATAAAGTTACCGCCTTAGAAAGAAAAAGATTAAAAGATTGGTTAATAAAAACCGCTAAAGAAGTGGAATTAGATTATGAACAATATAGATCCGAAAGTAACTGAGTACATGCGAGAGATGGGCAAGAAGCGTTGGCTTAAGTCCACCCCAGAAGAGCGCAAAAGACAGGGACAAATCTTAGCTGAAGGCCGTAGAAAGAAGCGAGAAAAGTTGTCCACAGGTGGGGATAATACCTAGTTGCGTATTTAACGGCAAATGGTAATATATAGTTATTACAAATTAAGTCATAACAACATGAACACAAAGAACATTAAACTACTGACCAAGTTGGACGAACAAATCAAAGCCCTCACTGAACAACGTGACTCACTTAGAGATTCACTGTTAGGTGATCTTAATGAAGCCGGACTCGATAAGGCAGTGACACCTTACGGGACGCTCACTAAGGCTTCCAAGACTATGTGGAAGTACACTGATAAGGTTACCTCATTAGAGGAGAAGGTAAAGGTAGCCAAAGTGCGAGAACAGCAGAGTGGTACAGCTACCAGAAGTGAGAGTTATTACTTGCGATTTACTCCAGTAAAAAACTAATTATGTATAACGAACATCAACCCTCAGTCTGGAAGCGTAACCGCATCCAAGCTCGTAACGACAAAATAACTGGCTACTTCATGGGAGCGATGCTGGCATTAGCAATCGTAGGAGTAATTATTTAAAATGAAACAAATCAAAACTCAAAAAGAATTAGATAAATTAGTTAAGAAGTTAAAAGTACTATTAAAAGGTAATTACTAATTTATGGACCCAACTAAATCAATCTTTACCGAGTATCAGACAGGTGAGAGACAGCACGAAGAGATGAAGAAGGAGGATAATAACTATTAAACATATGAACAACAACAAACAACTCGTCCGCATCATGATCCTCAACGGTGTCATCTTCGGGATACTATCGCTTACTATCCTAGGGTTATTGGCTGGCATACTGTTCGTGTTGCTCCAGTGGCCGGTTTAAGACCCCTTATCA
>Ga0100403_1001788_pt1 | contig 18431 bp, 22 predicted proteins | sample CryGeymet201501t_FD_83663 | JGI IMG/M metagenome (GOLD analysis project Ga0100403, IMG submission 83663) | Groundwater microbial communities from Crystal Geyser aquifers in Utah, USA - Crystal Geyser metaG 2015-01t | ecosystem: Environmental > Aquatic > Deep subsurface > Groundwater | place...
GCTTTCAAAGAGTGGCAGAAAATAGACATGAACCCAGATATTTTTTCAAAAATAATGCAATCGCTAATCGCCCAAATGGAAAAATCCGAATGGAAAAAAGAAAACGGAAAATATATTCCGCACCCACGAACATGGCTTTACCAACAGCGATGGGAGGATGATTTGACAAAAATAGAAACAAATTTAGATGATATTTTAAAACACTAAAAACCTTAAAAATGTACAAAATTATTTATCGAAACCCTTCAAACCCTCAAGAACTAAAATCCGACGAAGTCGAAGAGAACAAAGCCAAACTAGCCGCTCAAGCTAAAAAAGACGGCACAATTTTCGTTTTAAGTAGTGGGACTTTGATCGACGGCAGACTAATTCAGGCGATCGAAAAAATAAAAGAATCGGTTACTCTGCCAGAGCCGCGCGATGCGTATTCCTACAGAAAACCAACAAAACAACAGCATCAAGCTTTAGTGCTTGCGGTTCTTTATGACAAGCCCAGCCCTCTTTGGGCGAGTATGCCAGAACACGTCCTGCTTGGCGCGGTTAAATCTGTTTGGGATTGGCAAAATAAACGAACCGACGAAATGATCGAGCTGGGATCGAGCTTAATGGCTAAAGGGGAAACAGCTTACTCGATGTTTATGGCAATCAAGAGATCACAACCATAAAAAAAGTCAGATAATGACTTGCTCCACCAACAATAAAAAAATAACATAAAACCAAATGACGGCTGAAAAAAATTATTGCGGATTCGGAAAAATACAGACATCTGAGGTAGAAGAAGAAAGTCAGGTTGGATTTAATAACTAAATTATTTTTTAAAAAAATGGCGTACAACAAAGAAAAATTGTTTGAACAAGCTAAAAAAGTTGCCAAAAAAAAAGGGTCGGTTTTTATGGTTGATGTCATTGCTGGATTAGCCATATCTAGTTCTACTTTTTATGAACATTTTCCGAAAGGATCGAATGAATATGGCGTAATTGAGGACATTCTTGCGAAAAAAAAGTCAGCCATAAAATTAAGTTTGCGAAAAAAGTTTGAGGCTTCTGACAATCCTAGCGCGTGGAAATACCTCTACTTACTCTTGGGCGACAAAGAGGAGCGGCACGCCTTGCATGGTTCGCAAGTGGAAAACACCAACACGCATGAGTTCAAAGGGCGTGCGTTTCAGATTGAAGTTTTACCTGCGGGAGGGTCTGCTTTAGAATCTCCAAAAACGGAAAATGACAATAACACTTAAACAATCCCCCAAACAGGCTTACGCTTGGGGAGAATTAGAGAACCCTGAGCGGTTAGAAGTGCTTTTCGGCGGCAGTGGGAGGAGCGGGAAATCTTTTCTGGGAGCGCAAAACCACTTGATTAAGTGCCTTGAATTTGAGGGATCTCGGTGGCTTATCGGGCGCGAAAGTTTAAAAAAGCTAAAAAGAACTACGATTCTGACCGTTTTTGAGGCTGCGTCTAAGTTAGGGCTTAAGTAGGGGGTAGATTATCGGTACAACGCGCAGGAGAATATTCTTTATGTGGCTAGAGCGAACGGCAGTTTTGAGGATTGTTCGATGATATTTTTTGAGGAGCTGGCTTACTTGCCAAGTGATCCGCTTTTTGATCGTTTGGGGTCGTATGATCTAACAGGGGGTTGGATTGATGAAGCGCAGGAGGCTAAAAAAGAAGCAAAGGACGCATTGCAAAGCCGTTACTCGCTTTTGCGCGGTAAAAATTGCGACGGAACAGAGTGGGAGACGACAGGACGCACATTACTAACTTGCAACCCAAAAAAGAACTGGATTTACACGGAATTTGTTAAACCGCAACGTGACGGCGTTTTACCAAAAGATAAGATCTTTATCCCTGCTTTGTATTCTGACAACCCTTTTATTGATCAAAAAAAGTATCGCGAGGGGATTTTAAGCACCAAAAACAAAATTTTGGTTGAGCGGTTGCTATACGGCAATTTTGATTATGATGACAACCCTGAGCAGATGATGCAGTTAGACGCCATTAATGACTTATTCACCAACACTTTTGTGGAAAAAACAGGGCAAAGATACATTAGCGCGGACATTGCCTTGCAAGGGGCGGATTCGTTCGTGGTTTGTGTTTGGCACGGTCTAGTTTTGGAAAAAATCTATCGTATCGCTAAAACGACAGGGGCGGAGGTTGAGGCGATGATAAAAGGGATTGCAGAATCAGAAAGAGTGCCACAATCAAACATTGTTTACGACGGTGACGGTGTTGGGGCGTTTTTGGGGGGATATCTTAAAGCGGCGCGGTCGTTTATCAACAATAGCGCGCCTTTGAGTGGAGAAAATTACAGAAACCTTAAGTCTCAATGCGCGTTCAAATTAGCGGAATTGGTAAACAAAAACGAGATTTATATTTTTGATGATCAGTACCGCGAGATGATAATCGAAGAAATGGAGCAGATCAGACAGATAGACATTGACAAAGACGGAAAGCTTGCGATTGAGGGCAAAGACAAGGTTAAAGAACGCTTAGGGCGTTCACCAGATATTTTTGATGCGATCATGGTGCGGATGATTTTTGAGATATGGAAACCGCAAACTGAAACCAGAAGCGAAACCAAAAAAGCGTTGTATTCACGCGAGACCGTTTTTTAATTTTTTGACCAAGCGTTTAAAAAAAGTCAAAATAAAAAGCGAAACTAAAAAGATGGCAAAAAAACAAAAAACCAACGCAGAAAACGCCAAAGCAAGCCAAGCTATTCTCGGTGAGGAGCGTGGGGCAACCGGGACACAAATTGCTTCGGGTTACATTACCGAGGAATACAATCCGAATCTTTCTTTTCCGCAAAGTTTTCGAGTTTACGATGAAATGCGTAAATCTGACGCCACCGTTGCGGCGATTCTTAAGGTTATTAAGTTGCCGTTACAGCGTGCTGATTACTACTTTTCGCCTGCCAGCGATTCAGATCAAGACAAAGCGATTGCGAAGCACTTAGAGTATGAGTTTTTTGATCGTTTGAATTTTTACAGTAATGTTTTGCCCCAAATCTTAATCTATCTTGATTTTGGATTTATGTGTTTTGAAAAAGTTTATCAAATTGAGAAAACTGGGGAATACAAAGGGAAACTTGGCATAAAAAAATTAGCACCAAGGTTGCCTAAATCGCTTGATCAATGGATAGAGACAGACTACAGCGAGCCGTCAATGCGTCAATCAGGATACAAAAAAGACGCATACCAAACCGTCACAATCGACGGTGCAAAACTGGTGCGGTTCACGAATGACCAGGAGGGGAATAATTACGAGGGCGTTTCTATTTTGCGTCCTGCTTATAAGCATTGGTTTTTTAAATACCTGCTTGAGAAAACGGGTGCCATTGGAGCCGACAGAACCGCGAACGGCGTGCCAGTACTAGAATACACCGCAGACGTAGCGACCACCCCAGAAGAAAAAGAAAAAAATGCCGAAGTATTGCGCAACATTAGCGCTAATGAGGCGGCTTATATAGACCTCGGTTTCGGTAAAAAGTTTAGATTTGAGACTACTCAAGCGGGTTACGACATCATGCCGTTATTGCAACACCATGACCGCCAGATAACTAAGGCGGTTTTAGCTCAATTCTTAGAGACTGGCGCCGCTGGGACAAGTGGTGGTTATGCGCAAACCAAGTCAGACCAAGAGTTTTTTTATAATTCGATTGAGTCTTTTGGCATTTATATTTGCGACAGATTGAATGATCTTCTCATCAAAGAGTTTGTTTTCTACAATTATGGTGACGTAACACCACCAAAGCTATCAATCAAAAACATTAAGCCGCAAGGCAGCAAAGAATTGTCATCGCTAGTATCTGAATCGGTAAAAAGCGGAGTATTGACGGCAGATGTAGACGTTGAGAACCTATTGCGCGAGTTTTTGGGGTTGCCATTACTAGATGAAAAAATATTATTCGAACCAGCAAAGCAGTTAAGCGATTGCGGGTGTGGTGATCATAAAAAAAAAATCAATTTATCAGATAAACGCGAGCTAACACTCGCCGAGAAAAAGATTGATATTGCAGGGCAAACCAAAAAACTGGATGACAGCGAATCAAAAATTGAGGAGATCGCTTTAGCTTACTCCGAGCTAGTTTTGAGCGACACAATTACCAGCGCTGAACAGTTTTACAAAGACAGCAAGTTTGCGGGGTTAAGCGATAAAACTAAAGAGGCAAGACTTAAATCAAAAGCAGAACTAATCGCCGAGCAAACTGATCTTTATGAGTTTTTCAAGGCGGAAACCGTTAAAGAAGTTGAAGAAACCCAAAGACCTGCGACGCCCAAAGATACCAAACAATTAATCAAAGACAGCGCTGAACTCTATCTTGAGTCGATCGAGAACGACATGGAAAAAGAAGCTAAAAGCACGATCATTTCGGCAAAAAACAAAGGGTTTGATTTAGGGGACGCCATAGCCGCGTTAGCCGCCAGTTTACTAATTCTACAAAAAAAACAGGTTAATGCGTTTGTGGGCATTTTGGGAGGGGGGCTTATGAACCGCGCTATCTCCGAAGTGCACGAGTTTTATGTTGACAAGGTTGTGCTTGAGCAGTTTTCTGCGGTTCTTGATAACCAAACGTCTCCAATGTGCTTAAGTTTAGATGGTCGCGTTGACGTGCTCGGAAAGCTCCCTAAGCCACCGATTCACGGCGAATGTCGAAGCCGATTAGTGGCAATCTTAGCCGATCAAACGCCACTACCAGCAATTAATCCCGCGCCTAAAAGTATTGTAGAAAAAATAAGCCCTAATCCTTTTAAGACGGTTCAGCCTGAAACTCCATCAAACAAAAAAAACAGCCCAGCGCAAAAGCAAATTGACAAAAACAAAGGCGAGTAACTACAATTAAGCCATGAATCGCAACAAAGTAACAATCGTACTTAACGACAATCCTACGGATTTTAGCGAAAAATGGACAGACGTTCTACGCGTTGGAGATTGGACAGAATCTTATAAGGAGTTCAGCGTGACGCTTGACGACTTAAGTCAGGTTGTAGCCAATTTTCAAAAAAACGTTCTACGTCTGGACAAAAAAGAAATCCAATTCAATTACTCACACGCGTCTTACGCAGAAGCGGCTGGGTGGATTGAAGATTTGCGAATTAGTAACAACGTCTTGCAAGCGAAAGTGCGCTGGACGCCAAAAGCTAAGGAGCGAATTGAGGGAGAAGAATTTAAGTACGTTTCCGCGGAGCTAGATTTTAATTACCGCGACGAAGAGACGCGCCAAGCTTATGGCATGACTCTCACAGGAGCGGCGCTAACGAATATTCCTTTTGTCCGCGGTTTGCAAGCCGTCGCACTAAGTGATAATAGTGACGCAAAAAGTGTTTTTTTATTTTCTAAACCATTCTACAAGATGGACAAATTCAAACAATTACTATCGACTTTGGAGGCTAACACCGCCGTTAGCTTAAATGAGGTCGTAGTGCTTAAAGGAGCAATGGCTATGCTGTCAGAAGAAGAGCAAGCAGAAGTTTCAGCAAGCGTTACGGCTATCGAAGAAACAGCGCAAGCAAACGCTGACGCCGAAAAAACAGCTCAAGAAACAGCACAAGCTGAAGCTGAAACAAAAGAGGCAGAACTTTCTGATTTACGGAACCGCGTAAAATTAAGTGATAAAGACGTTAACGAACAAGTTAAAACTTTGTCTACAGACTTAACTGAAGCGCAAAAACAGTTGAGCGAAGCGCAAAAAGAACTAGATAAACTAAAACTTGACGCTCGTAAGACTGAAACAGAAGCCGCAATTAAAGAGTTGTCTAGTCAAGGAAAAATTCTGCCAAAAGACGTTGATGCTACCGTTGTACTACTTCTTGACGAATCACCAGCTAAAGCGGAAAAATGGCTTAACCACTTCAAGTCTATGCCAGCCGTTGTTGCGCTAGATTCAGAACAAGGATTTGATTCTGACGGACACCCAGCGCCACAAGACGCAGATTTACCTGCTAAGGCACTAGCTTTAGCGGAAAAAATCGAAAAAGAGCAAGGCGTATCACTTAATGAAGCCATCTCTATGGCTTATAACCAATTAATCCCTAACAATTAATACTATGACAACAGGAATCACAACAGGTTCAATTCAGACTCGCACCGTGCGAATCGACACAGATCTATCTCGAAAATCAGGTTACGCTGTTAGCCTAGACACCACAGATGTGCCAGTTGCTAATTTGCTTGCCGCCGCCACTTCAGTACCTTTTGTATTGCTAGACGGCGCTGACGGTTCAGTTACTCCAACAGTAGGCACTATCGTTACAAGCGGACGTACCAAAGTAATGCTTGGTGGAACAGTCGCACCAGGAGACAAACTTACGGCTACGACTAACGGAGTGTGGATTAAAACTACCACCGACACCAACAATTACGGCGCTATCGCTGAAGAAGTTGGAGCAACAGGTCAAATGTGCGGGGTATTAGTGGCTCAAGGTATGATCGCCGCTTAATCACTTATTTTTTAAAAATTTATTCAAAATGCCAATTTCAATTAATAGCGTTCGAGTCGACCAGCAAGTCAAAACCTTGCTGTTAGCGGCTAAAAATGAGTCATACTTAGCAGACGCTTTCCTTCCAGAAATCGCCGTAAAAGATGACAGCGGAATTATCCCTACTTGGGGAAATGCGCACATGCGTTCTTACAATTTAGAGCGCTCAGCAAATGATACAGATTTCCATTACGTAGAAATGGAAAACGGTGCGTCTTTGCGGTACAATGTTCGCGATTTTGACGCCGCTCACAAAGTAACAACCAAACTTCTTGAGCAAGCCGCTGATCCTTATAATTTGCTTACATTGTCGGCTATTTCTGCGCGCGAAATCGTTAAGCTTAACCGAGACATTGCACTAGCGGCTCAATTGACAAATACAAGTGTGCTTACAACGAATCAAACGCTTTCTGGGTCAAGCCAATGGAGTCACGCTGATTCAACCCCTTTTTCTGATATCGAAACAGGCAAAGATTCAGTTTTGCTTAAAACTGGGACGTCAGGGAATGCTATCTACTTAAGCCACCAAGTCGCGACTAAACTACGTCAACACCCTGACTACATTAATTTGTACGGTTTAGGAGGTAGAAATGTACCAGGAGGGGTGCCAGCTGACGCTTTTGTGGAATTGCTTAAGCAAGTTCACAATTTTAGTTTTGTGTTTATCGGCAAAACCACTCAAATTACCTCAAAAGATGGCGAAGCGGTTACTCGCGGATTTGTCTTCGGTAAAGACGCAGTAGTATTCCACCGTGCAGAAGCACCATCTATTTTAGCTCCGTCATTCGGGTATTCATTTGTGATTCCAGAAAAACGAATCACGACTGACACTTTCTTAGATCCAGCCACAAAAAAATTCTACAACGTAGAAGCTAAACTCTCATTTGACGACAAAATCACTATGCCAGACGCGGCATACTTGTTTAAAAATGCAGTAGCTTAATTCTTAGCCAAAACTAAACATGACAAAAGCAACACCAGAACCAGAAACGCCAGCAACACCAGAACCAGAAACGCCAAAAGGCGCAAAAGGAGCGGTAATGCTTGGTAATGTCTCTCACGACTTAGTTTTTTACGCCCAAGGTCAAAAAATCGACGCGGCAACCGCTAAAAAACTAAAAGAAGCTGGACTGGCGAACTTGATTGGATAACCACAATCAAACTCTAAAAAAAGGGGCGCACGTTGCGCTCCTTTTTTTTATGCTTTATTATTGATCAGAACTTTTTCAAAAATGGCACTAGATCAATTCACCACGGTGGCGCTAACAAGAGCAGAAGCAGGGTTTGCGAATAACGCAAACGTTACGGATCCAGTTATTCAGGTTTTTGTGGATGCGGCAAACGGTGAAGTAGCGAGCAATTTATCCAATCGTTATTATTTACCGTTGTCGAATAACACAAACTACGCCTCAAGTCTTACTGAATCGTACCTAAAACAGCTGACTACCAATTTGGCTGCGGGGTTGCTGTTATTGCGTCAGTATGAGGGTATGGGAGGGGACATGGACGATTTAGCGCTTGCAAAAATTCAAAGTTCGCGCTCACAATTAAGAGAAATTCAAAAAGGGGAAAGAATCCTTGTGGGGAGCGACGGCTCGCCTTTGTTAGCCGTTAGCGCTGGGAGCAACTCAATCAGCGGTCACCCAAACAACACAACCGAGCGAACCAACCGTGTTGGCATTAATGACGTTTTTTAGTTTATCATGCTTAAAATTATCGCAGGAATCGAGGGCATAAAAGGCATTTCCGCGCTGATAGAATCAGTCGAAAAAGGACTTGACGATATGAGTGAACCGCTTAAAGAAGCAAATGCTTATATGCGTGAGCAGATTAATCGCAATTACGACGCGAAGGGGGGCGTTTTAACCTCAAAATGGCAAGCGTTAAGCCCAGAATACGCAAGACGCAAAAAAAGAGGTGAAATTCTGGTGGAAACAGGAAAAATGAAAAAATCTTTTTTCTCGGTTTTCTCAAAAAACCAAGTGGAAATCGGCAATAAGGCGGATTACTTTGTTTATCACCAGTCTAACAAACCAAGAACCATCATTCCTCGCAGGGCTATGTTAGGGATCACCACCGTGCAACAAACAGAAATTTACCGTTTTTTTACTAAATATTTAAACAAAATTAAGAATGGATAGAGTTATTGCTCGATTAATCGAATTACTAAGCGCGAACCTAACAGGGCGTGGCATTCTTCAGTACTACAACGGGCACCCGATGAAAATACCGAACGCCTCTTTGCCTTCTATCATTGTGCGCGGTACGAGTATGGAATCGGTGACGCTCGACACACAACGCAACCAAGAGACTTACAAAATCGAGGTTATTCTTATCCACGACGCGAGAGCCGTGATGAATACTGAAGATAATGAGAACACAATCGAGCGTGTTGTGCGCAAGACCTTTGAGGAGCGCGGCACAAACAACGAGACCATGAGCAACACGATCATGAACGTAGTGGAGAATGTCTTTATGTACGATTCAGCGTATAATTTGAACGTTAGAATTGACCGCATTAGGTTCGGCGCTGGACTTGATCCAGTTTTTTCCACAGAATTTCCGTCAGGGTTTTATGGTATTGCCGAATTGACGGTAACAGCGCGACCACATAGAATCAGAACACCATGATAGAGACAGCGCTAGCAATGTGGCATAGTATAGACACCTTAACACAGTTGACGGTACTAATTTATTTTTTCACGATCTTTAATTTTTGGTGCGCTCGGTTATGGTCGCATCTCATCTTTTTTACGTTTCTGTTTTGCGTGTTTTTTTACGCTAAAATTGAATACCACTATTTTTTGAAAGGCGACGTGGCGTGGGCTTGGTTAGTATTCAATGGCGGAACCGCATTTATTATTTGGTCTTTGAGCCAAACCCTGAAAAATTACTCAAAAATAGTTAAATAATGGCAGATATTTTAAAATCGATTTTAGGGTTTTTTACTGGTCGGACGCCAGAATATGTGGCGATTATCGCCAGCATTAAAGAGATGGGAAATATTATGCAGGCACAAAAAACCGCTCACGAAAAAGAGACGTTAGAGCTTCGGCGGCAAATAAGGGAGGCAATGCAGAGAGAAGAAGAATCGCATAAAAAAATTCTTGAGTTGGAAACTACGGTGGCAAGGCTTACAATAGAGCTTGACCAATTAAAAGCTCGAATTAATGAACGAACAGATAGTGGTGAAGCTTTTAGAACTTCTTGAGTCTAACCGCAAACCAAGCGATAAAACCATTGAGTTAATCGACCGATTAATTGATATACAAAAACTATCGGCGAACCAAAGTGAATCAAGAGGTAAACAGCTGGACAGAATATTTTACGCTATTTGTGCGGCTTGTTTTTTGTTGTTTGTGTTGATTTTTAAGCCGTTTTAAATTGATTTGCGCTTTGGTTTTGTCTCGATCATAATAATTAAGCAATGGCGAAAAAAAAGACGGAATCGGGGAGTGTCAACATGGAGGACACTAAGCAAGTGACAAAGCGCACCAAGCTTAAGTGTTTTTGGTTCTCCGATGGCACCATAATCGAAGCAGAAACCGCACAAGAGGCGGCAAAAATTAAAAAACTTAACCGGTCTAAATAATGGCTATTATCATCAAGCGAAAAACGGCGGTCGGACTAGGACGCGAAACGAACTACAAAACGGAATCAACACAGTTGGTTAATTTTGGTGTGCAGGATATCACGATTGACATCCAAAAAACCACAATCCTCAATCAACAGATGTATGCACGGATTGAGGACACGCGCGACAGCCGAATTGGGACAGAAATGGCGCAAGTTACGCTTTCGGGGATTGTAGAATCTGCGTTCTTTGGGCAGTTTTTCCGGGCGGCACTTGGGACGTTAGCCACAACAGACGATACGCCAGAATCAGGCGCAAATACGCACGCATTTAGCGTTCTGAACACCAACCAGCATCCAAGTTACTCGATTATCTATGATGACGGGAATCAAGACATGGTCGTGCTTGGTGCGCGATTGCAATCACTTAAAAAAACAATTGTAGCGGGTGACTGGGTGAACTATGAGGCTGTCTTTGTGGGGAATCCACCAAGCACCGCAAGCGAATCAGCGAGCTATGTAGATGACTTCTTATTTAGCGCTGATCAGGCGACCGTTCGCATGGCGGCTGTTGGGGGTTCATTTTCAGGCGCTGGGATTGCGCTTTCTTCTCTAGATATTACGATCAACAAGAACACCGAACCTTACTTTGCGTTCGGAGCGAAAACGCCAAACAACGTCATAAATAAACAGTTTAGTGTGGCGGGGACATTCTCGCTGTTGCATGATGACAGCACATACTACGATTTGTTTCGGAATCACACCCTTAACGCAATGGAGATTGTGCTATCTGGTGGGACAATTCCAGCGACTAGCACGCCTTACAGCGTTAAAATTGTTCTGCCGCAAATTCATCTTAGCACTTGGGACAATAATGGCGGCGCTGAGGAAGTGGTGACGCAGAATATTGCGTTTAACGCGGAATACGAAGAAAGCGCGTCCGCTATGATTACGGCTCAATTGATTAACGATCAAGCTGGTACGGCTTACTAGCAGGGCAAATAAAGGACAAAAAATACGGCTGGAACCTCTACAGAATGCACGTTCCAGCTTTTTTAAAAAAAAGTCTTAAATTCTATTGCCTACAGACTTAAAGCTGGTAATCTTAAGATATGACAGAGATTGAATTAATCGACTCAAAAAAGACCGTAAAAATAAAAGAGGATATTAATTACGGTGCCTTTAGTCGAATTGAGAAATTAAAGCTAGAGCTTACAATGCTTTTCACTGGCGGTATTTTGGAAAAAGAGGCAGAAGAACTAACTGAGTCAGACCTTAAGCGATTCGCAGACTCTAACGAAGTAATGGAGAAAGCCAAAAATCAAATTGTGCTTGAGTTTAGCGGGGTAACGGAAACAGAGCTTAACAATATGAGCGTCAAAGATGTGCGACAGCTCAAACAGGCTTGCCAAGAAGCTTACGACGAATTTAAAAAAAAATTGGCTTAACCGAACAAGAATCTCAAAGCATAATCTACTTTGCCAAAAACAAGTCAGCGGGTAAGCACGGATTGCCCGACGATTTTGCCGAATATTTGCTTTGTTTGCGCATGAAGTGCAGTTATTCAGGCTTAATGAGGGAGCCTGCGCATATTATTGCGCGTTTTTCTCGTTTTGATAAACTGATGAATGACAGCCTTAACACCGTCTAATGTCTAACAGCGATATAACCCTAATAATCAAGGCGATTAATGAAGCAAAGTCTGCCCTAGCCTCGGTTAAAGGAGACTTAAAATCGTTTGAATCGTCTGTTTCTGGCGCAGAAAACACCACAAAAAAGTTTAATTCGACACAAGAAGCGTCGCTTAAGCAGTTCAGTAACTGGGCGAGCACAATTCGCAATTTTGTTGCGGGTGGAGTTTTGGCGAAAATGTCGCAAGGCTTGCTGAATGTGTCTGGTCAACTAGAAATGCAGGAGTCAGCCTTTAAGGTTTTACTTGGCGGAGCGGAACAGGCGCGGGCTAAGCTTGCGGAATTATCTGAATTTGCGAAAGCGACGCCGTTCACAATCCCAGGAATCAGAGAAACGGCTAAACAGATGTTGGCTTACGGGATCGAGCAGGATAAGTTAATTCCCACAATGCGGATGCTGGGAGATTTAGCTCTAGGCAATGAAGAAAAATTTGGGCGGCTCGCGTATGCCTACGGTCAAGTTCGGGCGGCAGGTCGATTATATGGAACAGAACTAAGGCAGTTCACCGAGACGGGAATCCCGATTATTGCGGCTCTAGCGGCAGAATTTGGGGTGGCAGAATCAGAAATTAAAGGCATGGTAGAATCTGGTCAAGTGGGGTTTGTCGATTTGCAAAACGCTTTATCGTCTTTGACTGAGGAGGGGGGGCAATTTTTCGGTTTAATGGAGGAGGGGAGCCAAACGTTTTTGGGGATGTTGTCGAACCTTAAGGACGGCGCGACTCAATTCTTAGAGACGTTTCGTTACACCGAGGGGTTCGATGTGCTCAAGGAGTTAACGCAGGATATGCTTGACTTAACGAGCGAAACAGGGACAGCACGCGAGGTTTTTAAAGATTTTACGAATGGATTAATAATTGGATTTTTGTCCGTTGGTAACGTTATTTCCACCGTTACTGGTGGAATTAAAACCCTTAAAGATGGAGCGGTTGCCGTTTTTAAAACTTATAGCGACATCAAACAAATTGTGCAGGGGTCTCCAATAGAGATGGCGAAAGAGCTGTTTACTGGGGCTGACCCAAAAGACGCATTCGAGAAATACAAAAACGGCATTAAGACTGGGCTAGTAGGTATTCAATCCAACGCAAAAGAATTTGTTTCCAGTACTCAAGATAACTTTGGGGGAATGCTTAAAACTCTTGAGGTTAATAATGAACGAGTACAAAGATTGATGGTCGATATGAAGAACAGCCTAAAGATTCCAACATCAGATGGTGCAGGAGGTGGGTCTTTGGGGGTGCCGCCATTTGGCGACCTAACTGGAGGGGCGGACAAAGCCGCAGAAAAAATTGAAAACAGTATTGATAAAATCCTAGACGATTATGCGGACTTGAGGTTTAAGGCGGGGTTAGAAGTGGTAAAGTTGACACAAAGTCACGAAAAGGAAGTGCAAAAAATCGTTGCAGAATTTCAGAAGTTGCGCGTAGAGCTGGGTAAGGTTGAAGAAGCTTACCGCGACGATCTGGGTGAAACTAACCGCACAATGGCGGAGGCGTTTGTGGAGCAAGAGGAATTAGTGGCGGATTTGCGAAAAAAACTAAAAGACGCGCAAAAAGAGGGAGCTGGAACAAAAGAACTTGAGGCAGAACTAAAAAAACAAGAAGAAGCTTTAAAAAGCTTTTCTGAGACTTATGTGGCTGAAAACGAGAAAGTCAAAAAGATTAAAGATGAAATTGCAGGGCTTGAAGATCAGCTTGGGCGCACAAGCCGAATGCGTGAAAATTCTGATGTTCGCGAGGGAATCGAATCGCAAATAAGCGACAAAAAGAAACAGATTGAAGCGCTTATTGCCGCCGAGGGCGGTTTAAATAAAGAGGTAGAAGAAGCACGCAGACGTGCCGCGCTAACAGAATTTGAACGGTTTTTGGAGGATAGCGAGCTTAAAAAAGAAGAATTAAAATCACGGTATGAAGAAGAGAAAAACGAGATCTTGGATAAACTTAAAGCCGAACAAGACGCGCTGACAGAAGAGAATCAAATTTATGAAGACAAAAAGAAAAATTACCGTGAAGCGTTTGACGAGTTTGAGCGAATGAAAAGCGGACTTATTGCAGGTAATGGAGTCATGGTGGAGAATACCGCCGAAACGGTAGAGGATTTGACCGAGTATTATGCACAGCTTAAACAGCAATTAGACTTAATTCGTGCCGCTACAGCGCCCAAAGACCGACCAGACAACCGAACTGACGCTGACGTGTTCGCTCAAACTGGAGTAGTTGCACCGTTCCCTGTAGATAGTTTCACCCCTCGTTCTGGCAATAACGCGGGGGCGTCATCCACCAGCAACAACACCAACAATATTAATATCAATATCTCACGAATCGACAGCCCTGAACGAGTGGGAGCGATTGAGTCAGCCACCGCCAGAGCCTTGCAGCTAAACAAAATGTATTCCACATAAAAAATGTACAATAACAACCAATATAACGACGAATTATACAACGGCAATAACGGATTAGTGATTGAGGCGGTGAGTGGTGACAGGATTAGCTTTAACGGATTCTCTCTTATTAATGGAACGACCGTGGTTGCGAGTGATTTTTATGTTGAGAATTTGGAGCGCGATTTGATCTTTTCGCCGATTCCGCGCGGAAACGGTCAAATTTTCAATTCTAGTTTTTGGCGGAAAAAAGAGATCCGGATAACTGGATGGCTGACAACCGACACCGAGCAAGAGCTTGAGGACTTAATTTTCGAGTTCAAAAAAGAGCTAAGCGCACCAGAGGGCAGACTTGAGTTTATTCGCGCTGACGGCACGCGAGTGAGATATATTGCGACGCTTACGAATGATGATCCAGTTGCTCGCGGTAAACATTACGAAGTCACCACCACCCAATTCAATTTGCGGCTTGAATGTAGCACGCCGTTTGGGCAAGCAGTATTGCCAACGTCAATTGGGTTAATCGTTAGTGATTTAGTAAGCAGCGGTTCTTTTTTCAACGAGGGGAATGCCGAAGCTAAAACAGACGTCATTCTGATTGTTAACGCCGCAGATACGGTGACTAAGGTCTCCTTTGCGAATACCACGACCGGAGAACAAATAGAGATGGAAACTCCGATTACGGCAGGGGATGTAATCAAGTTCGATTCCACGAATAGCCAAGTGTTACTCAATAACGTTGCACAAGATTTTTCTGGCACGTTTTTGGATGCCAAGGTTGGCAACAATAATTACACTTTGACCGCGACAGGGGCTAGTGTAGAATTAGAAATGACAATCAAAACTGCTAAAAACTTTTTATAATATGGCATTAATCCCAAAAATCAAAGACAACGTTTATGCTCAATTAGATAGTGTTGCGCTAATTTCGTCGACTAGTTTTGTGTTGGCAAGCGGGCAAGGGGTGCGGTTTCCGCAACCTAAAAACGGTTCTGCTACAAGCGCGGGTAGTACAACCGTGCTTAATTGCACAGGGATTGCCGCGCTAGGCGTTGAGGTAGGCGACATCATTATAAATCTAACGGATTCAACGCCAGTTAGTGACGCTTGGAGTGCGGCGGTAGTTCGGTCTGTTAGTACTGACAGCATTACAACGTCGCCTCTAGTGGGAGGGTCTGACAACGCTTGGGAGAACGGTGACGCTTGGTGCATTGATCCGATTATGATTAATTTAAGCAAGCGTGCGGGAGGAGTAATTACAGATGAAAAAACTGCATTTGAAAAAATCCTGATCACAAACCGAGCAAGCGACACTTTGAGTATTCCGCAAGTGAGCGGATACCGTGGCAAAAATGGCACCACTATTCAGGAATTTTCGGTGGGCGATTTTGCCACAATTGAGAACGACCAGAGTTTTGGCGACGGACTCAAAAAAATGTTGACCGATGTTTTGGCGAACCCAAACAGCCAATCAATTGCGGACACTTACAGCACGCAAACAATTGCGGGCGCTAAAACTTTTTCGATCGTTCCAAAATCCAGCCAAGATCCTTCAGCTGGTGATGACTTAATTCGAAAATCTTGGTTTGACGCAAACGCGTCGTCAGGATTGCCGATTAACCTTAACGTGATTGACGAATTTACCGAAGGTGACGCCGCGATTATTGTGGGCGGTAACTATGCGCTTAACGCAAAAGGTGGAACCGTTTTTACCGACACGGCGACGACGCTTAATGCGGCGTTTACCAATAATATAACCGTCATAAAAGATATTTCGGGGAATTTTGGGGTTATCGCGTACGCGAAAAGCACAACACAAACAGGCATAAGAGCTTTTACCGTTAACGCAGGGTTGACAGGTATTACCTTAGCCGCCGAAACGGTCTTTACGAATGGTGGAGCTTTGGCAAGCAAGGATTTAGTTCTTCAACAAGCGACCGACGGAACCTATATGCTCGCTTATATTGCTGACGATAACGCAACCATTAATTTACGCGGGTTTACCGTTGACGCGAGCACTAAGGCGATCACAAGCTTGTCAGCCGAATTGCAAGTGAAATCAGCGGCAAGCCATAGAATTAAGTTTATGGAGTACGATTCAGTCAATAATAAGTTCTTGCTTGGCTATATGAACGCGACGACTGGGTTTGTTTACCCTTTTACCAAAACTGGCACGCTCCCCAATGCGGGAACCGAAACAACCGCATTCACTGGCGCAAGTTCAAGCGAAAACTTGATGTCGTGCTACTTTGACGCGGCAAGCGAAACTTTCCATTTGATCTACATCTTAAGTAATACGGCGACAACATTGTCATCAAAAGAAATTGACGTGTCGTCGGGCATAACATTGACCAGCCGATTAAGCGCCGCGATTCCAGCGGGCAAAAAGTACATTACCGCGGCTTGGTACGATACGGATTTGGAGCAAGGTTATTTCGCCTTGAGTTCTGCAAACGAGTTCAGTAATCCAATTATAAATGAAAAATTGCACTACAATCATGGAACGACACACACGCTATACTTAGTTGATTTTAGTGCAATTACTTTGGGGAAAATTACGGCGGCTGGGTCGTTCTTGGCCTATGATACCGTTGGCGCTATTCCTTACGACATAACCCTATCAGGTAACACCGTTGAAGTGTTAAGCAACAACCAAAGAACCATGTATCCAGCGGGCAACGGAAACTATTTTGTTTTTTCGCAGGAAAGTAGTGGCCCTTATTATTTAGCGTACAACCACGCCTACAGGAGTGCTTGCTCGCGCCCAACGGCAGTTGCAAACGGTGATTACACAACGGGATTGCAACCGTTCGCGGACGCAACCATTCCGTACGAAGCAACAACCGATAAATTCACGGCTGGGGCTAGGTATTGTTATCAACCGACTGGATGGGCTCCTGTCTCATCCACAAACCAGGAAACCGCCGCAATTGCGCTAACTCCGCGCAAAATATTAATCGCTTAAAATGAAACTTTATTACAATTTGGCTACAAGGGCTTACCGATCGAGCGAAACCGCGCCGATTGGTTCGTGGGTTGAAGTACCGCGAAAAGGGCTCGAACACGAAAAAATCAAACTGGAAAACGGAGTTTTTGCGGATTGGGACACGGATGAATCGGAAATTGAAGCCGCGGCTTACACGCAAAAAAAAGACGAAGCTCGACGAATTATTTTAACGCGATATTCGGAAAGTGACCAAGCGAACTTAACGCAAGCATCCGTTCAGATTCTGGGATTAATGCTAACCGAGCAACGCCAGCCAACGCCAGAAGAATTTAAAAAATTGCAAGAAGCAAACACGGCAAAAACCTTTATTGATGCGGTTCTTCTCGAATTGCACACTAATGGTTCTAATTCGGATTTTTCTAAATTTATGTAGATCATAAAAAATGGATTCACCTGTTTTAGTTTCTACAAAAAACGACATAGAATGACGCTTGAGCAAGTGGACGCGGAAATGCGTTATCTAATGCGGAAACTAGGCGCCAACCCTGTCCGAGTTTTTTGCGTCTATTATTCGGTTCGTGCTTTTTCTTGGTTTTATTGGTACGATGTTGCTGATAAAATCAGAAAATGAAAAAATACATCATTAAAGTATACGATAACGCGCAGACCTTGCTGACGGTGGTTAGCCCTGACATTCTCTTGAGTGATATTTCGTTCTCAAGTCAAATAAATGCGGGACAAGGCGAGCTGAATTTATCGATTAAAATGAAGTGGGACGCGCCAGAATCATGGACAGCGCCTTTTAATTTTGTGCGCGTTTACGTTTTTGATTCAAAAACGGCAACCTCTAGGCTCCTATATTCTGGAGTTATAACTCAAAGAATACCGTACGTTAACGGTGCGATTGAGGGCGTTACTTTAGTTTGTTTAGGGCTGGTTAGCCTACTGGCACAATCTCTATATAAAGACGGCGGTTCGTTTGACGTCGTAAAGACGTCGGTAAACCCTAAAGCCATAATCGAATCAATTATTGATAACCACAACACCGTTTACCAGAATTGGATCGGGTATAATCCTGTTGATGGCGTTCGCGTGGGGGGGCAAATAGACACGTTCCCCACCTCGGTCACTTACGAATTCAAAAAAAGTAACTGGGCGGACGCAATCAATAAGACGGTAGAATTAACCGACGCGGACTGGTTCTGGCACATAGACCAAGGCGGCGACGTTATCTTTAAGGCTCAATCAGAAAGCGCCGATCATGCGTTGACGATCGGTTACGACGCTCAAGAGATTCAGGCGCCAGAAAATACTGAAGAGATTATTAATTCGGTAACACTTAAGTACAACGGCGGCACAAC
>Ga0100403_1001789_pt1 | contig 18426 bp, 27 predicted proteins | sample CryGeymet201501t_FD_83663 | JGI IMG/M metagenome (GOLD analysis project Ga0100403, IMG submission 83663) | Groundwater microbial communities from Crystal Geyser aquifers in Utah, USA - Crystal Geyser metaG 2015-01t | ecosystem: Environmental > Aquatic > Deep subsurface > Groundwater | place...
CGAGTTAAAAGATGGCACTTACGTTGTTGTCGCCGCAAGTGCTACAACAGTGGACGTTTATCTTCTAAGCGACATTGCTGCGGACAAAGGAACAGACATTGATTTTGAGAACGATGCTCTTAAGATCACGGCGGCTCCATTGACGATCGCTGCTAGCACGGCTGTTACTGTTCCAAACACAGGTGTAGAACTCACCGGCGGGTCGGGCATAATAGGCATGACTGTGGGGGATACGGCTTTCTTTAAAGTCGCTGCTGCTCATGGTGGCGTTAGCACTGTTGTTATTGGGCAATCTCAGTCCACGTTCCCAGAGCATGGTCTAGTGGCTTTGAGTGCCAAGCGTGCTGATGGATCACTCTTTGAGATTGAAATGTTCAAGGCTGTTGGAGCAGGTTTTCCTATTGCTCTAGAAGAGACTGTCTTTTCAATCCCAGAATTGACTATTGATTTGCTTTACGACAGTGAAGTAAACAGCATAGCTAAAATAACGGCCACTGCTGGTTAATTTTTAAGGGGGTTAGGAATAGCCCCCTTATTCAAGCTCTTCTCTCTTAGGTGCGTAGTTTCTGGCCGCATGAATGAGCCACTCGCTCACGTTCCCTTCAGTATATAGATTCGCCTTGATCTTGATATCGTTTTGCTCTTCTTTCGAGACTCGACAGGCGATCCACTCGGACTTGGTTTTCTTTTTCTTCTTGATTCTCATGCTGCGTTTACCTTTTGTAATTACAAATCGTTGAACATATAATAAATTGAAAAACACAATCAATCAAGTACACTGTAAAAGTAAGGGAGATATATGCCGATTGCCTATCATGAGCTCAAGCCTCAAGAATCACAAATCCAGCTTAACGAGGTTAACTTTATTCTGCGCCCTTTTGATTTATCCGCTCAAGTGTGGGCCTACAATCACTTCGCTACCCCTGAAAAACCGAACGGAGTTGAGATTTTGAGCGAGCGCATTCAAGACATTAATGATTTTGGAGCCGTCCTTGATACGACCTGGCATCTTCTAAAAGACAAGGCTCACTTTCACAACAATCAAGACAACTTCAATAGAGCTGTGGACACTTTAAAGCACAAATATTCGAAGGCTATGGAGTTTAGACAGGCCATAGTCCAATGCTTGGGGGTAAGCCAGCCAAAGCTTGATGAGATTCAGGGGGATATTGAGTTAAAAAAGTCCTTAACAGCGGACGTTTAAAGAGTGCGGAGGCTTGTTTTGCAGAGCTCTTCGATATGTTCGCTGTCAGGTACGGTTACAGACTTGATGATTTTTACGCTTTAACTTTAAGACAAATCATTCAAATAAAAAGAGTGATTGAAAAAGGGATAACAGAAACTAGGGAATGGGAAGCGGCTCTTCATGACAAGAAGATTAAGGCATCTCCAAAGCCTCTTGATATAAGACCAGAAGAGCAGAAAGAGTACGACACCCAGGCTCAAAAACTACTTGAGCGAATGAAAAGGCAGCATGAGCAAGGATCAAGAATTATTAATAAAAATTAACGGTACTGCTAAGAACTTTACCGACGAAATTGACAAGGCAAAGGCTAAGACAAAAGATCTTGAGAGAAGTCTTGCAACAACTGCTAAGGTTTCAACTGTTGCTTTCGTGGCCCTTGCGGGTGCTGTCGCTGGGACTGTTGCTAGGTTCTCTAACTTTGAAAAAGGTTTTACGAACGTAGTCACACTTCTTGATCAGGGCTCTTTTAAAACAAAAAATCTAAAAGACGGAATCAACGGCTTAAAAGAGGGTGTCATTGCTTTATCTGCTCAAAGTGGTGAGAGCTTCGAGATTCTAAACCAAGGTTTATTTGATCTTGTCTCTTCAGGGGTTGAAGCTGAGAAGGCGGTCGACACTCTGACAGCCGCCACTCAGCTTGCTATTGCAGGTGCTACAGACACTGCGACTGCTGTGAAAGCACTTGCCGCCACCTTGACTGCATACGGGGATGAGGCTGGAACAGCCACTGAGATTGCAGAGAAGTTCTTTACGGCTCAAAAGTTTGGTGTCACAACAGTTGGTGAGCTTGCAACAGAGTTCAACAAAGTAGGGGGTATTGCTAAGACCCTTGGAATCTCGTTTGATGAGACTCTAGCTTCGCTTTCTTCACTGACTGCTGATGGAGCAAAGCCCACAGCACAAGCGGCCACTCAGTTGCGAGCAGCATTTAACTCACTTATTTTAGTTCAATCAAAGCTTGTCAATGAATCAGCAGAGATCAGGGACGCCCTAGATCTTGAGAATGTTAAAAGGCGAGGCTTGGTAAAGTCCCTTGATCTTTTAAAAACTGCTACTGGTGGGAACGTTGCAGAGATTCAAAGGCTTGTAGGATCAAGTGAAGCTTTGGCTGTTGTGCTTTCTCTCACGGGCGGTCAGAGCGATCTTGTCGCAAAGCAGATCGACGAGATCGGCAATGCCGCGAGCAGGAGCACAGTCTTTCAAGAGGCCCTTGCGACCAAACAGGCAACAGTTGAACAAACGATGAAGCGCCTCAAGCAAGCAGGCGATGCTGTTGCGGTCACCTTTGGAGAGGTCTTTGCTCCTGCACTCAATGCACTTGCTACAGCTCTGACAGCAGTGGCGAGCACGTTTGCAGGCTTTTCAAAGAGCACCATACAGATCATAGCGGTTGTAACAGGTATTGTGGCGGGCTTCACGGGACTCATTGCAGTCGTTTCAACTCTTGTTTTAGGGTACATCAAGCTTCAACGTGCGGTGATTGCTGCAAACGCGGCCCTCAATATTGCAGGTAACATTCAAAAAGCCTATAACCTGACCCTTGCTCTTGGAACAAAAGCTGTTGCTATCTTCAGAGCAGGAGTAATTGCCGCCACTACAACTGTAAGGGGCTTTGCAGCCGCAACAGGGATAGGGCTCGTGCTCGTGGCCCTATCCTTAATGATTTCAAACCTTGATAAGACAAGGGCCGTGGCAGCGGGCACGTTCGCAGCCCTTTCGACAATCGTTAAGAACTTTGCAAGCGGTATTTTTCAAACCCTTGGCGGAGTTGGGAACCTACTTGTCGGTGTTTTCACGCTTGATAAGGACCGCATTTTAAAGGGCTTATCTGACATAAAAAATGGACTTGTCACAAGAAGTCTTGAGATAGGAAAAGGCGCAGGCGATGCATTCTCAAAAGCTTATAATGAGTCCATTGCAGGATCTCTTGCAGCAGATGCTCCGGCTCCTAACCTGCCAGGCGTTGGTGGCACAGATCCCAAAGACCCAGCAGATGCTGGTGGGAAAGATGAATCATTAGATAATCTCATTTCAAAAGAGCAAGAGGCTGCCGCCAGGGTTCGTGAGATCAGAGAAAGGGAGAATGATCTTTTAAAACAACAGGCAGCTAGAGCAAACCTAGACCGAGAAGAAATCCTTGATCAGGGCTTAAAGAAGATCCAAGAAGAGGAGAAAAAAGCTGCTGATCAGAGAATAAAGAACAAGCAAGGCCAGCTTCAGTTCTTAAAAGACATTGATCGGATTGAAAACGAGAACGCGCAGCTTGCTATAAAAGAGCGCTTGTCTGCCACAGAGCAAGTTCAGCTTGAGGCCAATCAAAGACAACTTGGAATATTAAAAGAACAACTTCAGGCGGCACAAAACGTAGAAGCTGAAAACGCTGATTTGTTGGCTCAGCAGGAGCAAGAAAGAGCGGCGCAAAAGCTTGATCGCATTCAGCAGCAGTTTGATGAAGAGCAAGCTTTGCAAGAAGAGCTTCAAGAATTGACTGATGAACAAAGAGAACTTTTAGATGAGCAAGAGGTCCAGAAGTTTCGCGACAAGATTCAATCGAAGCGCGACATTGAGCGAGAGGCTGTTGCTGAAGAGCTTCAAGAGAACTTAAACAGGCGCAAGAACTTTATAAAAGACGAGCAGCGCTTTGGAAAAGAGGTAGCTCAGCTCAACAGATTCTTTGCTCAAGAAGAGGTCCAGCTTGCAGGAGAGACTGCAAACTCTCTTGTCCGCTTAACTCAAAGCAAGAATCAAACGCTTAAAGGTATTGGCAAGGCCGCCTCACTCGTTCAAATCGGTATCAAGACAGCAGAGGGTGCAATTAGTGCCTATTCTTCACTTGCGGGAATTCCCATTGTGGGGCCAGCCCTTGGTATTGCGGCAGCTAGTGCTCTTATTGCCTTTGGTGGCGAGCAGGCAGCAGCCGTCTTGAGTGCCAAGCGTGGTGGCATTGTGCCAAGCGTGGGTGGCGGATCAAGGGACAGGGTCCCTATGATGCTTGAGCCAGGCGAGGCTGTTGTGCCAAGGGCTCTCGTACCAGACTTTCAACAGAAGTTCGGCTCCCCTGAAGCAGGCGGCACGGCTAGTGGTGGCGTTATGGACGTTGTTGTGGGCTTTCGTGATGAGGCTTTTGAGATTATAGAGCAGAAATTAATTGAGAGGCGTCGTATTGATGGCGTGGGATTAGGGGCATTAGGATGAGCGGGCAGCCAAGATTTTTCAGAAAAAACCTTATTGATCTCGATCTTGATAATGCCTCTTGGGATATCACCGACTCTGTGGCAACAGGTCTTGGTGAGAACTTTACGCGCTTCATGCTCAACAGGGACAACAACTCTGGGTGGGGGACGATCGGTTCAAGTGATGCCGGGAACACGACTCTTATCATGACGTGTGATGATATCTTAAGTTTTAACACGCTGATTCTAGTGGGCGTGAACTTTAAGGATTATTCATTAGAGTGGTGGGATGATATCGCCGCAACATGGAATGATTTCTCAACAGTGATTGATGTTACAAACAACACAAGATCCACAATATTTCACCAATTTGATCAGGTGCAGAGCTCTAAAGTGCGGCTCATTATAACTGCCACGATCACAGGAGACGTTGATAAAACAATCAGACAGTTCATAGTGACGCAGACTATTGGAAGCGGCCAGTTTAAGGGTAACCCCATACTTAAAAAGCCCACGATAAACTTATCAAAAAAGGCAGTGCCCACAATCAGCGGTAAGGCAAAGATTCTTGAGCGTGTTGGCGCATACAGTGTCGACCTTGTTTTGTCTTCTTGGCCTGAAGACGATGACTTAACACTTCTAGAAGAGCTTCATTTTTTTCAACCAAGCGGGTTTTTATTTTGGCCAAGTGCGGGCGATGAGACTCAGTTTCGTTATAAGAGAATTGGATATAGGAACGAGGATATTTTCCTTTGTGGCGTGGCCAGCGAGTGGCAGCCTGAATGGGAAAAGGGAATTTATGTCAACGGTATGGGCATGACAGTTAAGCTGATAGAGGTCGTGTGAGCAGGTATCGAGTTTATATAAAGCCTTTTGTTTCTCCAGGCGTTTATGCTGAAGAGTACACTGATATCTCTAGTGATGTGATATCCATTGGCTCTATTTCAAGGTCCCTTGACAACTCGACTTATGATATCGGGATTTTTAAGACAAGTGGAGTGAACATCAAACTCAGGAACGATCACGGGAAATACTCTGCAGCCGACACTGAAAAGTCCATTTTTTCAGACAAAAGACAGGACTCTCTTATCCAAATCACATGGGATGTGAGGAGCACGTTTTCCAAGGCTGGTTTTTTCAAGTGTGGCGACGGGCCTCTGTCATCTGAGGTTGTGATTTTCGATGGCTTGTTGTCAGAGATTTCAAGTATCGCGAGCATTGATGATCAGGACATAAGTTTTCGCTTTGCGGGCTTTGATTCTCTTTTATCAAGAGTGGAGGTTCCTTTCTCTTCAATTTCAAATGGCGACACTTTTTCAGGGGTCATTTACACGATGCTCAATCAATCGCCGATCACTGATTACTTGACAGTAGACCAAGCGAATATCGTGTGCGCAGTTGACGAAGGGATTGATGATAAGTCCAATCTTGAGAACAAGACTGTCAGGGAGGCTCTCGATAGCGGAGACTTGCTTCTAGCTGCAAGCTCTGTTCTATACATTCAAGACGGGGTGATTTACGTTCAAAGTCGTGAAGAGACAGTTGATTCACAATATACTTTTTTCGGCCAGGCTTCAATCAACGGGATCGAAAACATCATTGATATTAAGAACTTTCGAGACGGTATCAACAGGGTCTTTAACTTCGTAAAGTGGCAAGACACTGCTTTAAAATCAACGGATGCGACAAGCATAGCTAAATACGGGGTGCAGCAAATAGAGCTCTCAGTTGACGTGATAAGTGACGCTTCAACTTCCAAGATTCAAAATATACTAGATGAGATCAAGAATGATTTTCGCGATCCAAAGATTGAGTTTGAGCTTGAGACTTCAATCAATAACCAGGTCATTGAGCTTATGATGAAGGATAAAGTCTTAGTCGATTATCCGACTGTGTATAGGTCAGCAGATGAAAACGTGATTCCGCGCTATGGGCTTTCTGCATACGGACAAGCCAGGTATCCTGTCGGGCAGTATTCATTGGTGATAAACGCGCAGACAACTTCATTTAAAATCATGGCAATCACTATAAATCCGAGTAAAGATACAATGATATTTAATTTAAGGGAGAATTAATTTTATGGGAACCAACACGTTTGTCACAAAAGCTGAGGGTGAGATTATTGAGCCTGCGGACCCGAATCAATACAAGATTGGTCTGAGTGGCGACATTGTACCAAGAAACGTAAACGGGGTTCCCACAAACGAGGGCGCAGACCTTGGGGACACTTCTTTTCGATTTAAGAATGTTAGAGCAGAGACTGCTATTTTAGACAAAGCCCAGGCCACAACGGTCAGCACAAACGATATCCAAGGTGACGCGGCAATGACAGTTCAAACATCATCTGGGGGGTTAGACTTAACGGGAAGCCCCGTTGCGCTGAGGCCTTCTGGTGGGGGGGTTTTGTCAGCCGCCACGGGGCTTACTTTCAATGCGGCTTCTAATGGAGCGGTAAACCTTGTGGCTCACGGCACAGGGATTGGGAACATTGGCACAACGACGGGGGATCTAACGCTGACTAGAAACACTAGGACTGGGTTTTATTGCAACTCTAGTGAGACTGGGATTCGTAACACAAACGCCACTACCTCAACTGGGTTTAGGTGCAATAACGCTCAAGCCTTCATTGACGCGGAGGGCACCACTAGAGTCACGGTGACAACTGCAACAATGACTCTGAATTCTTCTTTGTGGTTTATAGCTCAAGATATTTATGATTCAACTGTCGCTAGTCCAGCTGCAAACGTAACAGTTACATCTGATGGGAGACTTAGGAGATTTACATCATCTAGAAGATATAAAAAGAACATCAAAGATTTAGATGTAAATAATATTTTAAATTTAAGGCCTGTGGTTTTCGACAGTATCGATGATGATGCTGAAAACGGAAAAGATATTATTGGTTTAATTGCCGAAGAGGTTAACGAAATAGAGCCGAGAATTGTGCCGAAAAGTAAAGACGGCCAGTGCGAGGGTGTAAACTACGGGGCAATCGGCGTGATGCTAATACCCATCGTTAGAGAGTTGACAGAGAAGGTAGAAAAGTTAGAAGCTCGCATAAAGCATCTTGAGGGGAATAAATAAATGGGGATTTTTGATGACATACCAGTTCGAGACTTTGGTGATGACGTAACCCCTTCTTGGTGGAACACAATTAGAACAAGGCTTATTCAGGCTTTTCCAAACCTCACGTCTGTTGAGGGTGACGTTGTGGGCACCACAGACGATCAGAAGTTAACGAATAAAACCTTTGATGATGAGCTAACTCTTAAGGAGCTTGAAGCCACTCCCTTAACCCCAGGGGCTACTTATAAAAAGTTTTACGCTAAAGATGATGGAAAGCTCTACTCTTTAAACTCAAGCGGTGATGAAGTTGAAGTGGGCTCGGGTGCTGGTGGGGGTGGCAAGAAAAACTACTTTGACGCGGACTCTGCAAAATTTGAGAACGGCACTATTGGAAATTGGCTCAAGAAATTAGAAGAGGACACGACCCCTTATAACGTTACAACTTCAGATTCAAACTTCGCTTTAACTTCAGAAAACACTGAAGAGTTTTCTTTAGTTGATGAGCGCATAGACAATATTGTCATTGATATATGGAGATCGTCTTCTGACAGAGACGCGACACTCAGCATTATAGAGGGCCCTGTCAGTTCTCCAGGGGCAACAGTATGGACCACGACAGTTGCAAACGCATCAATGGCGACATCTCAAACAACACCTACGACTTACAGCACAGGGTTGACTGCGTTTCTGACAGGGACTTATCACACGCGCATTGATCAAAGCGCAGGTACAGGTAACTTAATTACAAGGGCAGACACTGCGTTGTTTGGAAATCCTAGGACTTTCACATTAAACGCCTTAAGATCAGCGGACGCTACTAATTTAACACTAGTTCCCACTACTACTTCAGGAGAAGTATTAGAGAAGACAACTTCACTTAAACTAACAAAGGCAGCAGCAGATGCTGAGAACGAGCGCATTTATTTAGCTAGTCAAACGATTGATTTAGTTGATCGTGGCAAAACTATGTATGGCTCTTTTGCAATGCTTCCGATTAGTGGTTACGTTTCAGGAGATTTGATTTTAGAGGTCTATGATGTGACAAATGAAAATCTCTTGTATTCAGGTCAAGAAGAGGATCGAGAAGTTTTAAATGTGAGCGACCCTGTTACCTTCAGATACACGGCAAGCCTTGAAACTACGACCGAGCAAATCGAGTTAAGACTTCGGGTTAACAACACCAACACCAATGCCTTTGTCATGGTGTTTGATGAGTTTGAGTTTGGCCCTGCGGCTCAGGTGAATTCAGCTATTGTTAGCGGGTGGCAATTTTACACACCGACCTTGTCGGCAAGCCTTAATGCAACAATAGACTTTGCCGAGTGGCGCAGAGTCGGTGAAAACATGGACATACGTGGGGTTATTACAACAGGAACCCCAACGGCGGGTGTGGCGACTATATCTTTAGCCAATGGAAAAGTTTCAGCGTCTCGAAGTGCCACAACTAATATTGGAAACTGGAGACAATCGGGTAGTTCTATTGACGATTTTACAAGCGGCGCTTTTCAGCTTCCAAGTGGAGGATCGCTAGTTACGTTTGTTGATGACTTTAGCACGGCGCCAAGTTCTGGCTCTCCAAGCTCTGCGCCTAACGCAAACGTAATTTTTAGGAGTTCTTCTAAGATTTATTTTGAGTTCTCAGTCCCCATCGAAGGCTGGACATCTGGCCAAGTCCTCACCGAGAACGAGTTGAGCCAGCATACGATACGGGTGAGTGGTGCGGGTAATGGCGCGACTTCTATAACTGCTAACGTGACCGATATTGATTTTACAGAAATTAAAGACTCTCATGGGGCTTGGGATGGCAATTCTTATACTGCGTCTAAACGTGAATACATTAGGGCAAAAGGGTTTGTTTTTTATACTGCGAGCGGGAGTCTTCAAGTAGATGCGTACATAAATGGGGCGATTAACAAAGCCGCTGGGTATTTACCTGTAGCTGACGCGTTAGTTCCATTCTTGTGGGAAGGTGAACTGCAAAAAGGTGACGTTCTATCTTTTAGGTTAAGCGTTAGTAAGACGTTAAGCAATGATGCTGGCAAACACTGGATAGAAATCTCTAGCTCCCCCGACTTCACAACCCTGGGCGTGGTTAAGAATAAAGAACAAAATGAGGTTTGGGCTTTAACCGCCGTGGGTGTTGGCTCGACCGCAACAAGAGTCTTACAGTTTAGTTCAGTCAATATAAATACCGGGGCCGCTATTACGAGAGCCTCAGACGCCACCAATGGAGACAGCTTTACAATTAACGAGAGCGGGCGCTATTCAATTACGTTTCAATATGAAAACGTGGACGCGGGTAGAGAGTTTGCCATTACAAGAAACCAGGTAAACCTGGCACAAAACCCAACAAGTCACTCCAGCAACATACCGCTTGTTTCGGGCGTCACAACTGCGAACCGCAGAGAATCAGTTACAGTAACAGCCTGGCTCCTTCGGGGCGATATTCTCAGATCTAACATCGACACAAATACGGGACATAGTACGGGGACAGGAGACTGTGGCTTCAGAGTTATTAAAATAGACTAACCAAAACCCAAGGGGGGAATAGAATGGAAAAAGCATATGATTTAAAAGAGCTTGGTGCGAGATTAAAAGCAGCCGGACTTGTTGAGTCAGAAGACCTTGCAGAGCAGGCCTACCAGATCACAAAGCAATGGATCAAAGAGTCTGCTGTATTGAGCGAAACACCTTATGATAATTTGGTGATTCCTTTTATTGATCAGCTTGATGCCTTGGTTTTGCCAAAGATCGACAAGATCGACGGGCAAGAGGGCTAGTGTCAGCGTGGTTAACGGGCCTTTTGACCTCAATCTTAAGGCCCATTCTTGAGGATCTAGTTAACGATGCAAAGAATGAGATCATAACGACCATTCAAGAGAACAAAAAACTCTCAGCACTCGCGAGGGAAGACGATGAAACAATCAGACTTGCTCAAGATGCGACTACAACTGAAGAGGTCAAAGCTCACTTGCGTAGGCTTAAGTCTCACAGGGCTCTTCTTAATAACTAGTTGTGCAGGACTTCCAAAGCCTCCAGATATCCCGATGTGTTTGTATGACAATTACTCGATTGATGAAAAGTCTGGACGTGATTACTCAAAGTCTCCAGTTTTCCACTGTAGTGCCGCCAACAATACAGAGTTTGAAATCCCATGGAACAGCCCATCGGCTCGCAACATGGTGAGCGTTCCGCATGATGATTATGTAAAGATGAACAACTATTATAAGCAGATATTTATGATTTTTGAGCGTGATTTTTTAAACAAGTATAAGAGGAAACAATGAATTGTCTAAAGAAGTTATTTAGTTCTAAAAAGTTATCTAAACCTGAGAATAAGCCGCCACGTCACTTTAGAAACGAGCGTTTTCTAGCCTTTGCTTCTCGCGAAGTGGGGACTGTTGAATGGAGAGATGGCTCAAACCCTAAGGTTGAAAAGTATCTTGATTATGGCGCAAGCATTGAAAACACCGACTCAGGGCTCACGGACGATGTGCCTTGGTGCGCAGGCTTCATTGCTTATTGCTTAGAGTCAGTTGGTATGGGCTCAACTAATAGTTTGGCAGCCAGGTCTTATCTCAAGTGGGGTGTTTCGACAAAAGAAAACCCACTACCTGGCGACATTGCCGTTTTCTGGCGCGGCTCAATAAGTGGGTGGCAGGGTCATGTTGCGATCTACTTAGGTGCGGATCATTATTTAGGCGGCAATCAAAACGACTCGGTGAATGTTACCAAATACTCAAAGGATAGGCTTCTTGATATTAGACGATCTTCAAAGCATGAGAAGATGAGCCAAGCAGACATTGATCTTTTGTGGGGTATGGCGACAAAAGTCATTGCCGGAAACAAGGTCGAAATCGGTGGGAAAGTTTCTTAATTTCCCACACACTGATGAATGCCGCTTCCTTCACAAGCCAGGGTGAGTCCACACTCTTGCGAATCAAGGACTGTGCAAGTAAGCTCTTCGCCCTGAATGATGTACGTTCTAGGCTTATCACTCTCGCCACACGCGATTAAGAATAAAAATACAGCCAGATATCTCATGATTATTCTCCTCTCAAGGGGGCTAGAAGAAAGTCCTTAAGCTCTGGGTTTTCTTCTACAAATAACCCAATTTGAATTGACGGGTTAAACATAAAGGTTGTGGGCAAACCATTGGGTCCAAGCAATTCAGAGTCCTCAAGGCTTAGCTCACAGTGACCGATTTCATGCAAAAGAACCCAGTAGCGCTGTTCATGAGTCATGTCTTTCCACTTTTCCTGATCGACAATTATGACTGAGTTTTCTTGAAAACAGGTGGCCTCAAATCTTGGTCCAGGGGTTCCGAAAACGATTGTGGACTTTATATTCAAGTGCCCGTTTAGATCTTGATTGATTTCTTGAATATAAGGGGAAAACGCTGGGTCTGTTTTCTGGCTCTCACCACACGCAGCGAGTAAGAATATTAAGGCTAGATATTTCATTTGATAATCTCCTTTGTTAACCTGACTTGTACAGAATAACAAAAAAGACAACTTTTATCAACTAATTTAGTTGAGACGTATCGTTTTGAATCATCTCACGCATGATTGAGCGCAGATACTGGGCCATTTTCCAGGCTCCAAGAAGCTCTATTTGAGCGATCACGAATTGCAGGCGTTTGATTTCTTCACTCATGATTTGACCCTTTCATATAAAAAGCGCACAGGGCGTTAGCTCCTGAGCGCCACTCCAAAGTAAAACTGTCAGGTCAACCAGGAGTTACCTTAGTTCTTTTTAAATAGCATGAGCAGAGCTTAAGATTTATGACACTCAAAACGAGCGGCAGCATGAGAGCGGCAGCCTCTCTAGGGCCAAAATAACCGTGCAGAAAACTAGCAAAAGCAGCTAGTAACATTATAAAAAACCCGCTATTAATAAGAATTCGTATATGACAACAATGCGACGAAACATCACTTCACCCCCTCTAAAAAACCATCAAGTTCGCCAGCCATACCGGGGTCAATCATGTCTAAAGTTTTAATAAATTGTTCTGGGGTTATTTTCATGGATGAAATCATTTTCACCAAAGTGTTTTCAAACTGCTCGTTGAAATGATTACTTTCAATTTCAAGAACAACATCTAGCATAAATCCAATCGCAACCAGGGCGGTTTTAAAATCTTGGCTTTCTGCGATTCCTTTTAAAAGTATGTTTTCCATTGTTTGTCTCCTTTGTTAACCTGACTTTTTACAGAATAACAAAGAAATCTCATTATCTCAACTAATTTAGTTAATAATACGCAAGCCTATAATATCTTTGAGCTTTTCGCGTCGCAAGTTGATACAAACTCATCTATACACTCCCTTGCGTCCTCTATATTATCAGTCCACTCGGCCATGTTCCCGGCCTTAGCTAAGCGCTTTAAGACGTATATCTGAAGAGGCCTTGGCCGCTCGCCTGGGGCTTTTAGCTCAAGCCACAAGCTCTTGCCTCTAAATGTAATATAATAGTCGGGAATGCCGTCAGTGAATCTGTCGGACACTTTCTGGAAATAAAACGCGGGGCCAAAATGATTTTTAAGCTCCATTAAGTATTCTTTAACCTTCTTGGTTATGTAGGCTTCAGTCATTTAAAAACCCCCGTGAATAAAATACACCACGGAGGCTTAATACTTGTCTACTCTAAAATCTCGCTTGTTCCTGGGCGCCCGGCGCATGATTCTTTAACGGCACATCAACGACTTTTTCTTCCTGGTCGATTACGTCAATGCCACCCTTGGCTTGCGCCTCTTTAATCATCCTGTTGAGGGCTGCTGCTGCCAATTGAGTCTCACGCATCGTAGGGCTTCTCTTTTTCATGTCGAAAACAAAGAATGACCCATGCTCGTTTGAGTCCTCGTAGGCCGTCAGATTAAAGCTCATGCACCATGAGGGTTGTTGTTTGAAGGTCGCAAGATCTCGAAGATGTTGATTGAAGCGCTTGGCATTTTTTGAAGACGCGCCTTTAAACTTCACCACAAACGGGTTTGCCATGTAGTGCTTCTCACCGTTTGGCAGTTCAATCTCTCTGATGTCTAGTGGTCTGAAGCAAACGTAATTGAAAATCTTCTGGCGCTTTACAGTCTTCCCATCAAGCTCAATCTCGTAATCTTCACCCTCCATTTCTGGCGTGAAGGCTTCAGTTTTGATCCACTCATTACCTTGAACAGCAGTCCATTGACGGGTTTTAAACATACTCACAACTACCACTTCTAGGGGCTCATCAATTGACCCCCAGATTTCTTGGGTGATGGAATTCACAAAGTCTCCTGACTTCACGTCAGTTGATCTGTCCTTTACAAGCTCAGCGTTTGCTTGCATGAGCATAATGCTAGGCATCTGCACATCTGATGATGACAACTCATCGGCCACACCCATAGATGTACCCTCAGTAAATACTTGAATCTCTTGCGAGGCTTCCTTCTTTTTTAGTTCCTTAGTCATCTTATTTTTCTCCTTTTTATCAAAGAGCATGATTGCCCTTTATTTTAAAATACGAATATCACGAAACACTTGTGGCTCACTTAAGCCAGGTAAGCCTGCGTCCAAAAACTCAATGTCACCAGACTCTTGAGCTGACTCAAACTCATCTTTGTAAATCTTATTTAAAGTCTGAGCGTTAACAGACACAATGTCCTCAAATGTGCCCTTTGTTTTTAACCACTCGAAGAATTGAAACTTATCAAGCATTTTCACAGAGCGTCTCTCAACGATTGTGACCTTGCCCTCACCGAAATCAAAGCTCTTAATCTCAAGCTTATCAAGATGCTCGACAACTGAAGCTTTAAGAGTTGAGAGCTCTAGATTCAAATCTTTTTTCTTATCATCAAGCTCTTTGATTTGCTTGTTTATACTTTTCATTTGCAAACACACGGCTTGCAATTCTTTTACCTGCATAGACGCTCCTTAAGGTTTAATAAATTATCTGCCAGACGCTTTTTATTTAAGACAGCGTCTATCACAAGCTCACTCATAAGACCCTTGTGATACAGATAATAGTGCGTAATTTTTTGATGAAGATCGATGCTGCCTGATCTGTAATTTCTAGCTAAACTCTGCTCGAAGTCAATTAGAGAGTGCCCCATTGAATAATATATCGTGTAGCCTGCGGACTTTAAATTAATGCCAACGCCCCCAGATGCAGGGTTAGCAATACACACTTGAACATCACTCTCAAGATCATTAAACAGATCCACGTTTGCAAGCTTTTGCTTTGTCGAAATGCCGCCATGAATCTCAACGTACTTGATTTTTTTCTTATCAAGAGCTTTAGCAATGTCCACATAGTTTTGTTTGAAGTTGCAAAAGACAATCACTTTCGCTTTGCCTATGGATTCGATGAGCTCCAACAGTGTATCAAGTGTGGGATTTGTTTGAAACGACACGAGCGACTCGTCTTCAAGCCTCATGTAGCCGCTCAGGATTTCACTCAAGCGCAGAGTCTTAGTTAAAGCATTCTGCACAGCCAGTGGGTTTTCCTCTTGCCCATCAAGCCAGGTGATCAAATCACGCTTAAGCTCGTTGTAGTGCTTGAGCATCTCTGGGGATGGCTCAACTTCAACTCTTTGCTGAATAAGGTCTGGCAGGTCAAGGCACTCCTCTCTTTTCATTGAAGTGGCATATCGAGCAAGGTTTTGTTTGTACTCAGGAGCTTTCGACTCAATAAAGCGCCAGTCTGGGAAGGCTTTCGAATCCTTCCAGTTTGCATTCTTGTTCACAAAATACTTGTTCTTGAATGAATAGAATTTCTCACCAAACACTTCACCGCGATCAAGGAAATAATACTGGCTCCAAATGTCTTCAGGCGCTGGGTTTGGTGTGCCCGACATGATGGCTCTATACCAAGAGTCTTTGGATATTTCTAACACTGCACCCGTTGTGGTTTTCTTGCGCTTGGCTGTCAGCAGTCTAGGGTTCTTAATTTTATGAGACTCATCACAGATCACCACTCGCGCTTTAAAGTCTATGAGGGCTTTTAAGATCTCGTCACTGCGGTTGGCCTCATAGTTTACAATTAAAATCTTGTGCTTTGGATTTTTAATAGTATCAAGGCGCTTTTTCTTTGAACCCATCACGACACCAATGTTCTCGACTTTGATGTGAGAGCACTGAAGGATCTCATCTCTCCAGTTGTTTAAAACAATGATGGGGCAGAACACGATTGTTGGCAAAAGCTCGCCATGCAGGTTGAACTTTTCCCTGAACCAATTGATGGCGATCATGGTCTTGCCAGTGCCGGCCTCCATAAGAAGCGCCATAGCTTTTTGAGTCTTATGGCGATCAATGATCTTCTTTTGAAATTTGTAGGGCGTTAACAAGTCTAAAGTCTTCCTATTTTCTTAAGCTCTAAGTATTGCTCTGTCTTCATCTGACAGCGATGAATCTTGTCCCTGATTGAACTCTCAGTCACCTCAAAGTATTGAGCAAGCTTCTCTCTTGAGTGCCCCTCGTAGACCCATTCAAGGGCTTTAAAATACTTGAGGGCTTTGAGTCTTTGGGGCTTTGAACCGTTATTGATTTTTGAGTATTCTTGATAAAAGTAATCGTGAGCTTCCCATATGTAGGGCCTAAGCTCCGGCTTGATTTGAAAACTATAGTGACTCAAGGACTCCCCCAAAGAAATGTTTCAACGTAATTGTTTAAACACTTTTAATTGCGAAAAGTCAATAGGCTTGCAAAACAGGGCTCTCCTGGAGGATAATTCAAGTCATGGAAGTAGACGCTCAGACTTTAAGTGTTGCAGCACCCGCAGGGGCTTTGGCCTACCACTTCGCTAAAAAACTCTATGACGCGTATGCAACAAAAGTGATCGACAAAAGTGCAAACGCTCTAGCGCAAGTCCCAGATCTTCTCATTCATCTTGAATACATCAAAAGCACACTGATCAAAGTCGAGGCAAAGCTCGAAATTCTCACAAATCAAAAAGAAGAGAACGCCAGGAAGATCATCCTTCTTGAAGAAAAAGCAAAGGCCGCCCACAAGCGCCTAGATAACCTTAAAGCCAATCATGCTTAAAAGACTACTCTTTATAGCTTACGCGCTCACGGCCCTTGCCCTGATCGTTTTCGTGACCACTCACCAAGAGTTTAAAATAAGACGAGTTGAACAGGAGCTCTTGCGACTTAAGACAACGCCAAGAGAGTGATCGTCCCTGATCACTGCACCCTGGCAGGCACGCCCTTGCTTTAAGTATAACTTGAATCCTTAGTTGCGCGATAGATAACATCTTGAAATCCACTCAAATCCTGACAGTGGCAGCATTTTCCTGATTCTTGATTGACATTGATAAGTAATTTCTAAGATGGAGTAGTTCTGAAGTTTCTGTGAAAACTTGTGAATAACGGGTGCTGCGCACGCAGGACAAGACAAATCTTCCATGATTTCTCCACTTTGAAAAGCGTCTTGGAAGTATCCCCCAGGCAGTGAAGCAAACAAACAACAAAGCAACAGCTAGGCCCATACTCCCAAGACACCCTCAAGAGTATAACACCGCCCTACTCGATGCCATACTCCTTTAGTCTAGCTCTGTAATTATCTAGAGCACTTAAAAAAACGTCATCTTTTTTTAAAACAATGACCTGTTTTGAGTTCAAAATCCCAAGGCTTGCTCGGAGAAGCTTCTCATACTCCTTGATTCTTTTAATAAGCTGAGCTTCAATCGTCTTCATCTGATAGCTCAAGAAGACTAAACACCACGCGCTCAGAATCAACAGGCAACACATAACCTATTTCAAACTGAAGATCAGGCTTCTGGGTGTCTTTTAAATACTGATGCTCCACAGGGTCCCACTCTTGTAAAACGACTCGATCTCCCTTTTGAAAGCCTCTATCGTTTTCTCTCAATTCAAAAGTCTTTACACCCTCACTCACAGCTTCATAATATTGGGGCCAGATTTTTAAAAAGTGTTTCATTTCTTCTTACTCTGTTTTTTAATCTTCTTTAAATACTCAGCCCTTGAATATTCGACAGTCTTATCTGTCATCACCCAGTGAAGTTTTCCATCTTTTGCTTGATGTTTTTTCCAGACCACTTGAACGGGTCTCTGCGCTCTTGTCTGTTGAATCTGGGCAATGATGGGCTTTTTAAATTCTTCAAGTTGCAAGCGCATAATCTCAGGCGCTTTTTGAGTGACATTTTCTAAGCGATCAAGTCTAGTGAAAGCCTCCATGTAGCCTGTTTGCATAGTGCTATTAAGTTTCTTAAGATTCTTGATCTCAGCTTCGTTTGCCTTCATGAACTGCTCGCCGTTTTCAGCCAGGTTCTGAGTGTGGTCAAGACTTTCCCTGATGGCTTTTTCGCTCTCTTCAAGACGCGCAATCTTCAATTCTAGAGAGTCGATCTTGATCTTTAGACGCTCCTCTATGCTCACAACTTCTTTTCCTTCAGGCTCGATCACAAACTTATTGATCACCATAACGCCCGCTGCAAACACGATCACTGAAATTAAAAACATCTCCATATATATCCCCTTCATAATGCTCCCCAAAAATGATAACAACTGTAAATAATAAAACTTAATAACACAAAATGGTTTATGGCAATCAACTTCTCATCACTCATCATGATCTAACTCCACGTCACAAGATCCACAGTTTGGGCACTGCGTATAAAGCTTCGACCCAAGCCAGTTTACTCGATACCAAAAATGACCACAGCCCCGACAGATAAAGAAAATCAATTCATCTTCTCGATGAGCTTTTTTCTGTAATCTTGCGTTGCAGCATTTATCATCTTACTAAGCGGAACGTCTAAAAACTCAGATGCTCGCTTCATTTTGCGAGCCTCCATGGGGCTCACTCCCCTTTCAATGTTTGATAAATACTGCGCGGTCGTATTGATAGCATCAGCTAGTTGTTGCTGGGTGAGGTTTTTCTTCTCTCTAGATTTATAAATAAGCTGGCCTAGTTTCATTTGTTTAACTCCTCTATAAGTTTGTCTGCA
>Ga0100403_1001791_pt1 | contig 18393 bp, 23 predicted proteins | sample CryGeymet201501t_FD_83663 | JGI IMG/M metagenome (GOLD analysis project Ga0100403, IMG submission 83663) | Groundwater microbial communities from Crystal Geyser aquifers in Utah, USA - Crystal Geyser metaG 2015-01t | ecosystem: Environmental > Aquatic > Deep subsurface > Groundwater | place...
AGCTATAAGTGAGTTTTTAAGGACCTCTTCTCCCACCAAGTTTTCTTCACGTTTCGAAATCGTGACTTTTTGTTTTTTTGATAGCAAAGCTATTTTTATTTTAACCAGCAATTCTGTTTTAAAAGCATCAAGATTCTGTGCATCGGGTTTCTGAAGGTAATCAGAAACACCACTTTCCATCATTTTTAGAACGATATCACTCTCATCCTTACGTAAGGATGAGACCACGATCGTTGGAATATTTTTATATTTTAAGTATTGATTATAGAAGACATCTCCGTGTTCGCCAGGCATTTGTATATCTAAAGTAATAAGATCAGGTTGAAGTTGTTTAATCAATGAACGAGCCTCAGTGGTATTGACAGCATGCCCCACTATTTCATAATTTCCCTCATCTTTAAGGACCGTTTGGATAATTTTGGGAATAATAAGAGAATCATCAACAACAAGAATTTTTTTCTTTTTGGCCAAGAGCCGTTGATCTTTCGGAGTTTTCTTTCGAAATACAGAATTTCCCAAGTACTCAAGATCATCTTTAAGATCTATCGTTTCAGACAAGCCGAGAAAAAGATAACCCCCCTCTCTTAACGAACGTAGTAGATTTTTGACAATGCAAACTCTATCTCTTTCATTAAAATAAATGAGAACATTTCTTAAAAAAATAAAGTCAAAAGCTAAATCGACCTGATTCCCTAATAAGAGATGATGATAACGAAACTTTATTCGCTCGCGGTCCTGAACTCTATACCTAGAGAATCCTTCATGATCGCCAATTCCCTTTTCAAAATATTTACCCGCTACTTTTTCATCTAAAGTCGTAATCTCTTGATTTGTGTAAATTGCATTCTCTGCAAAAGTTAATACGTTCGTATTAATATCTGTTCCGAGGATTTTCCAAGTAGACAGAAATTTTGACGTGCTCATTTTATCAAGAGTCATATCGAGCGAATAGACTTCATGGCCTCGAGAGCATGCGGCTGACCAGAAAAGAAGATCCTCCTTTTTCTCCCGTTTGATAATCTCTTCTAAAACTTTAAAATGAATTTTTTCCCTAAAAAATTCGGTTTTATTAGTTGTTATACGATTAATAATTTCTTGTTCTACAAGCTGACGATTCCCTCTTAAATAATTAACGTACTCACCCCAACTTTTATAACCAAGTCGTTCTTTATGGCCTAAAAGTCGATTATTTATCAATTGCCATTGATTATTATCGAGAGATATTCCTGAAAATTCATAAACGAGTCCCTGAATGGAAGCCAAGTCTTCTCGGCTAATCTCGCTCAAAGCTCCTTGAGCTAAAGGTTTCGCCGCCACTAAATTTTATCCCAAGAGTTTGCACCATTTGCAATTTTTTTAATTTCCTCATTTCTCTTATCTTCACTTTTTTCATTCTTCCGATTTTGAAGAAGAAGAACTTTGCCTCCACTCACTTGATCATTCTTAGTTTCACCATCTTGATCTCGACTTTGACCTTTTACTAGAAATTCCAACTCCTTCACAATGCTCTGGAGATTTAACGCTTGTTGATTAAGCTCAAATGAGGCATTTGAAGATTGCGTTGCCATGGATGCATTCAATTGAGTCGTCTGATCTAATTGACTAATGGCCTCATTCATTTGGGATATTCCAGCTGCCTGATCTTGTGAAGCTGATAAGATTTGCTCAACGTTTTGACGTATATTTTTTGAATCATCCTCTATTTTTTTAATAAAGCTGGCAGTATCATTCACTAAAAATGTTCCGTTCTCGACTCTTGATTTATTACTTTCATAAATGACTTGAGCATTTTTAACAGAATTTTTTACAATTACAGCAATTTCAGTTGAAGCTCTTCCACTCATTTTTGCCAGATTACTAACTTCTTGAGCGACTACAGAAAAACCACGTCCAAATTCCCCCGCTCTCTCGGCCTCAACGGACGCATTAAATGAAAGTATTTTCGTTTGAAAAACGATATCATCAATAATCTTCGTTTTCTCTGCAATCTCTTCAATGGCGAATACAAGACTTGCTATATCTTGATTGCTTTCAGAAATTCTATCCATTGAGCCAATCAGTTCAGTTGTTTTCTCGCAAACGAGCTTTGCCGATTCTTCCATCTCTTGCGACAGATCTTTTGATTTTTGGGCCTGTAAAACATTGTTCTTAACCATAGCACTCAACTCTTCCATTGACGAAGCCGATTCCTGAAGAGCACTTGCGGAGTCGTTAGTGCCATCTGATAGAGTTTTGCTACTTTTCGTAATTTCATTGCTTTCATTAAGGACGACTTCACCACCCCTTTTAAGCTTGAGCATTATGGCAAAAACCTCGCTATTGAGTCGTTTAGAAATTAATGAGCTTGCAAAGATAAGAATGATGATTGATCCGATGACTGTATAGATAAAAATACTCGTCGCCTGATTTCTATAAGCACTTGCTTTTAAATAGAAATCCTTACCTTTTGAATCGGCATACATATTGATTGATTCTACATTCGCAAGCAGATCATTATAATGCAAATTCTTTTTATCAGCATCAGTAGAACTCGATTTTCGCTCAAAGAGAGTATCAATCCACATTTTATACTTACTTTCGAGTTTGAGCACATGTTCTCTCTCTCCCAAGTAGGAAGTTTTTAGCACTTCAATTGATTTTTCAATATTGCGATCAATATTTTCAACTTTTCTAGAGTTAAGAAGAGACTGATCATCTTCCAGATTTAAGCATTGAAGCTCCAGTATTCCGCCTTTAATATCTTTGATACTGCTGCTGACTGCATACGGATGACGATAAAGCTTATCCATAAAATTGCCAACACTTGCGAGACTTGATTGCCCGAGATAGAACATGCCTGACAGTATAAATATAGGAAGAAAAACTAGAATCCAGAGATAATGAGATATTTTCATTTTTTTCATACAATCGTCCTTTCAAGCAGCATTTCTAATTTTTTCAAGCAAATCTATTTCAAGCAGTTTACGCGTATTAGCTATCAAAATGAGTTGATCATTTTTTGTGCGATAAATTCCTTCTACGAATTTTGTTTTTCTTAAGTCTCGCACATCTTTAATTTCAGTCTCCTCCATCTGTACAACATCTTCGACTTCATCTACCATCACTGCGACTTTGTGTCCCTCAAGATTAAAGATCACAAAGCATGTCTTCCTATCAATAATTGAAGTTTCTCCCAATCCCAATTTAATTTTGATATCCACCACCGTTACAATTTCACCTCTAAGATTAACAACACCCTTAAGGCACTTCTCTTGCTCTGGAATTACTGATATTTCAATTGGCAGTACAACTTCTTCAACCTCTAGCATCGGTACTGCAAATCTCTTTTCCCCCATGATAAAAACAAAGTATTTTTTCATCACTATGATACCTTCTTGCAAGATTTTATTACTTTTTCTTTTTCGATAACCAGTGCCACTTTGCCATTCCCCAAAATCACTCCCCCTGAATAAGGACCATTCTGTTGATAGCGTGGATCAATATTTTTTAGAACAATTCGCTCTTGACCTATAAGATCATCAAAAAGAAGACCATACTTCTTTCCTTGTGATTCAAGAATTGCGACGAGGGGTTTCTTTCTCTCTGCAGAATCTATAGAGGTAAGACAAACAACAGGAATGACCTCTTCATTTATTTTCAAAAATTCTTGATCTCTTTCTCCGAATGAACTCTGATCGAGTTCGTAAGGAACAATTTCCATTAAGTCAGCATTGGCAATGACATAATTTTGTGTACGCTCTTCAATAATGGTCCCATTAAAAAGTGACAATGAGAGTGGCAATTCTATTTTAAATTTTGTACCAGCCCCAAGTTCAGAGTCAATTTCACATGAGCCCTTAAGGTCCGTAAACATTTTGCGAACAACATCCATTCCGACTCCGCGTCCCGAGACATCCGAAGTTTGATCTCTTGTTGAAAAGCCATTTTCAAATATAAGATTATAAATTTCTTTTTTACTCATTCCCTCACTGCTTTTAATGATTCCCTTTTCCACGGCCTTTCTCGCAATGACTTCGTGATCGAGACCATTTCCATCATCTTCCAACTCTAAATAGAACTTGCCTGCTTTCTGGTACCCCTTTATAGTCACTCTGCCTCTTAATGGTTTCTTTCGGCTCTCCCTTACTACTGTTGTCTCGATTCCATGATCAATAGAGTTTCGTACCATGTGAGTGAGTGGATCAACGAGTGAATCAACAATGGTTTTATCAAGTTCCTGCTCAATTCCTATTTTAATAAAATCAATTTCTTTCGATGTTGATTTCTCAGTTTCTCTCACGACTCGATCAAGACGATTATAAACACCTTTCAAATTGATCATTCTCAACTGAATAACCGTATCCTGTAGTTCATTCATGCTCTTATTAATATCGTTTAAAACTGTTCGCATTTTTTCATTTTCAATACCCATTGATTCAAAAATATAAATCAGCTTGGCCTGATTTATAACTTGCTCTCCAAAAGAATTAACCAGTTGGTCAACTTTTTTTAGAGATAGTTTGATCGATTCATCGACTGCTGCAGTCTTTTCGATTTTTCTTAGAAGTTCAATTTTGGGAGTTGACGTTGCAAGCTCTTTTGGTGCTAATTGAGCATGAACACTCTCGTCCATCTCAGCTAGCAATTTCATTGCTGCATCATCATCCATTAATTCACAGGATTCATTCTTTTGGGGGATTTGCCTTTCGTTAATTTCACCTTTTGAAAATTGCAAAATTTTTTGTTCGAGATGATCAGTATCATCACAGGCTTTTTCATTTTGAAGTGACTCAATTGCGCTCTTCATGAAATCATTTATTTCAAGAAGAAGGTCCATTGCGTTTTGTGAATATTCGATTTCTTTTTTTCGAACCAAAATCATAAAATCTTCAGCTTTGTGTGCAAGATTGGCGAGAGAGTCAAAACCAACGGCTTTGCATCCTCCCTTTATGGAATGAAAAAGCCTAAGGATACTTGCCATCGAAGAATCATCTTCAGGATTTTTCTCAAAAATCAAAAAACTCTCTTCTGAAGATGCCAGCATATCCATTGCTTCTGCAATGAAATCAGCCCTAATCTCTAATAGGAAATCTTCCTCTTCCGACATGCTCACTCATCGGACTCTAATTGTTTGATATTTAAAATCATTTCATTAAATATTTCAAAAGCCTTAATTTACTTATGTTTATATATAAACATAAAAATGGAGCAAATGGATCAAATGAGGAATTATGGGATATTATATATTTTTTTTAATTTGAGATTAAGCGTTTCAGGCGTAAACGGCTTTACAATGTAATTACTAACTCCAGCCTTTACGGCCATAAGAATGTTCTCTTTCTCACCTTCGGCCGTAACCATTAGAACTTTTAAATTCTTAGTCCTTTCCTCTTTTCTAACTTCTTGCAATAACTCGAGTCCATTCATAATGGGCATATTCCAATCAGTAATAAGTAAGTCAAACGGTTGCTTTATTTCAAGAGCGCTCAGAATCTGGTTCAAGCCTTCTCTTCCATCCGCTGCGTCTTTAATGTTTTTAAAGCCCAATTTCTTTAGGATTTGAATATTGATCTTTCTAATTGTTAACATGTCATCAACCACTAAAATTTTCATATCAAGATTGAACTGTTCCATTTTTTCCTCATTTTATGTACAAATAAAAAATGATCGAAGTCATAATTTTTGTGCTAATATTTAATTAGTGTTCCACAGGATCGGTTTATTACATGACCCCGAAAAAGCAAAAACTCAAATCAAAAAAAATGATCGATTTACTCAATTATCCTGAAGTACAGTCCTGGCGAGCGATCATGCAAGCCTATCAGCAAATTTATCGTTTTTTGGAAACTGAGCTCTTAAAGGCGGACTGCTCTATACCGCGCTTCCAAATATTTTTTTATCTCTATTTCCAAGGGCCAATTTCCTCGATTGATCTGGCCAATCTCATGAATGTCACACGTGGCAATATATCCACATTTTTGAGTCGTCTTATTGCAGATGAACTCGTTTACCTAAGCTCTGGCCACGGCAGAGGTTCTAAACAATTCATTCACCTTTCAGATAGAGGAATTGACCTTTTTGAAAGTTTTTTTCCGGCACACATTCAACGCGTTATTAGCGTCGCTCCAAAACTATCAAAATCATCTCTAAAATCCTTGAATCAAGTACGCATTCCTGATCAATTGTGACTTGAAGAAGCTATGATTTGAATTTATGTTTATACATAAACATTTCGTCTCAGCAAGGAACATGTATGTCAGTAAATTCGCTTAATCAAAGATTTAGTCAGCCTAATTTTATAGAAAGTCTCATTGCCATGGATCATTCCTCTATTGAGGCGTTAGTTAAGGCCTACACTGGGCACTTGTATAATGCAGCAATGGGAATGGGCTTTAACTCTGATGAATCGAGTGAACTCGTGCAAAATACGTGGGAGACTCTTTTTGATATTCTCCCCAATTTTAAGGGAAATTCTCACATCAGAACTTTTATTTTTGGCGTGCTCTACAATAAGGCACGTGAGCTCAAAAGAGAAAGATTCAAATTTAACCAACATGAGCAGATCGATCAGATAATGGAAGATCGCTTTCAGGAGAACGGTTCCTGGAAGCATGGAATTATAGACCCAGAGCGATTCATGGTAGCAAGTCAAACTCTCGAAATCATCAATGATTGCGTAGAAAAACTTCCCCTTACTCAAAAGATGGCTTTTTCTCTTAAAGAGATAAATGGTGAAGACACAACAGAAATTTGTAATACTTTGGATATTTCAGTCACTAATCTAGGAGTTCTTCTTTTTCGTGCCAAAAATCGATTGAGGGAATGCATTGAAAGAAAAGTAGAGGTCTAATTCATGCTTAATTGTAAAGAAGTCGTACGATTGATTTCTTCTGAAGACAAACTTAGTTTTATTCAAAAGACAGAGTTGAAGATGCATCTTCTTATATGTAAACATTGCTCAAATTATAATAGGCAAATGGATAGTCTATCAAAAGGCTTGAAGAAAATATTTTCAATTAAGTCCGAGGAAAATCGAGAGAAAATACAAGAATTAGAAAAGGTGATCATAGATAACCTGAGTAAGAAAAAATAGAATTTAATAGACCTTCTCCACTTGATTGGTAATCCATTTACCCCAGTTTTTATCATAAGCATGAATTTGCTTAGTTTTTCTAGATTCATTGGAATAGATATCATTTCCCTGATTCACCCACTCAAAAATTCCTCCCCACAAATTATATACGTCATAGCCGTTTCGCATAAGCTGATCAGCAATAACCCCACTTCTATAGCCGACAGAACAATACGTAACAATCTTCTTGCCTTTTGGAACTGATTTAAAAAAACTATTGATGTCAAATTTTTGATATCCGACATTAGTTGCGCCATAAATGTGGGACACATTAAATTCTGACTCTTCTCTTGTGTCAATGATAAGAATCCCTTGTTTTTGGGATATCATTTCTTTTAATTCGAGCACTGTTATTTTTTTCGATTGAAATTTTTTAGTGAGTCTTTTGATTTGAGCCTCAAAGAGAGGATTCAAAATGCGACTTTCATGTCGCAATTGTTCTGCCATCGCTTGCGAACGCAATGCAAAAAAAAGTAGTATGGTTAAAGAAACAAATCTGCTCACCAGTTTCCCCTTTTTAATAGTGATGATTATTAAAAACTTAATCGAGAATTAAGTTTTTAATTCACTAAATGTAAATACTCCAGACACCTGAGTTTATTCTAACATAAAGCAACCTGTAATCACTGAATAAGAGGTCATACAATTGGCCCCCTAATTGCACATTCCTAAATTAAATAAACAACTGAGGTCTAAGCGAAATTCATCTTCTTCTCACTTTCCTTTCTAGTCACTTTTTTGGCATCTGCACAGAATTTTAATAACTATAAAGACTTTATAAAAATTAAGAAGAAGGCCAATGTTCTTGGCCATCAAATAGCCTATATTGACTACGGGGAGGGAACCCCCATTGCTCTTATGCACGGTATCCCAATCTCAAAATGTGATCATTATAGAAAAAGGAAAACATCTCATAACTGAGAATGCACCAGAGATCATTCTGGAGAACATATTAAAGTGTTGTAAATCACTCTAGTGACGATTAATATTTCATAACTTTAAAATAGCAGGGAATGTGTTTTCGAAGTCAGCGACTAAAGCTATTATTAATATTCTTATTGCTTATCTTGAGCGTCCAGGCTCCCAAAGCTTAACGACCACGTCTGTTCCATTGAAAAAATTAGTTCAAGCTCTTCAGCCCGGAGATGTTCTTCTCGTTGAAGGTAAACAAAAATTTAGCTCTGCTATTAAATATCTCACTCAATCCAATTGGTCACATGCCGCTCTTTATATTGGAGAAGAAACGATTATTGAAGCAGATTTAAAATTAGGTGTAATCAAGGCCAATATTGATAAGTATCAAGACTATCATACTCGCATTTGTCGCCCCGTTGCGATCTCTGATTCCGAATTGAAAATAATGATCAAGTTTATTGAAAATAAAGAAGGATTCACTTATGACATCAAAAATATTTTTGATCTGGCAAAGTTTCTCTTTCCTGCCCCTCCTGTTCCCTCAAGATGGAAGCGAAAGGTTCTCGAATTCGGCTCTCAAGATTCTACCAAAGTGATTTGCTCTTCAATTATTGCACAAGCTTTTCAATCTATTAAGTATCCAGTACTTCCCATGATAAGTTGCATTGATGGTAAGGAAGTATACCTTACGAGACATCATACTTTCTTTACCCCAAGTGACTTTGACAGATCCCCCTATTTCCAAATTATTAAGCCCACCTTAGTTGATCATTTTAATTACAAGGAAATCTCTTGGTCACATGCACAAGTCCCCCTTAAATAATTCAAAAGAATGAGTGTAATAAAATTCACTCCGAGTACACTTATTTACAATAGAAATTGAATGAGGAGAAGGTTATGCCAAAATTAAGGTCTTTCGTGGTATTTAGTTTTTTAGTTCTTTCCCAGAGTGTCTATTCGGCGAAATTTAAGCTCGATGAATCTCATACTCATTTAGGATTTAAGATAAGACACTTAGCATTTGCGAATGTCTTGGGAAAATTTAATAAATTTGAAGGAACTGGTGATTACGATGATCAAACAGAAAAACTTTCTAATCTCAAAGTGAAAATAATCGCAAGTTCTATAGACACCAATGAACCAGATCGAGACACTCACTTAAAATCAGCCGATTTTTTTGATGTCGAAAAATTTAAAGATCTCACTTTTGAATCTACCGAAATAAAATATAAAGGGAAAAATCCTCATAAAATTATCGGAAATTTAACGATACGTGGAGTAACTCAAAAAATTACTCTTGATATTGAAGACTGGGGAGGAAGAGCCGAAGATGCTTGGGGCAATCAAAGACTCGCATTTGAAGCCAAGGGAAAAATTGATCGCACTCAATTTGGTTTAACATGGAATAAAGGTGTGAAAAAGGTTGCAGGATTAACAGTTGGTAATGACGTAACATTTATCCTTGAGATACAAGGAATAAAAGTAGATTAAAAGTATATTTCCTTAGGAGGAAACAATGGAAAACAAGAAAGTATTATTAGGTTTGGCATTGGCAGGTATGATGATGTCATCTGGTTGTTCAACAACAGCTAAGACATCGCCCGAAATGGCCGCTTCTGGCGAGTGTCACGGGATCAACTCATGCAAAGGAGCTGGGGCTTGCGGTGGAAAAGGCCATAGCTGTGCTGGAAAAAATTCTTGCAAGGGTAAGGGCTGGCTAAAATTAACAAAAGCTGAATGCCTTGAAAAAGGTGGAGAATTCAAAGCGGAAATGATGTGATCAATTCAAGTCAAAAGACTTGTCATCCGGGAGTGGGCCTTCGGTCCACTCACTTTCCTTATCTTGAATCAGAACCAGAACTCAATATAAAATGGTTTGAAGCTGTAAGCGAAAACTATATGGACAGCTTGGGCAGACCGAGATTAATGCTTAGGAAGCTGAGGCGCAACCACCCCATTGCTCTTCATGGTGTATCCATGAATTTGCTCTCAACAGAGGGTCTTAACAATGCCTATTTAAAAAATTTGAAAACTCTTATTGACGAAATTGAGCCATTCATTGTCTCTGATCATCTTTGCTGGACAGGTAATAGAGCAAGTAATATCCACGATCTCTTACCCTTCCCTTACACAAAAGATTCTCTTGAAATCGTGATCAATAATATTGATCATGCTCAAAATAAATTAGGGCGAACACTCGTTATCGAGAATGTTTCAACATATATGACCTTCAAACAGAGCGAATTTCTAGAATGGGATTTTTTACTTGAAGTCACCAAGAAAACTGATGCGAAACTGCTACTAGACATTAATAATGTATACGTAAGTGCGAAGAATCATCACTTTAATCCTCTCACCTATCTTAATTCAATCCCAAAGAATAGAGTGGCACAAATTCATCTCGCAGGCTTTACGGATATGGGAAATTTCCTTTTTGATACTCATTCTAAGCCGGTCTATCCTGAGGTTTGGGAGCTTTTCTCTCACTATATTAAGGAGGCCCACCAAGTCCCTTTTATGATGGAATGGGATGAAGATATTCCTGAATTCAATGTTGTCGAAGCAGAAGTTGTAAAGGCCATCGAAATTTGGAATCAATATCATCAAGGTCAATAATAAAATGAATACTTTTACATTGAAAAATTTTCAAAAACAGTTTGTAAGTATGCTCACCTCTAATATTGAGTCCCTAGAGTTAGTAAATGACATTATTCCAGCTGGAAATTTAGAATCAGCACATGAAGCCATTGGGGCTCATAAAAATGGTTACATAGCAAGATTGACTGAAGCTCTCGGTGAAACGTTTGAAGGGACATGGTTTTCCATGGGTGACGAACTTTTTTTCGAAATTTGCGAACAGTATATAAAGCGGCACCATTCTATTGAATACAATCTCTCAAACTACGGTCTCAATTTCCCTCTCTTTCTTGAGGAGAAAAAGGATTATATTAACATTCCCTTTATTCAAGATATGGCACGTTTCGATTGGCTCTTTAAAGAAATCTACCACGAAGAACAACACTCTCATATCTTAACATCTGATCTTTTACGACTTCAGGAAAATCTTCATTTGAGATTACTCTTTGGCAATGCTGTTAGACTTTACGATTCTCAATACGCGATCTATCAGATATGGAAAGAGAGAAAAGGCTCCCAAGATAACGTCATTCATCATGATTTTGAAAGACCTGAATTCATCATTCTTTACAAAAATGATAATAATATATTTGCTAGGAATGTCCCTAAAATTCAATTTGAGATTTTAGTAAAACTTCAGAACGGCGTTTCACTGAACTCAATTCTTGAAGAAACGATCATAGAGAATCAAGATGATTTCTTAAAAGTCTTTCAAATTATAGGTTCGACAAACATTATCTCGAACTTATTTTAGAAATCTTATTCATCGCCATCATTTATCTTTCTCACTTAGAAAGGGTTGAACAAGCAACCAATGAAGCTTCAAGTACTTTGAATTTCTAAATAAAGTTATTCCAATTGTCATTTTTTCATGGCCGTCTTGAGGAATATGTTGATAAGTCCCTAGAAGTCGATCCCACCATGAAAGATTAAAGCCAAAATTACTATTTGTTTCATTTAAACGTAAAGAGTGATGAATTCTATGCATGTCAGGAGTTACAAAAATCCATCTTAAAAACTGATCAACTTTAGGAGAAAGATAAATATTGCCATGATTAAACATGGCCATGGTATTCAAAATAATTTCAAAGACTAAAACGGCAAGTGGCGGAGCTCCTAAAAAGATAATGACAGAAAACTTAATCGCCATAGATATACCCATTTCAAGAGGATGAAATCGAGCACCAGAGGTAACATCCAAATCAAGATCAGTATGATGCATTCTATGTAAACGCCAAAATAAAGGTACAGCATGTGACATAACATGTTGCAAATAAATCGTTAAATCGAGAAGAATGACAGAGGAAATAAATGCTATCGGGAATGGAACACTTAAAACATGAAACACACCTAAGGCATTTTGTTTCGATATAAGAGCAACTCCTATCGCCGTTGTTGGAAATATCCAACGAAGAAAGAGGGTATTAATGAGCACAATACCAAAATTAGAGGGCCATCGTACGAGCTTACTTTGCGTTAGTTTTCGTCGTGGCATAATAATTTCCCATGCGCAAATAATGAGAAGACCTCCGAAAAAAAAGCTGAGCCGAATACCATTTTCACTCTCTAAAAGATTTCTCATTGATTCTCCTTATAAAAATCAAATGAGAAATGGCAGGGCTTCTTCAGGCCCTCAGCTCCATTTTCTTCACAAGCTGAGATAAATCTCGTGAGAATTCTATCCATTCTTTTTAAAGATTTTATCCTTTCCGCAATTTCAGATTTTTTAATTCTTACAATATCACGACCAATCCGGCATGCTCCTCGACTTTGCTGAAGATCAATGAGCTCTTTTATTTCGTTAAGAGTGAACCCTGCCCCCTTGGCCATCTGTATAAAATTTATGCGATCAACTGTATTATTGGGATAAACCCGAAATCCCGATTCAGTACGATTCAATTTGGGCAATAACCCTTTTGATTCAAAAAACCTCAATGTCTCTCGATCTATGCCTGTTTTCTCAGTTATATCTTTTGTTTTCACTGCTCTATACCTCTTGACTTGGTAGTATACTACATAGTTTATCATGGGTTTCAGTTGTCAAGAAAGGATTTATGAAGAGCTGCTGCAATCCCAAATTAACGGAGGGTAAAACACCTCTTCTCTCGAATGTATTTCTTTGTCCAATGTGCGGAACAAAGGGAGTTCAGATAGAACTCGTCACGATTGAGAACCATTTATTAGACGAGTTAAAAAAACAAATCAACCACGAAGATATTTATAAGTTTTGCAAGAATCCAAGTTGCACCGTCGTCTATTTTTCTTATCAAAATGCCATTTTTTATAAAGACAATTTAAAAGAGAAAACGACTCTTAAAGATGACGATTTAGATGTGAAAACATGCTACTGCTTTAACATTACAAAAGGCGACATCGTTGATGAGCTAAGAAGAACTGGAGACTGCAAGGTGACTGAAGTAATCAAAGCCAAGATGAAAAAACCCGGTTGCTTTTGTAAAACATCAAATCCTCAAGGTTCATGCTGTTTAGTCAATAATATATCATTCATCAAGAAATCAAAAAAAATAGATTCAATAGGATATAAAGCGACGCTATTTCAATGCAATAAAAACGAAGGTTGATTTTTTAATATCAGCTTTCTTTAGAAAAATCATGCCGGTGACTAACTCATCACCAGCATGAAAAGTATCAGATACCTCATCTAAATTGCTCATCGATTTCGGTTTCTGCAAGATGATTCGTATAATTGCTTAAAGTTTTCATGGCAACTCCAAGAATGACTTCCAAAATATGTTGCTGTTTATAACCGACATTTAAAAACTCTTTCACTATACTTTCACTTGCAAATCCTCTGGACTTCACAATTTCCTTCGTCAATCTAACCAAGATATCAATCTTAGAATTTGCAATGCTTTCTCCCTTTACCAGTGAGTTTAAAGTCTCAGGCGACATTCCGGCCATCTTAACGGCCATCATAGAATGAGCAGCCACACAGTAGTCGCACTTATTCTCAACACTCGCGGCCAGTAGTACAGCTTGCTGCTCCTCCGAAGTAAAGGAAGTTTTACTCATCAAATCACCAAGAGTTAAATAAGCCTTCATCGTTGCAGGTGAATTCGCAAAAGTACTCATGAGATTTGGTGTAAAACCATAATTTTTCTGTACTTGATCCAATAGAAATTGTGCTTCAGGTTGTGCGTTCACTCTTAGTATTTTTTCAATGTGTTTCATAATTCCTCCTTTTTAAAGTGACTCTCTCATTTGTTTTAACATCTCTGTTGTTACAGCTTGTCCTCCAACTCCCCATTCTCCAGACTTCACATCTTGAATGGTGACCCAAGTGACGGAGCGAAGTCCTTCTCCTTCAACAGATACAATGGCATCTGTTACTTTTCTGATGATTTCCTGTTTTTGATCAATTGTTAGATAATTTTCAATTCCCTTAATTTCTACTAGTGGCATTTAAACTCCTTATTTATTAAGGACCGATCGGTCCATAAGTGGTTAAAAATTTTTACATTAAAGAATGAACAGCAATTTTAATGATCACTTTAGCCTCATCTTCAGAAATTCCACCTTTCACCATGGCCCTAATCCCGGACATAACTCCTACCAAATAAGACGAAAGTTGGTTAATGTCTTTCTCTTGAGGAATTTCATTTTTGCTTTGGGCTTTAGCAAGAGCAAGTGAAAAGATTCTTTTGAACTCACTAATTCCTTTCTCAACATAACCCAACACCGCTGTATCTTTTCTTGAAAACTCTGTTGCTGTATTCATTATTAAGCAGCCTTTGGGCTTCAGTTTACCACTGGCCTCTTCCGCCGCAGAGTTTAGCAATGCTTCTATAAAAGTAATTCCAGATTCTGTATGAGAGAGGTTGTCCAGTAACTGTCTCGTCATGCTTGAGCTATAATTTTCCAAACATTTTTGAAAGAGTTCGGATTTTCCTCCAAATGATTGGTAGAGGCTGCTTTTAGAAAGTCCTGTCGCGGATAGAAGTTCTGACATAGAGGTCGACTCAAAACCATTCCTCCAGAAAAGCTCTGTGGCGGAATCCAAGACCTTCTCATAATTAAATTCTTGTGGTCGTCCTATACTCATGGTACTCATTATAGGACCGATCGGTCCATATGTCAAATAATTTAAGGAGGCCTAAATGAAAGCAATGATTGAACTGATGAGAAAAATTTTTACCATGCCCTTTCCCTGGAACCTCTGGGTGATCATTCTTTCAATGATTAATTTTATTGGCGGTGTCATGTTCATCTCGACGTTTGAAGGAAAGTTTTCTCTCTTTTCGATGATGGGCGCAATGATCGTCATGACTATCATTTACGCTAGGTATGGCTTTGTGAGATTGCTTGGATTAGGGCACATTTTGTTTTGGTTGCCATTTGTCGCCTTTTGCATCCGCCAACTGACAAACGGAACCACGCTCAGCGCTAGCTTTCGAGTATGGCTTTTAACTGTCACAATTATAAACTCAGCTTCTTTAGTTCTCGATATTATAGATCTGTTTAGATTCTTAAAAGGTGAAAAAACTGAAATAGTCTAAATAATCAAATCGCTAGTTACTCTAGTGAAAAAATTACAGAGGATTAATTTTATCAATTCATTAATGATATACCCTCATAACTAATTTCTAACGTTTGTGAGTTTTAATGGGTCTAAAATTACATCCTATTATCATTTTGTTTCTATCAATTTCTGCTAATACCCAAGCCTTTAGTTTAAATTTCGACTACATCACTGGCGAAGAAATTTGTAGATCAGAGTTCCAGCATAAGAATGAAATTGCCCATTGGGTAAGTGTACCAGTTTCATATGATTTTCCAAAAAACGAGAGAACATTAATATATTCTTATACTAAAACAGAATTGAATCCTGAACTTCCTAGTGTCCGGTCTTCTCGGTTTGCAGTGGATGGCTCTGAATCATAACTAATCCAGTCAACAATAAGGCATGGATTTCTCTTTGTTAAAATAGTTTTACCACAAACATTTTTACGAGGAGATCTCCATGCCAGACAAAAGAATAGCACAAAGTTTTTTGCTTCCAGAACTAAAGCTTATTAAAGAATCTTACATCAAAGATAAGCGATTGTTTCATTGCGAGAAGACATCCAAATGCGAGGTTTGTCCAAAATGCGCGACTCTTTGTCACACTATTTATGATCGAGTTTCTGTTTCAATTAAAGATGCGCCCATTCGAAACAAAGATGTTTATCTTGTTATTCGTAAAAGAAGATTTTTGTGTAAAAAATGTAAGAAACCTTTTCGCGAACCAGTGCCTGGGATTTTTAAAAAATATCGTACAACACAAAGGCTACGTGCTCATATTCGATGGGCCGCTTCCAATTTTCAAGATTTAAAAAGAGTATCAAAAAGTATTGGTTGCTCTAGTTGGCTTGTCTATAAAGCTTATTATGAACAAATTGAAATTGAACTTCGAGAACTCAAGTATGAATGGCCCAAAACGATTGGTATTGATGAGCATAGCTTCCTTCGGAATGCTCGAAAAGGAAAAACCGATTTCGTCACAGTCTTCATTGATTACAACAATAAGCGAATGCGAGAAGTCGTTCTAGGAAAGGGCTTGAGCGATCTGTATAATTCACATATTCGAGATATCAATGGGCGTGATCGAGTTAAAAATGTTATAACCGATCTCTCCCCAACGTTTAGAAGCTTTGCTAAAGATTATTTTCCAAATGCAAAACTTATTGCTGACAAGTTTCACGTTATCAAACTCATTCATCCATTACTTCATCAATATCGAAAAGAATTAATTGATAAAATGGATTTTAATAGAGGCAGAAGAAATCCAATTGGCCGACTGCTTGTTTGCTATCGAAAAAGACTTCAATACCAAACCAAATTAGCTGTTGATCGCTTCATTGAATACTCGCCAGAGCTTAAAGAGATTTACTGGTTCAAAGAGAGAATTTATAGATTCTATCGAATCAAAGGTTATACCAAGGCCCGCAAAAAATTAATTGAAATTCTCGATGCCATGGCCTTGTCAAAAATTCCTGAAATAAAAACTCTTCGCTCTACTCTTTTGTTGTGGGCAGAAGAAATTTTAAATTATTTTTCAACAGGTCTGACCAACGGAAGAACCGAAGGATTTAACCGCAAGGCAAAGTTGATTCAACGTTGTGCTTATGGGTTTAGAAGCTTTAAGAATTATCGATTAAAGCTTCTCTACGCTTGCCGATAAGTCGGTTACGAATTTAAAAACTTAATTCTTAAAATATCTCTAAGCGAGTTCGAATTCGCTCGTCCAATGTCGTACCCGAGACATAGTTTACAAAATATACCGGAGACATAGTTTACACTTCTAAATAAATCAGTCGGTTATAATTTCCTAATAACAGGAGGTTATGATGAGCTGGAAGGAGTGTAGCGTAATGGATGAAAAACTGAAGTTTATTGCTCGGTACCTTGAGGGTGAAACGATCACTTCTCTCTGCAAAGAGTTTGATGTTTCAAGAACAACTGGCCACGGACTTATCAAGCGATACAGAGAAATGGGATCAGAGGCCCTCGTTGCTCAAAATAGAGCACCTAAAAGATACGCTAACAAACTCCCAATACAAGTTGAAGCCTTGATTCTTGATCTTAAAAGAAAATATAAGAATTGGGGTGCTCCTAAGATCAGAGAAAAAATCATCAAAGCTTTTCCTCACGTAAAACCCCCAGCAAAGAGTACCGTTCACGCTGTACTCGATAGAAATGGACTTGTTGATAAACGACAAGGAAGAAAGAGATATAAAAACGAAGGGACGCTACTCACTCATGTCAAAAATCCGAACGATCTTTGGTGCGCGGATTATAAGGGTGAGTTTATGACAGGAGATAAAAAATATTGTTACCCTTTAACGATAACAGATTACTCGTCACGATTCCTAATTCATTGCAATGCTCTAGCCTCTACTCAAATGGAGTTTGCTTTTGAGTCCTTCGAGCGGGCATTTAAAGAGTACGGACTTCCAAAGGCAATTAGAACTGACAATGGAGCCCCATTTGCGAGTGCTCAATCTTTTTATCATCTAACTCAATTATCAGTCTGGTGGATGAGACTTGGAATCAATGTTGAGCGAATCACACCAGGATGTCCCCAAGAAAACGGTCGACACGAGAGGATGCACTTAACTTTAAAACAAGAAACGACAAGACCTCCAAGGGCAAATCTAATCGCGCAACAAGAAGAGTTTGATAAATTCATTAATATTTATAATTTTGAAAGACCACATGAAGGCATTGGTAATAAGTATCCTTCAGAGCTTTATCAAAAATCTTCTCGTGAATATAAAAATCCTGAACCGATTTATTATCCTTTTCATGATCAAACAATTGTCGTCAGCCAGTGCGGACGAGTTTGCACAAAAGGTTTAAAGGTATCGTTAAGCAAGGCATTTGCAGGAGTTGAAGTCGGCATAAAAGAAATGGAAGACGGAATTTGGGTCGTTAGTTTTTTAGATTATGATTTAGGATATTTTGACGATAAGAGTAGAAAAGTGGAACCAATTACAGATCCCTTTAGCATGGGAAAAGTGTAAACCATGTGTCCGGTATAAAATGTAAAGTATGTGTCCGGAATGGACCCTTAATTCCCTGACGTCTTAGGCTTCTTGATTCTTTAGTTACAGGGTTTCTTCGATGGTAAGTGACAACGTAGTAATTTTTCTCAGTGTCGTATTTTATCCCCATGCGTCCCTCCTAACCTAAGAAGGTGTTAAGAAAGGCCTTAACTGCTTTAAGCTTTG
>Ga0100403_1001794_pt1 | contig 18369 bp, 16 predicted proteins | sample CryGeymet201501t_FD_83663 | JGI IMG/M metagenome (GOLD analysis project Ga0100403, IMG submission 83663) | Groundwater microbial communities from Crystal Geyser aquifers in Utah, USA - Crystal Geyser metaG 2015-01t | ecosystem: Environmental > Aquatic > Deep subsurface > Groundwater | place...
TATAAGAATGTTCAATACTTTATGCTCAAAATCTTGCAACGTTGCGGAATCCTCGGACAGCTTTACACAAACTTTACAAGACACAAGCCCTTGAATTTACCCACTTGATGTCGAGAAGAGCCAGGTTTTTATTCTCTAAAGTTTTCAAAAACAACGAACCTTAATTTACTTCATCCACCACGCTAATATCCACGTTACGCGCTTTTAGGTGCTCCAGAAACCGTGCATAGCCTCGGAAAAGATGAATGATATTGTTTATCTCAACGGGCCCATCACTACGACTTGCGGCCATGACAAGAGCTGCAGCGGCTCTTAAGTCCGTAGCTTTGGCGGGTGCTGACCCATCCCAATGAAAAGACATCTTCGAACTTCCAGGAATAATAGCCATTTCGTGTTCCTTTCCATTCATTTTGTGTGTAGAAATTCTAATCTTATTTTTTGAGTCGGGAATTAGTTTGTTAAGTTCACTGGCAATCTGAAGGCGATCTTCAAAAACCGTTTCTACGATTCTAGACTCTCCGTCAATGGTTGTTAAAAGTGCAATAAGAGGAGCTTGTAGATCGGTTGGGAAACCAGGGTGGGGAGCGGTATGAAGGACCTCGCCATTGAGTTTTGTCACGGGTTTAAGTTGACTTGGTTTTACAATTACAAAATCTTTCCCCACTTCGTAGGTAGCATTGATAGCATCCAACACATCAAAGAAAGTCTTTCCAAGATGCTCAGGGTTAAAGCCCTCAACCTTCAGCTCGGTGCGATTCATTAAGCCCATTAGAATGTAAGTGCCCGCCTCTATTCGGTCTCCAATTGCTCGATAGGGCGGAGGACTTTTTAACTCTTTTACGCCAGTAATTTCAATGGTGTTCTCATTGATCCATTCAATTTTTGCTCCCATAGAATTGAGAAAGTTAACCATGTCGTGAACTTCGGCCTCTTGGGCAGCGTTCTTAATTCTGCTAACCCCTTCAGTGAGCACAGCTGCGTTTAAGATGTTCTGCGTAGCGCCTACCGAAGGGCCTTTCAATTCAATCTCTGCGCTATGAAGCTTCTGTGCAGAACTCGTCCCTCGAACTGGAGCTCCGTCTGAGAAATCCTCAAAAACGACTCCCATTTTTTGAAAAGCGTCAATGTGATAGTCGAAACCTCGTGCTCCTAGGACACAGCCTCCAGGCGGAAAGACCTCTGCTGCACCAAAGCGTCCCAAGAGTGAGCCTAAAACAATGAAAGAAGCTCGCATTTTTTGAGACAACTCACAAACGCCGCGATTGGTGTGGAGATTGGAGGAGTCAAAGCGGGTGACATTCTCCTGAGGGTGGCTGACCTGAACTCCGAAGTCTTTTAAAATTGCAGTCAGCTTATCTACGTCGCTGATGTTAGGGAGGTCGACCATGTCCACTGGCCCTTTGTGTAAGAGCACACTTGTTAGAATTGGTAGAATAGCGTTCTTTGCGACATCGACTTTAACGCTTCCTTCGAGAACAAAGGGGCCTTGAGTAATGATCTTCTGCCCAGTCCCCTGCAGGGCAAGCTTCTCATCATACACAGCTTGAGGTTGAGGTCTCTCTGCTGGAAAAAGACCTTGGGCAATTACGTCAGTGCATCTAGCTGAAGGTTGATTTGGCGCGGTCGCTAGATGCCCCGCTGCTGTCAGATTATAGGTGAGGGCTTGTAACAAAATAAGAGTAGAAAACTTTTTCAAAACCCGAGCCATCTCATAGTTTTTTCGGTGTTCGGAAGAGGAAGCTTTAGTTTGAACCTTTGTTTTTTACTTTCAGCGATGTTTATTTTTCACTTTAATTTCAAAAACTTCAGCGGTTGATGCTTTGAAGGTAGAGCAACACCTTCCGTCAGAGGGGTTTGCTTCTCCCTTCAAACGGCCTACTTTTTCGATATAATTTGGTTCTTCTTCATGAAAAGCGAGTAAAAATAGTTTGCCCTTGCTCTGGTATTCCAAATTGTTTTTATTCTCTAAAGTTCTCAAAAACCAAGGGAACTTTTAAGCCGGCTTGTTCTTGTTTTAGATAGGCGATGGCTTCTTGGAGGTCGTCTCGCTTTTTGCCGTTTACGCGGACTTTCTCGTCTTGAATTTGAGCCTGAACTTTAAGTTTTGTTTCTTTGAGTTTTTTAACGATCTCTTTGCCTTTTTCCTTTGAAATACCTGAAACTACGTTGGCCTTGAGTCTTCCGCTTGATCCGGTGGCCTCTTCTGTTGCATTGACGAAGTCGATGGCAAAGATGGAAACGCCTCTTTTGGCAAGCTTTTGATGAAGGACGTCTTTAACCGCATCCATTTTGTAAGCTTCACTGCAGGTGATGACTAGATTTCTTTCTTTTTGATTGAGTTTGATCTCCGTTTTGATGTTCTTAAAATCAAAACGAGTTTGAACCTCTCGGAGAGTCTGGTTGATGGCATCATCAAGGTTTTGCCAATTAATTTCTGCAGATACGTCAAAGCTAGGCATGGTTTAGGTTCCTTCTCTAGCTAGACTTTCTAGGCCGAAATTCATTCTCTGTAAACCGAAGTCTAGTGTTGAGAATTACTTGAACTTTCTGACTACTCCAAAAATGTTCACCTGGGCGATGCCTTCAGCTCCTTTTTTCTTTGAAAGAAACTCATTGAGGTCTGCTCCCATTCTATAGTCAGCGCTTTTGGTGATTCCATTGTTGTTTGTGTAGTTGATGTCCCATGAATAATTGCTGTTGCGGGAGCCGATTCTTTCGCCGTAGCGAGTGCTGTCAGAAGGCCAATAGAGATCGCTCGAAGAGGTGGGGTTAGAACCACTGCTGTATTCGGTGCGCGAATGAGTCCAGCGTCTGATGCTGTAGGAGCACCAGTCTTTGTAGACGGGAGGGGCGGGTTGAGAGTCACTTCCTCCGCCGCTGTATCCACTGCCTCCACCTGAAGAAGATGAGCCCGATCCTGAGCCTCGAGTGAAATAACCATTGTCATTGTCGCTCCAACCGCTTTGTGCAAAAGCCATTGGGAGGATTGCGGCCTCTTGAGAGAAGCGCTTCAATAGGTATTGAGCAAAGCTCTCATTGGCTTGACCTCGTAACTTGGAATACTGCCTCTTACCAAGGTTTACTATGTTGAACGCGCCCGATGGAACACTGTCGCACCAGCCGCTTTCTGAGAAGGTGCGTTCTTCCTCAAAGCTTATGCTTCGACTCCAAGACGTTGAGGCAATTGTGCCCGGATAGTCTTCGGTATCAAAATACAAGTAGAGCAAAGTCGCAGTTGCTACGCTCACTCCCAAGGCACCGGCAATCGCTTTGATCTTGTTTTTGTCTACTCTTCCGGCAGTCTTGTAATAATTCTGTGCATTCTTGAAGGCGTCCTGGAACTTTTCTTTCGATTCACCAAGATGTCCTAGGAAACCCTCTGCGGCTTTTTCGCCTTTGAGGAGGGCTCTTCCTTCTGGGGTCCTGTTGAGGTTCCCCTCTCGAGCGACACGTGCAACTTCGTCGAGGGCAGCTGCGACTTCTTTGGCTTCAGGGTCGTGGTGAAAGTTGCAGGTTGGGCAAAAAGATTCGCCTTCTGTGACTTCGCGGCCGCAGGTTTCGCAATCCCATTTTGTGGCCCTAATTCTTCGTTCAGTTGGATCCTCGACAAGTTGAACAATGTCGACCAAGCCTTCCATTGAATGTCCGTGTTCATCTTTTGGAAAGAGGTAATATTTACCATCTTCTTTTGTTTTCCAGTCCCCACATTGAGTGCAAACTACACCAGCTTTGTCTGGGTGAGGCATGTGAAGTTGATTATGAGTTCCACATTTGTCGCAAGTGAAGAGCCCTCTAGCATTGACTCCGGGGGCGAGGGTTGAGTCGCTTACTAGCTTGCCACTTAGAGGAACAAGGTGTGGAAATGATTTTAGCTGTAAGGCAGCTACTGGCTTTACGAGCTTGGGCTCCACTTTCGAGAATTTTAATAGCGAGAGATCCACTTGCTTTAGATAGAGCGGACATTTGTCGGTGAGTGGAACCTTGGAGTCAGCAGCAAAAAGTGGATTCGAGTGCATCACAATAAAGAAAGCGAGGCCTAGAGTTTGCCTTAAATGTGAAGGTTTCAGATTTCTCACCTCTAAGTCATCGGTATAATTTGGGTGGAAGTGTAGGCTTCTTTAGAAAAAAGAGAGCCATAGAGTTCTTCTAAGAGCCTAAAATAGTTGGGTTTGTGCTTTTGTCGAGTGCGACTTGGGTAAATATGTGTAAGAATGCTGGCTGTGCAAATTGATCAATATCTAGCAAGGCGGGCAGAACTCGAAAAGCGCTCTCCGGAATACCATGAGAGATGCTGGGATTGTCTACGCCCTAAGGTTGTTTGCTACTGTTCATCGATTAAAAAGTTTAACCCTGGAATCAAGTTTGTCATTTTGACTCACTTGATTGAGTTTCGAAGAAGAATTGCATCCGGAAGAATGTCTTACCTTTGTCTCCAGGAATCAGAGTTTATTGTTGGTCTGGATTTTGCTGAAGATAGGCAGGTTCAAGCGATTGTTGATAATGAAAAATTTGATTCTTACGTTTTATATCCAGGTGAGGATTCTTTAAACCTTTCTGATTTGTCTGAGCCTAGTCGTCTTGATCGATTTTATTCAGATAAACAGCTTTGTATATTTGTGGTGGACGGCACCTGGAATACAGCAAAGAAAATGATCAATAGAAGTCCTAATTTAGTTGATTTACCTCGCATTTGTTTTACTCCCGAAACACAATCCAACTTTCGAGTGCGTAAGCAACCCGGACAGCATTGTCTTTCGACGATTGAAGCCATTCATCAATGCATTGAACTGTTGGGACCGAGTCGTGGTTTTGATCTTGAAAGTGGGCAGCATCATAACTTGTTAGAGGCTTTCGATAGTATGGTCGACAAGCAGATTGAGTATATCAATCAATCGAAAATTGAGAATCGTGGTTCTAGGCATAAGCGCGGAAGAGCTTAGCTATTCTGCGATAGAGTTTGCCAGCGTCTGTATTTGTGTGAATATGGATTCATCAATATTCAACATTCCTTCTTTTTTGGAGCTTAGGTAGCGTTCGTAACTTTGAAATCCAGGCAGTCGAAAGCTTTCCACCGTGCTTTCGTCACTTAGGAAGTGTTTGATGAGTGTGCTTGAGTCTTCGAGACTTCCGCCAAGAAGGGTGGGGTCAAAGGCAATTTGTAAATTTCCCCAACCTTTTTCGGGGTCAATTCCACTGGGGGAAGCCCCTAGCATTGGTCCACAGATCATTTCGATGATGAGCGACAGGGCAAAACCCTTGTGTTCTCCAAAGGGAAGAAGTGAGCCTCCGTGGAAAAGTTCGGAGGGGTTTTGAGTAAAGTTTCCTTGGCTATCTTGTGCGCCATTTTCGGTGAGAGGAATGCCTTTTTCGGCAGCCATAGCGGCTTCACCAAAACTAATCTTCGAAGTCCCAAAGTCTACCACGAGACTAGGGGAGTCGGCGCTTGGAATAGAAAATCCAATCGGGTTCGTTCCTAGTAGTCTCTTCTTTCCTCCCGCAGGAGATACAAAAGGAGCGCAGTTACTGAGCATGATCCCTACATAGCCATTGTCAGCAATTTCTCTTAAATACTTACTAAGGTATCCCGACGTGGATTTGTTTCCCACGAAGGCCGTCATGGCCATTCCACTGGTTTTTACATTCTTTAAAGTTTCTTTGGTGGCAAGCTCGCTTAGCAAATACCCGGGATAACCTTTGCTGGATATCCTAGAGATGTTCGGAGAAACATTGTGAACTTCAATTTCACCTTCTGGGAACTCGTCCATGGGGCCGAAGCGCTTTTTTAAGAGGCGAACAAAGCCATGAGTCTCACGTTCCGACATTTGGGAGTATAGCAGCGAGTCAGCAATGAGCTGGGCATGTTCTGCAGAATATTTTGAGCTAAGAATCTTGAGGGAGAGAGATTGTAGCTCTTTGATGGACTTTTTCATCTGATAAAGAAGATTATAATAGTTTTAAAACTCTTACTAGGTCATAGTAAGATGATGGGCGCATATGAAAATTTTTAGTTTTTTGTTTCTCTCGTTATTTTGTCTACCTGTTGCAATTGCGACTTCTGCTGAGGGGAAAGTTGCTTGTCCCAAGTTTCGCTCGGTCCGTGAGGTCGTCGATACAGCAATGAAGGCAGAGCTTATGGGGCTTCGTTTAAAGAGCGATACAATGGACAAGTTTTCTCAGTGCATTGAAACCGATAATGTAAATGCTTGGGACACGATGATTGTCGTTTCTGATTTTACTCTTTCGCATTGTAAGAGTTCTGAGGCTTCTTGTGTTTTGGTTAAATACACGCCATTGGCAAATATGGGTTCTGACTTTGTCATCAAACCCATCAAATTGGAGATGGGTGTTAGTAAGTCTTTTGAGGTAAAGGCCATTCAGGTTTCTAAGATTTGGAAGCTTAGTGGTTTCATTGACCTGCCACCTCTGGTGACGTCCAAGTCTATGGTTGAGTTTTTAGAAGAGAGACAAAATGAGTTGCCTAAAAACAAGGCCTTGCGGGCAGCTATCGAGAGGCTAAAGAAGCTCTAATCTGATGCGGTGTTCTTTGCTATCTAGTTGAATTCTATGCACTTAAGGCTAGTGAAGCTGAGCGGCGTTCTGAGTGGATTTTGTTTTCTCTCCGGTGGTCCAGGACTGTGTAGTGTGATTAAACCATGTGGGTAAGATGATAAAGCTTTGGATTGCCTGTGACCACGCCGCTTACCCCCTTAAAGATTTACTAAAGAATGAGTTTGCCTCCACGGTCGAGTTCGTGGATTTAGGAACTAATGGCCCGGATTCTGTAAACTATCCTGACTTTGCATCAAGGCTTTGTCGTGAAGTTTTATCAAATAGCACTGAAGAGGAGGCTCTTACTCCGCGAGGGATACTCCTTTGTGGATCTGGTGTTGGAATGAGTATGAGTGCGAATCGCTTTAAAGGAATTCGTGCTGTTTTGGCTTTTAGCTCAGATATTGCGGAAATGAGTCGCAAACACAATGCAAGTAATGTGCTTTGTTTGGGAGCAAGGTTTTTAGAGCCTGCTCAAGCAAAGGAAATCGTTAACACCTGGCTATCCACCGAGTTCGAAGGTGGTCGGCATAAAACGCGAGTTGATTTAATGGATTCGCAACAAGGAACTTAGTGTTTATGGGTTACTCTCACGAAGAATTATTTTCTAAGCATCTTTCACAAAAAGACCCGGAAGTCTTTCAAGCCATTCACAAAGAGTTCAATCGTCAGGATAAACACTTAGAAATGATTGCTAGTGAAAACTATACAAGTTTAGCCGTGATTGAGGCTATGGGGTCGGTGCTGACCAATAAATATGCGGAAGGCCTTCCCGGTAAGCGCTACTATGGTGGATGCGAATATGTGGATGTCGTCGAGAACATTGCTCGCGAGCGAGCTAAGAAGCTTTTTGCGGTTGGTGATTTTGTCCCCCATGTAAACGTGCAAAGCCATAGTGGAGCACAGGCCAATCAGGCTGTGTTTTTAGCCTTACTTAATCCAGGAGATAAAATTCTTGCTTGTTCTTTAAGCCATGGAGGCCATTTGACTCATGGCTCCCCAGTGAACCTTTCGGGTAAGTGGTTTAAGCCCGTTCCTTATGAGGTTTCAAAAGAAACTGAAACGATTGATATGAATCAGGTGCGAGAGCTGGCTCTAAAGGAAAGACCAAAACTAGTGATTGCTGGTTACAGTGCTTACTCTAGGGTTCCAGACTTTAAAGCGTTTCGTGAGATTGCAGACGAGATCGGTGTTCCCCTGATGGTTGACATGGCACACATCTCTGGACTTGTTGCTGCCGGAGTTCATCCGAGTCCTTTTCCTCATGCTCACATTGTTACCAGCACCACTCACAAGACTCTTCGTGGTCCGCGAAGTGGTTTTATAATGTGTCACCCCGACTTTGCGAAGAAAATTGATTCTGCGGTTTTTCCAGGACTCCAAGGTGGACCTCTCATGCATGTCATTGCTGGTAAGGCCGTCATGTTTCAAGAGGCTCTTACTGCCGACTTCAAAGAATACGCTCAAGCAGTGGTTGAAAACTCGAAGAGTATGTCCAATCTTTTTAAAAAATTGGATTACAGAGTTGTTTCTGGGGGAACCGATAATCACCTTTTGGTTCTTGATTTGACGAATAAATCCACCACGGGCAAGGAGGCGGAGACTTGTTTGGACGCCGCAGCTATTAATGCAAATCGAAATACGATTCCATTTGAGACCCAATCTCCCTTTGTTACTAGTGGCTTACGCTTAGGGACGGCTGCATTTACAACCCGTGGTATGGGCTTGCCAGAGGTGGAAGAAATTGTTGGACTCATAGACAAAGCGCTTTTAGGAAAGAAGGACGAAAGCGTTCTTTCTGGGGTGAGAAAAGAAGTTGCTGAACTGTGCTCTCGATTCCCCATTTACGATTGGAAAGCTTTCAGCTGAGACATAGATTATGAAATGCCCATTTTGTCGACATGGAGATACCAAAGTTTTAGATTCCCGGCCTGATGCCGAGGGTCGCTCCATTCGCCGTCGTCGTCAGTGCCTATCCTGTGACAAGCGTTGGAGGACAGTCGAACAGATTGAAGACGAAATGCCTTTGGTTATTAAGAAAAATGGCACTTTTCAGCCATTCGATCGTTTAAAGCTTTTAACTTCGGTTGAGGTTTCCTGTGGAAAGCGTCCCGTTTCTAGAGCCGATATGGAAAAGCTTATAGCGAACATCGAGTGGAACTTACTCGAATCTGGGATTGATACGATTTCTAGTATCGACCTGGGAGAGAATGTCATGGATGGCCTTAAGCAGTTAGATGAAATTGCTTATATTCGATTTGCCAGCGTATACCGTCGATTTAAAGATGTTGGAGAGCTTATGGCGGAAGTAGAAGACTTGCTTCACCATCAGAGAGATTCCAACAATGAAGCAAAATCCAATTGAATTGATGAAACTGGCCCTAAGCGAAGCGCTTAAAGGCGGTCGTGATACAAAGCCCAATCCTAGGGTGGGGGCAGTTCTGGAAGCTCAAAGCGGAGAAGTCGTTTTGGGCTTTCACAAAAAAGCCGGTCAGCCCCATGCTGAGATTGAAGTTCTTAACGAGTGTCGTCGTTTGGGGATTAATCCCAAGGGAGCCCAGATTGCCGTTACTCTTGAGCCTTGTTCTCATCAAGGACGAACGGGGGCTTGCTCGAAGGCACTCATAGATGCGGGAATTTCTAAAGTCATTGTTGGGGTTCGAGACCCCCATAAAAAAGTGAATGGCCAAGGAATAGCGATGCTTCGAGAAGCGGGGATTCAGGTCGAAGAATCGATTCTCGCTAAGGAATGTTTTGAGCTTAATCGTGAGTGGTTGATCGCGCAGAAACTAGGCCGACCTTTTGTAACTCTAAAAATGGCTACGTCTTTAGACGGAAAGTGGGCAGCCGATAATGGAGAGTCCAAATGGATTACTGGTGAAGAGGCCCGCAATAAAGGCCACTTCTTGAGAGCTAGAGTGGATGCTATTGGCACGAGTTTTAAAACGATTACAGCCGATAATCCCGACTTTACTGCTCGTCCTGATTCAAAATTGGTAGACTGGCAACCAAGGCTCTTTGTTTTTAGTGGGCGCAGTGATCTAAGTTTTGAGAATTTGAAGGTGAAAGATCGAAATCCGACCGTAGTCGATTTATCTCAAGGGTTAAAAATTGCACTCGAAAAATTGTTTTTAGAAGAAGAGATTTCGGATTTGATGATTGAGGCTGGACCAAATTTAAGCACTTATTTTTTGAACGAACGCCTTGTGGATGAGCTTTGGCTTTTTCAGGCTCCAGTTCTACTAGGTGGAGGCGGAGCTTCATTGGGCGCATTGTCTGGAGGGCAATTGCCGGGTTTATCTCTGCAGTTAGTCCGGAAAGAGTATTATGGCCAAGACTGTTTGCTTGTGTTGGCAAGCGCATAACTGAAGCGCTTGCCTGGCAAATGTGATTTTAACGATGTCCTGCAGGAAGTGTTCTGCCACCACTACCAAAGGGCGAAGTGTTGCCTTGTGGCAAAATTTCTTTAAGAACATGTTCTCGGAATAGCTCTGTAGAGTGTTGAACCATCCCTGTGATTCCAGTGTCGCGGCCTAAGAAGACATAACGATCTCGATCTGAAGCTTTGTCGAGCATTGTATGCACAAGACTTTCTAGTTTTCGTTTGTCGACATTGCTTTTTCCTGCAAGGGCTTGTTCGCTAGCTATGGTGATTAAGACCTTTTTATAGTGTTCACTGAAATCCTTTAGTTGTCCTTTTCCACGAACAGTCAAGACGCCTGCGGAGGTTACGTCGAGGCGACCCTCGTTTAGCGATGCATCTAGGAGTCTTAAGTAATTTCTGTATATATCTTCGAAGAATGGAGAGCGTTCCAGCTGCATATTGTTTTTAATAGCGATTTCCATAAAATCAAAGGGGATGTTTAAAGTGTCAGCCGGAGTGTCTGATATTTCTGAACGAAGTTGCACTAGGTCAGACTTGTTCTCCTCGAGGATCGGAATAATCTTTGAAGCATGGGCGGCTACGCTCAGCCCATTCTCTCTCTTATACATCTCTTGAAAAACGTAAGGGAGTAGCTCTGTCGAAGCATAATAACGTTTGCGACCATTCTTCTTTTCACCATCTTCAATTAATTTTTCGCCAAGAATAGAATCCTTGAGTTGAAAGACGATTGGCGAGACCAAGCTTGTGGCGACCTCTAACTCCAGTTGACTAAACTTTCTATCTTGCTTTGGGAGATTCCTCCTGTAGATGTTAATGGACTTTTGAATCGATTCTTTTATTGCATTCCATTGAGAGGAATCGATTCTTGAAACAGTTGTTGAAGTTGCTGTGTTTGATCTGAACTCTTGTATAGCAAACTTTGGTATGAGGTAGTGACCGAGGGCCATGAAAGGCTCCTTCACGGAAGGATGGGCGCCTAGGATTTCTTCCGCATCACGACTGACGGCCTCGCCTATCTCAACATTTTTCATTTGTTCGTAAATGGGGTCATTCACATCTTTTTTGCTTCTGTAAAACAAGAAGTCTTTCTCTTCTTTCATTTTTTCGGCTCGAGCTTGTGCTCTCATACGTTCAGTTTCTTCTGTGGGCGGAATAACCATGCTTGGTCCGAAGTTGTTTTCAAAGGGGACCTGAGCAAAGCTTGCGGTAGAACTTAGAAATGCAAATCCTAGAAGTATATAGTTCGTGTTTTTCATCTTACTAGTATAGATGCAATTCGTGGACCATCTTTTTTCACCTTGTAAGTGCCCGAAGTTTCAGCATTTTTTATGTAGTCCATAGTATAACTTGTGATCAGGTGTTGAAGTTTTGGACAGGAAAACTTTAAGAATTACAATCGCTTATTGCTTGTTGAGGAGGTTGTTTTGAGATAAATTTTGAGTGAAATGGAAGCCGAAGACGCAAAAATAATTTACGATGTTCCCTCCGAAGAACGCAATTGGGCCGTTTTATCTCACCTGTGTTCTTTTCTGATTTTTGTTCCGTTCGCAAGTCTCGTTGGACCCTTAGTTATTTGGAAATTAAATAAAGAGAGTTCCTTCGTTTCGAAGAATGCTGTAGCGGCTTTAAACTTCCAGATCACTGTGACAATTGGCTCTCTCATCGGAGGGATTCTTGCCTTTATTTTGATCGGTTATCTGGTGATTGGATTCGTCGCCCTGGCTTCCATGGTGTTTAGTGTGATTGCGGCTTTAAAAGCAGCTGACAAACAGATTTATCACTACCCATATTCTTTTCATTTTGTGACGGTTTAATCTTAGGTTTATCTATTTTGTTTTTTGACCAGCTTTTGCCTTTAGCTTAATAATATCCAATTGGCAGTTAGTCGGAACATTATCTCCATAGAGACTTTGGTTTCGACGTTCAAGGGCTGCTGCAAGTTGCTCGTAAAGGGGCGCCATATTTTCTTTATAAAAGCTAGAGATTTCTGGTGGCAGGGGGTGAGTGCTCTGGTTCATTTGAGAATTTTTTAGTCTTAGTTTGCTTAAAGAGATTAGCGAAGCCATTTCCTTTCGCGACATTGAGGAGCCGTTTTCAATATTTAAATTCGAGGAAGAAGGAGGTGCGTTGAGTGTGTCTGAAACTTGCGCTTCTAATTCGGCGAGCTCGCTTTCTGCTAGCGCAATCTCGTTGAGTCTGGCTTGCCGTTGTTGTTCCTTTGCATTTTTCTTCATAAAAGGATTTAGCCTCAACGGTTTACGAAGGAGGTCTAGTTTGGCTTTGACTGCGCTCAGTTGGGCAATTCTCTCAGCGGTATTTATTTCAATGGCTGCAGGGTGGCTACCCGTGGTTTTTTTCATAAAATCTTCATAGGGTTGCAAAAGTTCTTGTGGGGTCATTTTCAAAAAGGCTTCCATACTTATAGAGGATCGAAGTTCAAGCATGGCTTTCAGATCTTCGACTCGTTCAGGACCAGGGTCCAAGCTACCGCCTTTGGCTTTAAAGGCACTTTGAACTTCTTTTGTCAGCGTAGTTAGAAAACCGTTATCAAATTCGGGTTTTAGATAACTCGCATCATTGAATTCGTGTTGTGACTTAAAAACCGAAGATCTTTTTGATTCTACAAGATGCACGTGCTTGCTGCTAAACTGAAAGGGGAAACTGGAGATTTCTTTTTTGAGGGCCAAAGGCGCCATAGCTCCGAATAATGGAAATTGATCTTGATCTCGCTTCCAGATGCTTGCTGAAGCAATGTAGGGCTTTCCGTTTGTGTCTCTTTTAACGAGAGTGGCAAAAGAAACATCGTTTAGGTCGTTACAGTTTTCTCCTTCGTGGATTTCAATATCTGGAAAGAATTCATTCTTGCCACCGATGCTAGGAAACAGGTGTATAGAAAGTTCCGCATCTTGAAATGTAACCGGAGCTAGATCCTGGGTTCTTAGCTGGTCATTGCCTCTTAGGTATCTGTCCTTCATTTCTTCTAGCGTGGATATCTCGGCTTCCTTGATGGGGGCTTCGATTTTCAAATGGGCTGGCTCTTCAGTTTCAAGCTGGGGCTTGTCCTTCATGCGCTCTAAGTATAATTCTGATGGAGCTTGCCTTAGGCCGGAGGTTTGAGCTTTCAGAACTCCTTGGCTACCGTAGTTTACTAACAGGCTTAGGAGGAAAAGGGCGCTCATGAATTGGATTTTTTTCATGCTTCTGATAGTAACAATTTTGACTAATAAAAACTGTTAAGATTTGCTTTTTTGTAGTCAACATTTAGGGGGTGACTCTCTGCATAGTGTCGAAGTATTGGTTGCGGTGGGATCGTTTATTAAAGTTTAGTTAAGTTGGCGTGCGTTCCCCCCTTCTTACTAAGGATATCTAGATGAAGTTGCCGATTGATTGAGGTGAGATCAATCTTTTTGTTTTGCTGCTTTTCGACTCTTATTTCTAGAGCCCAAGTCCCCGCGCCTCACAGAGCTCATGTGTTAACCACTACTTCTTCCCCCGTAGTCAATACAGTAGAATCGGCCGCTGAAAACGAGCTTAAGGTTGAGAGATTAAAACAGGAGGAGGCCGCCTACGTAACATTTCAACAGAGGTATGGTAAGAACCAATGTTCGGCCAGTGCTTTTGATCCATCTTTGCAGCCTAAACTTAGAGAACTTGTTCGTGAAATGCCTAAGCTTATGCACACTATGCTGCAGGATTTAGAGAAAAATGGAACAGAAGAACTTCTTGAGGAAAAGAGTAACATTACAGATTTGATGGCCAATCTAGAAGGACCCTTGGGAGAACAGATTCGCAACGAACCCGAGAAAACGGACTTTGCCGAAAAGAGAAAGATTTTTTATTGTATTCTGGAACTCAAACATGAGAGAGCTCCTTTTTGTCCAAGGCCTAAGATAAGCACGGCTATTTATGAGCCTGCTGGTGGATACTTGTTTCGTTCAGAAGATTTTGGCGGTGGAATTCGCTATGCTGATTTGATTCTACCAAGGACTTTTACAGAAACACATTACGTGGGCGGAAGCGAAAAGTTTGAAATTCCATCGAATTGGAAGCCTTATGACATAACTATGGAATACGCAATTTATCGTAGCCAAGAACAGAACCTTTTAAGCACTAAGGCTCTTTCAATGGCTGACGCCATTAAGGATGTTGAAGCAAAGGATAGGCTTAGTAAAACCATAGCCACCAAACTTGCTTTTGCGACGGCCTTTGCTGCTGCCACTCATGGACTAAGTTTGGCGGTTTCAGGTGGTTCGGCAGCCGCAGATATATCTCAAGCTGGGGTAAATAGTGTTTCGGAGGCGACCCAATCAACGATAGGAATAAGCCTATGGGAGGGGTTTAGAGGTGCGATCGTTTCAAATGCTAAGATAGAAGGACAGAATCGCTTGGTTGACAACGTCAATCAAGAGGGGGATGACCCTCTAAAAATTCAAGAAGGTGCAGGCAATAATTCTATTGAGAACAAGAAGGCATTGTTGCGTGAGCTTTTTAATAAAACAGCACAACTAGAGAAACTTCGCGGTAGCGCTAGAGCAAATGACCGAGCAACTTTTGAAGATATTCGAGATTTTTATAATAAGTTCGATGAAAGCATCACAGGTTTGAAGAGCGTTTCTTCTACGGTGGGGTCGTTGGGGTCTGCAATTCGCTTTGGAGCTCCGGTCGATCAATCCTATAAGATTGCTCCCTTGTTGGATGGTATTCAGCGAAATGTCAGCTTTTCAGGAGATCAAATCGAGCATGACTCTGATTTTAACTTATCTAACTTTATCCCAAGGATAATTGAGTTGGAGGCCGCTGAGAAAGAGCGATGTCAACTGGAAGCACTGGCTGTGTATCGGAGTTTTGATTTGAAAAAGGGCGGTTTCTTGAGTTTCGATAACAAGCGACTCAGCACCGATGAAGCTACGGCAACGAAAGCAGTTATCAAATTGATTGAACTAGAGGAAGCTTGCTTTTTACGAAGGCTTACCTTGAGGCTTGCAAAGATTAATCTCTTTCAGCGGGCTTACGATCAGTTTAATCAGTTTTGTCATACTCTAAAATGACTTTCTAATTTGGAGCTCTAGTTAACAGGTGGAATCGAAGACAAAGGGCCAGGGAGGCAACACCTAGTCCGGCCAGTAAGCCGATCCATACTCCAATGCTAGCTAATGATGTGTGAACTCCTAAGTAGTAAGCCAGTGGTATGGCAAATACCCAATACGAAAAAAAGGTTACTATGACAGGAATCTTCACGTCGAGCAGTCCTCGTAGGGCACCAGAAGCGACGCCCTGGGCTCCATCAAAGAATTGAAAGAAGGCCGCAACAATGAGTAAGGGGGCCGCCACGTTTATGACCTGGCTATCCGAAATGTATAGAGTGGGGAGCCAATATCGAGCGAAATAGAAAACAAAAGCAAAGATGGTCATACAAAAGCACGCCAGCGCGATACCCGTAAAGCCAGCCAAGCGCGCTTGAGGAAGATTGTTGTTTCCGTGAGCTTCTCCAACTCGAATGCTGGTGGCTACCGAGGTGCCCAAGGCCAGCATGAAAGTCATGGAGGCAAGATTAATGGCGATTTGGTGAGCGGCTAAAGCTATAGGACCAATGAGGCCCATAAGAATCGCGGCTCCCGAAAACGCACCGGCTTCACACGCATATTGAAGACTTCCTGGGATTCCCAGTTTTAGGTGGCTAACAAAGTAAGACTTTTCTAAAGGCTTCCAGGAAAATAGGAAGCGCTTGTAAAACTTGGCTTTAAAAATGTAGATAGAAACTGCGGCAAGAGAAAGAATTCGTGCAATCAGAGTTCCAAGTGCAGCACCGCTTAAGCCCATGGCTGGCGCCCCTAGATTTCCAAAGATTAAGACCCAGTTGAAAAAGACATTTAAAGCCAAGGTGGCCACTAAAAAGGCTGCAATGGGCTTTGGGTTACCTAGACCTTCCGAGAAAACTCTGAGAGCGCTAAAAAGCATAACGAAGATTAGAGAGGGGGCAAGTATGTAGAGGTAGTCTTGAGCCAGTGGAACGACTTCTTGTGGTTGCCCAAGTTGAGAAAGATTTTTTGCAATGAAAAGTATGATTAATGAAAAAAAACTACCAGCAATAAGGGCCACACAAAGTCCATGTTGGAGAACCTTTGAGCATCCTTCGTAGTTAAGAGCTCCTTTTTGTCGGGCGACTAAAGGGCCTATGGCGGAGCTGATGCCTAAACTTGTAATAATAGTGAAGCCCAGGATGGCTCCTCCGAGTGAGGCGCCAGCAAGAGGGAGAACGCCGAGGCGTCCTACCATGACGCTATCAATGAAAGCCATAAGCAAGTGAGTTAAGTTTCCTAGAACGATCGGCCAGGCCAGGCGTAGCGTTTGATCGAGTTCTAGCTTCCAACCGACTTTCATGTTCGCGCTGTTCTAGCAGATTTATAGATAGGCGGCAGGTCGAGTGACTGTGGATTTTTTCCATATATTCTTCTCGTCAAACTTTTAATTGGTTAGTTAGCTCAATTTTAAGCTCACAAGGGTTGACCATGTTGTAAACGTTGAACTAACAACCCTTTCTCTAAAAAAAGTAGAAGAGGAAACGTTATTTTGAAGTTGAAAATTTGTTTATTTGTTTTGTCTATTAGTTTTGTCGGGGCTTCGGGAGTGCATTCTCAGCCTTCTAAAAAAAGATTTAGTTTTAAAAGGCCAGAGGCTAGCGAGAGTGAAAAAGGTGAAAAGAAACCTTTTTTGTTTTTTGGCACTGCGTTTAAGGTAAAGACTCCCACTGCTGGCACTTTTGCCCGTGTTGCCGGTCAAATGGAAGCGATGAACACTTCTTATTGCTATGGAGCAGGCGGACCGACTCGTTGGGATTGCTCTCATGCGACGACTGAGATTATCAATCGTGTTCGCGATCACAGAGGTGAGTCCCGTATTTCGTATAGAACAAGTCATTCTTACCGAAGTTATCTTCGTGGCCGTGGTTTGCGCATCAGTTGCAGTGACGTAAAACGTGGAGACATTATTGTCTGGCTTTATGGCCATGTTGGTTTAGTTTACGACAGCGAGAGAATCATCTCTTCTCACGGATCAGGTGGAAGTGGTCCAGGGATTACCTTTAAGTCTTTTAAGACCGGACATCTTGCGCAAAAGTCCAAAGAGTGTTTCGAGAATCCTTGGATTTAAGCTTTTATTTAAACGAATTTTATTTTCTTGAGTGAAAAGAAAAGCATTTTAATAAGAAGCCAGCCGTGGCTCCATCGATCGATGTTGGTGTCACCGTAGGTGCGCTCTCGGTAACGAATCGGAATATCCGAAAATTTCATGTTCAGCTTTGCTGAGCCGAAGATGAGATCGAAGTCTCCGAAGGGGTCGAAGTCACCAAAGTAGCTACGGTTGGTTGCTATTTTTTCGTAGTTCGTTTTAAGCATAACCTTAGTGCCACAAAGAGTATCTTTAATGTTTTGTCCAAGTGCCCATGAAAAGGCGATGCTGAAAAATTTATTGCCACACATGTTTAAAAAGCGCATGGCCTTCTTTTCCATAGGGTAAACAAGCCTGACTCCATTGGCGTAGTCACATTGGCCAGAGGCCACCGCGTTGTAGAACTTAGGGAGCTCTTCTGGGGGGACGGTGAGATCGGCGTCTAGAATCATCAGTATTTCACCTTTGGCGACTGCGTAGGCGTCTCGAACAGCGTTTCCTTTTCCTTTGCCACTTTGTTGCATGATTCGAATGTTACGGCTGCTTTGTTCTTTGGCCTTTTGAATGGTCTCCCAGGTGTTGTCGGTAGAGTTGCCCTCTATAAAAATGATCTCAGTTCCAGTGCCCATGTCTGGAGTTCGATCGATGGCAGCCTGTATGTTTCCCGCTTCGTTTCTAGCCGGAATCACGACGGACACTGAATATTCCTTAGCAATATTATATTGCCTAGATCGAGCTACTTGAAAAATAGTCCAGCAAAACCAAGGAAAGAACGGAGCGAGATATTTGTTTAAAAAAGTTGAGACTATGGGAATCTGTATCGGGATCAAAATTTTGCTTTGTTGTCGCATCAATTCCCATTTGGAAAGTTCCATTAGGTTTTTTGTGTCGTCGTGGCTAAGCCAGTTGAGGCTCGGATTCTTTGAGCGCAAGCCAAAGCTTGTGAGCAGCATCAAGACGGGCTTCCAAAGAGTATTGAAAAAGTTAATAACAAGACGAGTGTCCTTGTTTGAGAAGGCTTGCAATTGGTGAAAAAGCTCCTGCACGTCGGCTGAGTAGTTCACTGTCTCAGAGATAATGATGTAGTCGAACGTCTTAGCTCTCAGCCCTTCGCATTCGGAAAGCTTTTCTCCGGCGCATTGGTAAAAGTCTCCGTGAGGCACTTTTTCTTTGGCTGTTTCTAAAGGTTTTTGGGCGAGGTCAACGCCGGTAACATTTAGTGCGTGGAGGCGGTTCAACAAGTCTCCATTGCCACAACCAATTTCTAA
>Ga0100403_1001797_pt1 | contig 18363 bp, 21 predicted proteins | sample CryGeymet201501t_FD_83663 | JGI IMG/M metagenome (GOLD analysis project Ga0100403, IMG submission 83663) | Groundwater microbial communities from Crystal Geyser aquifers in Utah, USA - Crystal Geyser metaG 2015-01t | ecosystem: Environmental > Aquatic > Deep subsurface > Groundwater | place...
AACTCAAAAACGAAATTAAAGCTGCTTAAGTTGGTAGTGGTCTTTGATTTGATCCCAAGAAACTTTATTTTTACCTTCGATTTGAACTAGATCGGGGGTAATTTTTTGGTCTGATAGCTTTGAAGAAAAGATTTTCATTTTAAGAGAGAGGCCTTTTTGGTCGGTGACATAGGTCCAGGCAATGGGCCAGGGGTTGAGAGCGAGGATGAAACGGTGGATATAGTCGGGACTTTGATTCCAATCGATAAGGGCAGAGTCTTTATCGAGTTTGGGGTAATAACTTTTTTGAGAATGGTCTTGAGGGTTGAGCATGGAGTCTGGGTTTTGAAGATAGTCCTTAAGAATGGAGTCGAGATGGTCGGCGGCAAGATTGAAGGCTTTAAGATAGAAGTCGTGGGCAGTATCGGTAGGGGAAATGGTTAGGGGAAGTTTGCTGATAATAGGACCGTGGTCGGGAAGGGTGTCGATTTGAAAGAAGGAGACTTTGGAAGAAGTTTCGCCATTAATGATTTGCCAGGGTCCGGGGGTGGCACCTCGATATTTGGGTAGATCGGAAGGATGGATATTAATAATCTTTTGAGGGTAAATGTCGATAGTTTCTTGATCGAAGAAGGGAGGGCCAAAAGCAACACAAAGAGCAAGTTGAGAAGAGACTTTTTGGAGCTGGCTTTTAACTTGGGGTGAGAATTCGGAGATTTGGAGAAGAGGGAGATGGTTGCTTTTAGCAAAGGCAGCAACAGGATTGGGGGTGATGACTTTATCTCGCCCGAAGGGTTTATCTTTCTTGGTGATGATGAGGGAGAGGTGGAAGTCGGGAAGGGAGATAAGTTTTTTCAAGATAATTAGAGAGTAGGAGGAGGAACCGTAAAAAGAGATTGAAGTCATAAGGGTATTATAAATGATTATTTATTTGGTAAAATAGGGAAATGAGAAAGATAGTCTTACACCCAGATCCGGTATTGCGAGAAAAAACTAAGGAGATTGAATTTGTCGATAAAGTTTTTTCTGAGGAAGTTGCTGATCTTTTAAAGATCTTGGAGAAGAGTATGGGAGTGGGTTTGGCAGCTCCACAAATTGGGATTTCAAAGAGAATGATGGCAATGAAGGATACAGAGACAAAAAAGGTGTCTTTGTATGTGAACCCAAAGATTGAGAAGTATTATGGAAATTCGATTTTTCCGGTAATTGTGGATGATAATAACAATGAGGAAGATTTTTTAGAAGGCTGTTTGTCTTTTCCTAATTATTGGGGGACAGTAAAGAGATTTTTGAAAATTAAGGTAAGTTATAAGGAGTTAAGGGGAGAGAAGTTAATCAAAAAGGAAAGAGAAATGAGTGGTTATGAGGCAATAGTTTTTCAGCATGAATATGATCATTTGGATGGAATACTTTTTGTTGACAGAATAAAGGAAGATAAGGGTAAGTTTTTTAAGAGTGTGGGGAAAGAAATGAAAAAGGCAGATTTGGAAGCAGTGATTGAGGGAAAGCTTTAAAGTTTTTCTATTTTATCGATAAGATCTTGGGCCTCTTGGTTTTGAGGGGTAAGTTTGAGAACTTGCTGAAGAGAGAGAAGGGCGTCCTGGTAGTTTTTTTGAAGGATTTGAGTTTGGGCAAGAGCAAAATAGGCGTGATCATAATTTGATTTAAGCTCGATGGCCTGCTGGTAATATTCGGCGGCTTTGGGGTAATCCTTGGCGTCTTTATAGAAGTTGCCGAGTAGGTAAAAGGTTTTGGCATCGGTGGGAGCAATCTTGCTGGCATTTTCTAGGGCGGTGATAGCAAGTTGGTAATATTGGGGGTCAAGGTCGGCAAGGTAATAAAGAGATTGGGCTTGCTCTTTCCAGAGATTGAGAGAGAAGGGAGAAATTTTGGTGGCAGCATCAAGATACTTAAGGGAGGGTTCGATATAGGAGGGATTTTTTTGGGTGAGGGCAAGTTTGGCGTAGATAGAGCCGGTTTTGGAAAGATAGACAGGTTCTTGGGGGCGATAAGAAAGAGAGGCAAGGATGTCACTTCTGGCTTCTTGATACATTTGTTTGGAGTCGGCAATGAGGGCGTTTTGGTAACTAAGATCAGCAAGATGGAAATAAAGGACTTTTTGGAGGAGGAAGAGGGTGGGGATAATAAGGAGGAGTTTTTGGAAAAAGGATAAGGATTTTTGAGTTTTAGGATCTATGAGGGGGTGGTCTTTATTAAAGAGGGGAAGGAGGAAGAAGTAGAGGGAAATGATGGCAACAGAGAAGCCAGCGGCATTGGTGATAAGGATGGAGAGGTAGGAGGAGAAAAGGGTAAAAGAAAAGAGTCGCTTTTCCTGTGAAGTATTTTGGGAAAAGAGGGGTTTTAAGAGAGTGAAGAGGGAAAAGAGAATGAGGAGGAGGTAGGAGAGGGTGCCAAAGGTACCGGTGGTAGCCATGTAGTTTAGGTATTCGTTATGGGCTTTGTTATAGAGGTAGTTCCACTCAGAGGTGAGGTTGTGCTCAGCAGGCCTGGTCCAGTAATAAGAATAGGCAAAGGTTTCGGTGCCAGTACCAAAGAGGGGGTATTGTTTCCAAAGATCGAGGGAGGCTTTCCAGACAATGGCGCGAATATCTTTGCTGGAAGTGATGTTCAGAGTGGGGTTATTGGGATCATTAAGAACCGGGGTGGTTGAAGTTTTGGGAAGAAGATAATCTTTGACGGGGTTATTAATAGTAAGGGCGAAAAGGAGGGGGAGGAGGAAGATGAGGTATTTGGCATAAGACTTAAAGGAGTTTTTGTTTTTGAGGTCTAGGAAAAAGGAGTAGGTAAAAAAGAAGGAGAGGGAAATAAGGGTGGCAATGATACCGGATTTCGATTTAGTAAAAAGAAGGGCGAGGAAGAGAAGGTTGAAGTGGGAGAAATAGAGAAGACGGAGAGAGTTTTTCTGGCTAGTGAGAGTGTAGAAGGCAGAAAGGGGGAGGACTAGAGCTAGGTAGGCAGCTAACCAGTTGGGTTGGCCAAGAGTAGAAAAGACACGATTTTGGACATCTTGGACCCAGAGGTGGGCGTCAATACCAAAGTGTTGGGCGACAGCATAGATAGAAACGAGGGAGGAGGAAAGAAGGGTGGCTTTTAGGAGAAGATTTTTTAATTTGGAATCTAGATAGAGAGGGAGAATTAGAAAGAGGGCAAAGAAGCTGAGAAGGGAAAGGAGACCTCCATTGAGACGAGAGTAATAACCAAAGAAAGAGGTGTGGATATCGATAGAAAAGAGGGTGGAGAGAAGTTGGGAGATGATAAAGATTAAGAAGATAAGGGAGAGAGGAGATTTATAGAAAAGGGCTTTTTGACGAGTGAGAACTTTTTGAAGATGAAAAAAGATAAGTAAGATAGTGAGAGCGTAAATAAAGAAGAATTTGGGAAGCTCAAAGAGTTCGGAATTAAGGGAGGAAAAGATAAGGGGGGTAGCAAAAAAGAGAAGAATAAAAAGCCAAGAAAGATGTTTATTTTGAGAGGTCATTGCTTTCTATAGTATAAAGAAGAAGATGAGGATTGTATAATTCTTATGTGAAGCTATTTTCTAAAGGTGTAACAGTAGTTAAGAATTTGATTGCGGGCTTGAGCTGGGAAGTAGGAGTGGATTTGGGGAGTAATAAGACCTTGATCTATTTAAAGGAAAGAGGAGTGGTTTTGGATGAGGCAACCTCATTGGCGAGAATTAAGAAAAAGAGTTGGAGAGGTTTATCGGCACCAAAGGTAAAAGTACTGGGACCGGTGGCCTTTGGTCTAAAAGCTAAGGAAATGAAGAACAGGGAGCCAAAACAGATTGAGGTAGTAGAGCCAATTAAAAATGGGATAGTATCGGATCTGGAGGCGGCAGAAAAATTGGTGACTCATTATATGAAGTTGATTTATGAGATACCAAGTTCTTATCCAAAACTCTTTAAACCAAAAGTAATAGTAGGGGTGCCTAGTTTTGTGACCGAGGTACAAAAAAGAGCAGTGAGACAGATATTTTTGGGAGCAGGAGCGAGAGAGGTGTTTTTGGTGGAGCAGTGTGTTTTAGGAGCCTTGGCTTTGGGTCTTAATTTGGATAAGAGTTCGGGAGTACTGATGGTCGATATTGGAGGGGGAAAGACGGAGGTGATGGTGGTGTCTTCGGGGGGAGTAGTGGTGGGAAGAGGGATAAAGACGGCAGGAAATGATTTTGATGAGGCAATAATCAATTACATTAAGTTGAAGTATGGGTTGATGATAGGACAGGCTAGTGCCGAGAAGGCGAAGATTGAGGTGGGGAATATGGACACGGAGGCGGATAGAAAGAGACAGATAGTGATAAGGGGTAGGGATATGGCGACATCTTTGCCAAAGAGTGTCAAGATAACGGAATCAGAAATTAGGGAAGCGGTATCAATGGAGGTATCTAAAATTGTCAAATTGGTGGCAGAGGTGTTAGATGAGACTCCACCAGAGATGATGGAGGAAATATTGAATAAAGGGATAGTGATGGTAGGGGGAGGATCAAAATTAAGAGGGATAGAAAAATTAATTGAACAAAGAGTGAGGATAAATGTGGAAGTGGCAGATGAGGCGGAGATGGTGGTAATTAGAGGTTTGGGAATGTTAGTTGAAGATGAAAATAAGACTAAGCTTTTAAAGAGCTTAGGGGGAGTAAGCTAATGGGGGAAAGTCAGGAAAAGGATTTGAGGTATTGGATGTTGGCGGGAGGACTGATTATTAGCTTTGGGATAATGCTGGTGACGGCGATTAAGTTAATGGTGATACAGGGAGGATATTTTAGAGAACTGGCTAGAGATAATAAGATTAAAGAAACAAGGATAGAGGCAGCTAGGGGAAGTATTTATGACAGGAAGGGGAGAGTGGTGGCCAAGAGTGTTTACGATTATTTTAGGGTGGAAAATGGGACGAAGATTTTTGAAGAAGGAGGAGATTTTAAGGGCTATAAGTTCGAGGGCTCAGATTTGGCTTATGAGTTGAAGAGGGAATACCCTTATAAAGAGGCGATGGGGGTGATTACCGGATACCTGGGAATGGCGAATAAGGATGACATTAATAATAATTTATGTCTAGGTCAAAAGATCGATGGTAATGAATATTTAGGAAGGGGAGGTGTCGAAGAAAGATTTGATTGTTCTTTAAGAGGGGAAGCAGGAAAGAGATTGGTGGAAGTGGATGCGACTGGGGGTTATGTAAGAGAGTTGGGAAGGGAGGAGCCAAAATCGGGGGAGGATGTGCACCTTAGTATTGATGCTTATTGGCAAGAAAAGATCTACGAGATTATGGGAGGAAGAAAGGGGTCGGTGGTGATTTCGGAGGCGGGGACGGGCAAGGTATTGGTAATGGTATCGAGTCCTTCTTATGATGCGAATAAGTTTTCCTTTGATAAGGATAATGAGAAGATTCGAGAGTATTTAAATGATAAAGAGGGATTGCCTCTTTTAAACAGGGCGATATCGGCAAGGTATCACCCGGGTTCAGTCTTTAAGATGGTAGTGGGAATAGCGGGCTTAGAAGAAAAGGTAATTGATAAGAATACTCTGTTTGAAGATACGGGGGTATTGAAGGTGGGGGACTATAGTTATGCTAACTGGCTATGGACGAAGAGGGGGGCGACGGACGGGATGGTAGATATTGTGAAGGCTTTAAAAAGATCGAACGATATCTATTTTTACAACTTAGGAGAGGCTCTGGGTGTAGACAGGATAAAGACATGGGCGAATAAGTTTGGTTATGGGAGTAAGACAGGGGTAGAGCTACCTGGTGAGGTGGAAGGGATAGTGCCTGATGATGCTTGGAAGAGAGAGGTTAAGGGAGAGAGGTGGTTTTTGGGAAATACTTACCACTTGTCGATTGGACAGGGTGACTTGGCAGTAACGGCTTTACAGGTGAATGCGATGACACAGGTAATGGCGAATAAGGGAAAGTTTTGTAAGATGAGTATTTTAAAGGACAGTAAGGTAGAGTGTAGGGATTTGGGGATTAATTACGATAATTGGAAGACAGTGATGGAGGGAATGAAGGAGGCTTGTAAGTCAGGGGGGACAGCTTGGCCACTTTTCAATTTTAAGACCGAGATTGCTTGTAAGACGGGAACGGCAGAGGTGGGAGATGGGTCCGGAGATACTCATGCTTGGTTGACAGCCCTGGCACCAGTGGCTAATCCGGAAATTGTGATAACGGTTTTTGTGGAAAGAGGGGGAGAGGGTAGTGATGTGGCGGGACCGATTATGGGAGATGTTTTAAGAGAATGGTTTAATGAGCCAGAGACGATAGTGCCTAGGTATGATGAGAATGGAAAGGTGATTATGCGATAGAATAAGGTGTGAAGATAGCAATAATCGGGAGTAGGGAGATGAGTGAATATGGGAAGAGGATGGTGGGGTGGATAATTTCAAACATAAAAGATAGGAAGGTGAGCCTTTTGAGTATTAAGGTAAGAGGTTGCAACGAGGAGATAGAAAGGGTGGCAAAAAGAGAAGGAGTGGAAATAGAAATGCTAAAGGGAAACAATTTTGAAGAACTAAACTATAGATTAGCCAAAGAAGCAGAGGTGTTGATAATAATAGAAGGGGGAGAGAAGAGTGGAACAATGCTAGTAGCTAGAAACTTTGTGGAAGAGAATAAGGAGGTGTGGGTGATCCCAGGAAGAGCAGGTGATAAAAATTCCTACGTGCCAAACTTTCTTTTAAAAAACGGGGCAGGAATGTTGAGTTTAAAGGAAGACTTTGACTTGATATTTGACAAGTAGTGATAAGATATAACACAATGACAGGTATGCTAAAAAAACTACTAGTGGTGGAATCACCAACTAAGGCGAAGACAATTGCCAAATATTTAGGTAAAGATTTTGAGGTGATGGCAACAGTGGGTCACTTAAGAGATCTGCCAAGTAGCAAGATGGGAGTCGATCTAAAGACTTTTGAAGTTGATTACCAAGTTGAAGCCAAAAAGAAAAAGGTGGTCTCAGAGCTTATTCGCGCAGCCAAGGGGGCAGATGAAATATTACTGGCTACAGATCCTGATCGTGAAGGAGAGGCAATTGCCTGGCACGTAGAGTGGTTAATGGAGAACGATAAGAAAGCCAAAATTGATAAGAAAAAGATTTCTAGGATATCTTTCCATGAAATTACCAAAGAAGCGGTTGAAGAGGCAATGAAGGAGAGAGGGGTGGTGGATGCTAATTTAGTTGACGCCCAACAAGGAAGAAGAGTTTTAGATAGAGTAGTGGGTTATTCACTTTCACCAGTGTTATGGAAGAAGGTGAGAAGAGGATTATCGGCAGGAAGAGTACAGTCGGTGGCAGTGAGATTGATTTGTGAAAGAGAAGTGGAGATTTCGAAATTCTCAAAAGAAGCCTTCTTTAAAGTATTGGCTGAACTAAAGGGCAAGGAAGTCTTTGCAGCTGAATTAACTAAAAAAGACGGAAAAGCGGTGACTACTAGTAATAAGATAGAGCTTTTCGACGGTAGTTATAGTTATTCAAGTTCAATTTTTATGAATAAAAAGGAAGTTGAGAACTTTGTAGCTTCACTGGACAAGGAATTTGTAGTTGAAAAAGTAGAAAGTAAGGAAAGGACAAGACAGTCATTACCTCCTTTTACTACTTCAAAGCTTCAACAGGCAGCAGCCAGAAGAATGGGGTGGTCAGGTAAGCAAACAATGAGCGTGGCTCAAAAATTGTATGAGCAGGGTTTAATTACTTACCACAGAACTGACTCGGTCTTTTTATCATCAAAAGCAATTAATGAATTTAGAGATTATATCGGAGCCACTTATGGGAAAGACTATGTGTCAGAGAAGGTAAGGGTCTTTAAAAATAATTCAAAAAATGCTCAAGAAGCTCACGAGGCAATTAGACCAAGTAACATAAAAAATAAGGGAGAGAAATTAGACGGTAGAGAGAAAAAACTTTATGAAATGATCTGGAGAAGGGCACTTTCAACCCAAGCGGCGGGGGCAAGAATGAAAAATACGACAGTGACTTTGACCAATGGAAAGGGCACTTTTAGATCATCTGGAGTAATAATGTTGTTCGAAGGATTCTTAAAGATCTCAGGTGAGAAACATGAGGATCAATTATTGCCAGAGATGAAGGTGGGAGACAAAATCCCTTCCAAAAAGATCTGGGTGGAAGAGACAGAAACTAATCCGCCACCAAGATATTCGGATGCCTCATTGGTGTCCTCACTAGAAAAACAAGGAATTGGAAGACCATCAACTTATGCACCTATTATTAGCACGATACAGGCAAGACAGTATGTCGATAAAGACGAAGGTAAATTCAAACCAACAAGTTTGGGAATTGCCGTTAACAGCTTTTTAGTCAAAAACTTTGGTGAGGTAATGTCTTTGCCATTTACAGCAAATATGGAAGAGGACTTAGATAAAGTTGCTTTGGGTAAGAGTGATTGGAAGAAAATGATGAAGAAATTCTGGAAAGAATTTGAAGGAATTATTAAGAAAGTAGAAAAAGAAGCGGAAAGAGTGAAGGTAGAAGTCGAGAAAACAGGGGAGAAGTGTCCTGAGTGTAAAGAGGGAGACTTGGTGATTAGATTGGGAAGATTCGGGAAGTTTATCTCATGTGGAAGATTCCCAGACTGCAAGTACACGGCTCAATACAAAGAAGACGCTGGTTTTAAGTGTCCAGATTGTGGCGGAGAAGGTGTAGTCAAAAGAACTAAGACTGGTAGAAAATTCTTTGGCTGTGGAAACTGGCCTAAATGTAAGTGGGCTGGGTGGAAGAAGCCTTAATTACCTTGAGGTGGTTCTGATCTTTTACCACTCTTGTTTTTGGAACCATTGGCAGTTCTACCCAAGGAGGGTCCGTTGGGAAGAACTGGTCCCTTTTCACTGTTAAGAGGGCCTAAGTTGTCTTTATTAAGAAGACTCTTTTGTTTTCTGGCTTCTCTTTCTTCTGGAGTTTCGCCTCCTACATTATAGCCGAAGAATTTGCCAAGCCATTTCTTGTTATCGGGTGATGATGGCATTGTATTTATTTTAAATCAGTTCGGTTAGAAACTGGAATTATTAGTTCTCCACTAAGGTTAGCTGAAATATTGGGGTTAACTTTGAACTGAGAGTGTTCTTTGCTGATAAAAAATGATCTTTCTGACATTTGATTTAGATTAACGACTAATAATATCGATTAGAGCAGTGTTAAGGGCTGCCTCTATCTCGATGGGGGAGTTTGAAAGATTGGAGGCTAAGACTTTATGCTCTACTTTCTTAAACTCTTGATTATGAGGTCCAAATTCTGAACTTCTCATAGTATTTATTAACTTGTAATAAATACATTATGAGATAATCCTATAATACTTGTCAAGAAGATATTTTAGTTGTCTTTGATCGGGGCGTTTTCGGCTCTAAGGGTTATGCAAAGTGCAGATCCTGGTTTAACGAGCTCTCCTTGTTCGTGAGTTGTCACGTCACAGAGTCGGCTTACATTGCACCTATTGCAGTTTTTTTCAATAACAATTTCTGTAATTTCAAATAAATTTTCATTGTCTTTTTTTGCGAAGATGCTCATAAGTATTTAAATAATATGTAAGTAGGGGCATTGTACGTTATCTTCTAAAGCTGACACAAGGAGTGTCTTTGAGTTTACAAAGCTGTTATAATTTTAATTTGGGGCAGGTATTAGTGTCAGAAGTATTTTTGTGTGTAAAGATATTAAATTTTCTTGTTGTGATTTGTATTGGATACCCCTTTCTTAGTTTTTCTAAGAATATGTACTGTTTTGGGTTAGTGGTATCAGGAGAGACTGGGATTATTCTTTGATCAGTTTCACAGCATAAGAAGTCTAGGGGTTTGTCTACATAGTGCATTATTTTTTCCATCTTGAGATGATTATAGGTTAGAAAGAATACAAAATAAAGAAGTATTTTAAAAGATAATTTATGGTATATATTTAGTATGACAATACAAAAACATATGGACTATGAGACTAATCGTCAGGCTAAGGAGGCTATGACAGGAGTTAAATCTTCAGAAATAATAAAGAGAAATGGGGATGACACTAAGGCTTTGTTGTCAGTTTTTAAAGTAGATATGGAAAATAAGGGTTTTGATCCTTTCGATGATAGGAGAATGGCTGTTTGTTATAACTATTTATACAAAGCTAAAGAGTCAGATAAAGGCAGTTTTCAGAAAGATATTGTCAAAGTTGACAACAACGAGGTTTCTGCTGGACGCTTGGTTTTTGCCTCAAGACTTTATACATATTTGAATGTTCTTGGAGGTCAGATGGATACCGAGCAAGTTGATACTCTGGTTAGCGCTATGAAAGTAAAAGGAGATGATGTGTTGGGTAGTTCTGATGATCCTCTCGATCTGGTTAATGTTAAAAAAGCGATGTATGGTGAAGCTAATGTTAGTGTTGATAGTAAGGTGGCGATTGGTTTAGGTTCTATGCAGGCATTGTTGGTGATGTTGGATCAGGGGATAATTAACGAAAAACAGTTAGATAAATTAGAGAGGAAGGTTCATTATAGACCGGAGAAGGATCCTTTAGTAGAAAAAGAGGATTAATTAATCTTCTTTCCCCAGCGTTGTTGTGAGTTTTTGATGAGTGATTCTCGGCCTTGGTTTTTGCAGGCAAGAGGAGGTAGGGTAGTGGCGTAGAAAGGTGAAGTGGTCTCAGAATCAATAGAGAGCTTGTTGATGATTTGATACTTTCCTAATTGGACCAAGTCTTCTGGTGGGAAGTTAGTCTGACCAAATTCTTTACTAAGAATAAAGGCATCTTGATTGCCAACAACAAAAGAGATGATAGAACCAACATTGCCCAAGATGGCATCATGAATAGGACGGTCAAGTTGACTCATGTATTGATTGGCGATAATTAGATTAAGTTTGAATTTGCGGGCTTCTGAAAGAATCTTGATGAAGGATTCGGTAGCAAAGTTCTGGAACTCGTCTACATAGAGATAGAAATCGGAGCGATCTTCCTGGTTTTGGAAGACTCGGTTCATGGCTGAGAGTTGGATTTGGGTAATAAGAAGGGCACCTAGGAGAGCGGAGTTATCTTCTCCAAGCTTACCAGTAGAAAGATCGGCAATGAGGATCTTCTTTTGATCCATGATATCTTGGATACGGACTTTAGAAACTGGGTGATTGAGGGTATTTCTAATATTAGTAGAAGCGATGAACTGGCCAACCTTGTTTAAGATAGGGGAGACAGACTCAGCTTGGAATTTGGCATCCATGCGATCGAACTCGTTGAGCCAGAAGTTTTTGAGAGTTGGGTTTTGAAGTTCAGAAACAACTTTTTGACGATAGTCCTTATTAGTAAGGATATCGACGATGTTGACCATGTTGGAACCGGGAGTATTAACAAGAGTGAGGACAGCATTTCTTAAGATGTGTTCGAGACGGGGACCCCAGGAGACATTACCATAGAGCTTTTTAAAGATAGAAAGAACGCCAGAGGCGACTAATTCTCTTTGAGAATCGTTTTGGGCTTCCAAAACGTTTAAAGGATAGACGTATTCAGGATCGGAGGGATTGAAATAGACACAGTCATTGTGGCGGGACTTGGGAACGTAATCGAGGATGGTGTTACAGAGATCGCCGTGAGGATCGATGATGGCGACACCGCGACCTTTTCTGATATCGTCGATGGCCATGTTGGCAATGAGAGTGGTTTTACCAGTACCAGATTTACCAATGATGTAGGTGTGGCGACGACGATCTTCACCTTCTCTAATACCGTAGATAGAATCTTTGTTGCGGTATTCAGTCTTGGCAAAGAAGGTTATCTTTTGTTTTTCTTCGTCAGAGAGTCCGTCAGCTACGGGAAGATTCTCAGGAGGGTCGGCAAAGAGGTTTTGGCCCCAGGCGATATTAGGAAGACGGGTGAACTTACTGGGAAAGTGCCAGAGAACAGAGAGTTCGTCAGTATTGAGGATTTGAGTGTTGAGGGAGGCAAAGTCACGAGTAAGAATAGATTTTAAAAGTTTTTTCTTGGTGAAAAGACCAGGAGTGACTTCTTTGATGAAATTGCCACGGGGGGAGGTATAGGTGCCGAAGGAGGAGGCAACTGAGGTAATGAGACCGGGGTTATTGGAAAGAAGATTGATCTGAGTTAAAAGACCAGGGAACTGAATTTTGTTTTCGAAGACTTGTTTATCGGGGTGGGCTTGTCTAAAGTTTTTTTCTTTATCGACTAAGATACCGTTTTGAATGGTGGAGGTAATTGAGCCCTGCCAATTTTTAGGAGCAGGGGAGAGAAGGATCTGATAGAGGAAGAAGTCGTCGGGTCGGTTTGATCTGGAAAGAGGAGCGAGGACAGAGGCGAGGGGATCGGTATCGCGGAAATCGCGGGCGGATTTAATAGGATAGGCGTAGGATTTGGCGAGAGTAAGTTGAGAAATAAGGGGGGATTCGATACCGGAAAGATAATCAGAAGTTGCTTTGGTAATAGCAGAGGGGTACTGGGCAAGGATTTGAGATCTAAAGAACTCAAGATTCTTTTCGGGGGTGACGATATAGAAATGGATTTGGCCATCTTTTAAGAGAACCTCAAGAGAAAGAATGGTTTTTTTACGAGAGAGAAGTTTATCGAAGAAGGAGAGGGAGGTACCTTGAACAAAGTTACTATAGAGAGAAGAAGCGGCTTCAAGGGTAAATTCATTACTTTGAGGAAGTCTGATTTCGAGGATAGAAAGAGGATTGCTAGTATCGGCCATGAAAGTATTATATAGAAAGTAAGGAGAAAAGGGAAAAGATTAGAAAAGTAAGTTAAATTACCAGAAAGATGTTATAATAGGAAAAGCTAAGAGTAAGTGAAAAAGCCAGAAAAAAGAAGCGAGATTTTGAGCCCCAAATTAACATTATAGCAGAAAGAGATTCCATATTATATACACACTTTATGTGTATTGACAGAGAAGGGAAAGATGATATTATAAGCCTATTCCTGTTTCTTAAGGTGAGATATTTAGCATTTCATTAAAAGAAATTGGAGAGATATCTTTTGAATAAAGCTTTCAAAAGATAAAGTTCTTTAACAATCTGGGTAGTAATAAAAGATTGTGGAACACAAAGAGGTCTAGAAAAGACATAGGCTTGTTTGTGTTTCACAATGGGTGAAATGCGAAAACAAAACAGTGCCAACCTTTGAAGGAGGAAAAAATGGCTAGGAGAATAAAAGCGTTTGGTAATAAAGTTAGGGTTGTAACCGAAATTCACGAAGTTCAAAAAAGTGGGAAAAAACCATGTGGCGAAAGATTTACAAAAGTATGCCCAGTGCATCAGGATGTTGTGTTGGTGACACGTGGAAAAGGCCCGAGAAACTTTTGTGTTAAGTGTAATTCAAGGGTGTTATGATGGCCAAGAGAGTATTGACAAAACAAGAGTTGGAAGACATGGGTATACTAAAAACTGTTGTCATTAGCAAGTCTGATGATGGTGTTCCTTCAACTAGTAGTAAAATCAGCGGAACTGATTTTAAAAAACATCAACAATTAGCTCAGAACTTCCAGCAACAAACTAACATCTTTGATATATCTGACCAGGAGTATCAAAGAAGATAGTTTTTTAGGGAGGGGGCCTAGCCCTCTCCCGTCAACCCATAAGCAAACAGAAAAACCAACCAAAAAAAGAACCACCATTACTACCCAGATATCACAATTAATTGATAATTGAGTATTGAAAATAATACTTAGTGATGAGTTAATTGTTTTTAAATAATTATGGGAATATTTGGAATTGAAATAGGTAAGAAGGATGGGGAAGTTGAGACTGCAAAAAAACAAACAAGCAGAGTAACCATGATGCAGCTACCTGATGAGACAAAATTTTTAGGTATAGACTCAAATAGAAGACAACCTAGACAAGTAACTAAGAGAGGAGATATTCTGTTTCTTGATGAAGATAGAGTAGCTGATGATCTTACTGATTTAATTAGTTGGAGTTAAGATGTCTGGTGAAAAATACAGAGAAATGTGTAAGATTCACCAAGGAAATGAATTGAAGCCCGGAAAATATAATGTATATGAGCTGGATAGTAGGAAAAACAAGTTAAGTGAAGAGCCAGCACTAAGAGGGGTGAGGGCCTGTGTGAATTGTTTGGCTAGCCCATTTTATTTACATGTGCCAGTTGTTGATGCTTTTCAAGTGAGAAGATATGCCAGTGAGGTGGCTAACTATACTCCTGGAATAGAGTTAAGTCAGACAAGAGGAGATAAGCTTAATAATTAAATATGACTGATGAAACAAGAAAGAGATAATAAAACTTCTGGTCAGCAATTTGTGCTTCCAGTGTTCGAGGTTGTGCGCACCCATGTCAGTGCCGAAGACCAAAGAACTTTGGGAGGAGGTGAGATTGATGAATCACAAAGGTTTTTGTCAAACGGAAAACCTAGGAAAAAGCTTCCTGAAGCAGAAGCTTTTACAAGAGAGACATTAATTGGAAAAAGGGTTTAATGTGTCTGTAGGTTGTACTGTGACCCATGGTTAAGACATATTGAACAAAACAATGATAATTTAAATATTGAAAATTGCGTATATTTAGTATAAAATCGCTCACTTTATGACAAATATAGAAAATAGGCCAAGTCAAGAGAGATTCAGTGTGCAAGAACTGAACAAAAGTTACATTGGATTCGTGTTGAAGGCTGTAGGAGTAGAGGAAGTTGGTGAGGATTTTGATATTAATAAAGCGGTAAGAGACTTTGCAGGCTCCAAGACCGGTATGAAGTTTGGGGAATATAGGAATCTTGTTAACAACGGTCAAAACCCGATGGAAGTGTACAGTAAGAGATTAGAAGAAATAGAAGAGTCTAAAGTTTTTGAAGTGGAAGAGAAATCTAGGGTTACAGATGTTGATTCGATTAAAGAGGGTAGTCTTGTAGCTCCGAAAGCGCCGAGGGTAATAAGATTTGAAGAGAATGGTCTACAAAACGGGAAGGGTATGGGTGATCTAAATATTGAATTAGCTCAAGTTAAGGTAGATATGGCACAGAACATGGCACCGATGGCAATGATTATTCAGACAATGAGTCTAGTAAATGCTCGTTATCCTAAGTTTTACAATGGTGATCCCGTTGAAGATTTTAACAAAACTTTGTCATTACTCAGTCAAGCAAAGGATGGAGCTATTAATCTTGAAATAAAAGATTCGATTTTAACTGCAGAGCATGTGAAGCAGGGGATTATGAAGGCAACGGAAAAGGCAACTGGAAATTTCTTGACTAGGGCAATGGTGCCCATAGAGGTAAGAAATTCGTTAGCTACTTTGGTAGATGGAGCTGTTTTATTGCAACTTGGAGAAATGGTTTTTCCTGGCACCTTTGATGCTAATGATCCGGATCAGATGGCAGCCCTGGAGGAATATGCAAGTTTCTCAAGGTCTTTGCAGATAGAAAGAGCAACAGCTGCCTCTGAAATTGAGGCTAGAAATAGCTCTAACCGAGCCTTGGCAAGAATTAATGAGGCTGAAGCAGGAAAGGAAGTTACGATAAGAAAGGCAGATTCTATTGAGAGAATATTAAAGGTGCCAGCTAACGTGCTTTTTGACGAGAATGATGGTTATTTAAAGAATGTGATGGGAGTAGGTAAGATCGTTTTAGAAGGTGTTACTGAAATGGTTAAGGATCCAAAAAAGTCAGTTGGTCTTATGGTGGGAGTTTCAGGAGCTTGGTCCTTATTTGCCTATGCTTCGTTGCCGGTTATACCATCAGCAGCTATTGGTTTAGCTGCTTATGGGGTTACCTACTGGGTTGGAGAGAAAATAGAAGATAAATTTGGAAGCTCAGAGTAAAATAAGTATCCTATAACTTGAAATATATGTATCTGTGGTGTATAATTTTCGGATATTAATTAGTATAGGAAATGTTTAATATTATTGAGGCAAAATCACCGATAAGTTCTGAGGCAATGGCTTACATCCTTAGAAAACAGGAGAAGGCGGCTATTTCTGCCTCTTTGCCTGATGGTATTTGTGATTATTTTGCTGAGGGTTGTGTTCAAAATGGGGATAGAGTTACTTTAAGTCCAGAGTCCTTTGATTTACCGGGTCTGTGTGGCAAAGTATGGTGGCAAATGCCAGGAAACAGGTGTGTTGCTGAACTAAGTACGGAAGGGTTTCAGATTATAGATGAAGGTTTTTTGCAAGGAAGATTATCGGAAGGTTCTGGGGTAAATTTAAACGAGGTGGTTTTAAAGAATTTAAAGAAGTTTTATTTTGGTGAAAAAAGTAATGTGATGGTTAATGTTACTAAGGAGGTAAAAGAGGATGTTAACTCTAAGGAGGTTCAGGAAAAGGCCACTAATGTTCAGATTCCAGTTGATTGTGTAAAAGGAAGAGAAAATCTAGGTGGAGATAATGTTTGTGCTTATGGTTATGATGGTGATTTGAAAAAATGGGGTGTATATTTTGAGGAGGGAAAGTATGAGAATACTGCCGGATTATGTGAAGAGACTGGAAATATGGGTTTTGAGAATGGTATAGATTGTCTAGATGCCATGAATGGTGTTAGGTATATAGAACTTAATTCTGATGGAAATCTGGTGGTAGATGGAAACAAAATAATTGATAGAGAATCTTTTTTAAGAGTATATTTTGATAATTATGATTTTGAATTAAGGCAGACTGATGTAATTGAGACTGAAAAGGCTCAGAAGAATTTGGGCAAGGTTAGCCTTTTTTGTGTCGGAACACCCCTTGCAATATTAGTGTCATATCTAATGTTGCAAAACTTTAAGAGAAATTCCGGGGGCAGAAAGGGGAATGGCTCCGTTAGTGGCGAAGTCTTTGTTAATGGATATTCGAAGGTGATCGTGAACAAAGAGGGGAGTGTTGTGTCAGTAGATAATATGAAACTTGAAGAGGTGAAATTGTTGAGGAAAAATGGAGTAAGAGTTATTGATCTTGATGGAGGAAATTATCCTAAGGAGTTAGGGGTTATTGATGGAAAAGGTGATATTAACTTGCTTAATGAGTTGGCTAACAGAGCGCATTCTATGACATTAGGTAGAGGTGTTATTGGAAAAGCGATGGGTCACGACAAGGGACCCAAACATAGTCAATGGAATGGTACTCAAACAACAGTGCTTATTGGAGAACTGACTGAAGAGATGAAGGCGGCCTACTTTACGATTAACGACTCTGGAACTAGGGTTGAGGCAGGAAAAGAAACGACTGTTATTCGTTCAGGATTAAGAGATACTAGGGAGATTGAGAAAAGTAGTTTATTTAGTTATCCAAGGAGAATTAAGAATTTGGGTCTAGAAAAAAGTAAGGATGGTTCTCAGTTGTATAGAACTGGTACGGTAGAGACTGATAGGCTCGAAGGTTTAAGTAATAAACAATTAATTGATCTTAAGAATCATTTCGAAAGCAAGAATTGGCTTTTACCTTCTGAGATGGCTGATTTGAACAGACTTAAGAAAATGTTTGATGAAGAATAAGAAAAGTGTGGTAAAATCAAAAGATTAAAAATTATGGATTTGCTGCGAGAATCCTGGGGATAAAACCCAGCAGCGAATTTACAAAATAAGGAGGGTTTTCGAAAGAAAACTTTATAAAAAATGGCAGACAAAAAGAAAGTCATAGTGAAGACCGTAAATAGAAGCGGCAAAAGCTTAGTTAAAAAAGCTTTGGTAGTTAAAAACAAGAAAAACGGAAATCTTGATGCTGAAAAGATCAAGAAAATGAACGAAGAGAAATTGGCAGCCAAGAATAAGGCAGCCGAGAAGATGGAAGAAAGAGAAATCGTAAAGAAGGAAAAGGCTAAGGAAGATAAGGCATATGACCTTAATATCGGACTTAAAGATCTTTTAGACGCTGGTTGTCATCTTGGACACAAGGTAGCTAAGACTCATCCAAAATCTAGAGACAATATTTACATGGCCAAGGACGGAATTGAAGTCTTTGACTTGGTTAAATCTCTGGAAGCTTTGAATAAGGCTTGTACCTATATCTACAATGCCAGAAGAAATGGTAAGCAAATAGTAATGGTGGGAACCAAAAGACAAGCTAAGGAAGCTGTTAAAAGAGTAGCTTTGGATGCTGGTGTGCCTTACGTAACTGATAGATGGTTGGGTGGAACTATTACCAACTGGGATCAGATTAGAAAGAATATTAAAAAGTTAGCTGAAATTAAATCAGGTCTTGAAGCTGGTAAATACACTGAAAGTACCAAAAAAGAACTTTCAGATCTAAGTAAGGAAGTTTCTAGACTAGAAAAGATTGTGGGTGGCTTAACTAACTGCGACAAACTTTTTGACGTTATCTTTGTAGTTGATGCTGGTTTTGAATCAACGGCAATCAAGGAAGCAGCTTTAAGAGGTATTAAAACAGTAGCTATGGTAGATACTGACTCTAATCCTCGTAAGGTAGATTTTGCAATTCCTGTTAACGATGACAGTGTGAAATCAATTAATTTA
>Ga0100403_1001798_pt1 | contig 18357 bp, 17 predicted proteins | sample CryGeymet201501t_FD_83663 | JGI IMG/M metagenome (GOLD analysis project Ga0100403, IMG submission 83663) | Groundwater microbial communities from Crystal Geyser aquifers in Utah, USA - Crystal Geyser metaG 2015-01t | ecosystem: Environmental > Aquatic > Deep subsurface > Groundwater | place...
CTTGTACAAAAAGAGTTTGACCCTTTTTATAAACGTTAGTGACCTTATGAGTTGAAAGGTCATCGAGAGAAGCTAATTCCATGGCACAAAAAATACCAGTCTCGCGAGATGGACAATCTTTGCAGTGAAGTGAGCCTTTATTCAAATTAGTCTTTTGCATTATATCTGATCCTCTTAAAATTCAATATAACACTTATCAGTAAAGACTCCATGATGTAAATCACGGATAAATAACGCAAGTGTTTGAATTTTCGTTACTCGACTGAGGGATCAGTGTTATCCTGCTCGCCAGTCACAACGGCCCTCTGATTTCTGTCAAATAAACTTAAAATTTGCTTATAAGTGGCCTTAGATTCATAGAGAGAGTTAATTATCGCCATATTTGAACGAGAGTTCATATGGAAATAACTTGGCATCGCGTTGGTGATAATGTCCAAATATTTATCAGGAGTCGAATCAGGATTAAGTTCGAAGTGAGCTCTTTGAAGAGAGTCATCGACATAGGCAAAGGTATCGCAACCATTCACGAGGAAAATTTGGTATTGGTCAGGTGCGAAGTTTCCCATACCAGCGAGCGCTCGAATATTGGCACCAAGACCAGAGTGACCAGAGTAGCTAATAAAGTCAGAATTTATTGTTCGTTGATTATATTTTGCAGCAAAATCAGAACGGGCGACGCGAATGCCCTCAATTAAAAAAAGCGCAGCATCCACTGTTCCTTTTGGTGTTTCAAAAGTTAAGTAAATCTCTGGGTTTTGAATTCCTCTTGAAAATGTATTTTGTGAATTTAAAGCAACGCTTGAAGAAGTTGGTTTTCCAAACTTGCGTAGCAGTTCATTAACTGTTGAAGTGTAAGCCGAAACTCCAGCGTCGTATTCAGACTCTGCTCCTTCGACAGCTTTGCCGAAGATGGCGGTGATGACAAGTTTTCCGTCTTCCCAAACTTTGGCGTACTCAGGATATTTGTTCTGTGTGTTTTCATTTGAAACATTAAAGTAAGCAAGAGTATGTATGACATCTTGATTTTCTTTCGACTTGAGAGGGCAGCTACTTTTTTGTGGACGGTAATAATACCACAAGATTCCGCTTGTCACATTATGGGCTTCCCACGCGATACATCTCTTACTTCCATGCTCATCGGCACCATAAGTTTTAAAAAAGTGAGAGATGGCATTTGGGCTGGTATTGGCCGGTAAAATAAACGCAAAGCTCTCTGGAATCTTTTGCTCTCTTGGCCAGGCAATAATGAGCTTTGCAGAGTACTTAACCAAATAGCGTCCGCGCTCTTGAGTGATGATTTCCTTGATTTCGATTTCTGTTCTACTGGTATCGGGAGTTCCCCCTTCAAGACCGTTGAGCTGGCCAATCGTATAGAGAAGTTGCTCTTCGATTTGAGGTTTGACCATCCACTGAGAAGGACTATTTGTGATAATGGTTCCCTCGGGAATAATACCTTCGATGAGAATTGAGTGAGCAGAATCAAATTTTTCATTAGCATAAGTAGGAACTAAACTTAGGAATCCTAAAACTAGGATGATTGATAGTGATTTCACGTTCTCTCCTCGAAAATCAATTATTTAAAGAGAGACTTCTCAAAAGTATTACATTACGTAAAGCTGTGAGTGAAGAAATTACAGTATTATTAGACTTCTATGAGAACAAAAGCCATCTCGCCGACTTGAATTGTGGGAAAGGTTGCCTCTTCTTTGAGATTCCAGGCTTCAACCTCGTCTGGCAGAGGGCATACGACCAGACCATCTCGAATCCATTCTTGCAAGTAACTTTGAGAATCATCTGACAGGACTTGTAGAAAGAGTTCTGGCTCAATTGATATATCAACTAAAAAAAGATTTTCATTTTGGTGAAAAGGGAGAAGTTCTTTCCACGGTAATAACTTTATTGAAGGATGCAATTTTTTTCCAAAAACAAAAGGGAGTCCGCAGACTCCCTATTTGTAAAAAATTAAAAGTCGGCAGCTTTAACTGTCTTGCGACCATTTGAAACGCAACGCTCTTGTGCTTCTTTTACCATTTGGTGAACTTTTTCATTGAGCTTATCGAGAGCTTCAGATGAAACATTCAATCCCGTAGATTTAAGAGCATCTTTAGTTTTTGAACCAACGAGTAGCATTTCTGTTTCTTTGTTTTCCATGAATATTCTCCTATGTGGTGCAGAGGTTATCTTTTGAAAGTTAATTCTATTGAGAAAAAAGCAATGATCAATGACTAAGTTTATTTTTTTTAAACTAAATTGAAAGTTATTGATTTTTTATTCAATGACGAATCAAGTTAATTAACTTTTTTTCACCTTCGAGCAGTTGACTTTTTAAAACTGAAGCATATTGATCGAGAATTTCTGACTGATCACTTCTATCAACAAAAATGGGCTCACCATAAGAAAGATAAATTTTTGTAAATGGTTTTGGAATTCTAAATTCATCCCAACTTTTTTTTATGACCCAATATTTTTCAGGATAAACAATATAGGGAAGGATTGGAATATTTGTGAGACGAGAAATTTCAAAAATTCCTTTCTTCGCTTCGTGCTTAGGTCCTTTTGGGCCATCAATTGTAATAGCTCCCGGTAGACCCGCTTTGAGCAATCTGATCATGGCCTTCATGGCTTCAACGCCACCTCTGTTTGAACTCCCTCTCGCCGTTTTGTTTCCTAATCTTTCACAAGTAACTGCAACCAGTTCTCCGTCTTTTGATCCGGAGACGATGACAGCATGAGGATTTCCGATTTCAGAAAAAATAGCACCAATTAAATTTTGGTGCCAAATGGCATAAATGTAATGAGGCGGAGGAGTCGTTGCTTTGAGAGTCTGAAGTTTTTCAGGATTTGAGATTTTGAATCGGTAAGTTGTCGCAAGGACTCTCACGATAATAAAAGTTAAGAAAGAGATGATCTTAATTTTCAAATTCATTTGACTTATTCATATGTTAAGAATCTTTTACTGTCCATCGAAGACCTAGGTCAAAAAGCAATTCTTCTTCTTTTTTTGAAAGCGACCATTCGCCACGGTGAGGATCAGTGATTTTAAAATGAGAATCTTGATCAGACACCCAAGGTGCAGTTATGAAATTGTTTCCTTTCTCCGAGGGAAGTGGTGATTTCATTCCATAACTTTCAAAAAAAAGATGGGCCCAAGAATCGGCGTAGCCGTCAAAAACTTTACTCATTTTATTTTGATCTTCTGAAGCTTTAAAGTAGTGAGTGTATTTTTCAGCAATGGCTCTCGCCAGTTTGCCGATTTGAAATTGATCTTGATCTTGTTCTAGCATTTGTGGAATTTTAGCTGAAATGAGTTTTGAGACTGAGTCGGGAGAGCAGGCTGAACTTCGAGGTTCTATTTTTTGATCCTTAATCAAAGCCTTCTCTATGGCTTTTTTTATATCTAGGGGCGAAATGACTGGACCAAATGAAGATTTGTAGACGGGGAGATAATCAACTTGGTCCTTAAAAAAAGAATTGAATTCAAGATGTCCTCCCCAAGCAGTTAGAAGCGCCCGTTGACCATTTTTAAGTGATCTCAATGCTGCCATCCCAAAATTTTCATCTGAATGGAGAGAAGGGGAGATAAATGTATGGGGTTGGCTCAAAAACTGATTATTGAGTTGTTCTCTTTCAAGAAAACCGTGAAACTTAACAATTGAATCGAGTTCAAGTTCTGCAATGAGCTCTAATAACGTTTTCAAATAGGCAGTCGACTTTTTTCCCATATTGGGACTACCGAGATGATCTTCTTTTCCAAAAATATCGAGAACAACTCTTTTCTTATCTTCTTTCCTTAGGAGGGAAATTCCCCAAAGCAATGTATGGAGATTTTTTTGCTCAGAAATTCTTCCAGTAAAGATGAAATGGTGAATGTCTTCATTTCGTGCTTTCTTTTCTAATTGTTGATCATCAATTGAAAAAGGTATTTTTAAAACCTTTCCCTTCATCTCAATTTTTTTCAGACATTGAATATCGGCTTCGGAAGTTACAATGAAAAAATCTTGCGCTTTGCTGTTCTGTAGCCATCCCCATTTCGACAAGGGCCATAGTCCTACTGAAGCAAGTCCGTGCAAATAGAGACCTATGGGAATTTCAATACTGAGTTTTTGGCGAATCATTTGATAAAGTTGGTTCTGTTGAAGATTAAAGGCAGTGAAGAGAATTAAGTCTGATTTGAGAACAGAAGCGAGAATCTTTCCACTAGAATCCTTTTCAACTTCATGAAGGATGACCTCGTATCCTTGATCTTTAAAAGCTCTAGTCCAATCGCGAACAATTCCAGGCAGGATCTCTGTCATACTCTGCCAAGATCTGTTTTGAATGGTGTCTATAATGGTTAAAACTTTTGTCAAAGCATGGCCCTACTTTACGATAAACTCTTTCATCATGGATTCAGGGAGATCCGGCAATACTTCGACCCGATTGCAGGTTTTGCACGGAGTGTTCATGTGGCGTAAAGCTTTGCGAAGTTCATATCTAAACTTTTTATACTTTTCGCCATTCCATATATTGATCAGTGTATCTTCCCCAACGTTGCCCATCATGTTTTTTTGATAGAAGTCTTCAAAACAGGGAAGGACATTGCCGGCCACTGTGATGGTAACTATTTGTTCAGGAATGTAGCAAGGCAAAAGAACAGTACTGCGCTCAGGTCCGGCCTTGACGACGCCGCCGCGATTACTTTTTTTGAGTTCGTCATGAGTTTGATATTTCACTAAGCTCTTTTCTTGATCGCTGAGTTTTTTCCATGTGTGATCAAAACAATATTGATCTATGCCTTCGTGCTTAGTCACGACAAAATGATCAATTCCGAGGGACACGAGCCTTTGAAATTTTTCATATGTTAATAATGTACCGTTGGTGTAGAGTTCAATCGTGCACTGAGGAATATATTGTTTCGTCATTTCAACATATTCAAAAAAATGGGAACAGAGCATAGGCTCATTGAAAAATTCGTAAGAAATTCTCCCCTTAAACTGAATGTCTTTGAGTTGCTGCATAATTCGCTGATAAATTTCGGGGGCCATTTCACCTTGTTCTATTCTTTCCCCAACGCTATTAGGACAATAGCTGCAGGTGCGATTACAGCGACTATTGATTTCAATCTCAACAGCATAGAAAGTCTTACCATCCGTTGAATACTCAACGGGGAAGGGGTTTGTTTCATAGTTTTTCTTTGGAGAGACCATTCTCTCTAGCATAAGCTAAAACCGAAATAGCTCCAAACTCTTCCAACGTAAAATCGAGCAGTTAGACAAAAGAAACCGTCCCTTTTTAGGGAATTATGATAAACTTTCAGCATGAAATACTTGGGTCTCTCTAAAACGATGTTCAATTCGGGAATTAGCCTCATTGAAGATAATGGGGATAAAAGCCAATTATTGACTTTGATCACTGAGCGATGGGATCGCCAAAAATATTCTGGTGCATGGCCGGCAAAGGTTCTTCAGCAGTTAAAAAAATCTCATGAGCTTAATCAATTAGATCTGATCTTTGAAAATAGAGACGTCATGACTCCTGCAGAAAAAGAGGAAATGAATGACCAGCACTATCCGTTTTATGAATTTGTTAAAAATCAACAATTAGAAAAATTTGTTAAAAAGAATAACCCTCAGCTTAATTTTATCAGTCATCATCTCTGTCACGCCTGGGCCTCAGCTCTTTTTTCACCGTTTGAAAAATGTCTCATTTTAGTTATTGATGGATCAGGCACTCGTTATTCAGATTTAGAGGCAGAACAAAAAATAAAAAATGCGACCCTCCAAGATGAGAACTTAAGTTATGAGTGTTACTCTCTCTATTCTTGGAATGGGCAAGAGATAAAGTTAATGGAAAAAAACTATCATCAATACAAGACATCCTCTCATCCTTTGTTAAAATTCTCAGAGGGTTTAGGAAGCATGTATGAAAAGGTGGCTCAGTATATTTTTAATGAGCCTACAGCTTCTGGGAAAGTGATGGGACTGGCAGCTTTTGGAAAACCTGAAAAGAAAAAGCAAAGCCACTTTGATTTTATGAATTCTCTCGATTGGAGCAAAAGTTTCAAGGGGCAGAGTAAAAAAGAGTGGCAAGATTCTCTTCATTTTGAACTCTATAAACAGGTTGCGGCTGAAGCACAGTGGCGTTTTGAAGAAGAGTGGCTTCACAATGCAATTCAATTAAAAAAGAATTATCCTGACTATGATCAACTCATTCTCGCTGGAGGATGTGCTCTCAACTGCACAGCCAACTGGAAGCTTTTTCATCAGAAAATATTTAAAGATATATATGTGACGCCATTTCCTGGCGATGAGTCAATCTCCATCGGTCTTGTCGCGAGACCATATTTAGAAAAAACAAGAAAAAATGTCTTTCGTCAGAAGCAAGTTTCTTTTTGGGGTGAGCCGCTGAATTCACCAACTTCAAAGCAAATCGAGATTTTAAAATCAAAATTTGAAGTCGTTGAATCTGATGATATTGTATCTTTTACAGCACAGCTTATTTCAAAAGGACATGTGGTGGGTTGGTTTCAAGGACGAAGTGAAATTGGGCCACGTGCTTTAGGGCATCGAAGTATTCTTTGCCGACCAGATACGGGAAAAGCAAAAAATCATTTGAATAAGTTTGTAAAGTTTCGAGAAGATTTTAGGCCATATGGAAGCACCGTTCTCTTTGAGCATGCCGCACGCTTTTTTGAAACGCCAAGAGGGTTTGATAACTCATTTATGTCCTTTGCCGTTCCTGTCAAAGGAGCCTGGAAGGAAATGCTTTCTGATATCGTTCACAAAGATGGCACATGTAGGATGCAAACGTTAAAGTCAAATCAAGATGAACTCTACTATCGACTTCTGCAAGAAGTTGAGGAGAGAACTGGCATGGCCTTAGTTCTCAATACCAGCCTCAATATCATGGGCCAACCGATACTTGAAACGTTCGAAGATCTTCTTGAGTTCTTAGATGAAGTTAATTTAACTGGTGTCGCCTACGGGAATGTTTTTGTGTACACAAAAGTCGGTACTAAAGCTCCTATGCTGACAGGGAAGTGATTTGAGATGAGTAACTTATTTGATCATCCAACAATTAAAGCGCGCGCGAAAGAAGTCGCCGAGAGTAAAAAGAGAGTAAAGTCAAAGGGGCTGGACTCTGAAACTTTTTGTCTTATGCCTTTTGTGAACTTAATTCTCGAGCCCGATGGATCCGTTGGTCTTTGTCGACAGAAGGGAACTGATTTCACCCTGGGCTATATTCAAGATCAAAGTATTAATGAGATTTGGAATGGGCCCTTTGCTCGTCGTTGGAGAAGAGAGTTTTTGCAGGGCAAGCCTCATATCTGTGAAACTGAACTCAAGCATAAAGGTTGTCAGCTTTGTCCCTCGTTGAATTCGATGTTAAGCAAAGCTGTTTTAACTGAAACGCAAGCACCAACACCGCTCAGGCTAACTGCCAATTTTAATGGTCGATGCAATCTTCAGTGCCAAATGTGCGATGTTTGGAAGATGCCAAATGGGCTCTATAATGATGTCAATTTCTGGGCACCCGCCAAAAAAGATATTTTTCCCTTTCTTCATGAAATCGATATGCTCTCCGGTGAACCCTTTATTCAACCAGACACATATAGACTGATTGATGAAGTCTCTGAGGTTAATCCAGACTGCCTTTGGTCAATTACAACTAATATGCATTGGAAGCTTAATGATCGGATTGAAAAATCCATGGATAAAATCAAATTTAAAAATCTCATTATGAGCATTGATAGCCTTGATGCTCAAACTTATTATAACATTCGCTATCCAGGTAAACTCGATATTGTCATGGAAAATTTTAAACTTGTTAAAGATTATGAATCCAGAAGAATTCAAAAGGGTATGACTGGATTTAATATTCATATCAACTTTCTGATTCAAAAAGACAATTGGAAAGAGGCAAGAGAAATGATTAAGTTTTGTCTTGATCATCAAGCAATGCCTTTTCTGACTTTTCTTTATCGTCCAGAAGAAATGAGCTTGCTCGATCTATCTGAAAAAGAACGGGAAGCAGTCCTTGACCACTACTTTAAAGAATACGATTGGTCAGAATTAGTTCTAATGCGAAGGGTCTGGTCACCATTGGTTGATTCCTTATCTCGACTTTCAAAAGCGAGCTATCTGATACAAATTCAAAACATTAAGTCCAAACACACCCTGAAATACGGTGAACAGGATCTGGAATTGACATAAATTTGACAACTCTTTGATCGCCTTTCCCCAAGAGAGATCATAAGATAATCTTCTCAAAATGGAGGTTACTTATGAAATTTATCCTTATGGCCTTGTCTCTTATGGCAACTCAGGCTTTTGCTGCAAAAACAACGACAACTAAAGTGACAATTGATCCTGTTAAAAGCTCAGTCGTTTGGATTGGAAAAAAAGTGACAGGCGAACATTCAGGTAACGTGAACTTGAAAGAAGGAAATCTTACTGTTGAAAATGATCGTTTAGTAGGCGGAGAATTTGAACTCGATATGGCCACAATATCAAATAGCGATCTTTCAGATTCTGAATGGAACAAAAAGCTTGTTGACCATTTAAAACATGAAGACTTCTTTAATGTCGAAAAATATAAGACGGCAAAACTTAAGATCAAGAATGTCATCTTAGGCAAAGGCGGTCATTATGACGTTATGGGAGATTTGACGATCAGAGGAGTTACCAAGCCGGTTCTTTTTAAAGCTGAACTAGAAAAAGAAAAAGATGCAAGTTATAAGGCGACTTCTGAAATCGTATTTAATCGTGCCGATTATGGACTTAAGTATAACTCAGGCAAGTTCTTTGATCCAAAAACTCTTGGAGATAAGCTCATTTATGACGATGTGACAGTGAAAGTTACGTTAAAGACAAAGAAATAAAAATCTCAAAAGCCTCCCTCGGGAGGCTTTTTTATTGGCCTTGAATCATTGATTGAATTTTTTCAGAATTTAGAGTTGGATCATTAAAAAAGTCGCGTGCTTGTTGGACGAGAGCTTTATCAATCGTCCTGCTTCCTTCCTTTATAGCGCGAAAGGCTTCAAAAATTTCACCTTCGCGATCAGATCTTTTGCGAGCAACAGGGGCATAGAATTTAGCCCACAAGAGTAGTCCCAAAAGAACGGCCATCATTAAGAATGCGATTACTTGAAAATTCACGGCAACCTCCGAAAACACCTTTATAAGTCCTTAATTTTGAAAGGGCAATATTGTCTAAACTTAAGACAGCGTGGATTCTTTTTACACAATTGATCTTCGAGTTTTCCCCTATTTAGGGCCCCTTCTACTGGCATTGCCCTTGCATTGAAAGCTATGAATCAACTATGTGAGGAGAAAAAGAGTATGAAGAATTTAACTTTAGGGCTAGTAACATTATTAATGTTCCAAGCTCCAACACTTTTGAGAGCTGAAGAAAAGCAACACCCTTGTGATTTCATTAAGGATCGCATTGCTGCCAAAGACCCAAATTATGGGACAGAAGATTTCCAATCCTGTTTAAAGAGATTTCCTGATTATAAGGAAAAGCATGATGGAGTTGTTCGTCGTGAAGAAGAAAGACAAAGAGAATTGGATCAAGAAGCTGATCAAGCTAGAATTGAAAGAGAAAGCAAAATCATCGTCAGAATTAGTGGTGATGCCCTAAAATCTTCAGAATATAACTTCTTGAAACTTCCCATTGTCGCAAGAAAAATAGAATATGGTTTTAACGGTCGTATAGATAGTAATAAAGTGGTAACAACTCCTGATGATGCTTGTAAGTATATGGGCTTTGAAAAAGCTTTAAAGGGATCTGAAGTTGTTGGAGCTCCAGATGATGAAAAAGATCGTTTTGGAAAATCTTCTAATCAATCGGCTTTAGTCATCGATAAAGAATGGTTCTTAGGATCTAAAGAGCAAAAAGTAGCTCAACTTTATAGAACAAGTAATAATCGTCATGTTCTTTATGATGATACTAATGGTGCCTATATGCTTTATAAGTCTCTTACTTGTGAAAGAAAGCGCAAGAAGACTGAACCTGTTCAAAAAGAAATTTTAGAAGCGGGTTATATGCTTAATGATCATAGTGGTTCAGTTGAATCGACAAGAGTTGATGACTCTTCAAGAAGATCAAACCGCACTGTAGACGACATTTATGTAGGTGACTCTTCAAGCAGAGATGACTTCTTTAGACCTACATTTAGTACCTCTAAATAAAAAAAGATAAGAAAAACAACCAAAAGACCCGCACTTGCGGGTCTTTTTTTATGTTGAAAATTGAGAACTGAGGTAAAATAGACAGAAATGAGTCAAGATTATTCAGAAGTTCTGTTAAGTAATATCAATCCGGAAAAACCACTACCGGCCGATCTCTTTGTTAAAATCGATGGAAAATTTATAAAGTTTAGAGAAAAGGGAGATCCCTTAACGACGGAAAGGTTTGATCAATTTATATCCAAAGGGGTAAAGAATCTCTACATCGCTTCATCACTAATTATGTCATTTCTTGAATGGGTCAATGAAAGCAAGGAAAAGCAAATTGAAGAATTGATAGAACTCGCCGGTGAAGAAAACAGAGGCTTCTTTGCTCAAGAAGGCGAAGTGCGGGCCTCAGTATACGAAACATTCCTAGAGCAGGAACTTACCAACGAAGTTGTCGATAAACTTCAAACGTCAGTAAAAGGGTTTGTTTCTAATATTAGTAAAAACCCAATCACTGCAAAGGCCATCGCTGCGCTGGCGGATAAAAACTCAACCATTGCGGATCATTCCATCAGTGTCGCTAATCTCGCCGTCTATTTGGCCCTTGTTTGCGGGCATGGTCATCAATTTGTGCTTGAAAATATATACATGGGTTCGCTCTTTCATGATTATGGAAAGGCCAAAATACCAGTAAAAGAATTAAACAATACAGATGGAAGACTTTATTCTCAGGCGATTCAAGATCATCCTGAGAAAAGTGCTAAAATGATTCAAAAAACAGAAGGAATGCCACCTCAGGTAATCAATATTGTTCTTCAACATCATGAGCAATTTAATGGCCATGGTTATCCAGCTGGATTAGCGGGAGAAGACGTTTATGAGTTGGCGCAAATAGTTTCAATAGCTAATATTTTTGATAATACATTGAAAGAAAATGCTAAGCAGCCTGTAGCTGAAAGAGTTAAGCGAGCTATCAAGGTTATTGAGTATGATAAAGGGAAAAATTGGAATCCTAAGTTTTTCCCAAGAGTCACTGATGCTCTAAAAAAAATTGAAGAAACCATCATCGAAAGAGAAAATCAACGTTTATAGTCTTTGGCTAACTTACTTGGAACTCGACCTAGTTTTTGCTCTTTGCGAAGCGTTTCAACATTATCAGGATCTCTGTTAACTGAAAATTCATCATCCTTATTGTCAGTTACAAATTTTCCTAGTCGATCGAGATATGCACTATCATTACAAGAGAAAAGTGAGGCAAATTTCTTTACTGCAAATTCCTTCTTGCCATCATTTGTTTCAGTGGCATTTCGAGACTGAGTAAGCATATTGATGCCAATGAGCTTTTGAATGTCATGCGCACGATCGAGATTGATACCTGATTGTTCATAGAATTCTTTTAAAACAGAAACTTGATCAAGAGTCGATTGATGAACAAAAGCCTTCTTTGATGAAAATCCACACTCATCACTAGACTCTAGCTCCATGCTGGAGACAATTTTACCAAGGGCCATCAAATGTTTTAGCTTTTGATCATTAGAAGCTTTCTTCTCATCAATTACAGGAATTGATTTAGAAGCTAAATCATTTAAGCCGCTATAATACAAAGGTAAGACTTCATAGTCCGTCTTTGCGACACCAGCTTGCTGCACATAAGCTTCATTCCCATAAAGAACTTTACCATCAACAACGACTAGGTTTATATTAGAGCTATAGGTCTTTCTGACAAGACTTGTATAAGGATCTTCATCGAGTTGTGAAGCTGCGATTAGAGTTCCCATGGCTCCTACTCTCAATTGACCGACACCATATTCACCTTTGTCATTGTTGATATCAAAGTGATTAATCATTTTGGCTGGGTTTTCAGTTAAGAGAAGATAAAGTTCTTCATCAGTGAAGATTTTCTTTAAACCTTCTCCATCAGGATCTTTATCTATATAGGCTACTGCAAGTTTCGCTTCTTCAAGAATTCCGCGAGATCCTGTGGGTAACCAATCAGAACCAAGAGAGAGTATTACCCCTGCTTCTTTTGCTGATTTTATATCGAGAGTTTGACCATAGAGAAGAAGATTTGAATAGGGCGACCAGATGAGACCCATTTTATTGGCACCCATAATCTTCATATCTTCTTTGCTGATTCCAACACCATGAACAAAATTGACATTAGGCTTGGCCATATCAAGGAGTTTAATAATTTCAAATTCAACCTGATTATAGGGATCGTCTCTTCTGCCTTCGGCCAGGTGAGCGATAAGGGCTGCACGCTTTGAGTCTTTGAGATAAGCTTTCTTTGAAGCAATGGTTGTATGAATCCAATAAACGTATCTAATAAATTTAGGATGAAGTTTTACTTTTGTACACTTCTCCTTCAATAGGGCTTGATCCTTAAGGATTTTTAACCCATCTCGTGAGTTAACATTTTCAGCAGTCACTCCGGGAATATCACAGGCTTCATTGAACTTAAGCGCCAAAGCTTGCTCGTAAGTACTTCCTTTCAAAATTAAGGGCCTTAATTCATCCCAAACAAACGTCATGTCATTGGGAATGACGAGATCAGTTGGAGCCTGAACGGATTTCTTTTTAGATTTAATCGCTTTAGAGTCTTCGACTTGATGAATGGAGAAGTTTTCAATACAAGAACTTGGTCCTTGGAGATAAGTTGTTCCTAAGACCATGGCTTGAAGCTCTGACCATCTGAAAGAGGCGCACTCAATGGCTTTGCCGAAACCAATCCAAGGATTCATGTTTGAGCTAACGCTATATTTGTAGTTATTCCAATCTCTCCATTCAAATCTATTTTTAAACTGCCCTTTGGCGAGATCCCATACGCCTAAGCTGTTCTGCTTGGTGTGATTATGAAGATCAATGAGTCCAGGAAAGAGGTAATCATATTTAGCTTTAAAATCTGCTTTGTTCTCTGAGTTGGCATAGACTACGATTGCATCTTTGAATGATTTTGTGGCATCTTTGAAATCAGCTGCACTATGAATAGCCCTCAACTCACTAATGACGTCGTCTTGCATCCGCACATACCCAAAAGCATAAGGCTTTCCTTCTTTTGATTGTAGGTATCGGTGAGGGATATTTCCAAAGACGACGAGCTCTGCTGACCATGCTTTAAATGGATCGAGCATTGTGAGAATGATAAGAAAACCTAAGACCATTACTTTTTTCATAATATATTCCTAACTAAATTCTTAATTCTTTCTTGCTTAAAAATTCAATGAGCTCATTGCTAAATTGCACGCTCATCACCATTTCGAAAGATTCTTCCGAACCTGCAATCTCGCCAGAGTCAGGAAGGTCTAGGTTGGAAAGCATTTGAGGTACTTTGCGTGATGAGGCATAGGCCCTGATTTTTCTATAATCTTCTTTGATTTGGTCTCTTGAGGAGAACTTGATTTCTTGCCATTTCTTAGCATAGCCAACGATCAATTTCAGTTTACTTGTGTTGGTTGTAAATACATCGTAGTTGTCTTCGACTTTATGACTTAAGGCTTGAATCATTTGTAACCGTTCAAAACTTTCTGCATTCTCCGTAAGTTCTGGCTTCCAAATCGGTCCACCTTTTTTTCGAACATCATCTTCATACATCATCATGACTTGCTTGAGAGCAAAAAGTGAATCTACTGTTTCTTGGCTATCCGGCTCTACGATCTTTGAAGAGACGATGTAGATTCCTGCTTCATTCATAATTTTATGACTAGCGATTAAGTTCCTGAAAAGCTCGACAACTTTTGGGTTCGCAGGCATAAATTCTTTTGCGCCTAGCTCATTTTCAAAAGTTCTAATTTGTGTCAAATAAGAGCCAACTCTTTTCTTGAAAAATTCAAAAACATGATAGCGTGGATTGCCCTTGGGATTCATATTCTTAAGTGTTTCATCAATATGAGACTCAAGTTCAACCAGTCTATCTTTCGCAGATATGTTATAGAAATCTGTGTTACTTACGGATCGACTTATAAATTTGGTCTCCTTAGAAGACCAGAATGAACAAGAAGATAAAGTGAGTATCAATAAAAGGGCTGTCCACTTCATAATGTCTCCAAAATACTTACAGTTCAGATTTGTTAAATTTCTCAAGCGATTTCAATTCATCAGCATTTAAGTCTTTAACACTAGTTCTCCAGCTTGAGGCCCAACGTGGAGCGATCACACGGTAATAGTCTCCGTTATAGACTTTCTTCCCACTAACCGTTTCCTGCGCTCTGGCTGCTCTGGACCCACTAGTTCCCATCCACCATCTGGTATAGGCAGGTAGATCTTCACGAGGAATGACAGAAACACTTCCGGAGTAAGAAGGGGACGGTTTTGAATCTAGGGTTAATCCAAGCTTTTTAACTTCAGCAAGTGCTGAGTTCCATTGTTTTTCGTGTCCTTTCTCTGGTGCTGTTAGATGGACAACGGGTAAAGATCCCCATTTCATTTTTTCAGCAATGGCTTTTGAAACATCGCCTAGTGTAAGCACAATTTGTGTCTTACCATTTTTGATTACCGACTGAATGATTTCGTCTCTCAAATCAAATACCCCTGGATTCATAGCAACACTTTTTCTTTCTTCATCACTTAAGTCCATTGTATCAACAGGAAGTGATCTCAAAATGAAGTATGATTTTGAGGCGCCCATTGAGTTAAGAAAGCTTTGTAGATATTGTCCGCCTGCACCGCTTAAGGCACGACCACTAAACATATCATCGAAAGATTGCTGATCAGCGAGAACAAATACAGCAGCTTCATCAAAGCGACCTCTGTAAATCCCGTTAGGTCCAAATGATTCGTGGGCAGTTACGCCAAGTGAAGAGTAGGGTTGCTGAAAATAATCAATTAGCATTTTGGAGTATTTCCCAGGTCCCTCATCATAGAGTCTTCTTCCATTTACTGAGCGAGGACTTTCGTTTGGAAAATCAACCTTATCCATATCTGATGGTGCAGAATTCAGGAGGGATGGAGGATCAGAGTAAGTCAAACGATGAACTGTTTCTTCTTTACAGCGTCCATCAATTCTTTGTGTGTTGTTATAGCAACCATTTTCACTATAAACCTGAATTGAATTTTGACCTCTTCTGTTAGATGTCGTTCCTTCGTTCCCCATAACCCATGGAGTTCCAAATGCGAAATCTCTATGAGGGATAGCTGCATATCCGTAACGAAAATCCTTGCTGAAGTCTCTTTTCATGTCGGGATCTGTATCGAGTTTAATCTCTTTATTCTTAATCAAGTCTGCAACAATTTGTGCTTTATTATTGAAGTCTACGCGTAGTCTCGCACCAGCATCATCGCCACCATTTCGTGCTGAAGCTGCTCCAGGATGTGATACACCAATGACTCGAACATTTTTTAATTTTCCTGTACCTGTACAATAGCCTCTGCTTAATTGACTTGAGCTACATTTTCCACCATGACTGCGAACCCAAGTCGCCGCCGAATCTTTTCCAGCAGTACCAACTCCAATGACGAGGCTTAAAGTCTCTTCATTTTGTTCAAGCATATAATCAAACATTTTATGGCGATGTTGTACCACGATGCTTGATTCATCTTGAGCAAGCCACAAAAGTCTTTTAAGTTCTTCTACTTTTTTAGGATCCTTTGCATCTTCACCAAATAGTGAATACTGGCCTGTAATCGTATAAACAAATGTGTTCATGAAAAGATAAGAGCGATCGATTCCAAGATAGTTTAAGAATTTTTGCATTCTCGTTCCAGTCGAACCTGTGAACGATCGATTTGAAACGTTTTCGTCCTGAGCGCCTTCTTGTCCAATGACAAAAACTTTTACTTCATTTTTTCCGAGACGACCTCTGTACCACATTGGACCGAAGATCCATCTGAATTTTTCACCGGTACCTTGAAGAACTGCTTTTCCAAAAGCGCGAAAATTTGGAGTCTCTGCAAAGAGATCTGGCCATTTGGAATCTTTAGGCGCGCCAGGATCGTACTCCCAAGCATAACCTCTATCTCCAAAAGATGAGATATGACGATCTCCTTTTGATGTAAATTTTGCGCAATTTACAATAGAAAAAGACGCTAATAACAACGCCGCCATTACCAATAGGCTTCTCATGAATGCACTCCTTATCTTCTCAATTGGGCTACACGATCCCAAATAAATTCTGACTATATTTTCTTCTTAATATGGATTTAGAGATAGAAGACAATTTTTTCCGACCAACTGAACCTATTGAAATGAGTTAGCGGATTTTTAAGAATAAATCCTTATCCGATAGAAATGATAGGGCTTTTAAAAATATCTAGATAAACATTTGAAAATAATTACATTTTCCCTTATAACCTTGGTTGAGGGGATATGAAGAAAATAGAAAATGATTTGGCCAAATTGATGGATCAAGATTGCTTGAAACTTCTCCATCTTATTGGAATTAATACTGCTGAACAGCTATTAGGCCAGGACGCTGAAACTCTTTTCGAAAAAATCTGTAGAAAAACAGAACTCCAACATGGCGGTCATCTTAAGCAATCAATTGAGCAAGCTGTTCTTAAATTAGAAATGAAAAACAGTTCAAAGCAAATTCGCAAAAAGAATCCTCAGCTTTTAAACTAATTCCGTCAGTTAATTTCAATGACAACTTTTAAGGCACTTGATTTTGTTTGAGCACAGGTAAAAGCGTCTGAGATTTTGTCTATTGGAAAGCGATGGGAAACGATAGTTTCACCAAGTTTTTGAATCTCATTTTTCCAATCTTCAATCGTTTGAACAAATGAACTTTTTGGAAGTCCTCGAGTCCATTTTATACTCATGCAAGTTGTGCCAGCTAGTCGAGGATCAATTTTTATATCTTGCGAATATTTGCCAACAACAACGAGCTTTGAACCAATCGTCGCAAAGAGAGGAAGGTATTTCCAAAGACCGGGAGTTCCACCGTTGTCACCTGAACAATCGACAATGAGATCATACTGATGGTGTGATTTTTTATCCATCAGCCATTCGCCTAATGAACGGGCCGGTAGTCCAAGCTTGATAGCGCTTTTAATGCGAAAGGGTTCAAGTTCCAGCATTTCGAAATGATAACCCTCACGTTTTGCCCTTAAGGCCGTGAACAATCCCACTGGCCCAGACCCAAGAATGAGAAGTTTTTCTTTCTTATTTGATAGCTGTGAAAGTTGATACATGGATTCATCACCGACGGCGGCGACTTCAAGCAATGTCAGTGAGCCGAAATCAGCGGTTCTGTCCATTTTTAAAAGAGCCCGTTCAGGTAAGCTCGCCCAAGTTCTCAGCATTCCTTTATCTTTTGAGCCAATATAAATACCGTTATTGCAAAGATTCCCAAGGTCTTCTTTGCAAAACTTGCATTGACCGCAACCGATTAGTGCTCCACTTGAAACAAGGTCTCCGATTTTGAAATTTGAGTTTGATGAGCAAACAGCAACTTCACCGACCCATTCATGTCCGAGAAAAATTTCTTTATCAGGTGCTAGAGTTTCAATAAAATTGAGATCAGAGCCACAAATACCTACGGCCATTGGACGAACAATGATTTCTCCGTCAGCAACTTGAGGAGGCATGGCTTCCATGTTGCGAACTTCGAATCCATTATTTTTGGTAAATACAACCTCTTTTTCCAAAATCGAACTCCTTAAATTCGGACTCTGATATTAGAATAAAAGGTATCATAACTCTTAGAAAAGGGGAATGATCAACCAAAATGTTCGAGTATAGCTTTGGAGAATCATGATATTATATAAAGAAAAAAAGAGTTATTTTTAGGGTGTTAAATTGTCATCAGAATCAGAACTAAAAAAAAAATTTGTCTGTCCATTACCATGGATACAACTTTGTATTCATACAGATGGAACACAGAAAGTTTGTTGCCATACAAACTTGCCTCACCATATTGCAACCTCGCATGGTTCTCCTGCAAATTTTGAATCAAAAGAAGATATGAAAGATCCGACCAATAACCCAGGACTGGTTGAAATTCGAAAAGTCATGATGGAAGGAAAGATTCCTTCAATGTGTCTAACTTGTTCTAGTGAAGAAGTAAAAACAGGAAGCTCTCCTCGACTTGAGATGCTGGATAAATTTAAAGATTCTTTTGAAGAATCCTATCAAAGAACTGACCCTTCAGGCTTTATAACAAATCCCGCAGTTAAGTACCTGGACTTCTCAGTTGGTAATGAATGCAATTTGGCTTGCCGAATGTGCAATCCGTATTATTCATCAAAACTTGAGCAAGAATGGAAA
>Ga0100403_1001799_pt1 | contig 18350 bp, 25 predicted proteins | sample CryGeymet201501t_FD_83663 | JGI IMG/M metagenome (GOLD analysis project Ga0100403, IMG submission 83663) | Groundwater microbial communities from Crystal Geyser aquifers in Utah, USA - Crystal Geyser metaG 2015-01t | ecosystem: Environmental > Aquatic > Deep subsurface > Groundwater | place...
AGTATCGACGGGGAAACGGTCTAGGGTTGGTACGACCTGCAAACTCGCAAGAGGGAGCGGGGCGACCCGAAACTATTGAGAACTTCGTACAGTTCTTCACTCACCGTAGCGACAGGGTGGCAGAGTGGTACGCCTTATTATTAAAAGTACAACTCTATGCAAACAGAAGATAGTTTACTTACGGGCGATCGTGCGCGTCGTCGTAAGTTAATCAAAGAATTGCGCACAAGTCGTCGTAGAAAGGCACGACGACAAATGTTGCGGGACGTAACGCCAGACGTTATTTATATATCGCTTATGGTTTTACTACTCGCAGTTGTGTTCTTCGGAACACGGGCTATCGACCGTTGGCTCGACACGCTTATTGCGGAGACAGCTTACGTGGCGGAAGCCAGCGAGATTGAAGTAGTAGAGGTTGAAAAACCTGCACAGGAAGTACCAGAGCAAAATAACGAGGTCGTCCTTGCCACTGTTACTGCCTACACTTCAAGCGTGGACGAAACGGACGATACACCATTTATCACCGCTTCGGGAGCACGCACGGGGGACGGGATTATAGCTTGTCCGCCAAAATATGAGTTCGGTACGCAGGTAGAAATAGAGGGTAAAACCTTCACTTGCGAGGATCGAATGAACCGACGTTACCACCAAGAGGAACGCTTCGATATGTGGGTAGAAACCAAAGCCGAGGCGTTCCAGTGGGGAGTACGGCAATTACCAGTGGAGATAGTAGCGCTTCGATAACCTATGGCGAAGGGTAAGACAGCTAAACACACTGGTTGCAGGCGTGGCACAAAGGTTCTTCTTAAACTGCGGGACGGCTCGGAAGTAGCAGATATTTTTCACGAGCGAACCGACAAGTTTATTTTCCTCAAAGAACGGGGGAAGATACACAAGAATAAGGTGCGGAGCTTTCAAGCCCTCGGAACTAGACTGTTAAATAGTCGAACTCTGTTGAAGCAAGGTGTGGAGAATGGGGATAAATAAAGGGTGCTTCTTATGCGGTAAAAATGGTATAATAAGTACATTATAAATAAGTAAAAATATATGTCATACGACAACCTAGACGCGCAAGATCGCGCAATTTGTGAAGCAATCGAAGCAGGAAAGGACGACGGAGAGTTGGTGCGTGAGTTCGGGGTAAACGCGGACAAAATCAATCAGTTTCGTTCAGTAGTTGCCGAGAACGGCGACACTCCAGCAGAGGACGGAAACGTCCCAGCAGGCGAAGGCGAACAAGGTGCAGACGCACCAGTCGACCCAGAAGGGGAAGGCGAACAGGGTGCAAATGGTTCAGACGCACCAGCGGAGGACGCAAAGCCAGAAGGCGAGGCGGACGAAGCAAAGACCGAGTAGTTTCGTGTCTATATAGGGGAGACGCAATCGTCTCTCCGCTTATGGACAAGAACAATGAGTTACACAACGAGAATAACGAGCAGAAGGCAATACCTTCGCCTTTTATCATAGACATAATGGGAAATGTTCACGAGCCACTCGACGATAGTGCACCGCTTCAATTTAAGAACATACCACCAGAGGCTATACCTAGTGCGGAACAGCTTGCAGAGTTGACGCGACGACTGGGAGATTAGAAAAAAATAACCTATGGCATTTTTAATTGAAAAAGAGACTGGAAAGTGTCCAGATTGCGGAGGTAACGGAAGTTTTATAGAGGACTACCACGATCCGCAGGACTTCCACGGACACGGGCAACGGGAGGACAAATGCCTTCGGTGCAACGGAACTGGAGAAGTTCACAAAGGAGACACTTACGAAGATTTATAAAATTACTATGCAAACACTAAACACAAAATGGATTATCTGGAGTATTGAACACGGCGCTTGGTGGCGTCCGCGTGAGCGCGGGTACACTCTGCACCGAGAAGAAGCAGGGGAATACACCTTCGAGGACGCAGTGCACATAGTGCAGGGCGCAAATATCGGGGAGAAGGACGTACCAAACGAAGCAATGATACTCGTTCAGAGCGAAGGTCATATCGTCGGGCAGGCTTCAGAGGATATACACGAGAGGGATTTTGTCTCGGTCGAGGACGAAACAGGAGAGGTAAGAAAGTCGATTGAAAGCGACCAAGCATAATATTATGGAATTTCTTAAAGACGAAAAAAAGGAAAAGCGGGAGGAAATAGTAAAGTTCTGGGCTACATTCCAGAAAATGCTTGCACCTTTCGCGCAGGAGAGAGTTAAAGAACGTGTCTTAAACGGGTGGAGCTTGGAGAAAGCGCTACGCAACGAGGGCATTATGTGTATTCGACACTCTCTCGACCTTTCGCTCGCTAGGGAAATGTTCAAGAGCGGGGAGTTGAAAATAAGCGAACCGCGCAAAGTCGAGCGGGTAGCAAAAGACATTACCAAGAAGGAAGCGGAGGAGTTCGGATTGCCAGAGGGTCAGAGTGGCAAACAAGCAGTCGACGAACCAGCAGTTGTTTATCAAAAGACGGGGGACAGTTTCGTCCCGCGACCAAAGAATAAGAAATAAATATGATTGAAAAAATTGAAACACTAGCACAAGCAGAGGAGGTATTGAAGGAAAGTCCATATATGTACCTCGTCTCTTTCATTACTGGAATGGGGCACGGATCAACAATCGTGGCTTCGAAGGAAGAACTACCGCTCTACAAGGTCTATTTTATGATTAACGAGGCGAACAAAGAGAAGCAGGTACTTACGATTACTCACATAACGCGCTTAACCGACTAGCTTATGAAAGGAATAAAGCGAGTACACGAGGGAAAAGTAAGGTTGCTATTTAAGTTACCTCTACTACCTTTTTACGTGGTGCAGAAGCGAAAGCGAGAGAACTTCCAGTATTCGTGGGGTCGACCTCGAATAATGCGCAAAGATAACGACGGTTATTTTATATGAAAACGAAAGACATAAAAACAGTGTGTGCACCGTGCGGAATATCCGCAAATGTCTTGACGTGCCTGCGGAAATATAAGCGTTCGCCGAAGAAAGTAGCGTTCAGCGTATCTACATACCACGAGGGATACTGCGACGTATGCGGGGATAAAACATACGTAACCGAAGTACGGGACTTCTTCTACCCAGACTTTAACCTGCTATTGCTACAAATGGGGCGAGTGATCGAGTGCGACTGGTGCGAAGGGCTGGGGGAACGCACAGTATCAGTCGAAACAGACAATGGCGGAGGAGAGATAGTCCAAGAGGAGTGCGAAGTATGCCACGGGAGGGGAGTAGTTGATAAAAAATAGCGTATGGACAAAGATTTTGCACAATTTCTGGCGAATAGACCGAGGAAGGAACGCTTCGACGAATGTAACCACGGGGAGGATATGTGGTGTCAGAATTGCATAGCAAAGCCACAGGAGGTATCGGTCGAGCTTCCAGACGGGACTATAAGCACTGGTTACGTGTTACAGAACACAACAAACGAGTAAAATTGTGTCATAATATATTTATATGGCGGAGAACACACTACAAGTTTATAAGGAGAACGGAAAGGTTCAATACTCGAACACTGGTCTTTCGCTTCCTATTGCTCGTACACTCGTACAAATGGTACTTTCGGGGCAATCACTCTATCCCAAGACAGGGGAGATAGAAGTAATGATACTAGAAGGGGAAGAAGAAAAACCATTGAAACTAAAGACGTATCAGATAGACGCGTGGTGTCGGAGAGGAAATGTCATTCCCGAAACTGGGGAAACTCTACGAGAGGTTTTAGATAAAGCGCGAGAAGAAAAGCGTAGGATAGACAGAGAGCGCAGACACACGGCTCTACTCGATAAAGCAGAGGAGAAAATGACGCGAACAATGAACCTACGCACTACCGTTCCTATTCGAAATATGTTCGGGCAGATTGTGAAGAACGAGGACGGTTCAGTTGCTCGAAGGGAGAACCATAACGTCTTGCGTATTCAAATGGACACGGCGAAGTATGTTACAGAGCGTCTTGATCCAGACAGATACAGTAGGGTCGACAAGTCGGAGAACAAACACCTGCACTTCTCACTGGCAGATTTACGGAAGGCAAAACAAGAACAGGAGGAGAAAGAGGTTGAAGCTCAATAATGAAACAGGAACTTTGCAAAGATATACTGCGTATGCTCGGAACTGGTGCTCTCGCGTGGGTACTTTATAACCACCCGTACTGGCTCGCGATACCTTTTGCAATAATGCTTTTAATACTGTTATGGACGAAATGGGGAGAAAACGACCTTCTGTAATCCTCTACAAGCCCTTTCAAAAATCATAGTTGGTGTATACTTTACGTAGAACAGCAAGAGGAGGTCGCTATTGAAACGCAACTCGAACTACACCTTCGCGACCCTTCGCAACCAGAGCTGGAGTTCTGCGAGAGACAAACTCGCAAAGTGGAGGAGAAACCTTCTTCGCGCACACCAGCGCAGGTCTGCATAGGGAACTGCAACGTGTGTCGCTACTGCGACAACTCAAACAATCGGTAGAGAGGAGGTGGTCTTGTATCTCAACGAGAACAAAAAACATTTCCACTACTTTACAACCCGCTTCGGTGGGTTGTTTCTTTTGAGTGTTGTATAATATATATAGCGTTCGTGCTTCTTGTTGTACTCAACTCGAACAGCACGACGTTCGGGCTAGACCTAGCTTCGACTGTACTTTGAAACACAATAGCCAAGGGGGAACCGCCTTCAATTCCTAAAAGGGAGGCACTCGATAACTGCAAAACAGTCAATCGTATCTCCGTTCTACTCAACAGTTGACGCTCTCAATCGAGACGCAGTCCTAGTGTAAACGGCGTCCAGAGTATCTCTCTCCTACTGGGTACTCAATGGGCGTAATATAAGCGGGAGTGGTGGAGATTGACGGGCGCGGTTGTCTCTACGACATACACAGCGCCAACACTTGTCATAAGTGGCTTGTTTGCCAGTGAACACCAGCGCTGGATAACCTTGTGAGAACCTATTGTGCGGATCAGTACAGGACGGCGGTGCAATTCCGCCCTAGTCCACTATGCACACAGACAGAGTAAAACGTAATGAGTGTCAGAGACGTTCACAACGAGTACAGCGCCTTAAAAGAAAGGAGCGTGCTTTTGAACTTCTAGGAGGAAAATGTGCTCACTGCGGATACAATGAAAACATTGTCGCTCTACAAATAGACCACATAGAACCACAGCTTGCGCCACGAGATAAGAGCTGGGGGAGTTTTCGAATAATAAACGGGCTTGCGCGTGGGACTATGACAATAGACGGACTGCAATTACTTTGTGCAAATTGCCACGCCATAAAGACATACGAGGATAGAGTTAAGTTCGCCTGCTATAAGGAATAAGATTATGAGCAATGAAACTTTACAGAAAAACCTAGAACAAATAGAGCGTTGGAGCAAAGACGTGTTTGTTTTTGCGGAAGAAACACTCGGAATGAAACCAGCCGAACCTATCGACGAGCTACGGGGGAAGCCGATTAAGTACACAGACGGAATGGGGAAAGAGCACACGACTATTCTGTTCGACAATGACGGGCGCTTGGTATACCACGACCTATCCTTCTACACGGTGGATATGTTCAAGAACCAAGAGAAGGCGCTATTCAAGGCACGGTATCGAGGCACACGCTTTACGTGGCAACAGACAATCGAACTCGAAGCGTACCAGAGAGGGCTTGCAACCTTCGACAGAGACAGCTTCGATATGTCGAAACGCTGGATAAGCATACGTTCTGGGCACGGTATCGGTAAGACGTCGTTTCTTTCGGTCGTATCGCTACACTTTCTTATCTGCTTCTTCGGTGCACAGGTGGGAGTAACCGCCAACACAGAGGATCAGTTGAAGGATATTTTCTTGAAGGAGTTATCGAAGTGGAAGGGTAAGCTGGCACAGAGAGCGCCAGACCTTGCCGACAACATAGACATACTCGACGACTTCGTACGCGTATCGGGGGAGAAGGACTGGTTCTTACGCGCTAGAGTAGCTCGACCAGAGAAGCCAGAAGCACTCGCAGGTCTCCACGGGGACTACATTTTGATATTGGTAGACGAGGCAAGTGCGGTGCACGACAAAGTATTCGAGGTTATGAAGGGAGCGCTTACGGGAGAAAACTACTTGGTTATCTACACCAGCAACCCAACGCGTACAGAGGGAGAGTTCTTCGAGAGCCACAAAGACGGGGCAATGTACACGAAGTTGCATTTCAATACGCGCCATAGTCCTATCGTTAAGGACGGATACATTGAGAAAATGGAGCACGACTACCCAGCTACGGGAGACAGACCCTCGGACGAGGTGCTTATTCGTGTAGACGGAGAGTTCGCAGGACTTGCGGAAATGGACGACAAGGGCTGGATACCGCTATTCGCGAATATGACTATTCTATTCGAAGCGCAACAGGGGCAGATAATCAACCGTGGAGTAATCGGAGTAGACCCAGCGGGACGGGGACGCGATCGAAGTATCGTGCACATACGCGACCATATCTACTTGAAGGAAGTGTTGAACGAGAAAACCTCAACAGAACCAGACCTCGCGCGAAAGGTCGAGACTGTACGCGACGCTTATAACTGCTCAACGGGAGATATTGGAGTGGAAGCGTTCGGTATTGGCGCAAAGGTAGTGGCGAACATTCGAACCAGAGGGGACGAACTCAATAGCACCGCAACGGCAGTGCTCACAGACAAACCACGGGAGGAAGTGAAGGACAAATACCACACGTACAAGAGCGAGCTTGCGTGGAAGTTCCGAGAGTGGGTATCGAAGGGAGGGATAATCGTAACGAACAATGCGCGAGCGTGGCTCAACGAGCTAGAGAAAATCAAATATAAGCGAGACGCACAAGGACGTATTATGCTTATGGACAAAGTTACATTCAAGAAGGAGTACGGTTTCAGTCCCGACCGCTTCGACGCTTCGTGTATGACGTTCTTTAAGGACGAACCATATATGCCAGTACACCTTTCAGCCGAGCAGTTGGAAATGAAGGAGACGCAGGAATGGTTGCGCCGACAGAACCAAATGAACCAGACACAAACGGAGGAAAACTTTTCCTCTATGTAGGTATATTTAACAGTGCTTGACAAGCAAAACTATGTAATAATAAAAACACTATGGCAGAGGAAACTAAAAACACAAATAAAACAGAGTTTCTAAAGAACGTCTACGGGACGGAGGCGGAAGGTGTGTACGCGCAGACTTTGATACAGCAAATCAACGACGACCTCGAACTCCGAGAGAAGGCGTCAATGGTGCACAACGGTATTGCCTACTCACAGGCATACGCATATAACCAACGGAAGGCGATAAACTACGCGCCAGCTCGAAACCCAAAGGACGATCGAGAAGTATCTATGGGGCTAGTCCACGAGAAGATTGTTTCTTTCGTGGCTATTTTCTTAAAGTACGTGTTCAAGCGTCGCATTAAGTGTTACGACGAGAAGGGTAACTTGATTAAGGGAATGGGGAAGATTTACGACCTCGCTATCGAGTTCTCACACAACCTCGAACTATTCAAGAAGAAGATTGCGCTTATTTACTGGGAAGTGTTCACACAGGGTAACGCTTTCGTGTTGGAGGACTGGGAAGTAAAAATGCAGGCAATGCCAAAGGCGTACAAAGTAGGCGAAGGCGGGGGTAAGGTCTATGTCAGCGGAGACAATATGGACTACACGTACGAGTTTCTCGACGAGTTGAAGTACGAGGACGGAGACCCAGTGCAGGTACGACGCGCAGTATCGCGAGTGCTTGACGGTCGCCAAGTGATTTTCGGCAATCCAGAAATCGAGGAAGTGCAGGAGCAACCACGTATCACACTCGAAGAAGAACTTACCAAGGCAGACGCCGAGGCAATGTTCGGTACATTGAAGCGCTGGAAGGACGTACCAAAGAGTGCCGAGGACATTACAACAATGGTCGGGGAAAAAACTACTCTGTTCGACGCCAAGCGACACAAAGACCCGAAGGACAATTACATAGTGCACCGTACTCTCGACCGAGAGAACAATCGTTTCAATATATTCTGTAACGGTATAATGCTTCTACCAAGCAAAACACCGCTTACTATTTTCTATCCACGAGGCAACTACCCGCTTTCGAACGTACCAGCAGAACGACTACGCGGATCTATTTACGCTCGTTCAGTGCCAGCGAAAACAAAGTTCAATGCAGACTTTGTGGACTGGGCGCTTAAAATGCTCGCTAACAAGTTCGAGCAAGGTGTAGACCCAGCAATCCTAGCCAAAGGGAAGTACACACTTACACGCGATATGTTCCGAGGCGGACAGGTTACACACGGAGTATCAAGAGAGGACTTCGAGAAGGCAGACCCAGACAACAAGGGAGTTACTGCGCCAGAGTTTAACTTCGTCCAACTATTGAAGGAGATTATCGAGAGCCAGACAGTGAACCAGTCATTCAGCGGGGAGCTTTCAAGCAGTGCGACAGCCACGGAGATTGCAACCGTAGACAGTAACCAAACACGTAAGCTCGCGTTCCTGCTCGACGCACTCGTAGGCGGATTTATGGATATGTCATTGCGACGCGCAGAGACAATCGAGAGCAAATACACAATCAAGCAGAAGGAGACAATGGTTGACGGTAAGAAAGTTGCCGTATACCAGAACTTCACAGTTAACGTATCGGGTATCGAGAACGTAGTGTCATTCGACGAGGAAGTCGGAACAGAAGGATACGACGAGAAGGGTAAGCGTGCAGAGCTATTCGAGCGTTCATTCAAGGACAGGAAGAAGGGCTTTCCAACAGAATACTTCTTGGTTAACCCTAAAATGCTACGCGAGAAGCGTTACAACCTCGATATAGAGATTGTCCCAGAGCAGATAAAGGATACGCAGTTGCAAATGATCCAAATGTGGGACGAGTTTACACAGCTTCTTAATACCTTCGGACGTGATACAGAGGGCGGAAGTGTCAGCACCGACGAACTTAAAAAGGAATACCTCGAAGTATCGGGACGACCAGACGAAATCTTTACCAGCCAAATGTACGAAATGCTCGACCAGCAGAAGAAGTCAGTAGAGGGCGGAGAGGAAGGGGGCTATAATATGGGTAGCTTCGGGAAGCCGAAAGTAGCCAACGCACAGAAGCAAGCCGTGCAGTAATAACAAGAACAACCTATGGAAACACTAGAAACAAAACTTATTAACCAGTCAGAAACATTCAACCTCGACCAAGCAATCGACCTATTCAAGAAGGCGGACAAGGACGAAACGAATGTCGAGGACGTGATACTCAACGACCAAGAGCTTCTTAAACAGCTTGCAGAACTATGGCGGAGTAGTGAACCAGCGCTTCGTACACTCGTCTCTGTAATCAACGCAGACCTTATTCGCTATATGGTTCAAAAGGCAACGCCAGTCGAAACAGTAGGTATTCGACACGAACTGCAAGGCACGGAGAAAATACTTACACGACTTGCCAAGTACCACGCCGTCTTTGAACGGACGGAGAAGAAGGAGCAAGCAGACAAAGAAGCAGAGGAGGAGAACCCTACCGAAAGCCCGCCAGTCGAGGCAGGCGAGGAGGGAGCATTATAAACATTATTTAATAATAAAAACGCGTTATGGCAGAAGAAAACAAAGCGCCTAATCAAAACGGCGAGGGAGCGGACAACTCCAAAGACACAACACCAGTAACAGACGCGTTCGGTCAGCCAACCGATCCAGAAACCAAGCCAGCCGAAGGGGAAGGCGAGGGGGAAGGTGTAAATGGCGAGGGAGAGAACGGCAAGAAGAAAGAAGAAGATAAGAACGCCGTTGCAATTCCAGACGACCACCCGACTATCGTTGCTCTAAAGAAGCAGATTGACGACGTCAAAGCCGAGTACGGTGGTAATCTCTCTGGACAAAGGGACGTTATTAAGCGTCTTGAAACAGAGATTGAGACCTTAAAGAAGGGCGGTAAGCCCGACGGTGCAGGCGAAGGCGAAAGTGGGGAGGACGTCCTTTTCAAAGATATTAAGTGGTCAAAGGACTTGTCCAAAGAGGAGAAGGAAGAAATGACAGACACGGAGATTAAGCAAATGGACGAAATCGCTCGTATGCAGGAGGCGCAGAACAAAATGTACGCCGAAATGCAGAACAAAGGTAAGACCGAGGAGACCAAGAAAGCCGAGGACGTGCAGAGCTTGGTTAAAGACACTGCGAAAGAACTTGCTAAAGAGGAGAGCGACGGCAAGGACAATATCGAACTCGCTAACCAGATTATCGAGAGTGTAAAGCAGTTCAACCTCGAAGGGCTTTCAGAGGCAGAAGTTAAAGAGCGCGTCGCGCGAGCACGCAAACTCTTGCCAGACTACGAACCACCGAAGGAGCAAACCAAGAAGAATGGTAAAACGGTCGACACTACCAAGGTTAACGACGATCCGTTCGGCGTCGATAAGATTATCGAGGAAGCTACCAGCGGAGACGACGGTAACTACAAACTGTAATCTTATTATTCACAATTAACTTAACGATATTATTATGGAACAAAATAACGTAAACGTCGGGGACGAAAACCTAGACGAAACAGTCGTCGACGAGACCCAAGAGGACGGCTTCGACGTTGGACAAGGAGAAGGTCTTGATACTGGAGACGGAGCGCCAGCGAGCGAAGCACCGCCAGAGCCACCTACACCACCAACAGGGGAAACTCCAAGCGTGGTAGGGAGCATTTCAGAGCGTCTCGGCAGTCAAGCAACAACGGAAGAAACCAAGGACGATACAGCACCGAAAGCAGATAGTCCTATTCCGTTCGACATTAACTCTCTTTCACGAGAGCAGTTACAGTCTCTTAAAGCGTTGCTCAACTCTACACCAGAGGGGCAAATCCGCGAGAGTAAGAACCCAGTTGTTACCCTGCGAAAGATTGACGGGAAGTATATAATCGACTTCAAACGCGCAATGCTCGGTCTTGTAAAGGACGGAGAGACGGGGCGAGACGTAGAGCGACACCTTATTCCCGTGAAGTTCAAGGGAGAGGAGGAGTTTGTAAGCGTTCTATACTCAAACTTCATTAACAGCGAGCGTGTACCGTGCGAGGTTCTTTCTCACAAAGAGGAGAAGAAGCCAGTTGTTGAAGGTCAGACTTTCAGTAGAAAACGAGGCACTATGGTTGATATGGTGCGTACACAAGTTATCTCTTACTTCACTATTAAACTGCCAGAAGGAGAGACGATTGACATAGAAGGACGACTAGCCAACGCGTAATATGGACGACACACGACGCGCAGAGATAAGAACTATTGTCGATCACTTCAAGGGTAAGGCAGTTACCCAAGACGTTATCAACGAGTTCTGCAAGCGCAATAAAATAGAAGCAATCGTCGCGAGTGAACTAGGCGACTACGTAGTGCAGGTAGAGCACGACGAAGCTATGGAGCGTATCCATACTGGGATATTGGCAGAGCTTCAAAAGCTACGCTTTATTCCAGAGTTTGCGTCCAAGACGCAACGAGCAGAGGGAGCGAAGGCAAACGAAGAAGTGGAAATAAATATCGCGAAGCTCTTTGAGATAGAGGGTATCAGATATAACTTCGTTTCTGGAGCAAGTGAAGAACTGGCGCGAAAGCTACACGGTGTAGTATCGAACGCTGGTACTCGTATCTTCAACAAGGCAACAAGCGTCCTTATGGAGCTAGCGAAGGATAAGTTCGGCGGAGAGTTCACTACAAAGCACTCTGCGGACTACTGGGAAGAACGCTATGCAAAGCACGACGCGAAGAAGGTAGAGGATAAGAAAGAAGAAACCGACGAAAAAGCGTAGTAAAATAAAGGTGCGACTTATACTCTGGTGTTCGAAACGCCACGCAGGTTTTACTCTCGAAAGGGAGACACGCTTGCAGGTAGAACGGCACACGGGGAAGTTGAAAAACAGAGAGCGTCCATTGCGGGCGCTTTTTGTTTATCCACAAGTGGAAAATTGTTGCTTGCGTTGCAATCTTTGTGTTATTATTTAAGTACCGAAAGGTAATGTAGATTTTCGAGACGGTGCGTACCCAAAGGGGGTTACAAGACCGACAGCAAAGACCTCGAAGATTGACTTTGAAAATCCGTCCCACGTATAAGGAGCTACTGCGTAAGCAGTGGTAGGGTTACTTATACAACCTCCAAACAATCCGAGCTTGCAACTCGGTTAACAACAGCAGGAGGCAACGAGAACTTGCGTTGCCCTCTTGTCGAAGAATAAAGCACGCTGGCTCTCAAACCAGTGTTTTTTTAATGCTGGAAATATTTATCCACTAAACATTCAGTTGTTATGATTAAGCAAATCAATGGGGAACACATAATCAACGATTATGTTGCTCCCGCTTCTGTTGCCTTCGCGTTCAACGACGTTGTAACGCGAAACAGCGCAGGAAAACTTGCGCTTGCAACTGCTTCAACACCTCGTTCTGAACTTCTAGGACTTATCCAAGCTACTATCGCGTCTACGGACAGTGATTACGCTAGTGATAAATCAGTAGCAGTATTGGAGTTCCACGACGGAGCAGAGTTCGAAGCAGACATCGAAGGCACTTTGACACAGGCAATGGTAGGACTTCGGTTCGACCTTACCGACGAAGATAGTGTCGACGTTACTGCAAACGCACAGCGCGCAGTAGAAATCTCTCGTTTCATTTCGACAACGAAGGGACGCGTTAAGTTTGTTACCTCTGGCGACAAATCACGTCTCGTTACTTATCAGCAAACCGTAGCACTTGCCGACTTCACCGACGGTGGATCGACAACGGGTACTGTCGACCTTGGGATATCTATCCCAGCGGGAGCGGTATTCGCACGCTCACTCGTTACAGCGGTAACAGGTTTCATAAGCGATACTTCTGCCACTCTCCAGATTGGAGACGGTACAGACGTAGACCGTTACAGCACTGGCACTCCGTCAGTGTTCACTACCGCGTCTGCTGGTATCGACGCTGGTGCACCGAGCGGAACTTTGTTCCATTCGACTGCCAAGACACCAAAACTTACAATTACTACAAACGCAGACTTTACTTCGGTAACGGCTGGTGCTTTGACAGTAACTCTGTTCTGGTACGAAGCGGACTAATAACCTTATTGTCGAATAAGGCACTATCAGTCAGTTATTTATTCACTAAAAAACACACTCAAATATGTTAGTTACTACAATGAGCGTTCCAGCAATCAATGACTTGATTAAAAAGTCATTCGTGAAGGAAGCACACCGTCCAGCGGGCGACGTGCGAAAAATCTTCCACCGCGAGGAGGGAGACTGGAGCGTCAAAGATAAGCGAGTGCACGAGCTTGATAACGAACGCTTCGCAGAGGAGAAGGTCGAAGGTCAAGCGTCAGCACAGCGCGGTATCTCCGAGGGTTACTACAAAGATATTCGTCGCAAGACTGTATCGGTAACTCGAAAGGTATCGGGAGAAGCGTATAAAGCGCTTACAGCACATAATCTAGCGAAATACGCTACACAGACTGCAAAGGACGTCGTAGATAAGATCGAGCTAGATATGCGCAACTTTATCGGCTATGGAGACAGTGCTTCATACACCGATAATGGTGGGTTCACAGTAGATACTACTGTTGGAGACGGACTTGCTCTGTTCCATACAGCCCACACGTTAAAGAACAGTTCGACCACTTATTCAAACATTCTCTCTGGCGCACCGTCGTTCAGCGAGAGTTCACTTGAAAGTGCGGAGGACTACTTTAGTTACAATGTCTTGGACAACAACGGACAGCGTATCACTATGAAGGCGAATACAATCATTACGTCTAACAAGGCGTCAATGAGTAATCGTGTATCTCGCTTGCTCGGCTCAATGTCTCCAGAAAGTATCGAAGGTTCGTCAAATATGAACGCGGGTGTTAAAAACACCTACAAGAACAAGTATCGCCACCTTGTTGTTGAGTTCGACGTAACGGCTCTTAACGTAACCGACGCTACGAAGTCATTTTACTGGTATCTCGCTTCACTGGGAGGTATGCCAGAAACTAGCTTCCAAGGTTACTACGTATCGTGGTTGTCTCCACAGGTTGCACCTGCGGAAATCAACCAAGACGCGTGGACACTCTCTTACACAGGTCGCGGTGCTTATGGTATCGGGGCAGTGTCAGGTAAGGGTATCTTGCAAGTACAGGCAACAGCGTAAGCACTGTATCGCTTCGGGTATTCTCGAACAGTCCCTTCGGGGGCTGGGGAGAGTACCAGAGGCACATTATCCGCCTTAATCCAAAAATCTTTATGCGAAGAAAATGGTCTCTCGAAAAGCTCTACCTAGACTTTTCAAGTGAAAGTGCGGACGAACCAGTGTTTAAGTTCCCTGCGGACGCGGTAACGAGTGCGGGAACGCTCTCGCACCAAATCCCAGTGCAGGTAGGAAGCACAACTTTCTACTTGTATGCCTACACAACTGGTTCGTAATCGTACGTTCTCTCTGCTCCTTTACGGGGGCAGAATAGAGCGCTTGATCCGCTCTGCATTATCAACATAATCATTCTCGAATATGGTTAATACAAACAAAAAAACCGTTCGGCTTGCAGATACCTTCGACGTAACCACGTCGTATCAGAATATCGAACAGCCAGCAGACCTCGGCGCAGTACACGCTCACGGAGGGCAAGTGGTGCTTACCTTCAAGCGTACAGGCGGTACGAGTATCATTTTTAAGGTACAAGAACTCTTTTCTTACCAAGAAGCAGGCGTAGAAGCAGTCGGGTATACAACTCGTCAGCGGGTCGACGGTCTGGGTACAGGTCTTGAAGAAATCGAGCTTACCGAAACCGACACCGAGTTTACTTACGCATTTCCAACACTCGCAGATAAAGTACGCGTGCAAGTGAAGGGAGGCGACGGCAACGAAGTGCTAGACCTTCTTATGACGGTCGGGCAAATAATGTAATCGTATGTCATACGAGCAAGAAAACGTAGGGGGAGTAGCACCACACATTGTCCAGAACTCCACTTATACTTATGCAGAGGACGCAGAAGTAAGCGACGCGTACGCTATAACCCTTCTATCAGCGCCAGTTGCATATCAAGCGGGACAACAGTTTAAGTTCAAAGCAAATACCGCTAATACGGGGGCTTGTTCATTGAACGTAAACGGGCTTGGAGCAGTAACAATCAAGAAGAATAACGACCAAGACACTGTAACTGGAGATATTGAAGCAGGGTCTATCGTAACCGTTGTACACGACGGAACAAACTTCCAAATGTTGAGTGCGGACGCTAACCTTACAGGCGCGGAAATCGCTTTTACCCCAGCAGGAGGTCTTGCCTCAACAGACATTCAAAGTGCAATCTCGGAACTAGATACCGAGAAGCAAACCAAGCCAGCCGAGGGTGCGTTTGCAGACGGCGATAAAACCAAGCTCGATACTATCGAGAGTGGTGCAACAGCGGATCAAAGCGACGCGGAAATCGAGACTGCGTACAACAATCAAGTATCGACCGTATCACAAGCAGAAGCAGAAGCAGGTACAGCGACCACTGTACGACGCTGGACAGCAGAGCGGGTTGCACAAGCAATCGCTTCGCAAGCAAGTGGTGGAGACGCTACTTTCGGCGACGGTTCAGACGGAGACGTAACAATTTCCACGAATACGACTTTAGTAGCCGATATGTACTACAACAATCTTACGGTTAACGTAGGGGTTGTACTCAATACTGGTGGGTATCGTATCTATGTAGCAGATACGCTTATCAACAACGGTACTATCAGTAATAACGGTTCAGACGGAGCAAACGGAACAAACGCAGTAAGCATTGCTAGCGGTGGTACTGGAGGTGCAGGTGGCGCTGGTGGTCTTGGAGGTACTTTAACGGCTGGCGCAAACGGTGGCGCAGGTGGCGACGGTTCAGACAGTGGTGGTTCTGCAACGGCTGGAACAAACGGCGGAAACGCCAACCCTGCACTTGCAGGCAACGGTTCGGCTGGAGCAACAGGTACTTCTACCTCTTGTACAGCGGGTACAGCAGGTACAGCAGGTACAGCTACGGGAGAAACGGTCAAAGCAATCACTGGCACATTGCAGACAGTGAACCTTACAGCGGGTAGTCCTTCAACCTTCGCAAAAGTCCTTGCGTTCTACGCTTCAACTAGCGAGTTTGCACTTTCCGCTTCGGCAGGTTCAGGCGGTGGTGGCGGTTCGTGCCACTTTGATACGGGCAACCGTTCCTGCGGTGGCTCAGGTGGAGGCGGAGGCGGAGGCGGTATTGTCTGGATTGTTGCCAAGACGCTTACCAACAACGGCACTATCTCTGCGAACGGAGGTAACGGAGGAAGCGGAGGTTCTGCTATAAACGGCGGTAACGCTGGTGTCTCTGGTGGTAAAGGTTCTGGAGGAGTGGTATTGCTTGGTTACGAAGCTATCACGGTCGGTACAATTCAAGCGAACGCAGGTGCTTCGGGTGCGGGAGCAGGTGTTGCAGGTAGCATATTCCGAGTTCAACTAAGCTCAACCATAGCGTAATCCATTATGTAATATGACAAGTAAAATCCCACCAGAAATCGAGTTGCATATCGAACTCAAACGAAAGGAGGATCGTAAGCAATACGAGGGTCTTTTCTCTGGGAAATGGGTAGAGAAAGCGTTTATATGGGCGCTTTATCTAGTAGGAGCAATGATTTTAACTGGCGTCATTTTAAGCGCAGTCCAGTTCATTAAATAATATGCACACTAAAACACACAGACGCATATTCCTTCTAAATCTACTTATAATCCTTCTTGGTAGTCTGTTCCTCGGTTGGTATTACATAATTGACGGGAGAGTAGTAAACGAACCCGTTGTGTGGAATATGGACGAACAGAGTATAGAGCTTGCGAAGGACGAGTACCACGTAGGGGAAACTCCAGTCGGGCTATACGACTTTTGTAAAACACGCCCAGCACGGGCGTACGTGGAATGGACACTTATAGACGGTCAACGGGTAGCATATACCGAACGAGCGGGAGGTAATGTTCCAGTAGGTTGTTACCCAGACGGCAACAACTTACTAACCCTGCCGATTGAGAAAATACCACTTTTTATCGAAGCCACTTGCGACGCCTACTTTGTAGGTACGATCCGCTTCGAAATATCGGGAGGACGAGAGGTAACGCAGTCGATTAAGACGGAGAAGTTCTGCGTCAGACCTGCGGAGGTTCTCGAAAAGGTAGAGCAGGAGATTATCAAACAAAGTAACGAACAATAATATGACAAACATTGAAATCGTAAAAGAACTCTTGGTTAACCTAGCAATCCTAGTGCCACTGGCAACAGGTCTTACTATGGTTATCAAGGGCGCTCTGGGTATTAACTCGGAGACACCAAAAAGCGAGAAGCGATATGTACCTGTTATCTCCGTTGTAGTCGGTGGGGTATGCGGTGCACTTCTTATCGGCGTAAGTATACCTGCAATCGTAGTCGGGATTATCGCAGGACTTTCGGGTATTGGTCTCTGGGAAGTTGGTAAAACCAGCGTCGCGGGTAAATAAAACATTATGATAGAGGCAACAACACTTATTTCAGACGTAAAAGGAGAGTTCGAGGGGGGCAATTCGCTCTCGGTAGACTGGAACGCTCTTATTCGACGCGCGGTTGAAAACGTGTTGGACAACTGCCGACCCGAAACATTAAAGCGTCGAGTTCCTATTTACGGAGGTCTGGCAAGTGAAGTGTACGCGTACTATTGCCCTTCGGGAGTGCTTGTACCGTCAGACCTTTATACAAACGACGGCACACGAAAGTTCAGCTACACCGCGCCTAAAATGTTCTATCAGCAGTTGAAGGACAGCACATATACCATTGAGTATATAAACGGCGCTCGCTTTATTATCGTTCGCCACGCGGTCAATGAAGGTTCTTTAGTTATCGACGCAATGGACGCAGTCGGTACAAAGACAGGAGGAAGTCCAGCAGTAAATGCGCACCAGAAGCTCGTAGGTACATACGGTATCGAGGCAACTTTTACGGACGCAGGTATTGAGTTCGGAGACGACCTCACTACGGCAATCGACATTTCAGACTATCTTCGTGGAGTAGTGGTATTGCCGACACATATTCCTATTGCCGATAATCTTGTCTCTCTGGAGGTTCGCCTAAAGACAGACGACACAAACTACTACAAAGTCATTTCAACTGCCGACAGTATAAACGACTTCTTGGTCGACGGCTGGAATATGGTTAAGTTCGAAATGCAGAACGCGACCGAGGAAGGAAGCCCTACGGCTTCGAATATAACGGAGTGGTCGGTTATCGGAACGACTGCCACTGGTACAACAATGAAGCTCACTTTCGACAAGTTTACAATCCAGAAGTTTGCGCCGTACTACCTAGAGTTCTACTCAAACGCACCATATATAAGCAGTTCAACTGGCGCGTATTGGCAAACTTCAATTAACTATGCCAGTGCGGACAAAATCAACTTCGATCGCGACGTATCAGGTA
>Ga0100403_1001801_pt1 | contig 18343 bp, 14 predicted proteins | sample CryGeymet201501t_FD_83663 | JGI IMG/M metagenome (GOLD analysis project Ga0100403, IMG submission 83663) | Groundwater microbial communities from Crystal Geyser aquifers in Utah, USA - Crystal Geyser metaG 2015-01t | ecosystem: Environmental > Aquatic > Deep subsurface > Groundwater | place...
CGCGGTGACCGAGCCGCTCGTGCACCTCCGCGCGGCGGTCGCGTGGCTCGTGCGCGCGCGCGTCGTCGAGGAAGGCGCTGCCGACGCGGCGATCGCCGACCTGAAATCGCGCTGGTACGGCGAGCGGACGATTCGCCTCGCGACGGAGCTCCTGGCGAAGCACGCGCCGCGCGAGCCGCGCGAGCCGCGCGAGCCGGTGCGACGCGAGCTCGCGAGCTTCGATCGTTTTCGTCTGAAGACGATCGACCTCGAGCGATTCGTCGAAGAACGCGCTTGGTGTCCTGACGGTCGGATCCGACCGCGCTGACCGGCGAGGTCGCTTGACACACAGCCGTCGAGGGAAGACGCTGCGATACCGAGGAGGCGTGCATCCATGGCGGCGAAGAAGAGGGGCGGCAAGAAGGCGAAGAAGGTCACGATCACGATCGACGAAGCGACGCTCCAAGCGTTGGTCGACGCCGCACACGCGCTCTCGAAGCTCGCGGCGGCAACGGTCGTCCACTGCGACGATCCCCCGACGAAGAAGCGCCTCACCAAACGCGCGAAGCGCTGAGGCGTCCTCCGCGTAGTCGTGCAATCGTCGTTCGGTGATGGCATCCTCGGGAGCACCGCATGCTCCCGGGCGACGTCGTTGCCGATCGGTTCGTCATCGAACGCAACGCCGGCGCCGGCGGCATGGGGGTGGTGTACCGCGCGCACGACCGCGTGAGCGACGGGCCCGTCGCGCTGAAGGTCCTGCGGCAGGGCGGCGATATCCCTGCCGACCGCTTCGCGCGCGAGATCGAGCTTCTCGCGAAGCTCGATCATCCGCACATCGTCGGCTACGTCACGCACGGCCTGACGGCGGAGCGCTTGCCGTTCCTCGTGATGCCGTGGCTCGAGGGCGAGGATCTCCAGCAGCGCCTTCGCGGCGGACCGCTCACGGTCGACGAGACACTCACGATCGCAACGTGCGTCGCCGGCGCCCTCGCGTGTCTCCACGCCCAAGGCCTCGTCCATCGCGATCTCAAGCCGAGCAATCTGTTCTTACCGGGCGGCAACGTGAGCGCCGTTCAGCTCATCGATCTCGGCATCGCGCGCCACATGGTGGCCGATCGGCCGATGACGATCTCTGGGCAGCTCGTCGGCACGCCCGGATACATGGCGCCGGAGGAGGCGCGCGGCGATCGAGAGCTCGCGCCGACGATCGACGTCTTCGCGCTCGGCTGCGTGCTGCACGAGTGTCTCACCGGCCGGCCGCTCTTCAGCGGTTCGAACGTGATGGCCGTCCTCGCGAAGATCATCCTCGAAGACGCGCCGCGCGTGCGCGAGACGCGCCGCGACGTCCCCGAGGCGCTCGACGCGATTTTGCACCGCATGGTCTCGAAAGATCCGTCGCGGCGGCCGCGCGACGGCGCGGAGCTCGGGCAATGGCTCGGCGAGATGTGGGGGACGCCGCTGCCGTCGTCGCGCGTCTCGGCGGTCATGGCGCCGGCGTTGACGGACAGCGAGCAACGCGTCGTCACGATCTTGATGGCGGCGGTTCCTACGCGTCAGGACGTCGTCATCGTCGACTCGACGCGGGTGACGCGTTCTCGTTTCGACGAGATGTCGTCGGCGTCTCTTCGCTTCGGCGTCCGCGTGCACGTGCTCGCGGACGGAACCGCCGTCGCGATGGCGCCCGAGGGCATGAGCGCCGCGGACCAAGCGTCCTTGCTCGCGCGGTTCGGGCGACACATCGTCGAGGCGCTCCCGAGCGCGAGGGTCGCGCTCGCCACCGGCACGGCGCTCACCGGCGGTCGCGTCCCCGTCGGCGAAGCGATCGATCGCGGCGCGCGCTTGGTGCGAAACGACGCGCTCGGTCCGGGGTTGCGCGCCGACGACGTCAGCGCGGCGCTCCTCGACGCGCGCTTCGACTTGCGCCGCGAAGGCGACTCGTTCGTCGTCGCTGACGAGCGGCCGGCGCTCGACGCGACGCGCCCGCTGCTCGGGAAGCCGACGGCGTGCGTCGGCCGCGATCGGGAGCTCGCGATCCTCGACGCGACGTTCTGCGCGTGCGTCGATGAAGCCACCGCGGCGGTCGTCCTCGTCACCGCACCGCCGGGCGTCGGCAAGTCGCGGTTGAGGCACGAGCTCGTTCGCAGGATGCGCGGGCCGGACGCCGCGTGGCGCGAGGAGCGCCCCGACGTGAAGCCGCCGCTCGTGCTCCTCGCGACCGGCGATCCGCTCACGACGAGCACGCCGTACGCCGTCGTGGCGCAGGCGATCCGACGCGCGGCCGGTCTACGCGATCGCGAGGCGCCGGAGATCGCGCACCAGAAGCTGGAGGCGCACGTCGCCGCGCGTCTGCCGGGCAAGGCGGGCGCGAACGTGGCCGAGCTCCTCGCCGAGATCGTCGGCGTTCCGTACGACGAGGACGGGCGCCCCGCGCTGCGAGCAGCGCGCGAGAGCGCTGCGGGGATGAACGAGCGGATGCGCGCAGCGTTCGAGACGCTCGTGCGCGGATGGTGCGCGACGCAACCCGTGATCCTCGCGCTCGAGGATCTGCATTGGGCGGACACCGAATCGGTGAAGCTCGTGGATCGCGTGCTGCGGACGGTGCGAGGCGCGCCGCTCTTGGTCGTCGCGCTCGCGCGCCCCGAGATCCACGATCGCTTTCCTGGTCTCTGGGCGCACCGCAACGTCACGGAGATTCACCTCACGCCGCTCGGCGATCGCGCGTGCACCAAGATCGTTCGCGACGCGATGGGCGATCGCGCGACGCCCGAGCGCGTCCGCGAGATCGTCGCGCGGTCGGAAGGGAACGCGTTCTTCCTCGAAGAGCTGATCCGCGCTTCGATGGAGGCCGGGATGCCGAGCGAGCCGCGCGCGTCCGTCGCGCCTGCGCTTCCGCACTCGATCGTCGCCGTCGCGCAAGCGCGCCTCGAGCGGCTCGACGCGGATGCGCGTCGCGTGCTCCGCGCAGCGAGCGTCTTCGGGGAGACGTTCTGGACCGAAGGCGTGTGCGCGCTCTTGGCCTCGACGCCGAGCGAAATCGAGCCGGTGCTGAGCGCGCTCGTGCAGCACGAAACCGTCGTGCCTCGCGACGATCCGCGCCTCGCTGCGCGTCGCGAGCTCTCCTTCCGACACGCGCTCCTTCGCGGCGCCGCGTACGCCACGCTGACGGGCGACGACCGCACGCTCGGCCATCGGCTCGCGGCGAAGTGGCTGGAGACTGCGGGCGAGGACTTGGAGGTCGTCGCGACGCATTGGCTCGAGGCCGGAGAGCGCGGCGAGGCGGCGGGACGATTCCAGCGCGCGGGGCTCGCGCACGTCGCGCGCGCGCAGCTCGACGCTGCGGCGAGGTGCTTCGCGCGATCGGTGCTCGCCTCGGACAAGGACAGCGACGCGATCGCGGCGATCACGGCGCGCATCGGTTTGCTCGCGGACGTGCTCGAGAGCACGCGCGGGATCGACGCGCTCGGCGTCGCCGCCGGGATCGAGCGGCACATCGACGCGCCGCTCACGGTCGGCGCGACGCGAACCGATCCCGGCTTCGCGCGCGGCGTGTTCGAGCGCGCGCTCGGTCGGATCGACGGGCACGTCTCGGCCGAGGTCATGGCGGAGGCGGCAGCGCGCTCGGGCGCAGCGCTCGCGGCGCTAGGTGATTTTCAAGGCGCCGAGCGAATGTCGGCGACGGCGCGCGACCGGTTGCCGAGCGGCTGGCGATCGGCTCCCGCGATTCGGCGAGCCATGGCACACGTCGCTTACATGGCGGGCGACTTCGGAACGGTCGCGGATCTGCTCGGCCCGGACGACGCGGCGAGCGCCGACACGGGCTTCGAGACGAAGCTGGCGGGCGCGGTCGCCGTCGTCGCCGTCGACGGCGGCGCACGTCTCGAGCGAGGCCTCGCGCTCGTCGACTCCGCGTTGAGGGACGTGCATCCCGACAGGACGACGGCGCTCCACGCGGTCCTCGCGTCCAAGGCGCGGCTCCTGTGCCTGAACTTCGCGCGCGAGCACGCGAAGGCCGCCGAAGTCGCCGCGGCCGGCGCGGAGCTCGCGCAGCGCGCGGGTCTCGTCTACGAGCGAACGGTGCATCTTCACATGCTCGGTCAGGCGCGCATCAAGCTGGGCGACGCGGCGGGCGCGCGCGCCGCGCTCGCCACTGCGGGCGAGCTCGCTGCGGATCCGCGCGCGGTCGATCGCGGCCACGACGAGCCGCTGCTCGCGTACCTCGACGGCATCGACGGAGATCCGCGCGCGCCCGGGCGCATCGAGGTCGTCGCCGATCGCTTTCAACAGGCGAGCTACCCTCTCGGCGAGCTTCACGCGCGCTATTGGCTCGGTCGCCTCCTCGCGACGAGGCGCGACGCGCGCGCCCACCGCGAGCTCGGCCGCGCGCTCGACCTCGCTCGTCGTTTCCGCATTCGCGCCTACGAAGAGGACTGCATCGAGGACCTCGCGCTCATCGCGTAGCTCACTCCGCGAGCTTCCACAGCGGCGCTTCGTTCATCTCGGGCCTGCCGACGAGGAGCTCGTGCGGGCGGTACGCCGCCTTGTACTTGAGCGACGCGCATCCGCTGACGCGATACCCGAGATAGACGTGCGGGAGCCCGCGCGCGCGCGCGTCCGCGATCAACGCGAGCACGTTGGCGACGCCGAGCGAGTCGTACGCCGGATCGTAGAAGAAGAAGGCGGCGCTCAGCGCGCGCGGAGTCTCGTCGCACAGCCCGAGGCCGACGAGCTTGCCGCCCGCGTCGTCGTCGTAGAACGCGACCTCGCGCGCCGCCGGATGCGGGAACGCGAAGTCGAGCGCGTAGCGTTCCGCCGTCTGCGCGCTCGGCGACCAGTCGCGCTCGTGCTCGCGGTCCTCGTGCCACTTCGCGTAGAGCGCGAGCCGCTCGGCGTCGACGCGCGGCCGGCCGACGACGCGCCGAAGACGCGCGTGCTTCTTCGCCGCGCGCCGCTGGCTCTTGTTCGGCGCGAACGCGTCGACGACGATTCGCAACGTCACGCACTCCGCGCACGGCGCGCACGCCGGGCGAAAGTAACAAGGGCCGAAGCGTCGCCACCCGCGTTCGAGCATCGACTCGAGCTCGGCGGCCGACACGTCGACCATCACGTGCACCTCGAGGCTCGCGGCCTGGGCGGCAAGATACGCGCAGGCGTGAGGCTCCTCGACGAGCTGTTGAAGGACGCGCGCCATCGATCCGAAGACTACTCTCGAACGCGCGGATACCGGATGTGGCTGGGCGGCATGCCATTGGGGTAGGCTGATCCACCGTTCATGGCATGTCCTCGTGACGGTATGGTTGGTCACGCTACGCATATGGGTAGGTCGACATACCAAATCTGTATGACATCCTACGCACGACGGTCGGTCGGCATGCCAAAGCTGTTGCCCCAGCAACCGGCTCGTCACGCGCTTCGACCAACTCGATAGCCCCTCCATGCCCAACAAGCACCCCGACCCGTACGACGCCATCCTCGCCGAAGTGCGCCTCGCGCACCGCCTTTACCAATCGGAGATCGCCGAACGCGCCGGCGTTTCCACGCGAACGTTCATGCGATGGGAAAACGGCAGGCCGCCGCCCGCCAAGCGAGTGCCGGCGTTGCTACGAGCCGTCGCGTCGTTCGACGAGGGAGGCGCCGAGCGGCTCGCCGCAGCGCTCGGGACGTCGCTCCGCGCCCACGAGATCGCTGCGGCGCCGACGGCGCCCGTCCCCTCAGCGCCGCCGCCAGCATCTCAAGAGGCGATCGAGCACGCCCTCTTCGTCGCCGCGGAGGAGATGGACATCCCGGCCGCGCGAGCACGCGCGCCGCTCGCGAAGCTTTTCCGTCAGCTCGCCGCGCTCCGCGTCGATTGGGAGCGTGCGGCCGCGGCGATCGCACCTCCGAAGAACCGTGGCATGCTCCCCGCGTCATGAGCGAAGGCATCGATCTTCCGCACGTCCCGCGCGGCACGCTTCTGCCTGAAGCGGAGCGCGCCCGGCGCATCGAGTACGCAGCGCCGCAGATCCTCGCCGCTGTCGCCGGCGAGCACGATCCGATCGTCGTGCAGACGACGCTCGCGTGCTTGCTCTGGGAGACCTTGCCGCAGGCCAGCTGGTGCGGGTTCTATCGGCGCACGGGCGAGCGTCGCCTGTCGGTCGGGCCGTACCAAGGGCCGATGGGATGTCTCCACATCGACTTCGAGCGCGGCGTCTGCGGTGCGTGCGCGCGCACCGCGAGCGTGCAGCTCGTCCCGGACGTGCGCGCGTTCCCCGGCCACATCGCGTGCGACGACGCGACGCTGTCGGAGCTCGTGCTGCCCGTGTTCGGCCACGAGCGCGTGCAAGCGGTGCTCGATCTGGACTCACGGACGCTCGATGCGTTCTCGCCGACCGAAGCGGTCCTCCTCGAGAAGCTCCTCGCCGACGCGTTCGATCCGCACGTGCGCTGGCCGGAGATCTAAAGCGCTGGAGCGTCATCTGGACGGATCGCCCATCGCCCGAGGCGACGCTCCTCGTCGCTCTCACCGCGCGCGATGGCCGCTTGCTCCTCGTTGAACCTGGAGAATGGGGCTCACCTTCTCCCAGGCCAAACCAAAGGAGCAGACGTCGTTCGGGTGATTCGTCGAACGCGATCCGCTTCGATCGTTCCATCCGGATGACGCCTGCTCTACGCTCCGCGCCGAACCAAGGGGGCTAGCGATGAGACGTTTGATTCTCCTGGGCGCGCTCGCGCTCGCGGGATGTGGAGCGAGCGCGCCGAAAGGTCCGACGCCGCCGGCGGCGAGCGCGACGCCGGAGACGCCGCACGAGGCGGAGGCGCACGCGCATCGCAGCCGCCATCACGCGGGCGTCCTGTCGTTCATGTGGATGTCGCTCGCGGAGATGCAGCTCACCGCGGAGCAGAAAGCGGCGGTCGCGAAGGTTCGCGGCGATCTCAAAGCGAAGATCGAGCCGTCGCGCGCCGCCGGCAAGGAGCTCGCGGGGATCCTCGCCGACGGGGTCGCGGCGGGGAAGGTCGATCGCGACGCCGCGGACGCGGCGATCGACAAGCTCGTCGCTGCGGTCGAAGCCCTGCAAGCGGCGGCGCTCGACGGGATGAACCAGATTCACGCCGCGCTCACGCCGGCGCAGCGCGCGGAGCTCGCGGGGAAGGTCGAGGGGCGCGCGCAGCGGTGGCACGAGTCGCACGCCGACGACGAGCACGACGAGCACAAGAGCGGCGGGCAGATGGCGTTCATGCGCGGGCTGCACCTGAGCGACGATCAGCGAAAGGCGATCCGCTCGAACCTCGGCGACGCGATGAAGGGCGCGCCGCCGCACGATCACAAGGACGTGAGCGAGCACGTGACCGCGTTCGCGGCGGCGTTCAAAGCCGACGACTTCGACGCGCGTTCGCTCGACGCGGGATCGCGCCGGGCGGCGACGCACGTCGCGCGCTGGGGCGCGACGCGCCTCGCGCGCTTCTGCGAAGCGGCGGCGCCCGTCCTCACGGCAGAGCAGCGCACGAAGCTCGCCGCGCGCTTGCGCGAGCCCGGGGGACACGACGCCTGAACGCGGTCCGCTGAACGGATTTTCCGCCGCGAACTTGCCCCGAAGTCGATTCTGCGCGATGCCATGGGCCGATGCTTCGGCACAGGCTCCTCGTCCTTGCGGTCTTCGCCGCGCCCGCCTTCTTGGTGAGCGCGTGCGGGACGCGCCAGAAGGCCGCGACCGACACGAAGCCGGGCGCGAGCACCGACGATCCTTCCGCGTCGGTCGACGCACCGGCCGCGCCTCCGCTCCCGAAAGACGCGCCGAAGATCGCGGCGCTGTCGCTGAAGACCGAGGTCTTCGAGCGGCCCGACAACAAATCGAAGGTGCTCGGGTACGTTCGCCTCGGACAGACCGTCCCCCGCAGCGTCGAGCCCGTGCCGGGCACGACGAAGTGCGAAGGCGGCTGGTACCAAGTCGCGCCGCGCGGGTACATGTGCGTCGAGGCCGAGAAGGCGACGCTCGATCTGAATCACCCGGTGATTCGCGCGCTCGGCGTGAAGCCGGACATGTCGAAGCCGATGCCGTACGTCTACGGCTTCGTCCGTCGCGACGCCTCGCTCTGGCACTTCATCCCGCACCATCGCGAGATGGACAAGTTCGAGTACGCCTTCCAGGGCTTCATGAAGGAGTACGCAAAGAACAAGAAGAAGTACAACGCGGTCGAGGGCGCGGGCGCGAACCAAGTTCCGCTCGACGAGAACGGCAACGCCAAGATGGCGCCGAAGGAAGTTCCGCCGAAGCCGCCGGAGCCCGACCTCGAGCACCTCTTTCCCGATCTCGGCGGCACCGGCGAGGTGCCGTGGTGGCTCGTCAACACGCACCCCGGGTACAAGGACGCGAAGAAGCGCCACATCCCGAACGTGTCGTCGTACGAGTCGCCGCCGAGCGTTCCGTTCCGCGGCAAGGCGTACCGGCACGCGGGATTGGCGGTCATCGGATCGTTCAGGACCGGCAAGTACTCCGACAACCGCAAGTTCGTCGTCACGCTCGACGGCCGTTTGATCGGCGAGGACAAGCTGAAGCCGCACTACGCGTCGCCGTTCCATGGCATGCCGATCGGTCCCGATACGCCGTTCCCGCTCGCGATCGTGCGCAAGCACGACGCGTTCATGTACGGCGCGTCCGCGCACGACAAAGGAAAGAAGCTCGCGTGGCGCGAGGTCGTGCCGATCACCGGCAAGAGCGTCCTGCGCGGACAGAAGTATTTCCACGAGACCAAGGACGGTCAGTGGCTCCACGAAGACGAGGTCGCGATCTTCGATTACCCGAAGGAAGGACCGAAGAGCTTCGATTGGAAGAAGTCGAAGTGGATCGACGTGTCGATCACGTACCAAGCGCTCACGATGTTCGAGGGCGAGAAGCCGGTGTACGTGACGCTCGTGTCGACCGGCGCCGACGGCGCGGGCGATCCGAAGACGACGAAGTCGACCATCCGCGGCGAGTTCCGGATCGACTACAAGCACATCACGACGACGATGGACGCCGACGACCCGGAGAACCGGTTCGAGCTCCGCGACGTGCCGTGGGTGCAGTACTTCGAGCAGGGCTACGCGCTCCACGCCGCGTATTGGCACGACGACTTCGGCCGCATGCGCAGCCACGGCTGCGTGAACCTCTCGCCGGTCGACGCGCGAAAGCTCTTCTTCTGGACCGATCCCCCGCTCCCCGAAGGGTGGCACGGCGTGAAGGGCGTGCCGGCGAACGGGCTCGGTACCTGGGTCCGCATCCGCGTCTGAGCGCCTTGGTCGGTGGCCGACGCGCAGCGCGTCGTCTACGCTTGTCGGCGTCGTGTCGTCGGAGCCCACGAACCCCACCGCCCTCTCTCCCGGCGATGCGATCGGCAAGTACCGCCTCGTGCGCGTCGTCGGCACGGGCGGAATGGGCGCGGTGTTCGAAGCGACCGGCCCGGGCGGGCGCGTCGCGATCAAGGCGCTCAGCAAAGCCGGCGGGTGGGCGGACGCGCAGCAGCGCGCGCGCTTCCTTCGCGAGGCGGCGGTCTGCGAGAAGCTGAACAACCCGAACATCGTCCGCGTGCTCGATCACGGCATCGATCCGAAGACGGACACGCCGTTCCTCGTCATGCCGTTCCTCGAAGGCGAGGACCTCGCGTCGATCATCACGCGCCTCGGCGCGATCGAGCCGGACGTCGCGGTGCGCCTCTTCATCCAGGCGGCGCGCGGCCTTCAGGCGGCGCACGCGGCGGGCGTCGTTCACCGCGACGTGAAGCCGTCGAACTTGTACGTCGAGCGATCGTCGGGCGGCGCGCTCACGCTCAAGGTGTGCGACTTCGGGCTGGCGAAGGCGACGTTCGAGCCGGCCGATTCGCTCACGAGCTCCGGCACGTTCCTCGGCACGCCGCACTACGTCTCGCCCGAGCAAGCGACGAACGCGAAGCGCGTCGACCAGCGGAGCGACGTCTGGTCGCTCGCGATGTCGCTCTACCACGCGCTCGCGGGGCAGCCCGCGTTCGCGCACGTCGACAACGTCGCGGCGCTCGTCTTCGAGCTCACCGCAGGCAACGTGAAGCCGCTGCAAGACGCGGCGCCGTGGGTCGAACCGCGCCTCGCGCGCGCGGTGCACGGCTGTTTGATCCTGGAGCAAGACGCGCGCTGCCCGTCGATGTTCGAATTCGCGCGCGCGCTGTCGAGCATCCTCGGCGAGGACGATCTCACCACGCTGACGAGCGACCGGCTCGCTTCCGCGAGCGAAGAGACGAAGTCGCGCTCTGCGCCGCGCGCCGACCTGCCGACGGCGTGGAAAGAAGTGGCCGAGGAAGATCCCGACGACTCGCAAGAGATGGTCGGCACGACGATCGGCGGCCGTTACAAGCTGGTGCGGATCATCGGCCGCGGCGGCATGGGCACCGTGTTCGAGACGTCGACGCCCGAAGGCACGCGCTACGCGCTCAAGATGATCCGCCCCGAGATCGCGCGGCGCAGCCGCGACGCGATGAGGCGCTTTCTGCGCGAGGCGAAGACGGCGCAGACGATCGACAGCGAGCACGTCACCAAGGTCGTCGACGCCGGGAGCGACGAGCGCGGCTCGCCGTACATCGTGATGGAGCTCCTTAGCGGCGCGGACCTCGGCAAGTTGATGCGCGAGCAAGGCCCGCTCGAAGAGACGCCGATCGTTCCGGTGTTCGTCCAGGCGTGCCGCGGATTGGCGGCGGCGCACGCGCTCGGCATCGTCCACCGCGACATCAAGCCGGCGAACATCTTCCTGCACCAGCGCGCCGACGGCGTCGTGGTCACGAAGCTCTGCGACTTCGGCGTCGCGAAGCACACGACCGCGACCGAGCTCGAAGACGCGACCACCGATCTCACGCGCACCGGCGGAATGCTCGGCTCGCCGATCTACATGTCGCCGGAGCAGGCGCAGAACGCGAAGAACGTCGACCACCGCACCGATCTCTGGAGCCTCGCGGTGACGATGCACCAAGCGCTGAGCGGCCGGCGCCCCTGGCAAGGCTGCTCGACGATGGGCGAGCTCATACTTGCAATCTGCACGAAGAAGATGACGCCGCTCACGGAGGTGGCGCCGTGGATCGATCCGAAGCTCGCCGACGTCGTGCACAAGGCGCTCGAGCGCGACGTCGCGGCGCGGTTCGCGTCCGCCGAAGAGATGGCCGCGGCGCTCGAGCCGTTCGGCGATCGCGGGCCGACGCTGCACATGAGCGCGCTGGTCCCCGTCTCGGGCGATCGCCGCGCGAGCTCCGACGTCGCGCCGCGCCCGGTCTCTGCGACGGCGCTCGCCGATTCGATCTCGACCGACGCGCAGGTGTCGACCGCGCGCGTGACGCGAGGGCGCTCGCGCCGCAGCGTCGCCGTCGTCGGCGGCGTGCTCGGGAGCGCGGCGCTCGCGGCGTTCCTCTTCTTGCGCCGCGGGACCGACGTCGCGCCGATCACGGCGGTTCATCCGCCCGATCCGATCGTCGTCGCACCGCGAAAGCTCGAGCCCGCGGCGCCGGTCGTCGTCGTGCGCGTTCCCGTGAAGCCGCCGAACGCGAAGGTGAGCATCGCGGGGACGCCGCGCGATCTCGTCGACGGCGCGCTCGTCCTCGAAGGGAAGCCGGGCGAGAGCTTCGTCGTCGTCGTCGAGCTCGACGGCCGCAGGAGCGAAGTGCCCGTCGCCATCACGAGCGACGGAAAAGCGATCCCGCATCAAGTCGAGCTCACCGCGGACAAGCCCGCGGCGAGCGTCGAACCTGCGAAGGCGGGAGGCGATCCTGCGAAAGCGCCGCGCCCGATCGTCGCGGCGACGCATCCGAGCGCGGATCCCGCGGCCGCGAAGCCGAGCGCCGCGCCTGCGCCTTCGCCCGCGCCGGTGGGATCGTCGCTTCCGGAGCTGAAGAAGTCCTGGTGAACGCTACAAGCACTGCCCGCGCGACTGCGGGTTCTGCGGGTCGAGCGGCTTGCAGTCGAACGACGGCGCCCGCGCGCACGGCGTCGCCGGACACGCCACGTTGCAGCTCGCTTTGAACTGCGCGAACGCCGCGGAGAACGCCGGCGCGTTCGGCGCGGTGATGCTGATCTGGCAGCACAGATCGTCCACGGCGTGTCCGCACTGCTGCGCGTTGCAGAACGGACAGCACGTGAGCGCCTCGGTCCTCAGCTTGTCGATCTCCGCCCGAAGGGTCGCGCAGTCGACCTGCGCTGGCCCGTCCTGGGTGTCCTGATCGCGCCCTGCGTCCGCGACGCTCGCGTCGCTTCCGCCGTCGCCAACGTCCGCGACCTTCCCTGCGCAGGCCGCCCCGAAGGCCGAAAGCGCAGAGCCCATCAGCGCAAGCAAGAGCCACTTCATGGATCCACTTGAACAGGCTTGTAGGCGCGCGTCCACGCCCCCTGCGTTCAGCGTTTCGTTGCGTCGCTGCTGCTGACGCCCAGCAGTCGATGGCTGGACACCGCGAGCCCGTTGCGCCTCACGCTCGTTCAAGTCTACGGAATCGCTGTAATGCGCACGCATCTTACATCTCCCACAAAACTGGCACGCAAATTCGATTAATGCGCTGTCGCAGGATAGTGACGGGCTCGAGTCGATTTTGTGTTTCCCCTGAACGAAAGCGCCGGTAATTAGGTTGCGCGCTGCGCAATCCGCATTACGGCGGCGCCGAGCGAAAGGAGGTGCAGCATGGTGGTTCTCCCGTCGATCGCCGCGTCGTTTGTCGTGTCGCTGTTTGCGAGCGGACCGGAAAACGCACAGTGGCTGAAGGCGAAGGACACGCGCACCGAGGCGCAGAAAGAGCTGTCGGCGGCCGCACGCGCGAAGCGTGACCGCGACATCGCTCCGCTGCGCGGCTCGGGCCGCAAGGCGCAGTTCAGCTCTGCGCCGGCGTCGCGCGGTCGTGCCGCGCCTCAAGACGACGGATCGCAGACCACCGCCGCTGCTGCGATCGACCCGAACGCATCGCGCGCGAAGTACCTCTGCCCGCAGGGCATGGTGATGATCGGCCACAAGTACTGCATCGACGTCTACGAGGCGATGCTCGTGGAGGTGATGGCCGATGGTACGGAGCAAGATTGGTCTCCCTTCCTCGCGCCGCAGAAAGGGCACGTGCTCCGCGCGGTCACGCGCGTCGGCGTGAAGCCGCAGGGCTACATCAGCGGCGTGCAAGCGAAGGCCGCGTGCGAGCGATCGGGCAAGCGCCTCTGTCAGCCCGACGAGTGGAAGAAGGCGTGCATGGGCCCCAAGGAAACGAAGTGGGGCTACGGCGACGACCACGTCGACAACAAGTGCAACGACCACGGCAAGAGCTCGATGCACTTCTTCAACAAAGGCCTCACGGACAAACCGGAGGACGCGTGGAAGTGGGGCGCGAACGGGAACATGATGGACCCGCGCCTCAACCAAATGGAGGGCGGGCTCGCCAGCACCGGCGATCACCCGGGTTGCACGAACGAGTACGGCGTCTACGACATGGTCGGAAACCTCCACGAATGGGTGGACGACCCGTGGGGCACGTTCCAAGGCGGCTACTACCTCGACACGCACTTGAACGCGGACGGCTGCTACTACCGCACGACCGCGCACGACATGAAGCACGCGGACTACTCGACCGGCTTCCGCTGCTGCGCGGACGTCGACGAGCTATAGTCGCGGCGCTTTGACCGAGAAGACGACGCGCGCGAAGCGTAGAGGCGAAGAGCGGCCCGATCTCGTCGCCATCGGCGCCGACACGCTCACGAAGAACGAGAAGAAGACGATCGAGTTCGTGCGCAGCACGTTCGACGACGCGCGCGCCGATCGCGTCGTGCGCTTCTGCCAGCGGACGATCGGATCGCGGTGGATCACGTTCTTCACGCGCAACCTGCGCCACGTCTACGGGCTCGATCGCTTGCCGGAGCTCGACGCGAAGCAGAGCTACATCTGCGTTTCGAACCACCGGAGCTTCTTCGATCTGTACGTGGTGACCGGCACGCTCGTCGCTCAGGGCCTGCCGCATCGGATCGTGTTCCCCGTGCGATCGAACTTCTTCTACGAACGGCCGCTCGGCTTGTTCGTGAACGGCGTGATGAGCTTCTTCGCGATGTACCCACCGGTGTTCCGCCAGCGCGAGCGCGCAGCGCTGAACCTCGCGAGCCTCGACGAAGTGACGTGGCTGCTCAAACGCGGCGGCGTCTTCTGCGGCATCCATCCGGAAGGTACGCGCAAGAAGGACGACGATCCGTACACGTTCCTCCCGGCGCAGAGCGGCGTCGGGCGGATCATCCATCACGCGCGCGTCCCGGTCATCCCGGTCTTCGTGAACGGCCTCGGCAACGACCTGCCGAAACAGATCGCCGGCGACATCACGAAGAAGGGGCCGCCGATCACCGTGGTGTTCGGTGAACCGATCGATTTTCGTACACTCCTCGACGAGCCGCCGAGCCCGCGTGTCTACAAGCGAATCTCCGAACGGACGCTCGAAGCGATCGGCGATCTCGGTCGCGAGGAGCGCGAAATTCGGAAGTCGCTGTCAACTTCCTGACGGGCACGACGCGCGTTTCGAGCGAGAAAAAAGCGTGTTTGGCTCGATGAGCCGATTGCGCGCCGGCCATTGCAAAAGTAGCTTGCCGCGAAGCGCGAGCGTGGGCGCTTCCACCCACGAACCTTCTCTCTCTCCGGAGCCCCGCGATGGTCGAACGTCGTATTGCCTTCGTGCTCGTCTTCGTCGCACAGCTCGTGATGCTCGCCGCTGGATGCGGTCGTTCGGACTTGATGGACGAGCCGACGGGCGACGACGGCGGTACCGGATCGTGCACGTCGAACGCCGACTGTCCGAACGGCCAGACGTGCGATCCGCGGACACATCAGTGCGTGCCGACCGGGTGCGACTGCCACGCGCCGACGCCGATCTGTCGACCCGACACGCAGCAATGCGTCGAGTGTACGAACGACACGCAGTGTCCGAACGGCGAAGCGTGCCAGAACTTCAAGTGCGTGCAGCACTGCGGTCCCGGCGGCGCGTGCCCGGGAAGGTCGACGTGCTGCTCGTCGCTCTGCGTGGACGAGACGAGCGATCCGAAGAACTGCGGCGCGTGCGGGCGCACGTGCGGGCCGTACGCGCACGCGACGGCGACGTGCGGCCAGAGCAACTGCGCGATCGCCCGGTGCGATGTCGGCTTCGCCGACTGCAACCGCGTCGTGCAAGACGGCTGCGAGGTGAGCACGACGAACGACGTTCGCAACTGCGGCGGCTGCGGTCACGCGTGCGCGCCGGGCGAGACGTGCTCGGGCGGCGTGTGCGCGGGCGCGTGCGGTCCCGGCGGGACGTGCACGCCGAGCCTCACGTGCTGCGGGGCCGCCTGCGCGAACACGACGAGCGATCCGAACAACTGCGGCGGCTGCAACAGAGTGTGCGCGCAAGTCCCGAACGCCACCGTGGGCTGCACGTCGAGCCAGTGCGCGATCGTGTCGTGCAACCCCGGCTTCGCCGACTGCAACAGGACGGAGCGCGACGGCTGCGAAGTCGACACCGGGAGCGATCCTCGCAACTGCGGAGGCTGCGGCATCGCGTGTCCGCCGATGGCGGCGTGCTCTGGCGGACGCTGCGTGCCGCCGACCGGTTGCAACGGCGGACCGCAGTGCGTTCCGGGCCAGACGTGCTGCACGAGCGGGTGCAGCGACACGACGAGCGATCCGCAGAACTGCGGAGGCTGCGGCAGGACCTGCCCGCTCGGCGCGACGTGCTCCGGCAGTCGCTGCGTGATGACCGGGTGCAACGGCGGGCCGCAGTGCGCGCCGGGACAGTCGTGCTGCATGACGGGATGCACCGACACGACGCGCGACACGCAGAACTGCGGCGCTTGCGGAAACGCTTGCGCCCCCGGCGATACGTGCGTGGGGAGCATGTGCAAGCCGCGGGTCGGTTGCAACGGAGGCCCTGCGTGCGGCCCCGGCAAGTCGTGCTGCGCGAGCGGATGCAGCGACACGACGACCGACACGCAGAACTGCGGGCAGTGCGGCAACGCGTGCCCGGCCGGCAATACGTGCATCGGGAGCATGTGCATACCGCCCACGAGCTGCAACGGCGGGCCCGCGTGCGCTCCAAGCCAAACGTGCTGCTCGACCGGCTGCGCCGATACCCAGTCCGATCCGAACAACTGCGGTCGATGCGGTCACACCTGCGGCACGACCGAGACGTGCGTCGGCGGCACCTGCGCGGTGAACGAGGGCGCGTTCAATCCGATGGTGAACCCGACGTACCTGACGCCGGGCGTGCACCTCTTCACGACCATCAACGTGCCGCCGGGCGCATTCGTGTATGTTGCAGGTAATGGCGGTGCGTCGGGGACGCTGGATCTCTACGCGACCGGCACGATCGTGATCGACGGGACGATCGATCTGTCGGGCGGACCAGGCACGCAGAACACGATCACCTCGCGCAGTACGAACCAGGGCAAGGCAGGGAGCGGCAGGTACACCGGCGAACCGTACGCGTCGGCGCCTGCGTCGAGCGCGTGCGAGTTCGTGGCGGGCAACGCGGGCGCGCTCGGCTACGCGGTCGCCGGGACGGCCGGCAGCTGCGCGGTCATCTCGAGCACGACGTGCATCACGCGCAACGATCCGCGCGCGTTCATCTGGGCCGCGGCGCCGGCGCAGTTCGGCGGAGGCGCGGGCGTGTTCACCGGGTACCGCGCGTACGGCAGCGGCGGCGGCGGACCGGCGGGCGGCGCGCCAGGGGCGCTCGGTCCTGCGTTCAACGGCGAATCCGATTGCAGCGGCGCGTCGGGAGGCGGCGGCGCGGTCAGCGGCGCGGGCGGAAGCGGCGGAGGAGTCTACGACGGCCAGCGCGGCACGCTCGGGCAGACGCAGTGCCAGGGCCAGAATCCCGGCGTTCCGCCGGCGTACGTCGGCGGCGGCGGCGGCGGAAGCATCGGAACCGCGGCTGCGAACGATCTCGCGGTGACGACGACGTTCCGCACCGGATCGGGCGGCGGCGGCGGCAGCGCGGATTACCTCGATCGCCCCGTCTTCGGCGGGACCTCCGGCGGCGGCGGCGGCGGTGGCGCGCTCCGCTTGTCGTCGCCCGTGTCGATCACCGTCGGCGGGCACTTGCTCGCGAACGGCGGTACCGGCGGCGATGCGTTCATCGGCAGCCAAGCGCCGAACTGCGATCCGCAGCCGGGAGCCGCAGGCGGCGGCGGCTCGGGTGGTGTCGTCTACCTCTCGTCGCCGGTGGTGACGGTGAAGTCGGGCGCGAGCGTCTCGGCAGCCGGCGGAGCGGGCGGCTTCGGCAGCTTGTTCGCGACCGGCGGAGCAGGCGGGAACGGCGGCCTCGGACGCATTCGCGTATCGGCGACGACGGCGACGTGCACGCTCGCCGGCAGCTTCTCGCCGCCGCTGAAGAACGGCTGCAACCCGACGCCCGGCGGCTCCGCGGGCTTCGCGTACGTCGCCGCTTATCCGAACTGACGATTCGACTCAGCTCGTCTTCGTCTTCAAGCTGTCGACCGCGTGCACGGGCGCGCGGTCGCCGGCCATGAGGTGGGCGATCGCGCCGTACACGAGGCGCTGGCTCGCGAGCATCGTCTTGCCTTCGAACTCTTTCGAGGTGACGACGATCGAGTAGTGGCCGCCGCCGCCTTCGGCTTCGACGCGGGCGTCGGGGATCTTCGCGGTGATGGCTTCGCGGATCGCGGCGCAGACGTCGCCGACGAAATCGGTCGGGTGATCGCTCATCGCTCGGCCTCTCAGTAACGCGGGACCTTCGGGTCGACGTCGCGCGACCACGCTTCGATGCCGCCCTCGACGTTGTAGACGTTCGTGAAGCCTTCGCGAAGGAGCTGCTCGGCGGCGTTTCGGCTTCGCATTCCGTGATGGCAGTGCAGCGCGATCGGCGCGTCCTTCGGCAGCGCGAAGAGCTCTTTCTGACCGGCTTGGTCGAGCGCCTTCGCGGCGTCGATCTTCGCGAGCGCGCGCTCGGCGTCGGGGCGGACGTCGAACAGATGCAGCTTCCCCGCGTCGAGGAGCGCCTTCGCTTCCTTCACGGACAGCGACTTCACGCTCGGCGGCGCGTTCGGGTTCGTGATCTTGAAGCCGCTCTGCCCGTTCGGTCCCTTCACGAAGTCGATCGCGACGCAGTCGGCGCGGCTCGCGGTCGCGCGGTCGACGTGCACGGTGACGCCGGCGCTCGCGATCTCGAAGTCGCCCGGCTTCTTCGGGCCGAAGTACAAATCGTTCTGGAACTGCGCGTCGATCTCGAGGCGGAGCACGTCGTCGCCCGCTTCGGCGGCCGCATCTTTGAACGCCTTGGCGGCGGACTCGCTCAGCGTGATCGACGGGGGCTTCGGCGGCTCTTCCTTCACGCCGAGGAGCGTCTGCAGCTCGCCCGCCGCGTACATCTCTTTGACGATGTCGCAGCCGCCGACGAACTCGCC
>Ga0100403_1001804_pt1 | contig 18330 bp, 27 predicted proteins | sample CryGeymet201501t_FD_83663 | JGI IMG/M metagenome (GOLD analysis project Ga0100403, IMG submission 83663) | Groundwater microbial communities from Crystal Geyser aquifers in Utah, USA - Crystal Geyser metaG 2015-01t | ecosystem: Environmental > Aquatic > Deep subsurface > Groundwater | place...
CAATTCAGGAGCTTTTGGTTATAACGCAGAACCTGATGCTTCTAATCAGATTGTTTTAGGAAACACTGCAGTCACACAAATAAAAACAACAGGTTCTATTTATTCTTCTGGAATAGGGGATAACTATTTTGGAGGCAATGTTGGGATTGGCGTGGTGGCGTCTACTACTAACTCTAAACTAACGGTTGAAGGGTCGGTTTCTTTATTAGAAAAAAGTGCAGCCGCTGTCGCTACAGCGGGATTTGGTGAGATATGGGTGCTGGATACAGTACCAAATACATTATACTTTACCGATGACGCTGGTGCGGAGAATCAAATCGCTACTTTAAAAGGTTATGAAACTTTTACCAATAAAAGAATTACGCCGAGATTCGGTAGTGTAGCAAGCGATGCGACTCCGACTATTGACACTGATTCTTATGATGCTTTTACTATAACAGCTCAGGCTGTTGATATTACTTCTTTTACTACTAATTTATTGGGTACACCTATTAATTTTCAAAGATTAACAATAAGGATAGTAGATGATGGTTCGGCGAGGGCTATTACATGGGGTACTTCTTTCGAGGATGCAGGAACAGCTTTGCCGGTTACAACTGTTATCAGTAAATTATTAACGGTTGAATTTATATATAATACCGTAACCTCCAAATGGGGTTGTGTAGAAGTATATAATGAAACATAATAATTAATTAAATAGACTATAGGTGGAAGGGATCAAAATGCGAAAAAGCAATCCGGCAGCCGCCGGACAGTTTTCCGAGATTGTATTAACCGTAAATGACATGATGGATGCAGAGATTGCATTTCATAAAATTGTGAAATTTTCTGTGATTGATGGTGTTCTTGGATCAAAATTGAATAAAATAAGGCGTATTATCCATAATACATTAGAACCATACGAAGATACAAGAAAAAGTATTTTAGGTAAATGTGTAGAAGAGTATGAAAAAGATAATACAGATGCTGATGGTAAACTCCCACCGGAACACAAAGGAAGATTCGAACACAAAAGATTCGATGATTTGTGGTCGCCTGTTGGTAAACAGAAAGAGTGCATTAAATTTATTCAGATTAATGGAGATGAATTCTGGTATGAAAATTCTGGCGGTGAAAAAATCAACAGATTTGGTTCTAATCTTAATTCAACTGCGATGGATGGGATTGGGCAGTACACATATGCTATAGATTGGGCAATATCAGAGCCGGCGGGATAATTGTGTTTCAGCACAACGGGACTACATATTCTCATGTTACTTCAAAAGAGGCACATTGTCCTTGTGGGTGCGGGTTGATCTCTACAGCGTGGGTTATGGGTATTGCTGATGTTTTTATTAATGCGATGGGATTTCCCATAAAAATAAACTGTATGGACAGATGTGATAAATACAATCTCGGACTTGGAGGATTCAAACAATCTCCACATATAATCAGGCAGCCCGGATATGGCGCTATTGATTTCTCTTATGGATCAAGGACAAAAATAACCAATACGCCTATGTTTCTCAAGGCATTTTACTGGTTTGAAATCGGTATAATTAATCATATAGAAATATGTGACAGGCATTTACATATTGCAAATATACCGGGGGGTCATGTGCTTGCGGGAATAATTCAGGAGGGATCGTCAAAAAATGTGTTGTGATATTCCGGGAAATATTTTAATCGTTGAAGATGACAGGTTCAGTGCTGTTCTTTTGAACCAATACATCAAAAGATCATCTCCGAATGCTTCTGTTACGGTTGCAGCGGATGCAGCAGAAGCACAGGATTGTATAAAAAGAAATTCTAAATTTACGATAATGTTTGTCGATGTAGGATTGCCGGGTGTTGATGGTTTCGAACTGGTGAAAAAAATAATTAAATTAAATAACAGGCCGACGTTTATTATTTTTATGTCAGCGTCGATATGGAAAGAACAAACGGATATTATAGAAAAACCGGTTAAATTTGATACGATTGATAATTTGTTGACAAAGTTATTGGTGAAATTCAGCGTTCCAACGATGCTTACAAATATTGCGAATAGAATTAATAGAGTCCGGAATGAAAGAAAATACAGACACCAACCTGTATAATGAACTATATAAGAGTATTAAATCTTTGAATAAAGCGTTGAATGGAGACCCAGACAACAGATATGACCAGGGTATTATCGGCGATGTTGCAAGGAATACCAGATTCAGGCTTTTTATGGAGCGGATATTGTGGATTATTGTCATTGGGTTTTTATCATTCGGGTCATATGTAATAATACATAGTAATGATGTATTATCGGAAATGCAAACACTAAAGAAAGAAATAGTATCCCGGAAATAAGATAGGGATAAGAAAGGAAATTGACATGGAATGGATTTTAGCGAAATTAGGGATTGAGGCGGTTCAATATACGCTGTTTGGCATTGGGGGTATTATTATTGCCTGGATTTTGAAAAAGATACCAAATAATATTATTAAAGCGAAATTCGGTGCTTTTATGTATGGGGCGGGTGTTGCATTTACGCTTGGGTTTTCAAAATGGAAATGGACAAAGAAGTTTTGGAATAAATTGATTGAACCTTGGTTCATAGATGCAATTGATAATATAATTGTAACCGGTTTTTCAAAGTTTATAGAAGGGATGCGGTCAGACGAACCTGATTAAATATGGCAGATTATTGTACACATCGTGATTTAATTGATATTTATCCTCATATAGATGAGTTTGATTCAAAAACGTCTTTATATAACTGGATAAATTTAGGTACTAATCTTTATTCATGCCAGGATTCCGGGCAGGTAACTGTTTTATTCAATAATGGTAAAAACTTATCGTCTTTTGAATTGTCTGCAATTGCAGCATCTGTCGTAACGACTCTTGATGGTGCAATTAGTGATGATACAGATTCAATTATAGTAGCGGATGCGGGTAATCTATCAGCCGGACAGTTCATAATAATTGAAAGTGAAAAGTTATTAATTACTTCTATATCAGTTAATACTTTAACTGTTATACGGGGGATTTTAAATACTGCCCGTGCATCACATGAAACAGGTCTTTCTGTAAGTGAGATAGGGATTCTGCTTGATGCTCAGAATGAATGGTATTACGATTCAGGGGACGATGTAGTATATATATATTCAACAGTCGATCCTTCCGATTATTTAATGGAGGCTGGAGAAGATTATTCTGTTTTAATATCGAGATATATTACGAATGCGTCGAGATATTTTGATTCTTCAGTAAATTCCGTATTGCCAACTGAACAATATAAGAACGCTGATGGGACTTACGATTATATAATTGTCAGAACTACAGCTATATTAGCGTGTGCGTTTTTAATCAGATCATATTCTCCTGATCATCCTGCCGGTGAATCTTTATTAAAAGAGGGTGTTGGTGTTATTGAGGGCATCATAGCGGGTAAGATCAAATTAATTAAAGATATCACAGGCGATGCTTCGAGAGGGACATTAAAGACCATTACTCATACATCCGGCAAAATGCTCCCTGTAGATACAAGGGGCAGATATTCCGGTATTTTCGATATTATTAAAATAAAGATAACAACAGCAGGTGCGTTGGGCGTGGCTAAATTCACAACGTCGGTAAGTAGTTCTACGTCTTTAAAGGGGACTTCTTTAACTCCTGTAATAATAACCGGGCAATATGATGTTTTGTATAGCGGTATTTCTATTAGATTCGGAGCAGACGGGGAATCAGGCACATGGACAGCAGCGGTTGACGATGAGTGGGAATTATTAGTATATGGTAAAGATGAGATGATAGATCGTCCTGTCATAAAATCAATGAGGGCGTCGAGGTTATGACAGTTACATATAGTAATATATGGAGTACCAAAATACTTGATATTATTGAGGGTGTATTGATCAGTGAATTTAAAGGGATATTAAAAGTAGGAACATATGATGTTGATAACGTTTCTAATTATATTAAACTTATTCCTGTATCTTCAGAGCTGGTATCTGCAGACGCAATTCAGGAAACAAGGAAATATAATATTAATTTTATTTATAAGTATGTAGATAGACATGCTAAATCTACTACGCTTACACATGTTTTAAAGTATGTAAGCAGAATAGAGGCGTTGATGCATGATAATATTACAAATACATATTTCAATGGTATGATAACACATACAGAAATAACCGCTATAGAAGATGGATATGAAGTTGTTTTTAATTTTTCATGTTATTACACCGGAAATATTAATTAGGAGGTAATTGTGAAGATAAAAAAGAAAAAAGAGATTAATATCATCCCTAACTGTAATTATTATGGTTTAAGCCGGACAGATTGGGACTGTCTGAATGCCGGTGGTACAATAGCGGTTGATTTTAATGTTAATAATAAGTTGTTTGAATATATAATTAATGTGACTGAAACAAAAAAAGGAGTAAAAAATGGCTGATGCTGTTTATTCAGGTACTGAATTTCAATTTGGAATTGCAGAAGAGGCTGTATTCGGAACGGCAATTACTGTACAAGGTAGTTTCCAAAAACTATTTTTAACTGAACCTGTACAAGTTGGCTATGGGGATATTATAAGAGGTGTCAATAAAAGGTCTGATGGAAAACGCATTTTATCACATACTGATATTTATGTATCGGACACGGGGGCCGATTATACTATACAGGTTACTGGTATAGCGACTAAAGCTACTATAGATTTATTAATTTATGGTGTCATGCAGGATCTAATAAGCGAAGCGTCCGTTTCCCCGAATCTAAAATCGTTTGAGTGGGATGGGGATTCCGGTGCTGTTGATTTTTCTGTCAATAACGGGAAAACATTTACATTGTTAGGGTATGATCCTGAAACAGCCTATAATTGGCAAATACCCAGCACTGTAGTTAAAACGTTAACAGTCAATGTAGCTTCAGGGACTAATGAAGGAAGGATGTCATTTTCTGCTACTTTCTATTCAGGATTTGCTAAAACTTTTGGCGTTACTGCTACTCCGGATTCCTGGATTTCTCCAGGAGTCGCTTATTATCCGATACAGTTATTAGATACAAAGACAATAGACGGGACCTCTATTGTTATAGATGGTTTTAGCCTGAATCTTGATAATAAGGCTATGCGTGTAGGATATGATTCTTCCGGTTATCCTGTAAATTATGCTCTCGCTGCTAATGATCCTTTATCTGTAACCGGTGAATTAAGCGCGAAATATGATGCCGCAACCAGCGGCGAAATAGCAAAATTCCTTACTACACCAGACGGTGGTACTGCCGAGCGCAATATAATTGTTCGCTGGGGAGACGGGGTTGCTGATGGTACTCTGAATTTTGATATAAATGCTGTTTATACCGGTAATGAAAAATCTCATTCAACAGATATGGGAACATTTGTTAAACTTCCTTTTGAAGCCGTCGATGACGGGGTTAACGAAGCGCTGGCGATCGATATTGCAAATTCTATTAACAGGGGGTGGTAATGGATATTTCTAAATTCAAGCTTAATGATATGACACAAGACGATATAGATTATTGCAATGATTCTCTTTCATTCAGGATTGTTAATAATAACGAGGTAATATTTTTTGGGTTGAATAAGGCGAGGACTGCATGGCTTCGGCATGGGATTGAAGGCATGGATGATAAAATTATGAAAAGCCTTACAATGGATGAAAAGGACAGTCTTATAACGAAGATAAAGGAGCATCAAAATCTGGGGGAATAGAATGCCTCCGCATAGCTCTTAATATTCTGGTTAGTCCTTGCGGGGGTTGTTCATTTCATGAATATCCATATGTATTAAATATGGGAAATGTATTTTCCGGCAGAAATGATACTGTAGAAATTAAAAATAATAATGATATATGGGATATAATTTTTGAAATCAAAAAAGAAGGGGATAGTTACGGAATAACTGATATGACTGGTTGTATTACAAATATTTATGCCCACTTACCACTCTTTGCATGTAAGAACTCTGTATATTCTAAAGATACACAAAAAGCAATAGAACGATATATTTATTGTGAGAAATTCGGAGTGCCTCCGTTTAAAGGTGCATATGGCGATCAGCCTAAGAAATGGATTGACACAACTTTTGTTATCCGTAATGCATTAGCGATAAAAGAAGATTTTGAAATAAAAAAGATAAGGGCAAATAAAGGAAAATAAAGGTAATTCACCAAAAATATCAAAGATAAAAACATGAGCGAAGATAAAATAATTGTAAAATTCATACCGGAGGGTGATAAGGCATTAGTAGCGGCTATTAATAACCTTGATATATCAATACGCCAGTTGCTTCTTACGAGTGCAAAAAGTATCCGAACCAGTTCAAAACAAATTTTAAATAATAATAAATTAAGCGAACAAATAGTAAAATTAAAGCTTGACAACGAAAAACTCCGTATTAATATTGCCCATGTTAATAAGAATATGGCTGAATATAACAAAAATACTATTATCGGAACACGGAATACCAGAATATTAGGTGGTTCAATTGCCGTATTAAGATCAAAATTGTTAGTAGCATCTTTTGCATTTGCCATGTTAAGCAAAACGATAGGTTCTTTTGCTAAAGAATCAGGACGTGCAATGGATATTTTCAATAAATTTAATGTTGTATTTGGTGAAGGAGCAGATAAAGCAAGAGAATGGGCGCAGTCATTTTCCAATTCTGTCGGTTATGCACAACATACAATAGAGGAGTATATGTCAACTTTTCAGGATGTGTTTGTTCCGATAGGGTTTGCCAGAGATAAAGCGACAATTTTATCTAAAGCATTAACACAGTTGGCATTAGATGTTTCTTCATTTAATGATAAAGTAGATCCGGATGTAATAAGTAGTTTTAAGAGTGCAATTACCGGAATTTCTCGTGCCGTCCTGGATTATGGTATTATTATACGTGCGGCAGAACTTGAAGAAAAAGCATATAATTTTGGCATTACAGAGACTGTAAGAGAATTGACTGAAGAAGAAAAGGTCTTGACAAGAGTAACGATCATGGTCAAATCATCGAAAGATGCGATTGGTGATAAAAAGAAAACTCTTCATGATTATAATAATGCATTAAAGACTTTAGGTGAAAATTGGAAAACAACATCGAAAGCAATTGGCGATGGTGTAAAGCCTTTAGCCGCTATTGTTGTTGATCTTACTTCTCATTTTATCAGAACAGATGTTTTAAAAGGCTATGCTATAGCCATAACCGGGATAGTAACAGCACTTGTGCTATACAAACGTGCAGCGATAATGGCTGCTATAGCGACAACCAGTTTTAAATATGCATTAATAAAAACCGGTATTGGTGTATTTGTAGTGGCACTTGGTGAAATGACAGCGAGTCTTCTCCGATATAAGAATGCAGCGGCATTAGTACCGTCTGTTAATGACGACATTGAAGCATCTTTAAAAAGACTGACAGAAGAGTTGAAAAATTCCAAAACGGGAGTGACTGATTTAACCAATACCTGGGAAATATATGGCGACCAATATACGACGGTATACGATCAAATTATTATTGCGAAAATGAAATTAAACGGTGCAACAGAAAAAGCAATAAAAATATCAGAGAATGAAATATGGTACATAAATGAAATAATAAAATTAAAAAAGGATTATTGGGACAAAACAATCGAAGAAAGACGGGCAATAGACCATTTAATAATTACATATGATACCCTTAGAAAGCTTAACATACAGCTGATTGACCAGAAATATAAGCATATCACTGTAGAAGAGCTTTTAGATCCTATCTTCATGCGAACCAATACGGCAATAACACAAAATATAGAATTTTTAAAATCATTAGTTGAGCAATATAAAGGTACAGAGTATTCAACCGTAGCGCTTGCTGAAATGATTGCTATCCTGAATAGTGCATTGGCTAACGTGGGGCAATCCGTCTATCCGAAAAAAACTTCATTTAATGAGATGGTAACCGGTATAAATCAGGTAACGCAGGCGACAATAGATCTGTCGGCTGCATCTGCAGAGACAACTCTTCAACAATTAGAACTGGCAAAAGCAGCCACAATCGCAAATTCTATTGCAGGCGCAGCAATGGCATTCAAAGACGGGGGTATACCCGGAGCGCTGGCAGGGATTGCAATGATGATATCCATGATGGCAAACCTTGCTCAAATCGATAATCAAATAGCGGAAGTTAAAAAGACCAGAAGATATGCTTATGGTGGGCTGATCCGCGGTAAATCGCATTCGTCCGGTGGAGAAATAATAGAAGCAGAAGGCGGCGAATATGTCTTTAAAAGAGACACGGTTAAAAGTATAGGTATAGAAACACTGAATAAGGTGAATGAAACCGGTAAACTTGGTAATAATATAAATGTATATATTACAGCACCACTAATAGACGAAACTGTAAGAGATTCTATTATACCTGCGATCGTAAGAGCACAAAAAATGGGGCTTGCATGAGTCTGACTCTGCCTAATGAATATAGTTATAAAATTGCACTTGGCAATATAATAGAAAATTGGGTTATCAGATTATATTATGACACTGAATCAAGTTATTTTCCGATCGCTATACATACGACATCGCTTGATTCTGATTATTATCGGGGGATCGTAAAAAATAAACTATCTGTCAGAAATGATATGGATTTAAAAGATTCAACATCCAAATACGGAAATATTACTATTGAAATATTTAATGACAGTTATAACGGTTCAGATTTAAGTAAAGAATTTCTCGGTGGTGTTCACAAATATATAAATAGAAAAGTAGAAGTAAAGTCCCTTTTGCCCGGTATTACTCAATGGGCAGATTGTGCATGGATCGGAACTTTCAGGATAAACGATATATCTCATAATACTGATACTATTATTCTAAGTTGTGCAGAATACCGGATTACTAATTTTATCAATATACCAAATATAAAAATAAGAAATAATATTTATGTGCCTGTAGCATACGGTGCATACACCAGAAATATATCAGCAGAAGGAGCGGAATCATATTGCAACAGTTATGCTCTTCGCCCTGCTCCGGTTATAGACCAGTCGGGAGGACAATTCCGGACTGTTATTGGTGAAGAAGATGCCCCAATATATGCTAATTTACACATTTATGATAAGAATATAGACAGATTTGTAAACATAAAAGACACGGATACAGCATCTTATTTGGGTGGCAATCTTGAAGATTATGCATCGTCTTATATAGTAAACGCTCCCCGTGAGTTGAGATATTCGGTAAAAGTTAAACCTCAATCAACTTTTATTTATAGTCCAAGTTGGATAAACCCGTCTCTCGCATATGATTTTCCATCCGCAGATGATACAACTACATATGCGTATAACCAAAAAGAAAATATATATGAACCTTTTGATAGCGGGTGGCTTTATATGTATTTTAGAATCCCGGATTTATTTTTAGAAGCTGACTCAACTGGTGCCTATGAAATTATAGCTGATGTTACATGGGAAATAGTAGTAACAACGTATACTGCCGGCTCCCAGGCACATATTGTTATTTCGGGGGGGCCGGAATATTATAATCCGGGGTCGTATTTAGTACATTGGGAAGGAGAAGTAGACGGCGAGGGGACATTTAGCGGTATAGGCACTGTTGATCTAATACAATCCACAGATCCGAATTTTATGGTACTCGTAAGATTTCAAAAATTTATCGAGGGTCTATTTTCCGGTACGGCAAGGATTAAAGATGTCCGGTTCAGAGTATCTGCAGATATTGACTGGACAGATGAGAAAAGCGCTAAAGCCACAGCACAAAACATAGATAAATTATATACATCTGCGGACGGTCTAACCGAATCGTGGACGGGGAGCAGTAATCCCGTAACGAAGATACACGAAGCGCATAGAGATATGTTAATAAGATATGCTGGACATGTAACGACTACGCCATATAACTGGTCAGCCAATCTGAATATAAATTCTATAAAAGACTGGGGTATACGTTTTTGGCTGCTTGAGCCTGAACCATTAGAAGCTGTATTAGAAAAATTACAATACGAGGGTGGGTTTATATTCAGATGGCGGGCAGATGGTTCTGCGTCATATTGGTGTATCAAAGATTCATACACGTCTTCCGATGTATCTGCAACGCTTACAGAAAAAGATATAAAAGATATAAAAATATATAACTCGCCATTTAGCGACCTGTTGACTAAAATGGATATTAATTATGTAAAACATGCTGGAACAAATGGTTATATTACTACTATATCTCCTTATTCTGATACTACGAGAACAGCATGGAATATTAAAACAAAAGAGAATATAGCTAAAGTTAGTTTGGATGCTTATGTTTCTCCTGTAATCCCTGCTTATGATGATTCTACTGATGTTGAAAGCTCATCGCCTAATGACGACTTTTATGCATATTATCATAATATATCAGGAAAGATCAGGATCATAGTAGATTGCGTTACTGTCAATCCTAAATATTATAATCTGGAATGTGGCGATATTGTGAAATTCGATTATAATATTGTCACACCATTTAATTATTCCTGGTCTGATAAATACTTTATGATAACAACGCTTGCACGATCACCGGGTTCTTTAAAGATGACATGCGAAGAGGTCTATAGTGTCTAATTATCAACGGCCATTAACGCCGCGATTTTATCCTGACAGAATAAACTGGTTAATTTCAAACGGGAAAATGGTAATGACCGATATAACTATCAGTGGATTATCTATAGCAACAGGATCTAATCTATATGAAATGTTTGATATGAAACCGGGTAATCTCCAGACAATTACTGCAAGCGGGTTAGCAACTACATGTGCAATAAAAATTAATACGAATGTGACAGATGATACATCGGCTTCCAATACATTTATAGCTATTCTTGGACATAATTTTTACCAGGCCGGTTTAAAGTTTAAATTTCAAACTGATGATAACTCTGATTTTTCTACGGCAACATCACCCGCTCTGACGGAGATAGTCAATACAGGCGGTGATGTTTCCAGCGGGAATTGGGCAACACCGGCATATAATGGGTGGTCATTATTCTCATTTTCACAAACAACAAACAATCAATATATACGGTTGTTAACAACAACGACCGGGGCTACTTACGCTGCTGATATCAAAATCGGTTGTATCTTATATGGTAAATATATCGATATGCCTCATGCACCAAGCGTAGCTTTAACCAGAGACTGGGAAGCTGGAGCCGGATCAGATATATCTGAAAGCGATGGCGGGATGCGTTATTCTAATTTAAAATATATAAATGCACCTGATTGGTTTTTAGCACCATATCAGATAAGCGCCAATAACACACCGGAAAAAATATCACGGTTAGGAAGATTGAAGTATGAACTTACTTTCCCATATTTAACAGAGTCTCAGCTTATTGTGAGCGATTTAGGATTAAGTCCGGCAGGATCAGCCAACCCTATCTACAACGGAAATTCGATATTTAACATCTTACAATATACAATCGGCGCTCACTTGCCGTTTTTATACCAGCCGGATAATACGGTAACCGGGAATTACGATTTTTTCTTATGCAGAGTAACCGCTAAAGAAGAAAAGCAGATAGTAAATAACGTATGGGAAATAAATATGATTATCGAAGAGGAATATTAAGATTTTACGAAAATATATATCGTCGATACTTTGCTTTTTTGCAGCGTGGGCATAATTCTTCTTTTTCTGCATTTTTCTTAGGTATCGGACTCTCAACATAAAACGTTGTCATTTTGTTTGGATAGTCTATTTCATACAAACTATCACATTTCGGACAAATTCGTAAAAGATTATCAATATCAAATTCATTAATTGAATGATGTCTTTTCACACTCTGCTGGTAGTAACTATCGCTATTATATAATGCATATTCATAATATGGAAACACGGCGCCGTCCCCGCCCTGGAATTGAATAATTATATCTTGTGGTGTCCTTCCCTTATACATACTATCTTCCCCATATTAACATAAACGCATCACGGCTGTGTTCTGATGTTTTATTTGTTAATCCCGTTAATCTGACAAATTCTTTATGTGTCAATTTCGTCATCGATCTTTCATTAGGACGGCATGACGTTACCGGGATATCTTCCTTTTTACAATATTCTATTAATAATTCTGATTGCTCTATATTTTGACCAATGTTTTTTGATATTTTTAAAGCAATATCGATAGCGTAATGGATGTTCTTGTTTTTTCTGATTGCTTCTGTAATAGCGCTTTTTGCCGTCCACACGGCTCTGTTATCCCCAGGAGCCTCTATGAATACGTTTATTTTATTTCCGATCCGTTTATGCCCGTCTATGCGGTAAACAGCATCCCAGAATGAGATAGTGTCAATATATAATAATTTCCCTTTTGACACGGCTTCAGCATACCCTGTGTTTTTACCCGGATCAATACCGATATTAATCATTTTACTATCCTCTTATCATTTGGACTAAATCCGTTATAATCTAACCTGTTTTTATTTACTATCCCTGCTATCCGGCTTATAATCCGGATATCATATGTCAGTTCACTCAATTTTTTATTTGCAGTAAAAGATGTCATTAAATTATTTTCCGTTCTGCTATTAATTATGATATATAGAAACTCTTCTGCCGTATCAGATAATATTTCAGCCCCGATATCATCTATATATAATGGTCGAAAATTATTACACAAATCATTAATTATTTTTTGTTTATATTTGAATTCTTCATTGCAATATGTTTTGACTTGTTTTGTCCAGTTAATTATATCCGGGATACTTCTCCAGTCCCGTATCATAAACTCACCCCGTAACGGTGCAGTAATATACTTATGCCGGAAAATCGCCCATAATGTATGCGTTTTCCCGGTTCCAACGCCACCGGAGAGATAAAACGATTGATTAATATCAAAACAATCCGGTATATCGTTATCTTGTACGTTTCTGTATAATGACGGTATCAGCATATCAATTTCAGTAACAGACAGATTCTCATTATCCATGTTTTTATTCTCCATAATGCATTAGTTCCACGCTTTGAGTATTCGTTCAACTGCATCTGCATCCGCAGACCACCCTGAATATAATATTTCGTCATCATGTCCTGTAATTTCCTTAAATGCTTTTTTTATTGCTTTTCTCATTGGGCTATCTGCGCCAGAAGGCAATTTCCAATGTTCTGTTTCTCCGATAATACCTATCCAATAACATTTACGGACGGGGAATTCGAATTCAAACTGACTACTAATGTAGTCTATAGCGTCTTTACATATTTTTGCCCCCCTCGGACTGTTTTCATTTAACATTATATTTTTTAATTTGTATAACTCTGTTATCATATGCTTTTGTTTTGTATCCATTTTATTCTCCATAGTTTTGCTCAAAGTTCCCATCTGATTTTAGGTGCATCATACACCGCTTGCTTTTTTCTGATCCCGTTTTTATGATTGTCCCACTGCCTGCCCTCAAACATTGTAATTTGTGCAGCCCCGATAGCTTTCAAACTTGAACCACTCTCGGATTGTAATGTATAAGTAATAATTTTTTCATAACCCATAAACTGCCCGATATTTCTACATCTTGAATAAAGGAAACTTGTAGCATTTTTTGTCCCATCCGTTGCCACTCTGTAAACTTCAAGTGTTAATCCATTATCTAAGTTTCTATTAACCGGTCGCCCACAAATTGCCACGCCGACCACAATACCGCTTATTACAGCTGATATTGCGAATTTACAACCTGCAACTGGAAGATTATGCCTATGATAATTCTTCACAAATAAATTCGCATCTTTTAAATTTATCGGTTTAACCCGCAACAACTTCTCTAAAGAGGCATTTAAGGTGAAACGCATACGCCGCTATAGCTATCAGTTCTGTTCTCGTCATATCTTCTAACAATATTCCGAAACAACTACCGCCGTTGGCTATAGCTAATCCTTTTTCAATAAACCCATCCGGAAAGTCTTTTTTTACTATTTTAGAACCCATATCGTCATAATCCCGAAGTGATAGTCGTTTTTCCCAAACGTCGTCTTCTAATACATTATAATTATGAAATACACTTCCACTATATTTATATAACATATCAGCAAGCCTTTCAAGACTATCGTTTTCATAAACAAGGCACCTCTTGGACTGTTTCAGCGTTTCTATCGCATCACTTCTTTTTACTGTTATTGTGCTTTCAATTCCCATCGCTTACCCCTCACTCGCATTCGCTTCATTTTCCTCGCCAATCAGCTTTTTTTTGTTATTCATATTTACTCCTGTTACCATCTATTTTGTCTCGGCGTCCCGATATACGTTTCACAGGAACCTCATCTTCCCAGCACGCATTATTCAGATATGTATATGGATGCTTCCGGGCTGGAAACGCACCTCCTTTAGTCGTATAAGGAATATAATATTCCAAATGTGATATTATTCTCTCTCGTATTTCATTATTAAGATATATTCTGGGAATACTGCTATTCCGCGGTCTTGTTTTTACTACGCCGTTCCACACATTCTGACAGATCAATTTTCCAATTTTCAAATCATATTTATCCCAGAATATATCAAACTCAATAGATATGTTAATACTTGGTTCGGTGATACCTGATTCAGAAAACAGTTCTATCATATTAATTGTTTGCATTTAATCCGTTTGACCACAGAATCAATAAACTCCTCGCCTTCTATATATTCCACCACATGTGCTTTTTCCCTATCTGTCATTTCAGACAATACCATGTCTTTAATGCCTTTTTTGAGAGTACAAACTATTGTATCCCGATACTGGTTCAACTGATATTTAGAAGGAACCCTATCGGACCTATCGACGACGACAGCGCCATCAACCCACCCCGTATCATTAGGTTCTGACGATAGAGCGCCATCAACCCACTCCGTATCATTAGGTTCTGACAATAGTTTAAACACCATATCCACGCATATACCTTTAGCAATGTTTTTGATTTCCATAGTTAAAGAGTTTCTGATTTCCTGTTTTAAAGATATTATTTTTTGATCAACTATTCGTTTTACAATATTCCTAATCATGTCCCTGGCCTTTTTCATTACAACATTTTTTACATAAATCCATATCTCTCTGAATCCACACACCCATGCATCCCGGACACCATTTCCCACAGACACCGCAGCCATTCCAACCGTCGGATTCAAACGGATGCAATTCGTCATGTGGAACTAATGAACTACAGTAATCACACCGTGAAAATAATTCATCCCGGCATTCAATGCACGCACTGCAACCACATGTTGCGTGGTCGTGATAATTATACGGTACGCTATATTTTTCCATGATCAGAACGGGATGGTTTCATCAGTTAAATCGTCAACCGCATCTCCGCCATCGATAAGATGATTATCCGCTATAATTGCACTATTTATATCATTTATAATTTTCGCTACTTCCTCATCGTAAAACTCCCAGTTGAGAACCATCGATTTACCGACGACCACTTTTTCAGGTTGCACAAAATCATTATTTTTAGCAATTATTTTATCATTTTGTCGTATCCAGCAAAATGACATTTTTTCATTTTGATCAGACCCTAAAACTCCGAGCGTAACGGGCTGACTAATGTCCGCAACTGTAATCCGTGAAAAAAACCCACATCCGTACCACGAATTTTTGGTAAATGTAATTATTGCGGTTTCTACACCGTCGGACATGGTTAATTGGATTTTCTGAATTTTATTCCCCTCATATTCATCTTCTTTCTCACTAATAGCCATTATTTTTCCGGTATATGTCGTCGCATTAATATTTGACCGTTTATTCACGAACCTCCCGCATGAAACGTTTGCATATATTCTATTATTCTCATTAGTTTCAAATCCCATTTTGTTTTCCCTTTTTATTTATTTTTGTTAATACGTTTTTTAATTAAATAAATGTTTATTTACATATACAAACATATCAACCACTGATTTAGTTAGACCCGGCAGATATTGAATTTCTTTTATTTTATATATCCGCCGCCTTGGTTTATTCTTTAAATGTAATATGCCTATGTGGTCAACTTTATAATATACGGCTTCAAAAAGCTCTTTATACATCATCAATTGTATATGGTGCTCCGGATATATATAATTACCGGTTTTATAATCAATCAACCATTTTTCCCCATTGATCTCATAAATTACATCTATTGTGCCGGCATATATATATCGGGGGGAAGTCAGTGCTATTTCGTTGCCTAAAACAACAGGATTATAAAGATTATAGAAATATTTCTCATAATTATTTAACCGTAGTATAACTTCTGATGGTATATCTACCATATCAACATCGCATTTTTCATATGAAATATTCCCATTAATATCTACCGGCATTTTTTCAGGGATATCTCCGGTTTTTAATACCCCCTCATTAAACATCAGGAGCAATGAATGTGACATTGTTCCTATATATGCACGATAGTTAATATATTGATTAACCAGATCACACGCGATAGTGTCGTCTATCGAATTTTCTACACAATAATCAAATGAATGAGTTAATACCTGGGTTTTCTTATGTTCCTGTAGTAGTTTTATTCCATATTTTGTATGCCAATTATTAAAATATCGCCCTTTTGATATTATATCTGTAAATGTTGTTACAGATAATTTAGGAATTCTATCATCACCAACATAACGGCGGTAACCGTCATCCGGTGATTTAGTGTACCTATACGCGTTTCCCTGCAGCATTATTAATCCTCGCTATCGTGATTTAGAGTTTTATTAGTTATATTAATAGCCTCATCGATAGATTTATCACCATAATAATTAAATAACTTTATATATTCTAATAAAACATCAATAGCGACTTTATAGCCGTCCTCTTTCGCAACTGCAGTAATGCCTCTGTGAATATCATAATATGCCAAATCTCTGTACACATTATCCGGTTGTTTATTTTTTTCCATTTCCATATTTTTTCGCTTTTATACCCCCCCCGGTATAACGTATGACTAAGACCTATATAATGTTATGCCGGGAGGGGTTGTACAGGAGAAACACTTAATTTATATGTTGCATAATTTTAATCACGGTAAAAATTACACGCATTAAACCGGATTTTCATAGTCATTTTCTGTAACAATTTGTAACTGCAACAGATCCCATAAATCATAAACGGTTTCTAATCTAAAATCATCGATCCCGGCTACCGCTATCATCCCGGATTTCAATTTTTTTCCAAAATCCAGTTCCCAGATATAATATTTAATCCAGCCGTTTTCACTATCGCCCATCATAACCTCAACAATTTTGATCAATTGATTGAATAACCAATGATTATCATATCCGGTTATATAATAATCACCGGGCATCAATATTTTAAAAGCGTTAAAACATTTTTTATCATGATCATATTGGTTTTTTATAGCTGAAATTGTCTCAATAAACAATTTTTTTGATAAAATTTGCATATCTTTTTTCATTTTAGTTCTCCTTTAATAATAGATAGCAAATCCCGTACTTGTTGCCGCTGCTCTGCATCGCGGGCGGCACCGGCTGCGGTTGATACGGCGTATGCGTTCTCGTACGTGGGGTACAGTGCGTTGGATGCGTTTGCCGCGGCGTATGCTGCAGTCGCGGCATTGTATGCGGCACGCGCGGCATTGTATGAGACACTGTATGAGACACTGTATGCGGCACTGTATGCGACCTCGTATATGCCGTATGTGGCGTATGCGGTATATGCGGCATTGTATGCGGCATTCGCGGCACTCGCGGCACTGCGTGCGGCATTGGATGCGGCACCCGCAGAGCGATCCGTTCCGGAAATCCATTGTTCGGCCCATATCTCCCACTCTGGTATCCCGGATTTTCCCAATACCCTACGGATTGCCCGTTCACACATTATTTCCAGCCACCGTTCACGCGTACGGGAAGACAGGACCCCTGGTCGGGTCGCTATCCATATTTTATTTTTCGTTTCTATATGGGATCTTAATATTTCCATTAACGTGACTCCGTCACCGACGAGCCGCTCCAACCGTTTCCTGGTGTACCGTGGACATGGATTCCAACCTAATATATCATCTACTGTTATTAATTTATGGCTTATAGTTTTCATTTTATTTCTCCTTTAATAATAAATAGCAAATCCCGTACTTGTTGCCGCTGCTCTGCATCGCGGGCGGCATTGTATGCGGCATTGTATGCGGCACTGCGGGCGGCATTGGATGCGGCATTGTATGCGACCTCGTATGTGCCGTATGTGGCGTATGTAGCGTATGCGGTATCTGCGGCACTCGCGGCACTGCGTGCGGCATTGTATGCGGCATTGTATGCGGCACGCGCGGCATTGTATGCGGCACGCGCGGCATTGGATGCGGCACCCGCAGAGCGATCCGTTCCGGAAATCCATTGTTCGGCCCATATCTCCCACGTTGGTATCCCGGATTTTCCCAATACCCTA
>Ga0100403_1001806_pt1 | contig 18325 bp, 28 predicted proteins | sample CryGeymet201501t_FD_83663 | JGI IMG/M metagenome (GOLD analysis project Ga0100403, IMG submission 83663) | Groundwater microbial communities from Crystal Geyser aquifers in Utah, USA - Crystal Geyser metaG 2015-01t | ecosystem: Environmental > Aquatic > Deep subsurface > Groundwater | place...
ATCATTCAGCTCCTCAAGTTTAATTTTACCCTCAAGAGCTTCTTCGATTTTTACTTCATCCATACGCAAGTTATTTATTACCTAATAAAAACCGCTTGCGCTCAGTTTCTATGTGTGTACCTTGGCGACAGATACTTTATATTTCGCCCTGATACGCCCGGTAGAATAGCGGCGGCCTAATTAGCTGAATTGTAACATAAATTGTTATAAAGAAGTAAAGACTACTTATCAACACCCCCTTTTTTAAACTTTTCTACACCCTTAAGACTGTCCTCTAACTCTTTTTTATAGTCTGGAATAGTCTGTGGTTCACCTGAGTCCTTAGTTTGTATACCATTCCTTGACCTTCTTTCGAAGATTTTAAGAAGGATTTTAATATTAGTCAGAATACCCAAATAAAAATCAGCCCGTCTAAAATCACCCATAGCCCTGCGTTGAACAAGAAATGCTTGATAGGTTAGCCATTTTTCAATCACCACCCGTTCTTCTGCCAAAAGAGTGATTGCCGGCTCAGAAACTTCTTTTGGAATATCTCTCAAAAACTCCTCACAAAGAACCTCCGATATTTTCACGGGGAATCTCTTATATAAGAGTCTTATTATAAAGTTAATCATTGCTCAAATTCTTGACCGAAACCTCCGTTCGACCTACTGCCGAATCTCATCCCGGTAGTGGACTGATTTGTATTTCCGACATTAGCCCCCATATTCTGCCTTCCTGTAAAACCAGCCCCCTCAGTAGGTACTTGATATTTGTTCCTTCCTCTTTGGCTTAATAACTGTGGGAGAATCTCATCACTTGCGTAATCAGAAGCATGTTCGCCATTTTTCTCAAGAAATCGCATAAAGGTTTTAGAAACATCTGCAACGCCAGCAGGGATAAAGAGGTTCATCATAGGCATCAAGACTTGCTCGAAGAATTCTGCTTTCTCTATTGCCGGAGTCTTTTCTGGTTCAAGATTGATACTGTCAATAAACCACTCTAAATTATTCAATATCTCAGGTGAAATTTCTATAATCTCAGTTGTTTTGCCGTTAGCAATAGATTTGTCTATTGATTCAAACATCAAATTGAGAGCATCAGATGGTTCTTTCTTTATTCTGACTTCAAGCCGGCCAATACCACCGCCAGTTAGGGGAGTAGTTGGCACAGTAATAGTTCTTATTATTTCTTTGCCGTCATATTTGCCAGCAGAGTAGAATTGCAAGGCAGTCTTTAGAATAAGCATCACCTCTTGGTAAACCAAATTGTAATACATCAACAGAGAAGAACTCATTGTCTGCTGTTTCATATTCTCAATAGCCAGAATCTCTCTAGCTGCCTTCGGCTGTCGTGAAGGAACAATCTGAGCCGAACCTCCTTGGGCTTGAGCTGTCATTGTATCCGACAAAGAGTTCATCATTGTAAAGAACTGATTTGACGGCTCTTTAACTTCAATCTGTTTGTAAGCATCTACATCAGAAACAGGAATAACCTTCTTCTGACCGAATATCAAATCAGGTGATTCTATATCTGAAGAAAGGTATGGCGGGTCAATAGCTCGAAGCTCTGACTCTACCAAAAAAGTATAACTTGTGTTCAAAAGTTTGTGTGGGTCTTTCTCCATAAACGGAAGCGACAACCCATAAGCAAACTTCTCATCGATAGGTTGAAACATCTGACTCCAAGTATATGGTTGCATCTTATGGTCAAACGGATTCGGCTGGGTCACATCTCGTTTCATTCGATTCAACCAAATACCATTTGAAACAATTACCTTCTCATCTTTGTTGGTATCATATTTAGTGAAAACTTGAACTTTGTCCGTAGTAAGAATGCCGGTTCCGCCAAGTAACTCAAAGAATAAAGAGTCTTCAGCAATCCGATTTCCCTCTGTAACATATTTTGCATCAGGGTACATTCCAAACTCCTTCTTGAAATCTCCAAGAGTCATTTCCTGTTTGCGAATAGTCTTGCCTTGTTTCTGAATATTCCTTTCCCAGATTTTCTCAAGGTAAATTTCCTCAATAGGCACAATCTCGGAATAGACATCATTCCACATTTTCATTTCTTTCTTATCTATCTGATATTCTCCAGTTTCAGGGTCATACAAAGACAGATATCTTTTAGTGCTTTTGTTTCCATTCCAGCCAACAAAATTACAAACAGTTCCATTGACCACTCCATAGAGCGTCTGCCAAAACTTCTCCACCTTGTCACTGCTCTTTAATCTCCATTTCTTATATATAGAATCCAACACTTTCACGGAATACTGATTCAATTCGTCCCCGGACAAGTGAGGTGCGATATTCAAAGCCACAAGCCTGCCAACAAAGTCAATGACTTCTTTTCGTATAAAAGGCAATGAGAACTCAAGACCAAGTTCCCGCAAATCCTCGGAGTTGGTTAAAGTTGAGTTCCAAAACAATTCTCTGGATTTCTTTAAGAAATCTTCAAAAGAATGATATTGTAATTGTCGTATAGTACCAAGGCGATAGTTCCTGAATTTATAAAAATCTTCATACAGTCCTCCTACCACTTCTAGGTAAGTGTCAGAGGGATTGACGAGTGATTCCGGTCTTACTTTTTGTTCTTCTGCCATTTTATTTAAAAATTATTTTACCCATTCTCCAAGAAGTGTGTACTTGTTCTCTTGACGATTTATCATCTAAAGCTCCATTTAGCCCAAGTTTTAATCTTCCCATTATATCAGCAACCCTAGCGGATTTTGGTATTTGATAGAACTGTTCTGTACTTACCCCTAATACAATTTTGCCTCTATAATGTAATAAATAAGATTCTCTACCAGATCTCGAATCAGGAATGAAAGAGAGAGACATTCCGTATCTTTTAGTAAAAGGTTCAAAAAATTTAATAATATCTTTTTTCACAAACTTATAATATCATAGTTGTCAATGGAATAGCTGTTGAAAAGTTCAACTGTGGATATGTTAAAATTATACATTATAAACTCTTTTATAAAAACAACATGGCATCTCCAATAGATAAGATTAACAAGCTCCTTAAAAAGGATATCGCTTTCACAGGGAAAACAACTAGAGAAAAAATAGACTCCCTCTCAACGGGAATAATATCCCTTGATTACATACTAGGAAATGGTGGTTTCCCAAAAGGAAGAGTTGTAGACATAAACGGACTCTCCAGCACCGGCAAATCTAGTCTGTGTCTCCACACAATAGCTGAAGCTCAAAAAAAAGGAATCACTTGTGCCTACATAGATGCTGAGTATTCATTTATATTGAAACACGCACAGAAGCTTGGTGTCAATACAGATGAACTTATCATTATCCAGCCAGACTCAGGGGAAGAGGCCTTTGAAGCTATGGAAATTCTTATTAAAGAAAAAGTTGGAGTTATTGTCGTTGACTCCGTTTCAGCATTAAGCCCAAGAGCTGAAATAGAAGCGGAAATCGGTAAACCCCAAATGGGAAGCCAAGCACGTCTAGTTTCGCAAGGACTCCGAAGATTGATGTCCCCAATATCAAAAAACAACACAGTTGTTCTTTTTATAAATCAAATGCGTCAGAACATTATGGGAGGAAGATACAACCCATACATCGTTGCCGGGGGTATGGCTCTTAAATTCTATTCATCTATCAGGCTTGAAATGAAAAGAACTGCCGTCCTGTCTTTGGATAATAAACAACTCGGTCACACTATTGAATTCCACACAGCTAAGAATAAGGTCTTTGAACCTAATAAAAGATGCTCAGTTAAATATTTTCTTGATGGAGGTTTCGAGAAAGAAGGAAATATCTTTGAAATAGCTGAAGAAGCAGAGGTGCTGACTCGAAAAGGGAATACCTATTATTTCGGGGACACAAAAATAGCTATCGGCAAAGAAAAAGCGGCCGAAGCTCTTATGACTGATTCTGACCTGCGGCAACAAATCCTTGATTCTCTTCTTTCTTATGAACAATCACAGAAAAAAGAGTCAAAACAGTCGAAGCAAGACTGATAGAATTTTCTATGGCGCATCTCTCTACTTTCTTCGGGTCGATAATTCCAGCCTTAAACATATCAGGAACAATTTCACCTGTTAGAACATTATAACCATCATTGTGTTCAAATTCTCTACCCATTTCAAATCCGGCATTTTCAAGTATCTTTTCAAATGGTTTTCTTAACGCCACCTTTAAAATAGGATTCTGTATCTTCTGAGCAATTTCAAATAAAGCCACACCGCCACCCTTAACGATTCCTTCCTCTTTAGCAGATAAAACAGCATTGACAGCATCCTCAACCTTCAGAGAAAGATAACCCCTCTCTGATTCAGTTCGAGCACCGACACGAAGTACGGCCATTCCATCTGTCAGTTTAGACAATCTCTCTTTTGCTAACTTCAATTTACTTTCATCTTTTATATCTTTTATCTCCTTCTTCAAAGCATCAACCCGAAACTGCTGAGTTGGTAGAGAATCATCGGTAACTATAATAACTCGGTTATCGGTAGATATTACCTTCTTAGCCTTACCAGCGTGTTCCGCTTTAATCTGCCTAATACCTTTATCCTTAGTAATAGCAGTTGCTCCTGTAATAGTTGCAATATCCTCAAGCTCCTCGTCTGAAGGTGGTCTGACTACGGCACACACTCGTGCCTTGCCACTCAGGTGATTCGTAATTAAAGTTTGCAAAAGCTCCCCTTCCATCTTATCGGCAATAATAAGAAACGACTTCGCTCCCTGCTGGTGTAGTTCATTAACAGCACCTATAATCTCAAGATTCCGATTCATATACCTGTCCGTCACAATAACAGTCACATCTTCAAGGACTGATTCCATCTTTTCATTAGTTGCAAAATATCGAGAGAAATAGCCCCTATCCCAGAAATATCCCCTAACTACATCCTTTTCTATATTATAGCCGGTTCCTTCTTCCACAATAACCGTCCCAAATTCCCCAGACTCTTTAACAGTATCAGCAATAATCTTGGCGAGCTTGTCATCTTCAACTGAAATCTTGGCAACATCCAGTAGCTCTTTATCTGTCTTAATTTTCTTCGTACCTTTTTCTAAAAGACCAAGCACTTCTTCTTTCGCGGCTTCCAACTCTTTCCGAATGACCATAGGATTCCGTTCGTCTTTCAGACCTTCTTCAATCATAGCGTGTGCTAATACGATTGAGGTAGTCGTGCCATCGCCAGCTTCATTATTAGTCTCCTCAGCTGTCTGCTTAATCAAATCAGCACCTAAACGCTCAAACTCATCTCTTGGATGAATCCTCCTTGCGATAGAAACACCATCGTTAGTAACAACCGGGCCAATATCCTTATAAACCGCATTTCTACCAGCAGCTCCCATCGTAGCCGCCACCGGTTCATAAACCGCATCCATTCCCCGTTTGATGGCTTCGCGAGCTTCTTTTCCTAATAAAGTTTCGCTATATATTTTTTTATTCATATTAAAAAATTAATCTTCTTGTAACGGTTCTGGACTAGCAAAACCAACAGTAGAAACAAAAACCTTCTCCTTCGTCTCTGTAGTTCTTCGAATATCATACGGTTCTATCCTTTTCTCTTTTTTAAGAGCTTCTTGAATATTTTTTGCCTCCACTATTTTACCGATATAGAATTTCATTTAATCACCTCTACCTCACCTTTGCCATTAATCTTCCCGACATGAACCGGGTTCCTGCGACCTCTTTTATACCTAGCCCAATACTTCAATGGGTTAATAATCTGCCCCGGAGACACATTCGTTTCAAAATAGTTCGGGGTATAGGGAACTCTAAAAACTTGTCTCATAGAACCATGTTGTTAGTTATAATCCATCATTATAACACGGGAAACAGTCGAAGCAATCCACAGCTAAGCCCTCAACATATTTATAATAGATGAAGCAAAACTCTTCTCGTCTTGGGGTATCTCCTCTCTCTGTGCTCGAAACAGCTTCGGCACGTTTACCGCAAAGTTCTCGACTGCCGCCCTCATGTCTGCGATGTCTATATCATGGGCAGGTTTTATTTGTTCTGTGGTCGTCCTAACTGACCCGGCATACCTAGACTGTGCTATAGCATCATACACACGCATAGCCGCATCCGACTCTGAATTGAATATCATCTTCGGCAAAAGTCTGCTCAAAGCCGCCCTCCGTGGCGGATGCTCAATAGCATTCTTATTACAAAGCAGTCGAATCCCATACTTGTTCAGTATATCCGCATTAGACAGATTAAGAGGCATAACCTTATTAAAATGGGCTTGCTCGCCAAACCACGCTTTGGGCTTACCCCAAGTTCTAACCCTCTCAATAAATTTTTGTTGATACTCATTAAACTCTTCCGGACTCCACAAAGAATCCGGAGTCAAAAACGGAACATACCACTCTAGCGGTCTGTTCTTATTATAATAAGCATCCAATAACTTAAACATCCCATCATATTGCCAATACTCAATAACCGTTAAATCCTGCTTGCCAATATCCAGCGATATGTATAAGGGCTTCTGCCTGTCATACTCAACCGGCATAACCTTAGCTTGAACTATCTCAGGATAATAGGCACTCCGGGGGTCAATCGAATAGTCCACTTCAATCTCCTTCATCACTTCGGGGTCAAATTCAGCCTTCTTTATCTGTTCGTCATACCATATCTGGTCTTTGAACGGATGCTCCTTCCAAGAAAGAGACATGTAGGCATTGTTCTCCTCGCACATTTTCTTAAAACCTTCAAAGATTCTGCCCGGCTTTACTGTTGAAACAAAAAGCTTAAGTCTGGCAACGGACTGCAAAGACCGCCAAACTTCTGAAAAGCGTTCAATAGAAAAGCACTCGTCCACAAATATCGTCCGATACCTCCTAGACCTTCCCGCATTAGAGTTAGTGGTAGACCCAATAAGAGAAGAGCCAATCTGGGGATTCAATAATTTCAATGCGCTATCAGTAGAAGTACCCCTTTGCCCTTTCGGCTGATACCCCTCCGGCCACATATATTTTGGCAAGTGGTCAATCATAAAGCGAATCTTACCAAAGATGCAACTATCAGCCGTTCTTGTTCCATCATCTACCTCATCCTGAGTCCTTGAAAGAATGAAAGCTGAATAGTTGGGAGTAAACAACCACCGCCACAAAAAGTAAGCGCATATCAGCCAAGTAATACCCATACCCCGAGGCTTGTCTATTAAATATTCAATATCATTATTATTGTTTTCTGCATCCTGTAATTGAAGGATTATCTTCTTCTGATATTCAAAAAGAAAAAACGGTTTTAATCCGCCACCAGATTCTGTCATCTTAATAACACAAAAATCCTCTATAAAGGCAACCGGGTCAACCGCATACTTATCATATATAAGAGCTGTCTTGGAAAACTCATCGGCATCCATCTCTTTCATAGCCTCGGCTCGCTTTCTGAGCTTAGCTAAATACTCCGGCCCATTGTAGTATTCCTCGATAAGGGCGCTTCTCATTGGTCTTGACTATACTCTAATATGGCCTTCTCCAAGTCATCTCTACCGGCCTTGTTAATATTAAGCTGCTTAAAAACCAAAGAAGTCGGTCTCTTACCGCTAGTAACCTTCTCCAAAGTTTTAGCAAACGCATCAATAGCCCTGAGCTTCTTATCCATCGGCAGATGCTTAAACTCCCTCCGATTAACAGAATCCACCAATTCCCGGAACATGGATGCCATCCTTTTTATACCACTGGCGTATTGAGCCTCCGGACTTGTCGGATTAGTAACCTGTGGAAACTGATTATCAGTACCCTTATTAGTAGTCTCATCATTATTCATACCCGGAGTGGTGTTCCCCATTAAGGTCTTTTTATCCACAATCGCCTCCAACGCCCAGCTCGTTCTCTGACTTACCTCAAGCTCCTTCCTCAACTCCTCAGTAAGAGCATGTGGATTATCTTTAATCCAAGCAAGAGGAATCCTTGATAAAGTAATAAGCCTCATTTGAAACCGCTTCAAATTATTATCTTTAAGAGAAGTCGGCATATCAATTCTGGCCATAAACTCATCCCAGAATGGCCAATCATCACCCCTAGCCATAAACTCACAAGTCTTCCGTTTCTCCTGTGAAACAGTGAACTTCCCGTCTTCCACCCAAAAATTCACAAACTTGGCAAACTGCAAGAACTTCTCATCCGACCAGTCAACACAACTACCCTTAGTCGGCATCTTTCCTTTTATAACTCTTAGTTTTGTAGGCATACACCCGCCAAGGAGTCGAACCTTGGTGTAGGCCACACGGGTATGGCGCAGGGTCGAGACCGCGCCTGACAAGTACAACATGAAACTTGCCTATTTGATTATATCACCTTCCTTCAAATTCTGATTAGCAATATAATTATAAGTATCGTAATCCTCCCCTTGGTCTATAGTCCGTAATCTGCGATGTTGAGGCACCTTAACATCCGGATTCAAGATACCAATAATAGGAGTCATCGTATTCTCGTCCGGTAACTGACGTTCCTGGAATATCCAACCCTCAAACCGCCTGACAGAATGATATTTATCAGAGTTGTCTAGCTTTGGGACATCGAAGCCGGGGTAATTTTCCTCCGCGACTTCTTCATCTATTGTGACAGTCTCTATAACAGAATCTTTACTTGAGCTTTGCATATCGTTTTTAATAAGCTGTCTTATATATTCAGAAACAGTGGTACCAGAAATCTTCTTTTTATTAAGATAATCAAACTCAGAGTCGCTTATTCTTAATGTAATTCTTTTAATCATACAAATATTCTATCAAATATGTCAGACAAGTCAATAATTCGTCTGACTTTTGTCAGACAAAACCAAAATCGGCACTAAAATTAGGGTGTTCTAACCCCCACCCCACGCCAAAACCCCAACCGATGGTCGCTTTTCCCACAGCTTTGTTAAGCCATTGTGTGAGTTATCCACAGCTTATCCACATATATATATGTATTGCCTCCACTTTTATTGTGTAGCAACCCTAAAATGCAAATGTGATGTGGTATAATGCGATATAGCCTTGTTAAGCCATATTGTTGCCCCTCACCCTAGGGGAAGGGGGGGGAACTAAAAGCCCGAAATTGCCCCGAAATTACTAAAACACGGCTTAATAGAGCCATTGACCCCCTTGACACGCCTGTTTTGTATAATATGGCTTTGTTGAGGGATATTTTTGAAGTTTTATTGATGCTTACCCCAAAAATCAATGCAAATAACCAAAAAAACATACAAACAACGAAAAAAACCATAAGAAATATCCCAAGTAATAAATGGGTATAATTATAGATAGGGGAAAAGCCCGCCCGCCAGAATGACACGAAATACAGCCATATATTGAAAAAACGACACTCAAAATTGACTTATAACGCATTCTTTTTTAGTGAGATGATGTAAGTATCGGGAAAAAAGCCCGCGAGCCTGATAGAACTTTCACGGGGAAATAGTCTTTTTGTATATAGATAGATTGAACATAAGCCCGCCCGCCTTGCCTTGTTACTTTTTTAGCATACTTTTGTTGCATTTTTGTTTTTGAAATATCTTATTTTTTAGCATTTTCCCCGTGAAAAACCTTTATTTATAGTCCTTGCCCCTATTGACATCTTACTATCCACAGTTATAGTATGCATTGATTACTTGCATTTATTATCAATGTATGCATATAATGTAGGCAGGTCGATATATTACAAACAGCTTGCCAAGTAGTACATATACGAACCCGCAAGCCATAATCAATAAGTATTATGGAAAAGAAAACACTACAAAAAGTGCTTATGCACTTAATCAAGACCCGCCAGAGCTTCTGTTTTGGCACGTCAGGAAAGTTTTATACAATAGATGACGTGATGACTAAATTATATGGTCGCAGTATTTCTATTGATGAAGCATTGAAAGTTTATAAATAAGAACCCGCCACGCCTAGCGAATATAAAGGCGATAATAATATGGAAGACAAAAAAGAATTAACCCTATATGACTTAGAAAAACAGCTCATAGAAGAGCTGGACGGCTTGAAAGAAGAGCTGAAAGCCGACAACAACGCAAACGATACTGTTACAGAAATTATTGACGGCATTATCCCAGTGTATACCTATGACAGTCTGACCGTAGCAGGTAGTGTATTATGGATAGCTACAGAAAAAGCAGAAGGGGGCGAAACACCGTTGGAACAGATAAACGCTAACATATATACACATTTATCAGAAAAAGCCCACGAATGGGCAGAAAATAACGATGTAGAACTATGAAAAGCAATCTATATAAAGAGCTACAAGCCCGCAGACGAGCAAAGAGAACCGAAACTATAGCTTTCTACGTTTTTATAACGCTTATACCAGTAGTAATAGTAACACTGCTATTGCATTACACGATTATCAGACCATTATTAAACATCTGTCTATGAACTTAAAAAGCGAAATAACCCGCATAGGCGGAATATATGTCGGACTTATGCGAGCGTACGAGCCTGTTACAGGCTTGCCAGTAGCGGGCGGATACTATGCAAGCGGGAAAACCCGAATGGAAGTTATTACAAAACTATTGAGCTATGCGAGGATTGACGGACACATTCCCGATACTACCCATTCAGAATTGACCAAGACTTGTTTATTAAACTAATTAACTAAAACAACATGAAACTTTACTATCACAAAACAGACGGAGGAGCAGAGTACCTTATGGACACTTTTATTGAGTGTGAAAACGGACATAAAGAGGGAGTCTTTGAGGGAGCAAAATACATCGTCCGCATTGACGGAGATATTACCAAAGACGCTGAATTAACAATTAGAGATTAAACATTATGACAACCGAAAAAGACTTAAAAATCCAAGACCTAACTATAAAAATAGAAAACATCCTTGAGGATATGGACTATTCTGAAAACTATGAGAACAATCGTTTACCCGAAGCTATGGAATACTTCTGTTCTAACCATGATAAAGGCAGAGGTATGAAGTACGCTATCCGAGAAACCTTAACAGAGCAATACAACAACCACCGAGAGGACTTAACCGAGGAGGAATTACAAAAATTACTAGACATTTTAACTAAATAGATAATTATGATTGAAGAATATTATAATAATTAAAGAATAAAACTATGACTAGACAAAAAATACTAGACACTATTAAAGAGATTGAAGCAGAAAAAGGAACTTTTGACTTGACCTATGATGAGCAAATAGACCGACTGTTCGTCTATCTAACGCAAAACTTGGACTTGGGGCTATCGGTAGAGCTACGAAGCAATGCAAATGGACTTGACTACTGGTTACAAACAGAATATTACAGCCGAAAACTTGGAAAAACTATTATCTGGGACTATGACACAGGCAATTTTGACGATTATGATGAGGTGGCGGACTACATTATTGAAACAGAAGCAGAAATTGAGGATTTTGAGGAGAGATTACCAGACTTATCACCAGTGGCTTATATTAACTAACAATTAACATTATGACCAAAACAGAACAATCAAAATTAGCCCACGAGCTAACTGTACAAGAGTGCGAAGCACATCGAAGCAAGTGGCAAGTGATAGACCCCGAAACAGACGAAAGCTCATATACCGAGCTGGCACAGGAGATTTATAACAACTACTATGACTTGATTGAGAGTGTAGTAGAGGTGAAAGAGGATTAACAAGATAACTTAAAAACAATATGCAAACAGCAACAGACATTAGACACAAGCCTTTGAAAGCGACAATACTGCTTTATCGCAACAATGACTCTCTTGAAATAAATGGAGAAGATAAAAATGCAATAACTCTTATTCAAGACAAATTATATCGTCTCAAAGAAGAGGCAAGGGAAAAAGGAAAAAAGGAAGCTATTAGTAAAATAACCGCCAATATATTAGAAGAACATAAAAATTAAATGAACAGAAAAAAGCACACAAGAAAAAGACCTTGTGAGGAGTGCGAAGTATCTTGCGGAACGGCACACAATATCACCTGTCAATGGGCGTACAAGCCCCGAAACAGCCACAAGGCGAGGGGATATACCCTTAAAGAGAAATTACAAGCGATTAAAACGATATTAAAATTATGATTATAAAATACTGCGACAAATGCAAAAGAAAACGCAAAACAAGAAAAATCCGCCTAGTGTGGCACGACTTTAGACGGAAATATGTCGGCAGAAGTAACCACTATATGCAAAATAGAGAGTGGCAATATCTTTGCGAGCCGTGCTTGAAGAAGACTATTAAAAAGTTTAATGAAAAATAAATATGACAAATCAAATAGAAATATTTTCTATTGCTGATGGAGCCAATAAGCGAGGCAAATACTGCGGAGCGGGAGTTTTGCTCGTCAATCCCGACAACGGGCAGATATTAGAAACCCATAGCAAATACACAGGCGAGGGCAGTAACAACATCAGTGAATACTGGGCAGTGAAGTTTGGACTAGAAAAAGCTGAAGAATACGCCAGAGAACACGACATAAACAAAATAACCATACTAACCGACAGTGCCTTGATAGTAGAACAGCTTAATGGCAAATTCAAAATCAAACAGGCAACATTAAAACCAATTCACGCACAGGTGAAAGAGAATATTGACCGCCTACGATCCGAGGGCTTTGTGATAACACTTGACCAAGTAAGCCGTGAATACACGGTAAAAGCTGACGAACTAGCAGGAGAAGAAGCATTGAAAGCGATGAGTACGGGGTCGGAGGAGAAGTATCCATTTCTCCAAAAACTAAAAGAACAAAAATAATGCAATTACTACTAATGATTGCCTGCGTTATTGTCGGCTATCTATTCTTCGGAATACTAGGAATTGCAATCGGGTCAGTAGTTTATTTTTTCATCATACCCGCGATTATAGGGCTAAAAGACTGGCTTATTTCACGGGGAAAATAGACTTATGCACAGATTATTAACATCTATTATTTGCATATTCACATAAAGTGTGCATATAATAGAGGCAAGAACAGGAGAGTGGTGGGGTGCAAACGATTTTGGGGTGTAGAACGCTGAAACACGTCAGTATCTCACTTAATCCTTTCTTAAAAAACAACAATATGAAAATAAAACTAGACATAACAATTACAGACGAGGGTGGAAACGAACATAACTTATATAGAAATTACCAATTTGACAGAGAGGATATGGAAGACGAAACCAAAATGGAAGAGAGCTTAGGTCGTGGCTCTGCCGAAATGGTAGAAACAATGCTTGAAAACATTTGTGAACATTGTGATGGTGCTGGAGAAGTGCAAACAATGGAGAAAGTGTGGGCGGGCGAACCGCACGAAGCCCCGATTGGCACTAAAAAATGTGTTTGTAAATTAGAAAACTAACTTAGACAACATGGAAAACAACTTTGTCATTGAATTTGATTATAACCTAGAGGCCCTTAACGAGCTTAAATCAACCTATCTCCAAATAAACAAAGAAGATATTGAAGAGGTAACAGAAGCTACCAAAGAATTGGTTAAAATCCGTAGGAACATTGAAGCAAAAGGTAAAACATACCGAGATGAAGCTAATGCTTTCAACAAAAAAGTATTAACAAAACAAAAAGAATATATCGGTATTATTGAACCACTTGAAACTGAATTCAAAGATATTCTGAAAAAAGAAGAAGAGCGTCAAGCATTAGAAGCCCGTAAAGAGATGCTACCAAATAGAAAAAACCAGCTTTCTCTACTTAAAATCACACAGCCAACAGACGAGGAAATCCTAGCAATAGAAGATAAAGACTGGCTTGAATTCTATAACCAAAAGTTTGCTGAACACGAAGATGCCGTAAAAAAAGAGGAAGAAGCAAAAATAGAGGCTGAAAGACAAAAAGAAAGAGAAGAACAGATTAAAAAAGAAGCAGAAGAGCGAGCAAAAAAAGATGCAGAAGAAGCCCTAAAACGAGCAGAGGCTGAAAAAGAAGCTGAAATCGCAAAGATTAAACAAGGGCAAGAAGACAAAGAGAGAAAAGAAAAAGAAGCCGAAGAAGCCCGCAAGCAAGCTGAAGAAGCTGAGAGAAAAAAGACAGAAGCCAACAAAAAATATCAAGTCTGGCTTAAAGAAAATGGATATACAGCAGAAAATAAAGATGATTTTCACATTGAAAACAAGACAGACGTGGTTATTCTTTACAAAAAGGTCGGTATATTCACAAAATAATTATTAGAAAAACAACATGAACATACTAAAAAAGATAATTTCATTTTTAGTAAATTTATTCAAAAATGAAAAAAGAAAAACTGATACGGATATTAGACCTACGGAGAGCAGGACTATCCAACAGAGAGATAGCGACACAACTGGAGATGCCGTTACGGACACTGGGATATTGGATAGCGAGGCTGAAAGAGGACGGGTACAGCGTGCCGAGCCAGAGCAAAGCCGGCAGACCGAGAACGAGACTGAAGGAGGACGAGGTGAGCCTTGGGACATCTCAAAAATCTGGAACCACAACTTCATAGCAAAACAAGAAACGAAACCAGACCAAAGAGATTGGCTCCGAGGTTCAGACTTAGGAAAACCAATGTCGGATGTGTTCCTTAAAATGAAAGGGGTTGAATACTCTAATCCACCAAACGACAGAAGCCTTAGAAAATTTGAAAGTGGAAATGTGCATGAGTATTTTTTCAAACTACTTCTTATGCGTGCAGGGATATACAAAAGCACCCAAGAGGAAGTTTCATTCCAGTACCCCGGACTCTTGAGAATATCAGGACACCCGGACTTCATTGCAGGAGGCAGACCAAACTGGGAGGAGGCAAAAGCAAACCTTAAAAACTTACCCTTACCGCCCGTTTTTTCAAGAACATACGCCAAGGTTATAGAGTATCTTGAACAAAAGTACCCACAAGGGCTTGAAGAGCTGGTACTAGAAATAAAATCAACGTCAGGAGACTTCTTTAATGTCCTTGAAAAGAGTGGTAAAGCCCTCAAAATGCACCGCTTACAGCTCTATAACTACTTGAAATCGCTAAATAAGCCTAGAGGATCGGTTATCTACATCAGCCGAGATGATATGCGGATACTCTCAATTCCGGTACTTAATCCACATCCAAAAACAGAAGAAGAGTATTATAATTACATCAAACAAATGACAGAATACTACCAGAGGGATGAAATGCCTCCGATTGAACAGCCGATTGTTTTTGATGAAGATATGCAAAGAATAAAGAAAAACTCTATGATTGGATGGTCATCATATCTTACCCGATTATATGGATTCAAAGACCAAAAAGCCTTCGATGACATTTATACTCCACTACAATCAGCCTTCACAAGAGTTATTACCAGAATAAAAGAAGAGAAGCCGTTAACAAAAAGCAATTTAGAATATATAGAAAAAATGAAATCATTTGGATTCGACCCTTATGAAATAGCAAAAATTAGTAAATAACAATTAATATCATGTCTATAATGCAACCAAAGGAATCAAGCAGAAAGTTTATTAATGTCCTATCCTCTGACGGAACATTCCGAATGGTCGTACCGGAAGGTACAGAAGGATCAGAATGTAGAGAATGGGAGACAAAAGATGGTAAAAGTGGGGTAAAGCACGAATTAGTGTTTGAGACCGCAAAGGGAAAAATAACAGACGTTCAATTCCGAGATAGCGACTATGGAGAACAGCTACTTGTTACTTTAGAAGTAGAAGACGAACAGGAAGAGCCGGTAACAGTTTCATTGAATACAAATCAGCCATTCGCTGAAGATTTTATGAAAAAACTCCCTAACATTGATTTATCTAAAGATGTTATCTTACGTCCATATAACTTCACAGACGACAAAGACAAAAACCGCCGAGGAATGGCAATTACTCAAGAAACAGAAGGAGAGCAAACAAAAATTCAGAACTTCTACTATGACCCAAAACAGAAAAAACCCGTGAACGGCTACCCAGCCCCCTCCGGAGATGAAAGCACGTCTGATGATTGGAAAGTATATTTCATTGGTGCTCGGAAATTCCTTGTCGGAGAAACTAAAACATTCATAGAAAAGAAAAGAGAAGCCGGAAATCTAAAACAAAAGACCGAGGAAAAAACAATGGATGAAGTATATGATGAAATAACAAAAGATGCCCCAAATCCAGATGGTATACCCTTCTAAAACCATAAAAGGAGGAAAATTTGTGGAAGTAGAAAATTAATATCAATAATATGAGAAAAGATTTAGAAAAAGCACATAAAGAAAAGAAGCCGATAACCTTTGAACAAAAGTTTGGAGACCAGACTTATCAATTCAAAGGCTTTCTAACAGGCAAAACCCAAAGCAGATACTTCGGCAGGAAAGAATACTTGGTCGATAAAATAGAAGTCATTATGCCTCGCTGGATAACCGAGGAGAAACTTCAAACCTTACAAGACAGGATTAACAAATTATTGAAATGAGGGATTATACCAAACCATATCAACGATTGAGTCGAGAAAAGCCATTAGACAGAAAAGTGATAATCGGGCTTCTTCTCCTAATTGGAATACTGATTTTGATAAGTGGCGGTGATACGGTTTTATAAATTAAGAATAAGAGTATGGAGAAGGAAAGGTTTAATCCAAATATTCAAGACCATTTCTGTGGAACGTGTGGAGAAAAGCTAGAATGGTGTGTGTTACATAAATATTATACCACCGATACGGGAGAACCCTACTACCATTATCATTTTTGGTGTCCTCGGTGGAGATTTTGGCACGGAATAATAGGTAAACACGCTAACTGGAAGTGTGACCAAGACGGCTCAACTTATAGTTACGAGGCTTAAAACATTAGCAATTAAGTATAAAGTTATGACAAACATTAAAATCAAAAAGAACGAGGAGACACCAGAAAGTGTAGAATTACTAGCACAATCGATTATTCAAGTGGCGGAAGGGTTTGAACGAATAAAAAAAAGCCCACTGACACAGCAAGCTTTAATTGTGTTGCTCCACAATGGTATTGGTCAAGGTAAAATTACGAAGTCTCAAATAAAACTTGTGTTAGAAGCCTTGCCTAGGTTAAAAAGTTGGTATATCAGATAACATTATAAATATTGAATACGGCGGAAAGAAAATGTGTGTTGGAGATTGGGAACGAGTGCTTGGTTTCAAAAAGGGAACGATATTGGAATACTTTGTTTTAACTGTAATTTAGCAAAAGGTTTTTATGGAAAATGCCCCCACAAAAATTAGAATAGAACGCAAGTGGAGTATGCCTTCGCGGTGGACATTCACAATTCTACCCATAAAAGAATTATTAAAAAAGGAAGTGGTCGGTAGTTTTTGGGTAGACCCATTCGCCGGAGAAAATGGTGCTTTGTATGCCGACTACACGAACGACATTGAGAAAGACGGAATGGACGCTCTTGCTTTTCTGAAAGGATTTGCGAACGAGATAGCGGACGGAGTTCTTTATGACCCGCCATATTCAATCACGCAAGCAAGAATGTATGGCAAAAAGGAGTTTTCCTCAATGAAATACTGGGCAGATTGTAAGAATGAAATCGCTCGTATCCTCAAGCCCGGAGGCAAAGTCATCTGCTTCGGGTGGTCGTCTATGGGACTTGGGAAAAATCGGGGATTTGAAATGAAACGCATATTATTAGTACCCCACGGTGGCTCAAAAAACGACACAATATGCACAGTAGAGGTTAAGAAGGCTTGACTGATTATAAACCAATATTCTGAACATCCTCAATAGAGAAAACAACATGGTATTCTATCGCCCTTTCCTGACAAATCTTTTGAAATTCTTTCTGCCCCGGAGACAGCTTACCTCCGGGTTTTTTAACTTCAAGCCCGACGAACACACTACCATCCAATATTAAATTTATATCCGGCACGCCCGGCATGGAATATTTTGGAGCCTTTCTGTGTATCTTTTTAACAGGGTCATAGACTCCAATGTTATTAGAACGCCAAAAGAAATGTTTTTTGTAAGCAAGGTACTCGCATATTGTATTCAAAACATCAGACTCGCTCATTTTTCTAAATCCTTTACCTTCTTAAAAATCCAGATTACCGAAACATTACTCCAATTATTATCTGTTCTTATTATAGATTCTTCCAATTCAACAATTTTGCTCAACGGTTTCCAAGTGGAATTATAAATTATATGGCCACCAACTTTACACACTCTTACACATTCAAAAAATGGCTTCATTCTCTGGAAAAACCCTATCTTCCACGGCGGATCTGAAATCACAGTATCAAATGTATTATCTTCAAAAGGCAAGGCGTTCATATCCCCCATCCCAACCTTCTTGTTTTGTGGATCCAAATCAATCTTCACATCTCCAATCGGTGATAGCCCCGCACAGACATTCAAAGAATAACCTAAGACCTTATCCCCCACAAAATCATTAACAGTTTTATCCCATACCCAACAAGAAGCAAGTTTACAATTATTTCTTATCTTACTTGGCATTTCCATATCTAAATCATGTAGCATTGCCTTATCTATATTTTTTCC
>Ga0100403_1001808_pt1 | contig 18317 bp, 14 predicted proteins | sample CryGeymet201501t_FD_83663 | JGI IMG/M metagenome (GOLD analysis project Ga0100403, IMG submission 83663) | Groundwater microbial communities from Crystal Geyser aquifers in Utah, USA - Crystal Geyser metaG 2015-01t | ecosystem: Environmental > Aquatic > Deep subsurface > Groundwater | place...
TTCGCCAACTGTTCATCTATAGGCAGCTCTTCCTTGCTAATAGTGTCGCCAAAGGTGCTGGTCGAAGACTCATGAGAAAGAAGCGGTGCATCCATACTCACCTCTCCCCCTTGCTCACCAATCCGCTGATCCATCAACATGACGGCCTTTTCAGTAACGCCAAGGTTCTCAGCAATCACTTTTGCGGTAGGATCAATCCCCATCGCTTTGAGTCGATTTTTTTCCTTATTGAGATTGTAGAAAAGCTTTTTCTGGTCATTGCTTGAGCTCATTTTGACCATGCGAAAGTTATCGAGGATGAATTTTAAAATATAGGAACGTATCCACCAGCTAGCGTAGTAAGAAAGCTTTGCTCCTTTGCTGGGATCAAATTTTGAAACGGCCTTCATCAGACCAATATTACCTTCTTGAATAAGATCCATCACATTTTGCCAAGCGGTTCTGTATTCAAGGGCAATTTTGACTACAAGTTTAAGATTGTGAACGACCAATTCTTTGGCAGCTTCAATGTCACCTGTTTCAAGTAACGATTCCACTAACTTCTTTTCTTGCTCAGGACTTAAAACTTTATAGCGACTGATTTGGCGAATATATGTGGTGAGAGGATCGACACCTTTAGAAGGATGGTAACGGTCCAGTTCTTTAGCTGTAATTTCCAAGTCATCGGAATAAGTCGAAGGAAGCGTTTCCCCCATTTTTTGGGGTAGATGATCTTTATCCAAAATTTCTGGAATGAGTTTGACTTTATTCTCTTTTGAATCGTCTTTTTTGGCCACTTGGATTACCTCACAGCTGGGGACTTTATCACATCCCAGTTGCTTGGTCTACGTTGTCTAACTCTTCTTCTTCAACTTCTGACACGGCTTGTTTTTTCAAACTGATTAACGATTGTGCAAAATTTTTCCAAGTATCTTCTTTTTTCTCGATTAAAAATTGTTGACGCAAATACTTCAAAGCAAAGGGTGCATAATTAAAGTTAATCGGAATAATAAACTCCGTTTCTTTTAGAGAGTCAAAACTTTTTCCTTCATATGCAACCAACTGTCTCAAGATTTCTTCACTTACAAGAGGCACAAAGTCCGATTTTAAAATTTTGGTTGTGATATTTCTTTGAGCTTCTTCCACTGCTGGTCGAAGTTGATCATTCATTCGACTAAGAATACTTTTTCTTTTTTCTGCATCTTCAGAAGAGATTCGGCCCCAATTACTGCGCGCCCAACTCGCAAATTCTTTATTAAGATGAATGGGAATTGTCGTGGTTATTTTACCAATGATATTCACGGCCCGATCGAACTCTCCAAGATTGACGTCGAGATCAACAGCAAATTTCGGAATATAGCGGTTTTGATCAGCTGGTGTTGTTGCCAATTCCAAGTTTAAACCTTCTTCGTAAAACAAGTCTGTTTTATTGGTACTATTCATTTTTTGCGCCCAATTATCCCAAGAAGCATCCATACTTGCTCTTGTCGTTTTCTTAGCATCCGTAAATTTTTGACCTGACAATAAAAAGTCTGGAATACCTGAGATTAAAGCAAAAAAGTGAGAGGCCAATAAATTATCGTCATCAAAAGAGCGCTCTTTGATAATTTGGGCCACCTCTGGGATTTGATCTTTATAAAGATAATCTGCATCTCGTAATTCTGAACAATACAGACGTTTCATGTCGTTATAATAATTAGTAAATCCAAGAGATTTTGGAAATTGAGTTCTCATCTGCTCAGTCTCAGATTTACGACAGATAAAATTCTCGCACATGACTTTTGCAGTCTTATCCGTATTAACTGCAAACGCTCGACGATCTACTGGGCTAAACTGATAGTTGTCACCATTAAGCTGGCGAGCTACAAAACTCATTATAATAGGATGTCGAACCAAGGGAACGAGCAGTCTTAAGTTTTCAGTTTCATTCCCCCAAGAGCAGAATGATTTAAAAAGTTCGATGGTCATTCCAAACTCACTTTTCAAAACATTTTTTCGAGAATTAATTGACGTTAGTGTTTGCGGGAAATATGGATTTCCTTCAACATTTGGTAATTTAAAATTTGTCGACTTTTCAAATTTGGCTTTCATATTATTTCTCAGCTCTTTCACTGAAATCACTGTTAGGTTTTGACTGCAATAACCGGAGACTAAACGATCGACTAAATTGGAATATTCTTCACTGCTAAACTCAAAACTTTTTGCATATAAGGGAAGGGCACGAGAAACTATATCAAGCCCAATAAATTGCAATGTCGCTAAATATGAGCGAATTGCATTTTCTCTCTGAATCGGTAGAGCGTAATCGATAACTTTATTGTCCTTACAAGAATGTGACCATTCTACGCCTTCATCTATAAGGGCTTTATATTGAAGAAGTTGCAGTTCCCAAACTTCGTTGTTGGGTGTTTCCCCCTGCTCCAAACGAAAAACATAGTAGAGGGGATCTGTATTACTCTCTTCATATCGAACAGAGAAATCTCCAAGCAATAAACTCTCAAGAGGAACAAGCGCCCAAGCACTGGAAAGAGCGTTTAAGCTCAAGATCGCCATAGTTAGCATAAATCGAATGGTCATTATTTTCCTCATTACACTTCTTTTCGGAATAGTCATAAGGGATTCTTTATTTCAATTCGATAAGTTACATATGCGGAAAAAATTGACCATTATCCTACTTTTTATCTCAAATACTCTCTATGCTGGAAGGATGGTCCGCGATGATTGGAGGTACTATTCTGAGCAAGAAGTGGAACTGTATCAACAACAGTCAGAGCTCTCCCGACGGGCAGGGCATATTGTAGCTTTAAAGCTTGCGAAGAAGGCGATCATAGAAGGAAAAACAGAAGCCGCGAAATTCTTTCTTGATAGGATTCCAAACCACGTCGACAAAGTTGCCTTTGTTAAAAAACGCTATCTCTCTCTTATTCATTTCATTGATGAAGACTATAAAAAAAGCGTCGAAACAACATCACATCCAGTTTTTAACGATTCTAAATATTATCAGCAAGTTTGTATGATCAAAATGTTGGCGAGGTTTGCTCTCAATGACAAGGAGAGCTTCAATGATGAGTTTAGAACATGTTTGGGCACGACGTTCACCAAATCCCCTACTGATCAATATTGGACGAGGGCCATGGCAGACGTTAAAAATGAAGATCAGACAATTTTAAGAGGAACCGGCTTCGAAAGTATGAGAGCAATCTTAGGAGATATCGAAATTACCAAAATATGGCTTAAATTATCACTATATCTTAATCGGGAAAATGTTGCTTTAAAATATCTTGAGGCATTACCAGAAGAAGCTTATCGTTCGCAGAAAGTAAGAGAGCTCATAGGGTTTATTTACTTTCGCACCGGTAATAAGAAAAAAGCATTTGAGTTTATTGAAGACATCGATTCATCAAATTCTGAAAATATAAAAGGTAATTTAAGACTTGATACAAAAGAATATGAATTGGCCTATGGTCATTTCAAACTCGCACTCAAATACAAGTCAAATTCTCTCAATGCGATGGAAAGAATTTTGCCACTTATCTGGCTGCTAGAACAATGGAGTGAAGGCGAAGAGATCCTCTCCAGAGTTCAATCAGATCGCTTTGATGAAAAAGGTAAACTTGCTCTGGATACTGCAATCAAAATCAGAGAAGAAAAATTTGATTTAGCTGATAAAAATTTGAATCGAATAGATACAATCTTTAAAGGAAAAGTTCCTTTAGTTGTAGAGAAAATGGCCCTCTACAATAATTTACGCCAAGGCAGACCAGTCGCCGTTGAAGATTTCTCGTCTCGAACATGTCGAAAAATGGATGGACTAGGTTGTTGGCTCATGCAGGCCAATTTAACCTGGGAAAATTTAGGAAAAACGCTAAATAGAGACGATAATGTATTAGCTAAAGAATATAATATAGATGAGTACAAGGTGAAGCTTGAAGCCTCACCTTTAAGCGAAAAAGTATTTATTGATCAAAAAGATATTGAAGAACTCGATAATGCTCGAGTTCAAATGAATTAAAGAGAATGAGTTGCTTCGTTAGCCCCTAATTGTCTTTGATCATTCGGAGCTCTTGATCCGGAAGCCAATTTCAAATAATTATCAAGCGTAATTTCCTGATCTTTTAAAATAGCATCACGTACATCACGAGGATCAATGTCGAGAACTTCAGCCACTCTGGTTAACATTTTTAAAGGAATATTACACAGAGCTCTTTCAACGTTTGAAATGAACTGACCATTTTTATAACCAAGCATATGCGAAAGCTCTGATTGAGAATAGCCTTTTGAATGGCTCGTTCTCTTTTCTCTTATTAGTTTTGCAATATTATCAAAACATCTCATCTTACTCATACAAAACTCCATCGTTTGACGATTAACTTTACTCAATTTATTCTATCGGAACACAAAGGATATTTAGAAATAAATCTTCGTTAATATTGCAACTCAATCTTAACTAACTAGTAATTTCAATAACTTGCAACACTGGATCGCTTTAACCAATGGAAACATCTGCTCACTTAAAATTAGTTACTTGGAACATCAATGGTATGCGCGCAGTCTCTCGTGAATACTTTCGACCTTGGATTCAAAAGCGCGATCCAGATCTGGTTTTCCTACAAGAAATAAAAGCATCACCTGATCAGCTGGACGATGACCTCGTTTGTCCGGAGGAATTTGAAGCTTTTTATTTTCCAGCAGAGCGCCCTGGTTACTCAGGTACAGCAGTTTGGGTTAAAAAAATTGTACTCCACCGAGTTCATGAAATTAACTGCGGCATAGGAATAAAAGAATTCGATCAAGAAGGTCGCAATGTTTTTATAGATATAGACGACCTCAGCATTTGGGGAGCTTACTTTCCCAATGGGCAAAGAGATCACAACCGCGTTCCATATAAATTGGATTTTTCGCAGAAGCTTGTTGATATTGCCCTTGAGCACGCAGGAGCCCATCAAAGAAAAGTAATCATCTGTGGTGATGTCAACACTTCCCATAAGGAAATTGATCTCGCCAATCCCAAAGAGAACAAAGAAACGACTGGCTTCTTACCTATAGAGCGAGAATGGATGTCTCAATTTTTGGATTCAGGATTTACTGATACTTTTCGCCATATTCATGGAGACATTAAAGATCAATACACTTGGTGGACTTATCGCAATGATTGCCGAGGAAGAAACATTGGTTGGCGCTTAGATTATTTCTTTGTTCAAAATGAAATTAAAGATCGCATCGTCAATGTTTCACAATTCAAAGACGATCTCGGTTCCGATCATTGCCCAGTCTTGCTAGAAATCAAATCACCATGATGAAAAGTTGCCAATGATAATCGTTGATACTTGTCTCTTCTTCCATTGACTGAATCAAGCAAGTCACGAATTTGATATTCAGCACTGGCCGATTTTGAATATTGATTGAATAAAACAAGAGAGCCTTGCTTCCCCTTTTCTAAATTTCCACTGACTTTGTCGCATTTTAAAATTTCAGCTCCGGCCAGCGTCGATCGATAAAGGGCATCCACTGCTGTCACTTTTTTTGAAGATCTTGTATGCTGTAAGATAAATGAATTCATCACATCAAGCATAGAAAGATAAGGACCTCCACCAATATCACTCGCTAGGGCCCAACGAACTCCTTCCCTATTCGCTCTTTGATAATCGAAAAGTCCAGAACCTAACCCTAGCTCTTTAACAGGTGCATTGGATGTAGGGCAATGGGCGATGGCGGTTTTACTTTTTGCCAAAAGTTTCCACTCTTTGGGAGAGAGATAAATTCCATGTCCCATAATTGTCCGAGGTCCTAAAATGCCACAGCGATGGTAGATCTCGGTATAATTCGTGACATCTTCAAAACCTTTAAGATTTCGATAGATCTCGAGAACGTATTCAATTTCTTGCGGAGTCTCAGCTAAATGAGTTTGAATATATGATTTATATTTTTTTGAAAGTGTTGAAGCATAGCTCATTAATGCTGGATGTGTGGTCGGTGCAAATCGCGGAGTTACTGCGTAATTTTCCTTATATTTTTTAATATAAGTACTGATCATTTTTTTTGCTTCGCTCGTTTTGTGAGTTAAATATTTCGGTGAATTCATATCCATCAAAACATGACCGATGACAAAATCTCCAACAAAATGCTTAAAGGCATGATCGACACTGTGAGGATGAAGGCTTGAATAACAACCTCCTCCAATAGTACCAGCGTCTTTAAGTTCTTGAGCGAAATGGATGGCCTTTTTTTCGCAATAACTTTGACTCTTGTATTTAGCTTCGGTCGGCCAAGTGTATTCAGAAAGCCAAGTGAGGAGTGAATCCTTTGGCATATTACGAACATCGTCTTGAACCCAATGAAAATGCACATCATAAAAGCCAGGAACGGCCACAGCGCGCCCATAATCAAACTCTTGGTACTTAGACTGATTGGATTCTTTGAAGCGTTTTAGAGCTGAAGTCTTCAAATATTGATCAATCACATAGCTCTCACCCTTTTTAACTAAGACAAGCGCTCCACCTTTGGCAACAGAGCATGACTTTTGATTAAGAGGACTGATATAATCACAATGAATAAGTTTGTATTTCAATTTCATAATGCGAGGCTACCTATGACACATATATTTAAAATCGTTTCAATCTTGAGCTTATTTATTATTCCCTTTTTAAGCTCTCCTGCACAAGAGAAATCTCAACTCGATATCAAAAGTATTTTAGAATTAGACATCCATTCATCAATCAACCCAGCAACGTTGAACTATATTGAATCGGGATTAAAAGAGGCCAAAGAACAAGAACATGAACTTCTTTTGATTACTATCAATACTCCAGGTGGACTTGTTTCGACGACCAAAGAAATTCTCACACTATTTGGAGAGAGTGAAATTCCTATTGCCGTTTGGGTCAGACCAGAAGGAGCATCCGCAACCAGTGCAGGTTCAATCATCGCCAGTGGTGCTCATATCCTTATCATGAGCGAAGGGACAAATATTGGAGCGGCAACACCGATTGAAATGTCGGGAGATATCAAGCAATCAGATGTCAAAAGTAAATCTGTTAATGATTTAGTCGCACTCGTGCAAAGCCTTGCCGAAACTCGCGGTCGCGATCCTAAGGGTTTTGGTGAAATGATTAGCAAGGCATCTAGCTACAAAGCACGCGAAGCTTTGTCTAAAAAGTTGATTGATGGAATTGTTAATACTAAAAAAGAATTAAGATCATTTCTCAATGAAAGAACAGTCTCGATTAAAGGCAAATGTTTTCAACTGGCAACGACTGACGCAGTCTTTGTTTCATTCGATATGGATTTAGGTCAAAAACTTCTTAATATATTGGCCAACCCATCACTTGCTTATATTCTCTTTTTGATTGGCGCGGCCCTTATTTATTTTGAGTTGCAAGCACCTGGTGGTTTTATCGCTGGAAGTTTTGGCGTGCTTTCCCTCATTTTGGCCGGGATTGGGTTTCAAGTTCTACCTCTCAACTTTGGAGCATTGGGACTCATTTCTTTGGCCTTTATTCTCTTTGTCCTTGAGATTTACATAACAAGCTTTGGTCTTTTGACGATCTCAGGGATGACCGCTCTCATTTTTGGCTCGCTCTTTCTCTACCGCACAGACAATGCCTATCTCGAACTTAGTAACACCGTGATCATATCAGCAGCTTCTGCTGTGGGTGTCTTTATCCTCTTTATTGCCTATGCCATTGCAAGAGATCATAAAAACATTGGCAAAACACATTTTAACTCCATGAAAGGTCGTCCTGCCGTGGTTCTTGAAAAGCTAGGATTTCATCAGGGTCTTTTTGAATATCAAGTCAAAGTTCAAGGTGAAGTTTGGAAATTAAAGTCGAAATCAGAATTGGAAATCGGGCAAGAAGTAGTCATTACGAAACAAGAAGATGCTTTCTTAATGAACTAAATCACCATTGAACAGAATAACGAAACCAGGCACCTTTGCTGATAACGTCTGTGTTTTTATCTCTGGCCGTTTCAAACTTGAGACTCAAATCTCCAAGTCCAAGCTTGGTCGATTTTCCAATTGAAGCGAATTCTCGATTGCGATCTTGGCCAATATCAAAATTGGCAATGGGCTCCGCTCCTTCTTTTAAAACAAAAGAAGTTTTTTGATCACCTTGATTTCCAACAATAACTTGACCATTGATATTCAGATCCGTCGCATACACATTAAATTTATACGGAACGCCGACTTCCGCTCTTCCTTGATCATTGGCCTTCATAGTTACATAAGCTTCATTTTTGTCATCTTTCAATCCCAGTTCGACTTCAAGCTTGCTTGAACTCACTTCCGATTTGACAGTGGCATTGAGACCTTCAGCAATAGGCGTTCTTCCTTCGGCCTCTAGGACCACGAGTTTTTTAGGTAGGAAACCATTGGTCTCAAGTCCCACTCCATAATTGGTTCTAAAATATGATTTCTCATCTCCAATCAATTGACAATTTTCATCATAACGTGAATCATAGGTGTCTAAAAACCCCATCATCTTACGTTTTTCAGTGCATTTGTTGGCCAAAGCTTTCGCTTTTGCTTCCTCTTCTGCCAATTTTTTGGGATTGTATCCTTTCAGTAATTCTTCATCTCTTTTTTTATCAATAGTCTGCTCGCGCATCACAAAATAATCGACCTTGGCATTGTTATAACCATCTATTGAAACTTTAACAATTTTGTCTTGATGAGGAGGCTTTCCTCGGTAGTAATATATTTTTTTAGACCCGGGCATTCTCATTTGTACGGCCGAGATCTGTTTCGCATCAATATTTTTAGTCATGATGAGAACCGCTTTTTGATCTTCAAAAGAAAAGTTTTTTGACTCAAAATCATAAAAATTAAGCTCTGATCGAAAGCAATTACGAGGGCCATTGTAGCGAGAGACATCCATCGAAATGGCATACATGGCGTCAAGTGAGCCAATTTCTTCAATCAAATCCGTTTCACTGAGTTTTGGGTCCTTGGCCAAAATCTTAAGGGCATCGTTCACTTGTTTTGTTAGTTTGGTGAATCTCGGACAATCTGCACAGGCCACATCATCTCTGGCAGCAATCTGATCCTGCTCATACAAATAGTTTCGGTATGCGCTATTTGCTGACGTGTCTTTGTCTTTATTTTCTCGATACCACTTGTAGGCTTCAGTTAAAGCCGCTTTTGTATCTTTGTTGTCTACGTAATCTCCAGGATTCATTGAAGGAAGTTCATGACCAAAAACTCTTTCTTGACCATACGCATGGCCAATAAAAAATAAGTGAAAAAGCATCATTTGCAGAACAAATTTCATCACTTGCTTATCGACAGGAAAATTAAATTCATAAACAAAAGCAAAACGCTCAAGTAATGCGGTTTTGCTTTATCTTTCATATGCTTTTGTCCACAATAGGAGGGTCTAAAACAAAGGAATTTATATGTTTAGCTTAGCGCCTTTATTGCCCTTTATTATCATTGGAGGAATTCTCCTTTTCAGCACCATCAAAGTGCTTCAAGAATATGAACGCGCGGTCGTTTTTCGCCTAGGTCGATTTACAGGTCTTCGTGGTCCAGGTCTGATCATTTTAATTCCTGGAATTGAAAAGATGGTGAGAGTTGATCTCCGTACAGTCACAATGGATGTGCCCTCTCAAGATATCATCACCAAAGATAACGTAACTTTGAAAGTGAATGGTGTGGTTTACTTTAGAGTAAGTAATCCAGAGAAAGCAATTATCTCTGTTGAAAACTATTATCAGGCGACAGCACAGATCTCACAAACAACGTTAAGATCAGTGATTGGTCAATATGAACTCGATCAAATCCTTCAAAATAGAGATAAGATCAACAGTTCACTCCAAGTTATTCTTGATGATCAAACAGAACCATGGGGAGTCAAAGTATCTGCAGTAGAAGTGAAAGCGATTGACCTTCCGATCGAAATGCAAAGAGCAATGGCGAAGCAAGCTGAAGCGGAAAGAAATAAGCGCGCAAAAATCATTTCTGCAGAAGGTGAACTAGAAGCTTCAAAGAAACTCTCTGAAGCTGCGATGGTTCTTGATAAGGCTCCAAGTGCTATTACTCTTCGTTACTTAGATACAATGAAAGATATTTCTTCAAGTGATGGCAATACGACAACCTTCTTCCCTATACCCATCGATTTTATAAAGAGTTTCTTTGAAAAAAAATCTTAAGCTTAATTCTCATAAATTCGTTCGAGATATAAATGTTCAAGGCCGGCTAAAAACCGGTCATGGACATTTATCTTGCAGCTTTAAGTTTAAAGATCCTGAGCGTAAAATAATTTTCCCTAAGTTTCAGACTGGAGCTCGACTCGATGATCTGTGGAAAGAAACTTGCCTTGAAGCATTCATCTACCAGCCTTCGACTAAGAAATATTTAGAAATCAACTTCACTCCCAAAAATGGAGCCTGGAATGCCTATCTCTTCGATAGTTATCGCAAGAGAAGTTCTCAGCAACCAGTCTGGAAGAACCTCTCAAGTTCTCACAAGGGCATGGGATTCAACATTTCTATGGTTGAGATTGAGAAGCTTCTCGGGCCACCTCCCTATAGGATGGCCCTCTCTGCGGTGATCAAATGCCACGATGAGACTCATTTTTTTGCCTTAACTCATCTTGATCAAGTTCCTAATTTTCATTATTCTCCTTCCTATATAGAACCTCTAAAATACTGAGTTATGCATGAAAAAAATAATCGCTGCCCTCCTTCTCCTTTCAAGTTGCTCGACCCATAAAATGAAAGATTCAGGGAAGATAAAGCTCTTTCACTACAATATAAAAGAACTAGATTCTCAAAAATTAAGAGATTCGAATCATCCTCAGGTCCAAGCTGTCTCAGAAGTATTGAGTCATTATTCTTATGACCTGTTGTCTGTAAATGAAATGCAATACGATTATCCAAATGTCCCCAATAAACTCTTTCAAAGCTCTGGAGATAATTTAAGACAACTTCTCGAACGAGTTGGACAAGATTCTAAGTCATTCACCATGAGTTTTTATCCGGCCAATACCGGATTAAAAGCACGCAAGAAAAATGATGGTCAATACGCCGCAAACTTTGATGACAAAGATTCCTACAAGCTCGCTGACCAAGAAAGTTTTGGAATTTTTCCCGCTCAATATTCAACCGCACTGGCCACACGCTTCCCTGTCGTGCGAACAGTTCAGAACAACAGTATAAAGTGGCGTGAGTTTAATCCTAAAAGCAATCCCTCTCAATACACAGGCGGAGACAAAGCCTTGAGCAGCGACATGCCTCTCTTTGATAAAAACTTCACTGATACCGTTATCAATGTTGAAGGTATTGAAGTGCACGTGATTACCTTTCACACCGTTCCGGCCTTTCATTTCGGTAATAAGAAAACTCCTAACTATGTTCGCAATGGAGATCAATTAAGATTTTTAGAATGGTACTTAACGGGGTCAACTGATATAAAAGTAAATTTAAAAGGAATTGCTCCATTAAGTAGTAATGACAAATTTATTGCCGTCGGTGATTTCAATACTGATTTTCAAAACAAAGAAAATCCAGGTTCTGAAGTCATTCGCCGTATGCAAGCAAAATTGAAATCTGTATTTCCAAACAGAACCTATAGTTATGAAAGTGATGGTTTTGCTCCCAATCCATTCAAACTCAGATTGGATTATGTGTTTTACTCCGGTTTAAAAGTCGTCGACAGTGAAATGATCACCCCTTCGGATGAGCGACTCTTTCTTGGCTGTGATCCAACGATACCACTCCAATTAGAATCAAAATTACCCAAAGAGCGAGAGATCGTTTCCTATTTCGACAAAAAGAAAAACCTCACCTGCTTTGATTCTGTATCGTCATGGTATGCCACACTCAAAAGAGCAAGTGACCATTACCCACTTTGGGTAGGATTTGACCTCGATTGAAAACAACTCGCCCCTACCTCACAATCTTCATTCTTTTCTGCTGCTTGATTATTACTTATGGCATTGGAGCACTAGATACATCCCTTTACGGTGTACAAGGCAGTGCTCTAAATTGGCTCTCTTTTAGGCCAGACAGCTTCAAGAATTTATTAAGTTTATCGCTGGTGATTTCGCCTTTTCTTCATTTAAACACCACTCATATTGTGATGAACTTTTTCCTCTTTATTCCGATCTCAATGGTGATCGAGAGAAGTTACGGACCTAAACAGCTTGCTCTTTTATTTGTGAGCATTCATGTCCAAGTACTGCTTTTCCTGTTATTGAGTCATTACTGGATTAGTCTCGAAGGAAAATCCTTTCTTGGACTCAGTCATATTATTTTAGGGTTGTTTGGTTATTGGGCCTTAAGCAAAAAAAATGTCTATATGACATTTTTCGCTCTAAGTATAATTGCTCTTGGTAAGTGGCAAGGCCAAGACAACTTGACCTTGCTCGCCCATGTTCTGGGATATCTCGTTGGAGTCGAATTATTTGTTATTCGCCGTTCTTGGGAGAAATTTAGGTCTTAGAGCTCTTATGCTTCTATCGTAGTCGGCCACAATCCATAGATCTCCGACAACTGAAACATCTGAATAAGTTTTCTTCCAAGGTCCCTCTGCTTCGCTCGGGTTCCAATTCATCAAAACGTTTCCGTTATTAGTATCGAGAACATAAAGTCCCTTATCAACAGAAGGATAGAGAACCACATGAAGTCTCTCATCATAACTTGCTCCCGCAAAAGAAATTCCTTTTGTTCCAGCATCAAAACACCAGAGATTACGTCTTGTAGTTATTTCAAAGCGACAAACGAGCCCCTTAATTGATGTATAAATAATTGAGCTATCAACGACTTTAGGTGTTGAAGCAAGCGGCTGAAGAGTATGAATCCCTGCAGTCGGCTCACCGCTTTGACGATCAAAGCATACAATATGCCCACGTTCACTTGGAAAATAAATTTCACCCGTAATATAACAGATATGATTTCCAGCAAGCACTGGCCTCATCCAACTTGATGCTGGTAACTCATGCTTCCAAAGTTCTTTCCCCGTTTTGAATTCTAAAGCGGCCGCATAGGTTTTATTTTTTGAGTCATCACCTTTTTCACGACCAGTTCCCAAGAAAACATAACCCATTTCATCAACAACAACTGCCGCATCCATATGTCCTGGGTTAGCTTCCCATTTCACAGCAAGTGTCATCGGATCAACCGCGTGAAGTCCATCTGAACCTGAAACGATGAAAAGAGTTTCTTCATTTTCAAAAGTACCGACAATCGCCTGTCCCTCGGTATGGCCCTTTGTCTGAAAACTATTTTTGAGTTTTCCTTCTTTCAAATCAAAACGATAAACGCGAGCATGGTGAGTGTCATGGGTTCCTTCTCCCGCATAAAGCTGATTTTTCCAAAGAGTTAAGCGCGGAGAAACCATTGTTCCTGTATAAAAAGTACGAACAACTTCACCTGTTGCTAAATCGATTTCACTAATAATCCCCTCTTTATTCCCAGAAAAAATTCTTCCTGTAGATGCAATAGCTGGTCGGAATGAACCAGAACCAGTATCAACTCTCCAAACTTGATCGATACCATCAGGGGCCTGAGCACTCGCTTTAATTGATTTAAAGAAAGCTTGATTGGTAGGTACGTCTTCATAAGAAATGTCAGAAACTTTTGAACGAACCGCCATTTCTTTTTCTATAGTAGAGAGAAGACGTGGGTAATTTTTCCAATACTTATTGAGATAAATCCCGCCCATAATGACGGCATTTAGAAGAAAAGCAGTAGCAAGTACTCGCGGCTTCAAAAGAACTTCGAGTAATTTTTTGGGACCTTCCATTTTAAGTTTTATACCAAACAATCCGGCTATAAAACTAGCAACGACAGAAATCCCGACGCTCACTAACGTCAGAGGAATCATTACAGTAGGAATAATCATCGGCACAAATTCAGTTGTCATATTTAACACTCCCATGGTGTCCATCGATCCAAACACGATCACCATTTTTAAAATATTGTGTAGCTCTTGGTAAATTAATAGCTGGTAGTCCCATTTCTCTCGCTACGATAGCGCAATGACTAAGGACACCTCCTCTCTCAACGATAACTCCCCTTGAACGAGTCAAAAGAGCGGTCCATCCCGGATCAGTGGCAGGTGCGACAAGAATGGCATCTTCAGGCCAAGTCGAAAAATCAACTTCGACAGGATCGTTGACGACTCTGACTTGCCCTTTCACCATTCCGTTACTCAAGGCCACTCCGCGCATCTTATTGGTCGATTGATCTTCATCTTTTAAATGCTTCTCAAGTTCACGATGAAGTAGAACATCAGGTAAATAAATCCCCCGATAGGCTTCATTCTCTTCTTTGCGGTTGCGAATGATCTGTTTTGTAGCTTTTAGATCTTTTGTCCCCGAAATAAGCTCTTCTATTTCTTCAACACCTAAATGGAAAATGTCTGTGCCAAGTTCTAAACGCTTTCCAAGCTCTAAAGTTGTATAACGAATATGAGCGTAGGGACGAAGAATTTCCATTTTCCATTGCTCACGAAGCTCGAGCAGTTCTTTAAGCATTTTCCATTCTTCAAGCACCACTGAATCCTTAAAAGACTTCAATTGATGAATTTCTTCTTCAATATTGATTTCGGTATGCGCAATTGTTGAATTTGTTTTGGCCGGTCCAAAAGCAGTATCTCCCAACTCTTCCCATCGAGGATGAGACAGTTCGAGCTCACCTGGTCCTCGATGACCAAAGCGTGAAAAGAAAAATTCGCGCTTCAAAGGTTCTTCTTGGGCCCGTGAAAAATAACGATTCATTTCATAGGTCGCCGTTTGAAGTCCTGCACCAATCCAACGTTGCATATACTCTTCAACCTTATCTTCTCCTACGATACTTTTTAAAATAGCGCGAAGAGATTGATGAGTCGCTTCCACAAGAACGACTAAGACGAGAGGCCATTTAAGACTTAGCTTAGAAAAATTAAAAATTTCTTTTTGCCAAAGATTAACCACATCTTCTGTTTTCCATTGAGAATATAACTCTCCATTCTGAGGTCTTTGCATCTTGTGTTTAAAATCTGTCAGCTCTTTACGAGATTTCTCAATCCAAGCGCGGCGATTGGCCGACATGTTCCAACCGACTTTAAGCATCCGCCAAAGACTTGCAGGTGTTCTCATGATTCCAACAGATGAAACCTTGCTCCATTGAAATTTAAGATGGGGACGTGGATAAGGATATATTTCATAAGGGAAAGGTCCAAAGTACAATGGAACCATTTTCGACATATTGACATAAGCGCGTCCGTAAAGACGATCAAGGATTGATTCATGAGGTGAAAATTTTCGATCAGAAAATCCTAAGTATCCAAGCTCATGAAGAGAATCATCAAAGGCACCACCGGGTGCAAATGCTCGCTTCCAGACGTCGTAAGTCAGTCTTGTCGGCTGACCTGTCCATTCAGCAAAAGTTTGACCATCCCACCAAGTATCGGCTGAAAAATCCTTTTGGATGCGCTCTAATTCAGCTGCCAAAAGTTGGAGCTGACGTGTTTCAGAGCGAGCAGATGTAATGGGACGAGCTTGAAGCAAAAAGACATGAGATTCATGATCAATCGCCCACTCCATATCAATATTCTGCTCAAGTTCACGCTCTACAATTTCGGCCATGGAAAAAACTTGATCAATAAGACTTCTGCCTACCGGTCCATCCGATTCACTTTTCTTTTTAAAAACTCTAAAGGGATTAACCTGACCAGAGACAAGAGCTTCGCCCAAACCTTCAATGTATTCAAGGACGGCACCATCTTCGGACTTTGTTGGGTTGACGGTGAAGTAGACTCCCGCATATTGAGCATTCACCATGACTTGTAAAACGACGTTCATTGGAACATCGGTTTTTTCTCCCATAAAAAATTGACGATAACTTTGAGAAGCTTCTCGATCAACTGACTTGAAGCAAGCAAGAATAGCTTTCTTTAAATCTGAGAAAGTTTTAACATTTAAAAAAGTTTGATTTTGACCCGCAAAACTCATCTCTTCCGAATCTTCGCCAAAGGCAGAAGATCGAACGGCCAATGGAGCCTTTTTTTGCTCTTTCCACCAAGTTTCGATGCGATCCCAATCTTGATCAGATTCTGGCATGTGCGACAAGATCATTCCCGCAGGTACCGGAAGGCCAGCTTGTGACATCATGGCCAAAACATAAGCCTTCGATCCAACGTAGGTTTGCTCTTTTTGCAGCTCTAAAAACGATGCAATCATAATAATATTCCTTCTTTAAACAAAATGAGATTAGCAATGAAGAGGTGGATAAAACCTGATTTAAATCAGATTGGAAACTGCTCCTTTTCCAGGAGCTACGCTTTTGCCCCTTGAAAAGACGTTACCTCGAGTGTTGAACAGGCTATGGTGCTTCAGAGATTGAAAACATATTAGGCTCCCTTACCATTTCCAAACAATTTCACTGCTGTTAAATCCCCTGCAACATTCACAACTGTGCACCCCATATCAATCAGACGATCAACACCTAAAATGAGGCTAATACCTTCTACGGGAATTCCGATCTTCAATAACACCGCTGATAAAATTCCGATTCCCACTCCTGGTACGCCTGGAGAACCAATTGAACTAGCGATAGAAGTTCCGACAACAATTGAAAGCTGAGAAAAATTCAGATGCATATCATAGGCCTGACCGATAAAGATAACAGCGGACGTTTGCCAGATTGCCGTTCCGGCCATGTTAACGGTTGCTCCTAATGGAATAAGAAAGCGAGATGAAATTTGATCGATATTGAGATTTTCTTCAGCAGTCTTCATTGTCACAGGCATTGTGGCCGCACTTGATGAAGTGGAAAAGGCCAACAGAAGAGGTGTTGCAATTTTTTTAAGAAATGTAAGTGGTGAGACTCTTTTAAAAATCATAATGAGTAAAAGATAAAAAAGGATAACAAGAGCAAAACCCAAAAAGCTGGCAACGATATAGCGGCCCATACTTAACAAGGCTTTCATTCCCGTACTTGAAGTGACTTGGAAGAGCATTCCAAAGACGGCATAAGGTGCTAGCTTCATCGCCCAAGTAATAATAGTCATACAAACTTCTTGTAAAATCTCGAGTCCATCCATAGCAGACTTTATTTGCTGCTGCTTCAAGGAAACGAGCGCCATTCCACCAATAATAGAGAGAATAACCACATCAAGCATTTGTCCTTCGACTAATGCTGACAATGGATTAACGGGAAGAAAGCTCAAAAAGACTTCAGGGTTGAGATTAAACAGCGGAGCTTGATCAGTGTTATTGAAAGTCGAAACAGCTCCTTTAAGAGACAAGCCAGCTCCCGGTTCAATCAAGGAGCAAACAAAAATTCCAACCAAGGCAGCAAAGGTGGAATTAAAGATGACGAAAAGAGTAAATCTCCCGCCTAATTTTTTCATTTGGGCCAGGTCAGTCGTTGCCGCAAGCCCTCTGATGATACTGGCAAAAATAAGAGGTATGATGACCATCTGAACCAATTTCAAAAAGAATTTTGCAGGAAAGGCCAACCAATTCATGAGCACTTGAATAAAATCAGAATGATCTTTAACCAATTGAGGAAAAGGTCCCGTTGGTGAAAAGAGCGTACCAACGACAATCCCTAAAATCATACCCAACAAAACTTTGGCCCATAACTTTGATTCGATCAATGTCATCAACTGAGAAGACATTTTTCTAAAAGAATAAGTGGAATTTTGAATCATAGAAATCCTCTATGCCAGTTACTCACTGAGTTATATTTGCCAATATGAAAACACTTTGAAACCCTAGTTACAATAGAATTTCTGGAGGGATCAATGAAAAGTTTTTTACTTTTGGCCTTAATCACTAGTCACTCACTCTTTGCTCAAACTCGTGGAGATCAGCTCAACGCGCTTCGCACTTTATCAAACGCTATAGAAAGTGAAACATACATCACGCGTGCCCCTCAGGCCAATCTCTCGATGGCCATTTCAAAATTACAAGAAGCCTATCAATTATTGGGACAACTCAATCCACCAACTGATCCACAGACTTTTAAGCAGTGTATTGCTTGGTCGACTCAAATTTATAATAGAGAAATGAGCAATGGTGATGCCCTAGACCGCGCACAACGCTTTTGTGCAAACGTAGCGGACTATAATGTAGCTCAGTTTTTGTATTCTAAACATTATAGAGATTTATCATCAACTCAGGCCTTGGACCTGGCCTTATCACAATCAACTTTTGAAGTGGTCGGCAAATTGGATTTAATTGAATATGCTTTTGATAAGCACTATCGCGATATGAGTACGTCACCTGCGGCCACCAAAGCTCGAGACAATGCATCGATTATCAAAGCCAATACTCGTTCAGGTCTTACCTGTTTCCAAAAGTTTTTTCCAGTTTACTACCGTGACAACTCGTCTTCAGTAGCGATGGAAA
>Ga0100403_1001809_pt1 | contig 18312 bp, 15 predicted proteins | sample CryGeymet201501t_FD_83663 | JGI IMG/M metagenome (GOLD analysis project Ga0100403, IMG submission 83663) | Groundwater microbial communities from Crystal Geyser aquifers in Utah, USA - Crystal Geyser metaG 2015-01t | ecosystem: Environmental > Aquatic > Deep subsurface > Groundwater | place...
CTCCCGGCGCCTCCGCCGTCTCCCGCGTTGCTCGCCATGGTGCGCGAGGGCGGTCCGGTGAAGACGCGATCGCCGTGGCGCTCGGTCGCGGCAGTCGTCGGCGTCGCGTTCGTGTCGGCCACGATCCACACGATCGTCATGACGGTCCGCAAGGACCTCGCGTCGCTCCCGCCGATCTGGTTCTGGGCGACGCTCGCGGCGTGGCTCGTCGCGTTCGTGTTGCCGCTCGTCGTCGCGATCGTGCCGCGCCGCGGCTCGGTGCTGGCGAGCTCGGGTCGTTCGGCCGTTCTCGGGATCGTCGTGCCGCTCGCGCTGATCGCGATGTCGATCTGGCTTCGCGTCGACGGCGACGACACGATCATTCCCACGCCCGAAAAGACCGTCCGCTACGTCTCGAGCTGCATGCTCGGCGGCCTCGAGATGGCGGCGCTGCCGCTCGTCGTGTCGATGATCGCGCTCCGCGCGTCGGCGCTCCCCGTGCAAACGCGCTGGCTCGGCGCGGCGATCGGCGCGGCGAACGGATCGCTCGCCGGATTGATGCTCCACGTCCACTGCCCGATCGGCGGCGCCGCGCACGTCGCGATCGGACATGCGGGCGCCGCTGTGGTGGGCGCGATCATCGGCGCGATCGCCGCGCCGTGGTCGACGCGCGGAAAGTAGCGGGTCGACGCGAAGGATCGCTACGCGCGCACGTCGAACCGATCGAGGTTCATCACCTTGGTCCAGGCGGCGACGAAGTCGTGGACGAGCTTCGCCTCCGCGTCCGCGCTCGCGTACACCTCGGCGATCGCGCGAAGCTGCGAATTGGATCCGAAGACGAGATCGACGCGCGTCGCGGTCCATTTCACTGCGCCGGTCTTTCGATCGCGGCCTTCGAACAAGTCCTTCGCGGCCGACGCCGGCGTCCACGCGGTGCTCATGTCGAGCAGGTTGACGAAGAAGTCGTTCGTGAGCGCGCCGCTCCGTTTGGTGAACACGCCGTGCTGCGATCCACCGGCGTTCGCGCCGAGCACGCGGAGCCCGCCGACGAGCACCGTCATCTCCGGCGCGCTCAGCGTGAGCAGCTGCGCGCGGTCCACGAGGAGCTCCTCGACCGAGACCGCGTAGCGCTTCTTCTGGTAGTTGCGGAAGCCGTCGGCGATCGGCTCGAGCACGGCGAACGACTCGATGTCCGTCTGCTCTTGCGACGCGTCGGTGCGGCCCGGCGTGAACGGAACGGTGACGGCGTGCCCCGCGTTCTTCGCCGCTTGCTCGACGCCCGCGCAACCGGCGAGCACGATGAGGTCGGCCAGCGAGATCTTCTTCGCGCCCGCCTGCGCGCGGTTGAAGTCGTTGCGAATGGCCTCGAGCTTCTCGAGCACGCCGGCGAGCTTCGCGGGCTCGTTGACCTCCCACGACTTCTGCGGCGCGAGGCGAATGCGCGCGCCGTTCGCGCCGCCGCGTTTGTCGGAGCCGCGGAACGTGGACGCCGACGCCCACGCGACCGACACGAGCTCGGCGACGCTGAGCCCGGCGGCGAGCACGCGCGTCTTCAGCGCCGCGACGTCCGCGTCGTCGACGAGCGCGTGGTCGCGCTTCGGCAGCGGGTCTTGCCACACGAGCTCCTCGGCCGGTACGTCGGGCCCGAGGTAACGCGCGCGCGGCCCCATGTCGCGGTGCGTGAGCTTGAACCACGCGCGCGCGAATGCGTCCGCAAACTCTTCGGGGTGCGCGTGGAAGCGCCGCGAGATCTTCTCGTACGCAGGATCGAAGCGCAGCGCGAGATCGGTCGTCAGCATCGTCGGCGCGTGGCGCTTCGACGAATCGTGCGCGTCGGGGATCGTGCCGGCGCCCGCGCCGTTCTTCGGACGCCATTGGTGCGCGCCTGCGGGGCTCTTCGTGAGCTCCCACTCGTAGCCGAAGAGGTGCTCGAAGAAGTCGTTGCTCCACTTCGTCGGCGTCTTCGTCCACGTGACCTCGAGGCCGCTCGTGATCGCGTCGCCGCCTTTGCCGCTGCCGTGCCGGCTCTTCCAGCCGAAGCCTTGCTCTTCGATGTCGGCCGCTTCCGGCTCCGGCCCGACGAGCTTCGGATCGCCCGCGCCGTGCGCCTTACCGAAGGTGTGGCCGCCGGCGATGAGCGCGACGGTCTCTTCGTCGTTCATCGCCATGCGCGCGAACGTCTCGCGGATGTCCTTCGCGGCCGCGAGCGGATCCGGCTTCCCGTTCGGTCCCTCCGGGTTGACGTAGATGAGCCCCATCTGCACCGCGGCCAGCGGGTTCTCGAGATCGCGCTCGCCCGAGTAGCGCTTGTCCTCCAGCCACTTCTTCTCCGCGCCCCAGAAGATGTCGATCTCCGGCTCCCAAATGTCCTCGCGCCCTCCGCCGAAGCCGAACGTCTTGAACCCCATCGACTCGAGCGCGACGTTCCCCGCGAGGATCATCAAGTCCGCCCAGGAGATCTTCTTCCCGTACTTCTGCTTGATCGGCCAGATGAGGCGGCGCGCTTTGTCGAGGTTGCCGTTGTCCGGCCAGCTGTTGAGCGGCGCGAAGCGCTGCGCGCCGGTCCCCGCGCCGCCGCGGCCGTCGCCGGTGCGGTACGTCCCCGCGGCGTGCCACGCCATGCGCACGAAGAACGGTCCGTAGTGCCCGAAGTCCGCCGGCCACCAGTCCTGCGACACGGTCATGAGCGCGTGCAGATCCTTCTTCACGGCGGCGAGGTCGAGCGTCGCGAACTCTGCGGCGTAGTCGAAGCCGGCGTCCATCGGATTGGAGCGCGGGCTTCGCTGGTGGAGGATGTCGAGCCTGAGCTGGTTCGGCCAGAAGTCGCGGTTCGCGGTGCCGCCGCCGGCCGCGTGGTTGAACGGGCACTTCGATTCGTTGCTCATCGGTCTTTCCTTTCGGACGTGAACGCCGTTGCTCGTGAGAACCTACGCTTCCTGTCTGATTCGTCGAATACGTTGTTTCAACCAATGTGATAGATGTTGACTATCACATGGCTTCGATCGATCTCTCCCTGCGCCAACTGCAATACGCGGTCGCGGTGGCCGACACGCTCGGCTTCCACAAAGCGGCCGCACTCTGCCACGTCTCGCAGCCGACGTTGAGCGCGCAGCTGCAGCAGCTCGAAGCGGTGCTCGGCGTGCAGCTCTTCGAGCGCGATCGGCGGCGCGTCGTCCTCACCGCGGCCGGCGCGGAGATCGTCGCGCGCGCGCGGCGCGTCCTCGTCGAGGTGGACGATCTCGTCGCGACCGCGACGCGCGCGCGCGAGCCGTTCACGGGCAGGCTCCGCGTCGGCGTCATCCCGACGATCGCACCGTACCTCTTGCCCGACGTGATGCCTGCCGTGCACGCGCGGTACCCGAAGATGTCGCTCGTCTTCCGCGAAGAGAAGACCGCGGACATCGTGCGCGAGCTCGCGGACGGCACGCTCGACGCCGGGATCGTCGCGCTCGAAGCCGAGATCGGCGATCTCGCGCGCGCCGAGATCGCGAAGGACGCTTTCGTCGTCGCGCTGCCGAAGGAGCACCCGCTCGCGCGACGAAAGCGGCTCGCGGTCGGCGATCTCGAGGGCGCGCGCGTGCTCCTCCTCGACGAAGGCCACTGCTTTCGCAGCCAGGCGCTCGCGCTATGCACGCGCGCGGACGCGACCGAGACGACCTTTCGCGCGACGAGCCTCGCGACGCTCGCGCAGATGGTGTCGAGCGGCGCGGGGATCACGCTGCTCCCGTCGCTCGCGGTGCCGGTCGAGAACCGGCGCGGACAGCTCGCGGTGCGTCCGTTCACGGCGCCCACTCCGGGCCGCACGATCGCGATCGTGTGGCGCCCGACGTCGCCGTTCGCCGATGCGCTCCGCGAGATCGCGAAGACGATCCGAGGCGCGCGGCGGTCGTAGCTCATGACGGGAGCGCGACGAGATCCCCGGGCGCGGGCGCGAACGTCGTCACCGCAGGCAGCGCGCGCTTCATCGCGTCGACGAAGAGCGCGCCGGCCGAGGCGATCGTCGTCGCGAGGAAGTTCCGCGCGACGAGATCGCTCAAGTACGCCTCGGCGTGCGACGGAAGCGCGGCCTTGCAGCGAAGGATCCGCGCGGCTTCGACGGCGTCGTCCGGCGTCATCACGTGGAGAGCGCCGCCGGTGAGGCGCGTGCCGTCGACCGGGAGCAGCGCGAGCGACGGCGTGAAGCGCTCGGCGATCGCGCGGATGCCATCGAAGAGGCGCGTGTCGCCCGCGAAGTAGATCGACGACGCGCGCGACGCGACGACGTACCCGATCTCGTAGATGTCGTGCTCGGCCGGAACGGCCGTGACCGTCGCGCCGCCGACGCGCGCCTCCTCCCACGCGGCGAGCACCTCGACGCGGGCGAAGCCGAGCACGCGTGCCCGCGCGGCGACGTCGCGCGTCGGCGCGAAGAACGCGGCGCGCTTGTCCATGCGATCGATCGCTCGCATGTCCGCGTGGTCGGCGTGATCGTGCGTGACGAGGATCGCGTCGAGCGGTCCGATCGCCTCGGGCGCGACCGCGGGGCCCGCGACGTGGCGAAGTGCGCCGAACGCTGGATCGTAGAACCACGGATCGGTGAGGAAGCGCGAGCCGCCGACGTTCAAGAGGTGCGTCGAGTGCCCGACGTGAACGACGGCGTCACCCGCGAGCGCCGCGATCGACGCCGCGTAGCGCTCGGCCGCCGAAGGCCGCGGCATCGATCGATGATCGAACGTGCCGCGAAACGACGCGATCTCGTACGCCGCCCCCGCGATCGCCGCGACCGCGAGCGCGAGCGCGCTCCGTCGGCTCAGGCGACGACGGGCAGCGCGAGCTTCGTCCGCTTCACGGCCTTCGCGTTCTCCCATTGCATCACCTCCGGCGCCGCGCTCGGCGGCGGCGGGCTCGCGAACGTCGCGTAGTTCTCCGCGCGCCGCGGCGTAGAGAAGCGGCGCATGAACCTCGCGAAATCGTAGCCGTCGAGCAAGTAGAGGAGCTGCCCCGCGTCGGATCCGAGGTGCCGGTTCGCGAGGAGCGCGAGCGCGTCCTTGTAGATGCGCCGGAGCTCCGCGTCGCCGCGCAAGATCTCCGGCGCGAGGCGCGCCGCGACGAACGCCTTCTCGATCGCGCTGCTCCCGCCCGCGCGCCGCCGCCAATTTCGCTCGAGGCGATCGAAGAGATGGTGCGAGCCGTACGCCTTTTCGTAGAGCCACACGTAGCCGTCCATCAGCTCGTCGCGTCGCATCTGCTTCGGCTCGAAGACGACGTGGCGCGTGTCGTAGAGATCCCAGCGCTCGTGATCGAGGCGGCCCGCGGCCTTCATCTCGTCGAAGAGGTTCGTACCGGGCATCGGCGTGAGGATGCTGAAGAACGGATAGAGGATGCCGGTGCGCTGGATGAAATCGAGCGTCTGCTTGAAGACGGCGCGCGTGTCCGTGTCGAAGCCGACGATGAAGTTGCCGACGATCGTCATGCCGCGCGCGTGGATGCGATCGATCGCCTCTTGGTAGGTCAGGCAAAAGTTGACCGGCTTGTCCATGGCCGCGAGCGACGCTTCCGTCACCGACTCGAAGCCGATGATGAGCGTCGCGCAGCCCGCGTCGCGAAACAGATCGAGCATCTCGTCGTCGTTCGCGACGTTGAGCGTCGTCTCCGCCGACCACGACGGCAGCACGCCGTCGCGCCGCAGCGGCACGAGCGCGCGCAAGAGGTCCTTCGTGTAGCGCGTGCGCGAGATGAAGTTGTCGTCGACGACGTAGAGCGGCTTGCCCGCCGCGATCGGCCCGCGCGCGCGCGGCAGCGCGCGAATCTCCGCGACGACGCGCTCGACCGGCTTGAAGCGAAAGTCCTGCCCGGAGATGTCCGGCACGCTGCAGAACTTGCAGCGGAAGGGACAGCCGCGCGTCGTCTGCAGTTGATGAAACAGGTAGTCGCTCGTCTTCGCCTTCTTCCACGCGGGGATCGGGATCGCGTCCATCGGCGGGAAGCCGACCGCGTCGTAGCGTCGTTCGAGCTTTCCGCGCGCGGCGTCGCGCACTACGCGCGGCCACACCGTTTCGGCTTCGCCCGTGACGACGCAGTCGACGTGCTCGAGCGCTTCGTCGGGACGGAGCGACGCGTGGATGCCGCCGAGGACGACGCGCTTGCCGCGCCGCCGGAGCTCGCGCGCGACCTCGTACGCGCGCGTCACGCACGACGTCTTCGCCGAGAGCGCGACGAGATCGGCGCGCGTGTCGTAGTCGATTTCGTCGATGTACTCGTCGACGAGCGACACGCCGACGTCCGGTGGCGTGCACGCCATCACCGTCTGGATCCCGAGATCGAGGAAGCTCCGCTTGAAGCCGAGCGCGCGGATCAAGAGATCCATCTCGTAGAGCTCGCGCTCCGTGCGATCCGCGTTCTTGCGCGTGGCGATGAACTCGACGTGCATCACGTGCTCCGCGCCTGCTCGGCGAGCTCCGCCATCGTCGGTCGCCGCTGCTCGCGGCGGCGATCGACCCAGCGCTCGATCGCGCGCGCGACGCGCCAGCCGTCCCACGCCGTGAGCGCGATCTCGTGCGGGATCGATCGCGGCACCGGACCGTCGGGGCGCGCCGCGCGCGGCTGGCGGTAGCGAACCACCGCGGCCTGCACGCCGGACCAGAATGCGTTGCGCGCCGCGAGGCTCAGGAGCGCGCCGCGCCGAACCTGCGCTTGCGCGGCAGGCGTCGTCGCATGGAGCGCGAGCGCCTCTTCGAGCCACGCGCCGTGATCGCCGTCCTGCTCGACGTGAAGCGTGAAGTATTGGATTTCGTGCTCGCGAAAACCCGCGCGGCGCAGCCCCGGGATGATCGCCTGGAACATCTTCGGGATCGCCCACTCGTGCCCCGGTCCGACCGCGCCGAGCCCGACGAGGAACGGCTCCTCGGTGACGATCCGGCGATGCTCTTCGATGAACCTGTGCGCCGCCGCGGGCACGCGCGCCGCGTCGTCGCGCGCGAGATCGCTGCCGCACGCGCGGAGGAAGTGCCCGTAGAGCGTCGCGTGATCCTCGCCGCGCGATCCTTCGCCGTACTCGTCGACGAGCACCTTCGCGAGCCACAGCTTCGCGTCGCTCGCGGGCGCGCGCAGAAGCAGGCTCTCGAGGTAGCTCGTGAAGACGCAGACGAGCGGGAAGTGATTCTCGCCGAAGACACGGTAGTCGCTTCGCGCGAACGGGCTCGTGGCGAGGCGGCTCAGGAACAAATGATTCACCGCCGGGTGCGTCTCGATCTCGCGGCGGAGCGATTTGAGAAAGTCGTTCATCCTGCACCTCCTGCATCGGCGAGATCGTCGACCCACAGTCTCCGCGGGATCCGCAGCCGCACGAGGTTGTCGCTGCCGCGCTCGGCCTTCGCGTCGTCGGCGGTCGGGTACGTGACCTCGCGCCAATCGAGGAGCGCGCCCGGACCGTCGAGCAGCCCCTCTTCGTCGCGCAGGAACGACGTGTGATCGTAGTGAACGCGCTGGTAGCGCCAGGTGCGCGCGTAAAACCACAGCATGCCGGGCAGGATCTTCGCGACGAACGCCGGGCGCTTCTTGATGATCATCCGGAACGCGTCGCGCACGCTCGAATCGGTCTCGATGTAGCCGCGGCACACCTGACGATAGAACTCGTCGCGCGGGAGGCGCGTCGGCAAGACCGCGTGGAGCAGGTCGAAGAGCCGATGATCGGTCGTCATCAGCTTGTCCTCGTACGCGCGATACAGCTGCGTGCCGGGCAGCGGAGTGAGGATCGTGAAGAGCGGAATGGCGATCGCGAGGCTCCGCACGTATTCGTAGAGCGCGTCGAACTGCGCGACGGTCCAATCGGCGCGCACCATGAAGATGCCCGTCATGAAGATCCCGAGCTCGCGCATGATTTCGTTCGCGCGCTTGTTCTTCTGCCAGGTGTTCTTCTTGCGGAGCGCGGCGAGGTTGTCGTCGTCGTTCGACTCGTACCCGGAGAGCACCATCACGAGCCCGTTCTTCGCGAGGCGCGCCATGAGCTCGGGGTGATCCGCGGCGAAGTCGGTGCGACCTTGCGTCATCCAGTACTTCTTCACGCCGCGGCGTTCGAGCTCGTCGCACAGCTCGGTCGCGCGCTTCTTGCTCGTGAGGAAATTGTCGTCCAGGACGAAGACGAACGGCTCTTCGCACGCCTGCATCTGATCGACGATCCGCGCGGCCGAGAGGAAGCGCGTGCGCCGTTCGTAGAACTCCCAGATCGCGCAGAAGTTGCAATCGAACGAGCAACCGCGGCTCGTGAAGATCGACGCCATCGGGCGGATGCCGGTGAAGAAGTAGCGGCCCTTGTACTTTGCGATCAATCGGCGGTCGGGGACGGGCAGCTCGTCGAGGTTCGCGGTCTGCTCGCGCTTCGCGTTCGCGCGGCGCACGCCATCGGCGTCGCGCCAGCGGATGCCAGGATGCCGTCGAACTTCTTCTCGCTCGTCGCAGCACAGCGGGCTACGAGCTCGCGGAACGTGTGCTCGCCTTCGCCCTGCACGATGACGTCGACGTACGGCTCGTCGAACTCCTCGGGGCAGAGCGTCGGATGGTGACCGCCGACGACCGTGAGCGCCTCGGGGCGGATCTCGCGCGCCATGCGAAGCACCGCCTTCGCTTGGTACGCGTCGGTCGTCATGCTCGTCGTACCGACGACGTCCGGCGCGAACTCGACGAGCGCCTCGGCGAGCGCGCTCTCGTGCTCCAAGCGGAGATCGATCACGCGCACCTCGTGGGCGTCGCCCACCGCCGCGCCGACGGCGGTGAGTGCCACGGGCTCGGAGAGCCAGACGACGTTTTCTAGCCCGAGCCGTCCGTTCTCGAACGGCGTCGGCATGACGAGCAGGACGCGCATGCGATCACCCCTTCGCGTTTTCTTGGCCGATCGATCGGTAGGTTTGTCTAGCTTTCGTCCATGTGATGTCAACGCCAATGAGGGGCAATACGCGGTTTGACAGCGAATGTTTCGCGTGGACAAATCTAAACGTTCCATGGACACCAAAAACGGTCACTCGATCGGCATCACGGCGAGGATGACCGGCATCCCAGCCGAGACCCTGCGCGTCTGGGAGCGGCGCTACGGCGTGCCGCGGCCGACGCGGAGCTCGGGCGGGCAGCGAAGCTACGACGACGCGGAGATCGCGCGCCTTCGCCTCGTCGCGCGCGCGATCGCGGGAGGGCGTCGCGCAGGGGACGTCGCACGGCTGTCGACGCGTACGCTGGAGAAGCTGGAGACGAAGGCGCGCGACGAAGCGCCGATCGACGGCGGCAGCGCGGCGACGCCGACGCCGTTCGCGTGCCTCGACGCGCTTCGCCGTGACGACGCGCCGGCGCTCGCCGCGGAGCTCCGGCGCGCGGCTCTCCTCTTCGGGCCCCTGCGCTTCGTCGCCGACGTCGCGCAGCCGCTCGCGGTGCGCGTCGGCAAGATGTGGGAAGACGGCGAGATCGACGTCGCGCAGGAGCACCTCTTCACGTCGTGCCTGTCGACGCAGCTGCGCGTCCTGCTCGCGACGCTCGAAGGCATCGGGAGCGCGCCCGTGATCGTGCTCGCGACCTTCCCCGGAGAGCTCCACGCGCTCGGCCTCGAGATGGTCGCGGTGCACGTCGCGGCGCGCGGTGGTGCGCCGCGCCTCCTCGGCGCGAGCTTGCCTCCGCGCGAGATCGCACACGCGGCGCGCGCCTACCGCGCCGACGCGATCGGCGTGTCGATCAGCGCGGCGTCCGCGCGCACGACGACCGAGCGGCACCTGCGCGAGCTCCTCGCCGCGACGACCGTGCCGGTGTGGCTCGGCGGCGCGGGCGCGCCGGTCATCCGCGCCGCGGACGCGCGCGTGATCGACGGCTGGCGCGAGCTCGACGGCGCGATCGCGTTCGCGCGGAACGAGGCGATGCGTTCTTGAGCAGACCCCGCCGCGCGTCGTACCGTCGGCCGGGCGGAGATGGCTCTACGACGAGACTCCTCGGCGCGACGGACGCCGCACGGATCCGTGGCGGCGCCGGTCGCGGCCTCGATGGTGCTCGAGGCGACGGCGCGCGGGTTGCCCGCCGATCAGCTGCTCGCACGCCTCGGTCTCGACGCCGCGAGCGCGCGCGATCCGGAGCGGCGCGTCCCGTTCGCTTCGCTCTTCTCGGTGTGGGCCGACTGCATGCGGGCGCTCCGTGATCCGTTCTTGCCGCTGGCGGCGGCGCAGCGCGTACGCCTCGAAGACTACGCGGTCCTCGGCTTCGCAACGACGTCGGCGCCGAGCTTTCGCGCGTCACTCTCTCTGCTCGTGCGCTACGGGACGCTCCACGCCGACGGGTGTCGCTGGGAGATCGACGACGATCGTTCGGAGCGCGCGATCACGCTTCGTTGGGAGCGCGAGGGAGAACGCACGCTCGGACACCGCGTCGCCAACGAGTGCGCCATCGCGGAGGTGTTGCACGCGACGCGGCAGATCCTCGGGTTCACGCTCGCGCCTTCGAGCGTCGCGTTTCGCCATCCCGCTCCGAGCTCCATCCGGCGGCACGAAGAGTTCTTCGGCGTCCGACCTCGGTTCGGCGCGCGATGGGAAGGCATCGTGTTTCAGCGCGAGCTCCTCGATCGCGCGCCGCGACAGGCGAACCCCGCGCTCGCCGCTTGGCTCGAGCGGCAGATGGCGGGCATGCTCGCGACGCGCGTCGAGGCGACCACGTTCGCGAAGCGCGTCGAGCTACTCCTCGAGCAAGATCTCGCGTCGGGCGAGCCCGATCTCGGCCGCGTCGCGCTCGCGCTCTCGGAGCGCACCGTTCGGAGGCAGCTCGCCCGCGAGGAGTGCTCGTTTCGGGGCATCTGGGAGTCGGTGCGGCGGCGCCGCGCGGAGTCGCTCTTGGCGGCGGGCCAGGTCACGATCGACGAGGTCGCGTTCCTCACGGGGTACTCGGAGACGCCTGCGTTCACGCGCGCGTTCAAGCGCTGGACGGGCGACACGCCGGGCGCGTACCGCCGCAGGGCGATCGCGCCATGACCGAATCGGCCAAGACTATGTCCGCCATCGTCAAGGAAGCGAAGGCCGTTCGACGCCAGAGTCTCCTTCGTGAGCGCACCTTCCGAGCGCCACGAATGGAGTCGAACGATGCTTTCCTCTCACGTCCGCGTTGGTGTTGCGCTCTTCCTCGTTCTGGCCGCGCTCGGCCACGGTTCCACGGCGCGCGCCGATCCACCTCCTGCGACCGATGGCCAAGCCGCTCCGCAGCCGACGAAGCGATCCGGCGTCGCGCTGATGCTCGGGCTCGGCCAATGGGCGCTCGGCGGTGGGAACGTCGCGATTCAGGGGAACATCGGCCGTTTCGCGTTCGAGTACAGCCACGGTCAGGGCGTGCACCTCGCCCGTCTCGACTTCCTGCGAAACCAGTCGGAGAAAGACGCCGGCGCCGACGTGTACGAGACGTGGACGACCGGTCTAGGCGTCGGGCTCCTCGCGACGAAGAACCTGAGGCTCCTCGTCGAATTCAAGGCGAACCACTACGAGCTCGAAGGAGGCGATCGGAACTCGACGCTCGGCTACACGACGTTCACGATCGGGCCGGGTGTCTTCTACGACATCCATCTCTGGGAGGGGCTCTTCATCCAGCCTTCGCTTCGCTGGTGGCCGACCGTGCACTCGACGATGCCGGCGAACGCGACGCTCGCGCGCGCCGACGGCACGCAGGTTCGAATGACGTCGCACGACTCCGGCATCTTCCCGAACGTGAACATCGGGTGGGAGCTCTGAGGTTCGCGCTACGGCGCGATTCGAGTGACGCGGGCGAGGAAGTCCGCCGCCGTCATCCGCGCGGCGTCCGCGGGCGCGTCGTCTCGCTCGCGCAGCACCTCTTCCAAGAGCTCGGACGCGGGGCGCGAGCGCGAACGCTCGTCGAGGTGATGAACGACCGGGAGCGGAGCGTCATCGACCATGCGCGCTCGCCTTCCCCATCGCGTCGAGCGCGCGCGCCGCCGAATCGGCGCCTCCGTCGAGCGCGAGATCCAGCTCTCGCGCGCGCTCGTCGGCGACGACGACGAGCTCGCAGCTCGGCGCGCCCTGCGCCACGCAGCGCGCTTCGCGCACCGCCATCCGGCGATGCGCGAGGTGCTCGAGAACGGCGCGAAAGAAACCGGCGAGCAGCGCGCAGCGGCGCGACGCCGAGCGGTTGGGCAGCTCCGCGAGCACGCTGCGCTCGAGCGTGACGACGAACGCGCCGCGCTGCGCGAGCGCGAAATCGAACGACGCGCGCCCCCACCCGCGCTCGCGAACGTACGCCGAGACGAACTCCGCGACGGTCACCATCGGCAGATCGCGCAAGAGCGTCTCGAAGCGCTCGAGCGCCTCGGCCTCCATCTCGACCACCGCGAGCCGCCCCCACGCGAAGCCCCACTCGTCGAGCAGCTGCGGCGGCGCGCCGGTGCGCTCGCACGCGGTCAGCAACCCCTCGAAGAAGATCGGCGCGACTTGCACGACGCGCCGCTCGCCCGCGTCGCGCTGTACGCCGAGGCGCGGCTCGTCCGGCGCGAGCTCGCGCTGGGCGATCGCCGGCTCGCGCGCGACGCCCGCCGCGCGCGGCTGCATCAAGCGCTTGCGCGAGACGCACAGGTAGACGAGCTCGCGCGACGCGCGGCGTACCTCGACCTCGACCTCTTGCGCGCCGAAGCGGAAATCGAAGACGTAGTCGAAGCGGAAGGGGGCCGCGCGCTCGTCGTCGAACGCCTTTCGGACGCGCCCCTCGAACTCGGGCGTCGCGGCGCATTTGGCGACCTGACGAAAGAAGCTCTTCCCGAGCACCTGCGCGCGATCGAGGCGCGCGAAGCGCGATTCGGCCAAGTTGTAGCGACGAATCGTTCCTTCGGCGTCGAGCGCGATGACGCCGTAGGGGAGCGTGTCGAGCTCCTCGTCGTCGACGTCGTGCAGACGTTCGCGAAGGGCGGAGGACGGGGCGTTCTGGCTGATGGGGGCGATCATCGTCATCCAGTCTCCGGGGTGAGGCGCGCGGCGGCCGCGCGCTGCGCGACACGGGCTGCGAGCTCGCGGACCATCGGCGACGTGCGCGTGCGCTCGAGCAACGGACAGCGTGTGAGCCACGCCGCGTCGCTGAGCATCGCTTCATCGGCGCGCGCGAGGAACGAGGCCGCGTGGATCGAATCGCCTGCGATCGACGCAACCTCGGCCCCGAGCGTCAGCCAGATCGCTCGCCGCCTCGGCAGCGCGCCGGCGTGGCGGGACTCCGTATCGAGAAGCGCTAGCGCGGGCTCGACCGCGCCGCCGAGCGCGGCTTCGACATACGCCAAGAGCACGTCGCGGCTCGGCACCGGGCGCGCACGGAGCGATCTCGCGAGCGCTTCGAGCCGCGCGCGGTCGCCGCGCCACGCCGCGACGCGCACGGCGGTCTGGTAGTACGCGCCGGTCGGCGCGGGCGGCGCCGCGTCGAGAATCGCCTCGGCCAGCGCGTAGTCGCCCGCGAGCGCGCGCGCACGCGCCTCGTCCCAGCGCGCGCGATCGTCGCTCGGACGGAGGCGCGCTGCGCGCCCGAAGTGCTCGGCGGCCGCCGTGAGCTCCCCGGCGTCCGCGAGCAAGAGGCCGAGCGTGCGCTGCAGCGGCGCGTGCGCGACCCGCGCGTCGAACGCGCGCGCGTGCGCGGCGGCGGCGGCGATGTTCCCGAGCTCGATCTGCACCCGCGCGAGCGTCGTCGCCGGCTCGATCGCGGCCGGCGACGCGGCGCGCGCGCGCTCGGCGAGCGCCTTCGCTTCGAGCGCCTCCTCGACGATCCCGTCGCCGTCCTCGACGCGCCGCACCAGCGCCGACGCGTACGCGCTGCACACCCACGGATCGTCGGGTGCGCGCTCGGCGGCGCGCTCGAGGAGAGCGATCGCGCGATCGTTCGCGCCGCGCGCGGCGCTCGTCGCCTCCCGCAGAGCGCGGGCGTAGAGCGCGACCACTTGCGCGTCCTGCGAGCCGCGCGGCAGCGGCGGCGGCCGGCTCGCGAGCAGCGCCTGGGCGACGCTCGCCGCCGCGTCGTCGGCGAGCGCGAAGAGCTCTCCGAGCGGCCGCTCGATCCGCGCGGCCCAGAGCGCGAGGCCCTCGGCCACGCTGAGCACGCGAATGACGAGGCGCGCCGCCTGCTCCGCCGTCACGCGCAAGCTCGCCGTCACGACGACGTCGGCGCCGAGATGGCGGCCGCGCAAGCGCGGATCGGTCGACGTGTCCCGCGCGGAGGTCGCCTCGGCCGGCGCTCGCACGCGCAGCTCCGGGTTCCCCGCGAGCGCGTCCGCGAGCGCCTCGCCGAACGCCGCGGCGAACGGCGCGTCCTCGGGCGTGCCGGTGTTTCGCACCGGCAAGACGGCCACGGTGCGAACGCCCGCCGGCGTGCGCGGCACGAGCGGCGGCGGGATCGTGCTGCGCAGCGAAAACGGCAGGTCGTCGAGCGCCGCGCCTGCGCACGCGCGCAGCGCCGCCGCGACATCGGCCGCGGAAGCGAATCTGGCGTCGGGCGAGCGGGCCATGCAGCGCAGCACGATCTCCGCGAGCGCGTCGGGAACCGGACAGACGCTGCGCGGATCGGGCGGCGGCCGTAGCAGCCGCTGCGCGGCGATCGCAAACGCAGTTTCGGCTTTCCACGCAGGCTCGCCGGTCAGCATCTCGTACATCATCACGCCGAGCGCGTAGACGTCGGCGCGCCCGTCGACGTCACCGCGCGCTTCCACCTGTTCGGGCGCCATGTACTCCGGAGTGCCGACGACCGCGCCGAGCGTGCGCGTCGCGCGATCTCCTGCGGCGCGCGCGATGCCGAAGTCGGTGATGACGACGCGGCCGTCCTTCGCGATGAGCACGTTGTCCGGCTTGAGATCGCGGTGCACGACGCCGACCGCGTGCGCCGCGGCGAGCCCCTCGCACACCGCCTCCGCGATCGCCATGACGCGCCGGACAGGGAGCGTCCGCTCGCGCGAGAGCGCCGCGGCGAGCGACTCGCCCTCCACGAGCTCCATCGTGAGGAATCGCTCGGCCCCGTGCTCGCCGATGTCGTACGTGCGCGCCACGTTGCGGTGCGTGACGCGGCGCGCGAGCTTCACCTCGCGGCGGAAGCGGTCGAGCGTCGCCGGATCGGCCACGAGATCGCGGCGCAGCACCTTGAGCGCCACGCGCTCGTCGAGCTCGCGGTCACGCGCGAGGTACACGCTGCCCATCCCACCGACGCCGAGCAACCCTTCGATCTCGTAACGGCCAGCGAGCAGTAGGCGCAGCTCGCGTACCTGCTCGCCGTCCTCGAAGGTGGCGGCGTCCCACGTTGTTCCGGCGGCGTCGACCACGCCGATTCGATGCCGCGCGCGCGCGACCGTTTCGTCGGCCGTGCGAGCGCACGGCGGCATACCTCACTCGCTGCGGAACCCGATCCGCACGTGCGTGCCATCGCAGAACGGTTTGTTCTGGGAGCCGCCGCAGCGGCAAAGGCGCGCGCTCGTCACCCGTTTCACGGTGCGTCCGGTGCCCGCGCAGATCTCGAGGTTGCCGGTGACCGCGAGCGGCCCGTTCGGCATCGGCACGATCGCGAGCGCGCCGTCGCGTCGAGCGAGCGGCTCGCTCGGCTGCGTCGGCGGCTCGCCCGACGCGACGAACGGGACCGACGCGTGCGATCCGTCGCAGAACGGCTTGTTCTTCGAGGCGCCGCAGCGGCACAACGTCGCGCGGAACATCGCGCCGCGCCCTTCGAGCGCGATCGCGCCGTGCACCGCGAGCGGGCCGTTCTCGCGGACGCGCACGACGTTCACCTTCGGCGCGCGCTCCTGCGGTCCGCCATCGGTCCTCTCGTACGTGATCGCTCCGGACGGGCACGACTCGGCGATCGCGGCGAGCTCGTCGGCGCGAACCGCCTCGGGGTGAAGCCACGGCCCCTTCACGTTCGCGAGGAAGACGTCGGGCGCGCCGAGGACGCAGTTGCGCGAGTGGATGCAGCGCTTTCCTTCGAAGCGCAGCACGGCGTTCGGCGCGCGCGCCTCTTCGATCTCCGGCGACGCTGCGCCCGACGTACTGGCGGGCGGCGCCGCGGAGGGCGGTTCCGGAGGCGCGATCGGAAGCGCGACGCGAGGCGACGCGCTGGCAGCCGGCGACGCGCTCGGAGCCGGCGACGCGCTCTGAGCCGGCGACGCGCTCGGAGCCGGCGACGCGCTCTGCAACGACGCGGCGACCGCGGTGAACGTCCGCGCCGTTCGCTCCGCGACGGGATCGACCTCGCGCCCGAGCTGCGACGCCGCGTCCGCGATTTCGCGCGCGCGCTCCACGAGGAGCGCCCACGCCGCGCGCTGCTGCGAGAAGCCCACGGTCGATCGCTGCATCGTGAACGTGAGCCCCGCCGTGGTCCCCGGCGAAGCAGCACCCGCCGGCATCGCCGCGAGGCGCTGCATGATCGGCGCGAGCTCGCGCATCGCCGTGAGCGAAGCCTCGACGAGCCGCGCGCGCGACGGAGCCGGATCCTCCGCCTGCCCGAACGCGCGCCCCAGACATCGGAGCGCGAACGCGTACACCGCGTTCCCGAGATCGAGGACGCGCGCCGATCGCGGATCGTCGACGTGGACCTTACCGCGCGGCTCCGGCGGCTTGCGCATCACCGGGTTCTTCGCCGCCGGATGCGCGGGCGAGAACGACGGATTTTTTCGCGTGAGCGCTTCGAGCTCGTCGCGCACCGCGACGAAGCGCGCGTAGTGCGATCGCTCGCTGTGACCCGGCGCCCCCTCGCCTTGCTCCACGATCAGGTCGACCGCGCGCACCGCCGACGCGACGTCGGTCACCGCGACGACCCCGCTGATCGGCGCGATGTCCGGGCCGACCTGCGCCGCGGGATCGCCGATGAAGAGCGCTCGCTCGCCGAGCTTCTCGGCGAGCCGTACGAAGCCCGACCGAATGCCGCGGTAAAGATGCCCGACGGTCGCGTAGTCCTGCGCGCTCGGCACGAGCCGATCCGCGCGCGCGCCGCGCTCGTAGCGCGCGGGCGGATCGAACCCCGCGCCGTCCGGCGCGTCGACGCCCTCGGGCCGCTCCAGGAAGACGAAGTGATCGATCGTCGCGCGATCGAACGGCGCGAGCGCGACCACGACGCCCGCCGGGTGGTAACCGGGCGACACCGGGAAATTCGGACGCTGGAAGTGCGGCGTCGATCCGATCGCCGCGAGCAGGTTGCTGACGAGCGAGAGGTGCAGCATCTCGTCGATCGCGACGTCCACGATGGCCGAACGCCACCGCGCGACCGCCGCCGCCTCCTCTGCCGAGAGACCGTCGGCCTCTCCCTGCTTCAAGCTGTAGGCCGCGTAGAGATAGCAGCACATCAAGCCGTGCTCGATCTCGGCCGCTTCGGTGAGCAAGTACGCGAGCTGCTCGCGCTCGTGGGTGATGATCTCGGGCTCGTGTGTATCCATCGTCGTTCTCGGCCGTCGTTCTCAGCGCTTCGCCGCGCGTGCCTCGCGCAGCTTGCCGGCGAGCGTATCGTAATCGTAGTGCCCGTCGTGGAGCGCCCCGTCGAAGAAGAAGCTCGGCGTGCTGTGCACGCCGCTCGCGCGCCCCGAACGCACGTCGCGCTCGATGCGCTCGACGATCGCGTCGTCGCCGAGCGCGCGTCGGATCGCGGCCATGTCCGCGCCGCACGCTGCAGCGTCTTCCATGACCGCCGCTTCGTCGATCGCGCGGCGGTGGTGCATCAGGTGATCGTGCATCGGCCAGAATTTTCCCAGCGCGGTCGACGCCTCGGCGATGCGCGCGAGCACCTCGGCGTTCGCGTGGATGTGACGCAGCGGGAAGTGACGAAAGACGATGCGGACGTCGGCGTTCTCGGCGACGAGGCGATCGACGACGCTCTGCGCGGCGCGCGTGTGCGGGCAGTCGTAGTCGCCGTACTCGATGATCGTGATCGCCGGATGCGCTGCTCCGCGCGCGTGGTCGTCTTCGACGATGGGCGCAATCGGTACCATCGTGGCCTCCTCCGGAGTGTTCGATGCAGGTCACTCAGCGGACGTTCCGGCCTCTGCTGCCTTGCGGAGGTTCGCGAGCGAACGGGTCATCTCTGCGTCGAGATCCTTCTGGCCGTAGAACCACGTGAGGAGAAATCCGTCCATCGTCTCCTCGACGTCGACCTGCGTGGTGTCTGGAGTCGGCGACGAGAAACGCCATACGTGCACCGCCTTCGCGGTCGACACCGATCCGGTCCACGCGAGGAGCTCGTTCGGCTTGACGGCCGCGAGCTGCGAGGAGATCTCGGAGGTGCCGTTCACGTGGGTGAACGATGCGCCAGGCTCGATCGCGGCGGGCGGCGTCACCTTCGACACGTTCGGCTGCCAGCGCGGCCACGCGGCGAAGTCGGCCAAGATCGCGTACA
>Ga0100403_1001811_pt1 | contig 18306 bp, 18 predicted proteins | sample CryGeymet201501t_FD_83663 | JGI IMG/M metagenome (GOLD analysis project Ga0100403, IMG submission 83663) | Groundwater microbial communities from Crystal Geyser aquifers in Utah, USA - Crystal Geyser metaG 2015-01t | ecosystem: Environmental > Aquatic > Deep subsurface > Groundwater | place...
TACTATCCGGACGATGCCGATGACGATATCCGCGCCCGCTCAGTAGTTTCTTGATTAAGCTTGATGCTTATCTCTTGAAACCTTGCCCCTCCGATGAAAATCGGAGGGGCTTTTTTATTAAAACTAAGAAACGGCCCCGACGTCATATCGGGGCGTTTATTTTATAATTTAATTAAAAATGAATTTTCGGGAATTTTTGCTTTTTCGTATTCCTCTTTAGTTAAGTAGAAGAAATTTTTAGTTTCTCTTTTTTCATTAGTAAATGTGTTAGTTAAAAAGAGAATTGATTGAAGAGAAATTGGATTATCTCTTTCAACTGTATAATTTATATCCGGAACTACAATATATTTAGGAGTTTCCTCAGGAACAGCATTAAGATAATTGGAAATAATATAATCATTAAATGAAAATGCATTTGCAGTATTTGGATTTTGGCCCCAAGTAATAAAGTAAGAAAAGTAGGCTTCAAAAATCAATATTGAGAAGAATAACCATACAGCTAATTGAACTAGCCATTTTTTATTTATGTAATTATTCATTAGGTGGAAAATTTTCATTCCGCCAATACCAGCAAAAATAAATACTGGCGGGATAACGAGAATAGAGCGCAGGGCGTGGGGGAGTCCTTCATTAGAAATAACTACGGGTAAGAAGGCGAGTGCAAGCCATGAGAATAAAATTATCTCTTCATCCATCCAACGATTTTTTCTAAGTAATGTTTTGAAGCTCATAAATATTCCTACTAAGAAAAATACTCCGATAGGCCAGAATAATTCTGGGCGCCCAGCGATATTATGACGCCAATTATAGTCGCCGACGACATTAAACATTCCAATAGTTTTAACTACATTAAAACTTAAATCTTTAATTATTGTTTCTGAATTAAAAACTGAGATTCCGGCCGTTCTACCAAAGAAGTCTTGAGGATGTTGAAGGAAATAAGCCCCTAGCGGAAGGAAAGTTATAATTGAACCAATAACAAATAAAGTGAAACCGAATGAAAGTTTTTTGAATGTAATAATTTCTCTGTTGCGGTAATAAATAACTGCAAAAGCAACTATCACTAAAAGGGGCATAGCTCTATAGGCTATATAGCTGTGTAGGCCTAGTCCAAAAACTAATCCTCCTAAAGCAGAATACAAAGTAAAACGTTTTGAATTAAATGCTTTAACTAGAAAATATATGGCCCAAGTTAGGGCGAGAGGCGCTAAGATAGCTCTAAAAGCTATACGAGAAAAAATAATATGCCAAACGCTAGTTGCTAACAAAAAAGAAGACAATAGAGCGAGCTTGTCGTCTTTAAATAATTCTTTAGTTAATAAGAATAATCCTAAAACAGTAAGTATTCCGAACAGAGCGCTTGGGTATCTTAAGGCCCAGGGCGTATATCCAAATAGCCCTACAGAAAGAGCCTGGATATTCATATACAATCCTTCTCTGCCAAAGTTCTCTTGATAGAAGGGTTTAAAATCTTTATTTTCCCAGGCTTCTACGGCATTATTTCCGTTCATTGCTTCGTCGGGATATAGTGCTGGTGGAACTATATTGTTATCCAGTGGCATCAAATTGTAGAGCCTTAGAAATGAGGCTATAATTATAATAGAGATTAAGAGTATTGTAGTTTTTTTCATACTCTAATTTTAACATAATGTTATGGAGCCTAAATTTGAAAAACCTATTATAAGAAAAGACTACGAAGCCCTATCTACAGAAATTCAAGAACATAAGGATGGCGTCGTAGAAATTTTGCCTTCTGATAAAGAGCTTGTTAGAGCTGTTATTGGTAAGCGGATTCAAGATGATCGAGGTGTTAATCAACAATCATCAGGTAATCAATCTTTACCAAAATATCTTGATGAATCTACAGAAGACATACAATCAACTGTAAGAAATTTAATTGGCATAGCTTTAGAAAAAGGAATAGATGAATCTATAAAAGAAGCCAAAAAATATGGTCCGTTTATTTTAGACGCTCTTCATGATGCTTTGACGGCAAAAGTTTATAATGATTTAAAATCAAAAGGAAAACTTAAATAATGAATATTTTAGAAATTAGTTACATAGTTTTATTGGCCCTTTCTGTCATTGGTGTAATTTATGGAATATCCAGATGGGTCCATAGAAGATATATTTTAGCGAGTTTAAAATTAAGAGCTTTATTAATAAGACTTCCTAAAAGTAAAGAAAAAAATGAACAAGAGCCTCTTAAGGAAATAAATTTATCTGCTCAACTTTTAAGTGAGCTTTCTAATTTAAAAATCCCCTTTTCTTTAGAAGCTGCTGTTCATCATGTCGGCGAAGAAATTCATTTTTATATTGCAGTTCCGGCTGAATCAGTTCAATTTACAATGAGGCAGATTCAAGGCTTATGGAATGATGCTTCTGTAGAAGAAGCAGATGATTATAATATTTTTAATCATCAAGGAGTAAGCGAGGGTCTTTATTTAAAACAAAAAGAAAATTATGTATTACCGATTCGTACTTACGAAGAAGCACAAATAGACACATTTTTGCCTATTATTAGCACTCTTTCTAAAGTACAAGAATTAGGAGAGGGCATTTCTGTACAGTTAATGGTTAAGCCAGCCTCTAAGAAAATTAAAAAAACAATCACTAATTATATTTATCAACTTAAGAAGGGGGCTAAAGCTGAAGAAATTTTTGGTTCAGCCGGAATCTCTTTTAAAGACTTTCAGAAAGCTTTAGCTGGTAAGACCGAGTTATCTGAAGAAGAAAAACGAACTCCTAAACCAGTAGATGAAGAAATGGTAAAAGCTTTAGAAAAAAAGATTTCTAAACAAATTTTTTCTGTAAATGTTAGGTTGGTTGCTTCTGCTCCAAGCCAATCCAAAGTAGATGAACTATTACAAAGCTTAGCAAGTTCTTTTGACCAATTTGAAGCCCCGCTACGTAATGGCATAAAAGCTATTAAACCAAGAAATCAGAAAAAGTTTTTATTTAATTATATTTTCAGAATGTTCAATGATAGTGAAGCTATGACTTTAAGTACAGATGAGGTAGTAAGTTTATTTCATTTACCAACTTCTACTACAGAGACTCCTAGACTTAAAAGATTAAAATCTAGAGAAGCGGCTCCACCATCATTTTTACCTAAGGAGGGCACTCAAATAGGTGAGAGTACTTTTAGAGGAGATAAAAAGCCTATTTTTATTACAGATGAGGATAGGAGAAGACATGTTTATGTAATAGGTCAGACCGGCACTGGTAAATCAACAATGATGATTAATATGGCTATTAGCGATATCCAAAATGGTAAGGGCGTTTCAGTAGTAGATCCTCATGGAGATTTAATTGATTCTATTCTTGGACTGATTCCAGAGCACAGAAAAGATGATGTTATTATTTTTGATCCAGGAGATATCACTCATCCGCTTGGTTTGAATATGTTGGAATACGATTTTAATCGTCCAGAAGAAAAAACTTTTATTGTTAATGAAATGCAGGGAATTTTTAATAAATTATTTTCTGAGGAGACAATGGGTCCTATGTTTGAGCAATATATGAGAAATGCCTTATTACTTTTAATGGAAGACGCTAAAAATGAACCAACTACTTTAATGGATGTTCCTAAAGTATTTAGTGATTCGGTCTTTAGAAAGAAAAAATTAGAACGTTGCCAAAATACTATTGTTAAGGATTTCTGGGAAAGAGAAGCTTTGCAAGCCGGTGGAGATGCATCATTGGCAAATATTACTCCTTATATTACTTCTAAATTTGGTAATTTTATTTCTAATGATTATGTTCGTCCTATTATTAGCCAACCTAAATCAGCTTTTCGGTTTAGAGATATTATGGATAATAAAAAGATTTTATTAGTTAACCTTTCGAAGGGTAAAATAGGGGACTTGAATGCTGGCTTACTTGGTATGGTTATCGTTGGTAAAATTTTAATGGCAGCTCTTTCTCGAGTAGATATAGAACAAGAAGAAAGAAAAGATTTTAATTTATATATTGATGAATTTCAAAACTTTACTACAGATTCTATTTCTACGATTTTATCTGAGGCTAGAAAATATCGATTAAATTTAGTAATTGCCCATCAATTTATTGCTCAACTTGAAGAAAAAATTAGAGATTCCGTTTTTGGCAATGTTGGTTCTATGGTTGCTTTTAGGGTTGGCGCTAAAGACGCTGAAGAATTAGCAAAACAGTTTGAGCCAGTTTTTAATGAAAATGATCTAATAAATATAGATAATTTTAATGCTCATGCGAAATTATTAATTAATGGCGAACCATCAAAACCATTTAATATCAAAACTTTGTCATCTCCTAAAAGTAATCCGGAATTAAAAAATAAACTTAAAGAATTATCTAGAAATAAATACGGAATGTCTCGTATATAAATAATTAAAATGATATTAATAAAATCAGCCCAAATCATTGACGGCACCGGCAAACCTCCTTTCAAGGGGGATATTTTGATTAAAGATAATAGAATTTCTGCTATAGGAAATTTTGCTGATAAAAAAGCTGACACCATTATTAATGGGTCGGGTTATATTATTGCTCCTGGGTTTATTGATGTTAATACTAGTTCGGATCATTATCTTTCTTTGTTTAATAATCCTAAACAAAAAGACTTTTTAATTCAGGGAGTAACTACAATTATCGGCGGACAATGTGGCTCATCTCTTGCCCCTCTTTATTCTGGCTCTCTAAAATCTGTAAGAAGATGGGGCAGAATTCATCAGGTAAATGTTGATTGGACTACTATTTCAGAATTAAGAGATACATTAAAAAGATTGGGGCTAGGTGTTAATTTTGGGACTCTTGTTGGTCACTCTACAATGAGACATGAAATCGCCGGAGAAGAAAGTAGAGATTTAACAGCTTCAGAAATGGATGTGTTTAAAAAAATTTTAGAAGATTCACTAGATGACGGAGCGCTTGGAATGTCTACGGGGTTGGGTCATGTGTTGTCTCAAACAGTTTCTCATTCAGAGCTAAAAAGACTTTTAGTGATTATTGCTAATAAAGGAAAAGTTTATACTACTCATTTAAGAGATGAATTTGAAAATATAGTATCTGCGACAGAAGAAGCCCTAATTATTGCTAAGGAAAGTGGAGTCCCCACCATTATCAGCCATTTGCGTCCAGCTATCGGCTATGAAGATAAATTTAAAGAAGCTTTTGAATTAATAGAAAAAAACCTAGATAAAGGAAATATTTATTTTGATACGAATCCTTTTGATGTAAATGTTGTTCCTGTAGATATGATGCTTCCTAAATGGATTCAGCACGGAAATTTTGAAGTTATTTTAGAAGAATTAAATAAAGAAGAAAATCAAAAAAGATTGATAAAAGATTTTAAAAATTCTAAAATTAATTTAGATAGTTTAATCATCGCTGGCGCTAAAGATAATTCAATTATCGTTGGTAAAACTTTAAAAGAATTTTCAAAAAATAGGGGAGTGGACTCTTATTATGGTTTTATTAAATTAATGCAGATTACAGGAGTACACGCTTTAGTTTTTAGAAAGAATATTAATATGGACATTTTAAGGGAGATAATGTTTCATCCAAGAGCGTTAGTTGGCTCTAACAGCGCCAGTTTAAAATATTCTGCAGAGTTTTTAAAACCAGAAAGAACCACAAATACATTTCCTAAATATCTTCATATGGCTATGGATAAAAAAATACCATTAGAAGAATCAATAAGAAAAATCACTTCTCTACCGGCTAAAATTTTTGGCATTAAAGAAAGAGGAATTATTAGAGAGGGATGGTATGCAGATTTAGTAATGCTTAAAGACAATAAAGTAACCAATGTTTTAATTAATGGTAAATCAGTTGTAAAAGATAGAGTTATCAAAGAAGTTTTGGCCGGGGATATTATTTAGTCTATGAGTTTTTTAAGTATTAAAAAAAGAGGGCATGCTCCTGATTATGTAATTATTTCTTGTACTTTTTTATTAGTTGTTTTTGGCCTTGTTATGCTTTCTAGCGCATCTTCTGATTTAGGACAAATTAGATTTGGCGATAGTTATTTTTATCTTAAGCACCAAGTGTTGTATGGTCTAAGTTTAGGATTATTTCTTTTTTGGTTAACATCTAATTATATTTATTATAAATATTATCAAACTTTTTCAGTTGTTGGATTAATTATAACTTTTTTATTTTTATTACTTGTTTATACTCCTCTTGGAGTAACTTTGGGAGGTGCTACGCGTTGGATAGCTTTGGGACCGGTCTTATTCCAACCATCTGAACTTTTAAAAATTACTTTAGTGATTTATTTAGCTTCTTGGCTAGGTAAGTCTTATCGTCAACAAAGTTTTTGGGGAGGGTTTGTGCCTTTTTTAATTATTTTGGGATTAGTTGGTTTAATTTTAATTTTTCAACCAGCTACGAGCGTAGCAGCAATTTTGATATTAACTGCTTTAATTATTTATTTTGTTAGTGGAGCCAGATGGTCTTATATTTTTGGAACGTTTTTATTAGGATTTTTAGCTTTTTTACTTATTTCTTATATGACTCCATATCGTTGGGATCGTATTAAAAGCTTTATAGATCCATCAGAAAATACTCAGTCGTCTTCTTATCAAATAAATCAATCTCTTATTGCAATTGGCTCTGGGGGCGTTGGTGGAGTGGGCTTTGGTAAGTCGACAACTAAACTACATTATTTACCTCAACCGATTGATGATTCTATTTTCGCTATAATAGCAGAAGAACTTGGTTTTGTAGGTGTATCTATTTTAATGGGATTATTTATCGTGTTGATAATAAGAAGCTTTATTTTGTCGGGGAAGATAAATGATAGTTTTGGTAAACTTGTTCTTGTGGGATTTGGTTCTTTAATAGCTATTCAGGTTTTTGTACACATTGGCGCTGTTTCTGGGCTTATACCGCTAACGGGTATGCCATTACCATTTATTAGTTATGGAGGTACGGCATTGGCTGTTTTTATGGCAATTTCGGGTATAATAGTTAATATATCTAAATATACATAATATGAAAGAACTAAGAGTAATCTTGGCTGGTGGCGGTAGTGGAGGACATATTTATCCTTTAATAGCCGTAGCTCAAGAGCTTAAAAAACAATCAGAATCTTTTAATTTACCTCTTGATATGAGGTATTTTGGCGGCGCAAGAGCCTATGCTCAAGAGATAGTTGATAACGATATAGAATTTGTACCAATTTTGTCTAGTAAATTACGAAGATATTTTTCGCCAATGAATTTGATAGATATCCTCAAATTCTTTTTAAGTCTGGTTCAGTTAATGTGGAAGCTTTTCTGGTTTATGCCAGATGTAGTTTTTTCAAAAGGAGGCCCCGGAGCTTTTGCTGTAGTTTTAGTTGCTAGATTTTATTTAATTCCTGTTGTAATTCATGAATCAGATAGTATTCCTGGGTTAACTAATAAATTATCAGGAATTTTTTCTAAAAAAGTTTTTCTAGCATTTTCTTCTGCCCGAGATTATTTCAAAAATAAAGATGTAGAAATAGTTGGTAACCCAGTAAGAAATTCTTTATTCGAACAAGCATCTTCTTTAACTATGACTGATGAAAATCAATATATTCAAGCCAGAAAGGGCTTAGGATTAAATTTAGAAACCCCAACTATTTTAATTCTTGGTGGGTCTCAAGGAGCTGAAAGATTAAATAATTTTGTTTTAGAAAGTTTAGATATTTTACTTGATAAATACCAAATATTACATCAAGTAGGAAAAAGAAATTTTGATTCTTATAAAAAAGAATACGATTATATCTCAAAGAATTGGTCAGAAGATATGAAAAATAAATATTTACCAAGACCATTCTTTAATACAGATATGAGTGATGTTTTAATTGCTTCTGATATCGTAGTGACTAGAGCTGGTTCAGGGACTATTTTTGAAATAGCCGCTTTTGGTAAACCAGCCATATTAATTCCTTTACCAGAAGCTGCTAATGACCATCAATTAGAAAATGCCCGTTTTTATAGTAAAACAGGGGCTGCAGTGGTTATCCAGCAAGACAATTTATTAAAGAGTATTTTTATAGAAGAAATTAATAAATTAATTCAAAACAAAGAAATGATGGCAAAAATGAGTGAAGCGGCTAAGGTTTTTTATCGTCCAGAATCCGCGCAATTAATAGCTAGGCATTTATTAACTTATGTTTCTTAACTTTTTTAAAAAAATATTTTCATCTAATAAAGTAAGAGTTCGCATCGCGCCATCACCAACTGGCTATTTACATATTGGCACAGCGAGAACAGCCTTGTTTAATTGGTTATATGTTAAAAAACTTGGTGGAAAATTTATTTTAAGAATCGAAGATACAGATTTAGAAAGATCAGAAAAAAAGTATGAAGAAGATATTATAGAAGGTTTAAAGTGGCTAGGACTCGATTGGGATGAAGGGCCGTTTAAACAATCAGACAGGATAGATATATATGAAAAATATATTCGCAAAATGCTTGATGAAGATCGTGCCTATTTTTGTAATTGTTCAAAAGAAGAGTTAGATGCAGAAAGAAAAGCCCAGATGGATAGGGGAGAGTCGCCTAAATATAGTGGAAGATGTCGTGATAAAAATATTTCTGAAAAAGATGCCCAACTTATTAGATACAAAAATCATGGCGGAGAAATTATTTTTAAAGATTTAATCCGTGATGAAATTAAATTTGATTCTAGTTTAATTGGAGATATTGCTATCGCAAAAAATCTTAAAACGCCCCTTTATAATTTTGCTGTAGTTGTAGATGATCATGAAATGAATATTACTCATGTTATCAGAGGTGAAGATCATATTGCTAATACGCCAAAACAGATTTTAATTCAGCAAGCTCTGGGCTTCAGAAGTCCTAAATACGGCCATATGCCTCTTATCTTAAATCCAGATAAAAGTAAGATGTCTAAGCGTTTTGCGGCTACATCTATTAAAGAATACCGTGATCAAGGCTATTTAGCAGACGCCATGATTAACTTTATTTCTTTTCTTGGCTGGCATCCTATAGATGATAAAGACAAAATGACTAGAAAAGAAATAATAAAAGAATTTGATTTAGACAGAATGCAAAAAGGTGGAGCAGTTTTTGATATTCAAAAATTAAATTGGCTTAACTCTCAATATCTCAAAGAAAAATCTAACAAAGATCTTTTAAAATTATTTGAAGATTTTTATAATCGTGAATTTAGTAATTACGAAAAAAAGATTGTCGAAGTAAGTAAAGATAGAATAGAAAAATTATCCGATTTCGAAGAATTAAAGAAGTCTTTTGATTTATCTGAATATGAAAAAGAATTATTAAAATGGAAAAAATCAGATTTAAATTCTGCTAAAGAAAACTTAAGACGAGTTAAAGAGTTATTAAAAACTTTATTAGATCATGAATATAATTTAAAAAATCTAGAAATTAAGATAATGGGATATGCAGATGAAAATGGTAGGGGAGACTCCTTATGGCCATTGAGAGTGGCTTTAAGTGGAAAACAAAAATCACCGAGCCCGATTGAGTTGTTATATGTTTTAGATAAAAACGAATCTATTGATAGAATAGAAAAAGCAATTAAAAAATTAGATGGTTAAATTAAATATTAAAAATTTATTATATTTTATTTTTTCTTTTTTATGCTTAGTTTTACTAAGCAATTTTATTGTTTTTGCGGCCGAAACTCCAGAAGATTTAAAAGAGTCTATTAATAGTAAAACTGAAAACTTACAAGAGATAAATCAAAAAATATTACAGACTCAAAAAGAGCTTGAAGAGACAGAACAAAAGGGTAAAACCCTTCAAAATGAGATAAAACAGACTAATTATCGTTTAAATCAGATTGATTTAAGTATAAAATCAAGTGAAATTAATATAGATAAATTAGGGCTAGAAATTAAATCTCTCGGCTATGATATTAACGATATTCGTATTAGATCTAATTTAAAAAAGGCGGGGATTGGCCAGTTTTTAAAAGAAATACAAAAAAAGGATAATGAATCTCTTCTTGTAATATTTTTGAAAAATAAAAGTTTGGCTGAAAATTTATCAGAACTAGAGCAGTTAGAAGAAATTAATTCAGGGCTTGCAAATGAAGTTGATGAATTACAAATATTAACCAATGAGTTAACGAGTAAGTTGAATTTGACTTCAGAAAAAAAATCTGACGTTGAGCAAGAAAATAAAAATTTAAAAAATAAAAAAATAATCGCGAGTAATCAAAAAGTAGAAAAAAATAACTTATTAGCTCAAACAAAAAATCAAGAAAAGCTTTATCAAAATTTAATTAGTTCACTAGAAAAAGAACAAAAGGCTATCGCAGACCAGATAGAAGAATTAGAAGCTGAATTAAGACTTAAAATTGATCCTAGCCTTTTACCAACTCCTAGGCCGGGTGTCTTAGAATATCCTGTTGCCGGAGCTAGATTAACACAGGGTTACGGCGCTACGGCTTTTGCTAAATATGGTTATAAAGGACAATGGCATAACGGATTAGATTTTGCAGCTCCACTTGGAACTCCTATGGTAGCGGCTGAAGATGGAATTGTATTGGCGGCGTGGAATCAGGATGAATACTGTTATCGTGGTGCTTATGGAAAATTTATTGCGATTGAACACAATAATAATTTAACAACGCTTTATACTCATTTATCATTAATGGTTGTTAATGAAGGTGATCAAGTTAAGCGTGGTGATGTGATTGGTTATGTTGGAAACACTGGTTATTCAACTGGTCCACATGTTCATTTCGGTGTTTATGCTAGTGCAACATTCAGAATCGCTCCAAGTAAATTAAATTGTGGCCCTAAAATGCCATATGGTGGTGATTTAGACCCTGGAGATTACTTATAAGCCCTTTTAAATTGGCGTTTTATGCTATAATTAAGGTATAAATGGACATATTAATACGTTTATTTGATTTATTTAACGCGACTGCTAGGTCATTAGCAGTTTATGTACCGCAATCAGGAGATGATTTAATTGTATTATTAAAAAAAATATTGAATTTTGTTGAAGGGTTAAATAATTGGATATTTAATAATTTAGGAATAAGCTTCCAATCAATCGCAAGAGGGGCAGGAAAATTAATTATTATTTGGATAACATTTATATTTGAGATATTAAAGGGGTTAGTAGAGAGACTTTAAAGAGCCTCTTTTTTATAGTCTTAAGTGTCACAAAAGGTATATTGTGCGACACTATTACACTTAAGAAATAGAGCCTCCCCCTGAGCCCGTATATAGTGTAATTTAAAAAATTATTGTCTTTTTTATATTTGAGTTAGAATTAAGTAATGAAAAAAGAAGTTTATTTTATCGGAATTGGCGGGATTGGCATGAGTGCCTTAGCGCGCTATTTTTTATCTGAGGGCTTTAAAGTGTCCGGTTCTGATATCTCCCCCTCTATAATCACAAAGGGACTCAAAAAAGATGGCGTTACTATACACATAGGTCAAAACGATCCTAAATATATTAAAAAAGATTTTAGTTTTATAATATATAACCCAGCTATTCCTAAAAATAATCCAGAGCTTAAAAAAGCAAAGAAATTAGGAATTGCTTGTAAGTTGTATGCTGAAGCCCTTGGAGACTTAACAAGAAAATATAAAACAATAGCCATAGCCGGATCTCATGGTAAAAGCACAACAACTGCAATGACATCCTTAATGCTAGTAAGCCGGCTTAGATCCCACTGTTATTGTCGGCACTAAATTAAAGGAATTTAATGATACTAATTTTAGAAAAGGTAAAAGTAATTTATTAGTTATCGAAGCTGATGAATTTAATGGCTCTTTTTGGAATCATTCCCCTTTTATTTCGGTAATTAATAATATTGATAAAGAACATTTAGATTTTTATAAAAATTTTTCTAATATTAAAAAGTCTTTTATAAAATTTATCAAAAATACGGATAACAAAGGCTTTGTTGTTTATAATGATTTTGATGGCAATTTAAAAAAATTAATTAAATCATTAATTATTAAACCTAAGACCATCCCCTATTCTAAAAATAAAAAGATGTTATCTAAATTAAAAAAGATTTTAAAAGTTCCAGGAAATCATAATTTATATAATGCTTTAGCGGCATATAATGTTGGTAAAATTTTAAAAATAACGGATAAAAAAATATTAAATGGATTATCAAAATACCAAGGGTCTTGGCGCCGAATGGAATATCGCGGGATAATAAAATTAAGTCCTAAAAAGACGCCAATTATGGTTTATGATGATTATGGCCATCATCCTACTGAAATAGCCGCAACTCTCTCTGCTTTTAGGCAAAAATGGCCTAAAAATAGGCTTATTTGCGTCTTTCAGCCCCATCAGATAAGTAGGCTAAAAAGCCACTTTTCAGGCTTTAAAAAGGTTTTAAAAGCCGCTGATAAGGCTCTTATTTTACCAGCTTATAAAGTAGCTGGAAGAGATATAAAAATGGCTTCAAAATATAGCGCCGAGACTCTTGCTAAAGGAATTGGAGGTGTTTATATAAAAGATCCAACAGATTTTAAAAATTTATTAAGAAAGGTTGTTTATGATTATCCCCCATCTTCTAAGATTATTTTGGTAATGATGGGTGCTGGTAATATTATTGATTATTCTGATAAATTAATTCATAGTAAACTATAATGGCATTTTTTGATTATAAAAATATTGAAGACTTTAAAGAACAATGCGGATATGAAATTGATGGACGATGGTATCCTCGCGTTACTAAAATAGTCGGCATTAAATCTAAGCCAGCACTTTATCGTTTTTATGGTGCCGCAGAAAGCTATGAATCTGCCAAGGCTATGACAGAAAAATCTGCTGAGGAAGGAACACTTCTCCACGAAGTGGTTCAGGATATTATGATTGGTAATAGCCCAGAAATTCCTGAGTTAATTAGGCCAGCCGTAGAAGAATATAAAAAATTTGCTGATTTAAAAGGCATTCAAATTGATCCAAAATTTATTGAAAAAAGAATTTATAGTCCTAGCCGAAGATACGCCGGGACAATTGATGCTATCGCAGTAATTGATGGAAAGGTTGGTGTTTTAGATATTAAAACTTCTCAAGCGATTTATAGAGATTATAATCTGCAAACTGCGGCTTATATGGACGCTCTATCCCCTAGCATTCCCAAGTTAGAAACGAGATGGATTTTACGCATTGATCAAAATAAAAAATGTCTTAAATGTCAGGCGACCCTTCGTCCAAAAGGCGGTAGAGAAAAAATAAAAAGAAGTAGAATTACCCCATGCAAAGACGAGCATAAATGGTCTGATTTACAGGGCATAGTTGAACTCCAAGAATTCCCCTTTTGGAAAGATGATTTTAGAGCCTTTTTAGCGGCCAAATTCTTGTGGGAATGGGAAAATGATTATTGGTTAAAAAAGATTAATTATTTTAATAATTAATTTCCTTTTTCTATAATAATCGGGGCTATGTTTGTGTCTTTAGCGTATAAATAGCCTAGCCCAAAGCTTAAAGAGCTTATTAAAAATAAGATTAAGAACAATATAAACTCTCGTCTATTTACCCACTTTTTTAGCATTGACATATGTAATATATAGTATTATAATTCTATGTAAATTAAAACACAGCTATGGCACATACGAAATCCGTTGGATCTACGAAAAATAATAGAGAATCTGAGTCAAAACGTTTAGGCGTTAAAAAGGGAAACGGCCAAGAGGCCAAGGCAGGACAGATTCTTGTACGCCAACGAGGAACAAAATATATCCCAGGAGCAAACGTTACCAGAGGTGGTGATGATACTCTTTTCGCTGCTAAAACAGGCAAAGTTTCATTTAAGGCTACTAAAAAAACTCGCTTTGATGGAACAAGACGATATGTAACAGTTGTAAACGTCAAATAAAGTTATTTTAAAAATACCCCGTAGGGGGTATTTTTTTATTTTATTTCTTCTAGAAGAGTTTCAATAGCTTTTTCTAATTGAGCATCGTGTTGATTTTCAATATCTTCTTCTGAAAACTCTATCTCAATATCTGGAGCTATACCGTCTTTGTCAATAATACTCCCGTCGGGTAAAACCCAATTAGCAATTGTTAATTTAATTTTAGAACCATCACTTAAGGAACGAAGCTCTTGGACAGTGCCTTTGCCGAAAGTATTAGTACCAATTAATTTTGTTCCAAGGTGGGCTCGTAATGTTCCAGCTAAAATTTCAGATGCTGAAGCAGATCCTTTATTTACTAAAATAACTGTTGGAAAATCTCTAAGAGCAGCGTTACCATTTGCCCGAAAAACTATTTCTTCCCCACTTCGGAATTTTTCACTAACAATAATATCTCCCTTCTCTAAGAACCAACCAGATAAGCTATTAGCTACTTCTAAGAATCCTCCTGGATTATTTCTTAAATCAATAATTATCCCGTCTAAGTCTCCTATTAAAATGCGTAAAGCAGCTTTATAAAAAGCTACAGGAGCGTTTTGGTTAAAACTAAATAATCTTAAGTGAGCAATTTTTTTATCCCCCCTTTCAATAACACCTCTTACTTGTTCATCTTTTATATCGTCTAAAGTTTCTTCTCCAAGATAATTCCATTCTAGTGTAGGAATTTCAATATTATCTCTAATAATTTTTATTTCTCTAGGGAATTCCCAGGTTTTTCTTGATACAAATAAGACGACTTCTGTACCTATTTCACCTCTAATTCTTTGAACGGCTTCATTAATGTCTATGCCATCTGTTCCCTCTCCGTCTATAGTAAGAATTTTATCATCTGGATGAAGACCCGCTTTATCAGCCGGCGTTCCTTCTAAAGGCGCTACAACAACTAATTGATCATCTTTGATAGATATTTCTGCGCCGATACCCCCAAAGTTTCCATTAACATTTTCTTCAAATTGCTTTGAATCTTCTGGTGGTAAAAAGTTAGTATTTGGATCGCTTAATGAATCTACTAGGCCGGTAATGGCACCATATAATAACTCTTGATCAACGATATCAGCACCCTTTAAATGTTCATCTTTTAACATCTCCCATGCTTCCCAAAAAATACCAAAATTAGTTTTAACCGTTTCCGGCCCCTCAAGATTAGTAATATTTTCTATTGTAATTTGTTTAGGATTTTTTACCCCGATTCTATATCCTCCATAAAAAGCAATAATTATAAAAAAAGTTATTGCTAAAGGAATCTGTAATCTTTTAAGATTTTTCATACTTTTAAATTATAATTCAAACTCAGAGGCCTGTAAAACTTCGTAATTTGAGCCTTTTTGAGAAAGATGTGATTCCATTAGTACTGCCTCGCCAGCTAAAAAATTAATACCTAGATTCGTTTTAATATCGGGTAAATCTTTAGAAGATCTTAATTTAGCAAGAGTAATATGAGTGCTAAATTTTCTATTATCTTTATTAAACACTACTTCCCTATCCGCCAATTCCTCTTCTATAGAATTTCTTATATCTCCTAATATTTTAGAAGTCTCTTCGTCCCCATTAAGCCAAATCATTCTTGGAGTTTTACCTTTTGGTCCATAATCAATATCTGTGAAATTAATTTCAGGCTGTTCTATCCCAGGAATAATTTTTTCCATTGTTCCGACTATCTCCCCTATTGATTCATCTTCTTGATAGCCCAAAAAAGACAAAGTAATATGCCAGTTTTTTCTATCTATAAATCTTATATTATCTGTAAAGCTACCACGGATAGTTTCTATTTTTTGCTCTATTTTATCTTTAGCCCGCTCAGATAAGTTTATTGCTATAAATACTCGCCTTTTCATCTTTATTATATTATCATACAATGAATATAAACATGCGTAGCATCGAAAAAGAAAGCAATAAATACCTCAAAACTCTTAAAAGCCGCTCCCAGCAGTCTAGGGTTTATAACTCACATCAAATGACTGGTTTAATTTTAGCGGAAACTTTAAAAGATTTAAGATATAAATCTTTATATATTAAACTTGCCAAAACTCATGATAATGGACAATTAATAGCTTTGGCTAAAGACGTAGCTGAAAGAAAGGATATTAAAAATGCGGGCGCATATTTTATGAAGGCTATGAAAGCATCGAATATAAATAAAATTCCATTCAAGGCAAAAGAATCAAGAGAATTAAGATTATTATAATGACAAAAAAAGGAATTTGGACAATCGAAGATAAAAAAGAAGAAAAATTTTTAAGACGGAAAACTTCTGATTTTGATTTTTCTAAAAAAACTAAAAAAGAAATCAATGAATTTCTTAAGTTAATGCGTGAAAAGATGATGGTAGCTGATGGTATTGGTTTAAGCGCTAATCAAATTGGTATAGATACTAATGTTTTTGTGGCGTGCGTTGATAATAAATTTTACGCAGTTTTTAACCCAAAATTCTCTTCTATTTCAGAAGAGAAAGTTTTAATGGAAGAAGGTTGTTTAAGTGTTCCTAATATATTTGGTAATGTTTGGCGTCCGGAAAAAGTTGTCTTAGAGGGATTTGATAAAAACGGAAAGAAAATAAAAATTAAGGCTTGGGGAATTTTAGCCAGAGTTTTTCAACATGAAGTAGACCATTTAAACGGGATTTTATTTATTGATAAAGCAGAGGATCTACATAAATATGAGATTCAGTCTGTTTCAGATAAAGAAGATAAAAACGTAATATAATATGAAATTTGTATTTTTTGGCGGACGAGAGTCTCGTTTTGCAGAGATAATTTTACAGAGCCTGATAAGTGCCGGCATAGAGCCAGTAGAGACTATTCGCGACGCTAAAAAGCCTATAGATATAGAACATCTTAAGTCCTTAGATGTAGATTTTTTTATTGTGGCAGCATTTGGAAAAATCATTAAACAAGAAGTTATTAATATTCCTCATAAAGGAGTAATCGGCGTACACCCATCCTTACTTCCTAAATACAGAGGAGCATCTCCCGTTCAGTCTGTTATTTTAAATAATGAAAAAGAAACCGGCACAGCTTTATTTTTAATTGATAAAGATGTTGATCATGGTCCGGTTATAGCGATGGAAAAATTAAATATAGAAAAAGACGATACTTATACATCTTTAATAGAAAAATTAGCTAAATTAAGTGTTAAATTAATAATTAAAGAGCTTCCTGAATATATTGCCGGAGAAATCAAGCCTAAAGAGCAAGATCATTCTCAAGCTACTTTTACTAAAAAGTTTTCTGGGGAAGATGCTTATATTAATTTAAATGATGACGCAGAGAGCAATTGGTTTAAAATAAGAGCGCTTAATCCAGAACCGGGAACTTATACTATTTTAAAATTAAAAAATAATAAGGAGTTAAGATTAAAAATATTAGAAGCTAATTTAATTCCCGTCTCTAATAAATCTGATTCGGGCGAGGATAACAAACTAGAACTAGTTACTATTCAGCCTGAGGGGAAAAAGTCTATGACCTACTCTGCTTTTTTAAATGGCTATAAAGATAAAATTATTTCTTAATAATTAAAAACAACGCCTTAATATTAGCGTTGTTTTTATTCTGTTGAAGTACTGGTATCAGTTTCTGTAGTTTCGGGTTGTGGCTCTTCAGTTGGCGTAGGTTCTTCTACTACTGGGTCTGTAACTGGTTCTTCTGGAGTTAGGTCTTCCGTCTCAGTATCTGATTCGGGCAAAACTACACTAACCACTCTTTCGGCTGTACCTACATTACCAGCACTATCGGTTGCTGTATAAGTAATAGTGTATGCGCCTACTATATTAGTATCTATTTGAGGAGGTTGAATACCTTCATTATCTGTATTTACTCCATCTACTTGATATCTTACTCCTAAATTTTCATCTATATTATCAGTTACTGTTACTCCTGGGTCTGTCCAAGATATTCCCTTTTCTACCTCAGTTGGGTTAAATCCTTTGAGAGTTATAGTTGGGGCTTCGGTGTCTTCGTTAGTGTCGGCTGATGGCAAGATATCATTTATAGACTCTAGCGCAGAACATTCACCGAGAACATTTTGAAGTTCGCCGTTAACTACTGTTATACAGTATAATTCTCCAGTTACTTTATCTCTTATTTCTAATTCATTAGTGGTTACTTTATCCGCAACTAAATCTTGTAAAGTAACTAACCCATCTTGAATAAATACCTTCATAGACTCTAACCAGTCTTTCATCAAGTCTATAGTTTGAGCTAAGAGAGAGTTGGTTTCTGATGTAGCCGAAGCTTCATTAGGATTTTGCCAATAACCCAAGTCAACAAATAATAGTACTGTACTGCTAGCGTTGTTTGTTGTAGAAGTAAATTCTTCTAAGGCATAACCTAATATTTTACCTGACTCCGTAGCCTTCATAGCCTTACCAGCTTCTGAAGATGCAGTTAGAGGATCACCAATATTAATATCTCCATTTTCTAGAGTGGCTTTAACTGGTACTCGTCCTGATAAAGCGATAGGTAATTTAACA
>Ga0100403_1001812_pt1 | contig 18291 bp, 22 predicted proteins | sample CryGeymet201501t_FD_83663 | JGI IMG/M metagenome (GOLD analysis project Ga0100403, IMG submission 83663) | Groundwater microbial communities from Crystal Geyser aquifers in Utah, USA - Crystal Geyser metaG 2015-01t | ecosystem: Environmental > Aquatic > Deep subsurface > Groundwater | place...
GAGAAAACCTCCATGAGAATTTCAAAGGTCATTAGAGGCCTAAGACTTTACTCTCGAAATCTGGAGAATGAGGAGTTTCAAAAAACTCTCGTGATCGACGTGATCAAGGACACATTAGACATTTGTCTCGAGAAATTTCGCATGAATGAAGTGGAAGTGCGAATAAAAATATCAGACCCTCAGCTTTACATCTACTGTCGCCCAGTTCAAATGTCTCAGGTATTTCTTAACCTCCTAAACAACTCCTTCGATGCCTTAAGGGACCAGGAAGAAAAATGGATCCAGATCGAAGCTTATCGATTTGAGGGCGACGTTCGGTTGGTTGTCAGTGATTCTGGAAAAGGGGTCCCCAAGCCGATCCAAGATAAGATTATGCGGCCCTTCTTCACGACCAAAGAGGTCGGTGAAGGGACTGGGTTGGGGCTGAGCATATGCAACGGAATCATTGAATCTCACCAGGGTCAGTTTTCGTTTTTAGGCAATCAACCCCACCCAAGCTTCAGTATTCGTCTTCCCGACCGTCCTCTGTCTGAAGAGGGCTGTTAGAAATCTGACGGTTCTATTGATTTTACAGCCCCTCTAGTAAGGGGAATCGATCTCATTTATAAATGAATGACTAAAAACAGATGGGAAGATGATAAATGAACGATTCAAAGATTCTATGGCTCATATCATTGGTGTCAATTTCTGTCCTCTTAGGAACTTCGCAAGAGTCTCAGTCAAGAGAGGTTTTTAGATTTCAGGATTGGAGCTTGAGCTTTGATGATGAGGGCTCCATTCTCGACGTGCCCAGTTGTGTGGTTTCTTCAGCGGCCTCAGAGCCAGCGGGTGCTCAGCTCTCGTTGATCTTTCCAAAGTCCTATCAAAAAGCCCCTATAGCTGTTTTAGCATTGGGCAGTGATTTGGGTCCGGCTCTAAGGGTAGATATGAACCTCTCTTCCTCACAAACACAGGTAGCTCTCCCTCTGGGGAGTGGGGCAGCGGATGGGGTTGCGACTTTTTGGCAAATCCCAATCGATTTTGAATATTTGCTTGAGCGAATCGAGAACGCAAGCAGCCTGAAATTGACGGTCTATTTTGCAGACTCAACTCAAGTCCTCGAAATTTCTCTTAAAGGTTCGATGATGACCTTTGATGCGAATCGAGAAAAGTGCTTCCAAGGAGCTGAGCTCTTTAGCAAAGATTTTTTCGAGAAGATTGGAGATCCATCCGTTCTTCCTGTTCCCGTTGAAAGTCCAACAGTTGAAAATATGCTGAAGGTCTTTCAGTCGGCCTATTTAACTTTCTTAAAAGTTTCGAGTTTAAGCCAATCTCTTTTAGATCTGGATGTGAAGAATAAGGAAGAGGTTGAGAGAGTTCAGTCTATTGATCAAGCTCTAGATGAGGCACAAAATCGTTCAAATTCGTTGGTTTCTCGTCTAAAGAGTCTTTCTTTAGAAAAATCTCAAGGCGAGATGAAGGGTCAAGAATTGCAAAAGGTTCTTGGGTCACTAGGGACCGAACTGGAAAGATCTAAAGGCGCACTCAACCTAAAGAAGAGCACTTTCCGAACCCTTGAATTGAAGCTCGAGGAGTTGACTAAGGACTTTTTGAACAAAGAGGCGTCGCGCTTGAATTTGATTGAAAAGGTTCAAGTGACAGAAGCTCAATTGGAGTCCGGCCGGGCGACCCTTTCTTTGTTGAATGAAAAGGTCACAGATTTGGCGACTCAGAAGCAGCAAAAGCAATCTACACTTGAGTTGAAGAGTGTGGAAAAAGCAGATTGGGCACAAAGGCTCTCTTCCTTTGACTACTCTGGTCTGGTGACTCAGCGAATTTCTGGTTCTGAAGATTATTCAAGAATTGAATCAGAAGTCGCGGCTTTAAGGGTGAGTTTTTCCGAAAGAGAAGCCGCGACAAAGGAGAGGCAGGTCGCTCAACTGAATGAGCAGAAGAGGTTTACGAACTGTTTGGAAGCCACGTCAGATGCAGGTTCTTGTGCTGCGGAAAGAAGAGCTCTTGTTGAGGCGCAGGTTCTTTTTACAAAAACTCACCGGGAATCCATCGGAATTAACGACCAGATCTCAGAAAAGAAGAGTCAGTTGAGAGCCATAAAAGATGGGATCGAAAGTCAGGTGTCTGCAGAGAGGCGGTCCATTCAGTCGGAGTTTGACCGATTGACTTCAGAAGTGAGTGCTTTGGTTGCCGAAATAGCTTCTTTAGAGAGCTCAGTGCAACAGCTGCAAAATGAAATCATTCCTTCCGGAACCAATCGTGTCAAGGAGCTTCAAGCTGAACTCTCGTCTCTTGTGTCACGGAGAGATCAGGCTGAAACAGCTGCCAGAGAAGCCGCCCAGAGCAAGAAGGCATATGAGGAGTCCGATGAATACGTGAATGCTAAGAATGCCGTTGAGGTCAACCGAGCCACTTATGAGAAAGTAAATGCGGAGTTTGAGGCTAAACAAAGTGAGTTCGCGCAAAACAAGAGTCGACTGGAGCAACTGGGGGTAGAGCTTCCAAAGGTTGAATCCGATCTCACTCAATCAAATGAGGTTGTGGATAAAGCTTCAGCCGATTTGAAGTTGGCTCAATCGGGGCTGACGGCCTATTATGAGTCTCAGAAACCGATGAAGAGTCAGATGAAGGCTCTGGAAGCGGACTTAGAGAAGCAACTTGGAGAGTATCGGTATATGATGTTCTCCCTCATGTATTAGAACTTTAAATTCCAATTCCAAAAAATAATTTTCTTTTTCACTTTTCCATTTTGAGCTCGCAGGCTCCATGCCTTCACCCTCATTTTAAGGCCTAAAGGCCTTAAAAGCGCGTCACGCTTGAGGGAGGAAGCTCAAAATGGAAAAGTGAAAAAGAAAATTATTTTTTGGAATTGGTAGACCTTCATATGTAGACCCTTATTGAATCGCATTCAGGAAGTGAAGCCTAAGAAAGATTGGAGTTAACGTAAGACCTAAACCAGAGGCCGTTTAAAATGAGTTCTAGGGATAAATCTAAAAGTCTGAAATCAGTTGGCTCAGTTCTGGATAGTCGATAAATGGATTTCGATTTTTCTGAATTTCAAATATTTTTTCATTTCTTTGCCGTTCGAAGTCGTCTACAGGGTCTGATCGATCCCAGGCCCTTAGAGTTTCCTCCTGCTCCGGATCGATATCGATCTTGTATCTCATCGAAAAGTAAAAAAGGGCTCTGGCGACGTTTCCTTTGTGCTCGTCAGCAGGTTCAAAAACCTGACGACCAGATCGGCCAGATCGACCCTTTCTTGCACTCGCACAAGGTCTTTGACTGACGGAGCTGACTTCGCCAAATGGATAATTGCTTCTTAAAGAATTCACTGGCGACTCCACGGGGAATAAAATGTGGAGATCTCCTTTTTGAAGCTGTTTTGGAAAGTTTCTTGAAAAGCGGCTCTGTGGCCAAGTGTGCTCCGTGTTCATCACACGAGCGCTTGGAATCGATCCAGGTCCTGGTCGAGCTCCTTCTGGAAATGAGCTTTCATCTAGGGTTTTCGAGCAATAGACCCCTTTGACGGCATATTTGTTGTTCATTTGAAGAAGATGAAGTTCTCCGAACATATGTGTTCGAGCCACTTTGTAGCTGAGCTCAAGTTGCTTAAAGCAATTCGCCTTTTTAGGGCAAGAGTCGATAAGCTCATCGGGTGAGGAGTCTTTTGAGAGGTGGGCTTTGCTGAGAACTTCAAAGAGAAGTCTTGGGATTTGCTTCTGGGATTCGGGAGTCTCAAGACTTTCTCTAAACTCCATTGGATAGTAATTGGGAAGTTGAGGGAGCGCATTGGCTACCCAACTCACCCCTATGAAAAGGGCTAAAGCTAAGGAGAAAGACAGGTGCTTGATCTGAGACCCATTCTTGGGTCGATGTTGTTCATCCCTAATCACTGACTTTATTGAACCAGAAAATAAGAGCCTCAGAGAGGTCTGGGGTTGGAATCGAAGGAAATCCTGACAGGAATTAAGACCTAGGTCTCGCGAAACCGTGAAATCATTTCTATACACAACGCGTTAGCAAGTTGGTAAATCATCATTACTTTAACAAGGAGATCCTATGAGATTTTTAAGTTTGCTGTCTTTGCTTGGATTGGCGATTTTCGTTTTGTTCACCTCCGTTGGTCATGCAGATGTCTTTCAGGAACCGAGCCACCAGGACGAGTCCTACACCCAAGAGGAGCTTGAAACTCTTGATGTGTCCGGAACCCATGTTTCGGGTGGGCAGAGGTTTCACCGAAGACAGGGTCATATCGGCAGAAGACACTTTCCAGTGCCAAACCACCAACCGCCGGTGATTTTGCCGCCAACCCATCGCCATCCCGGTACAGGCTACGGCAGACCAGCCTGTAACATCTTTTTCGTTGGATACAATTTCGGAAACCCAGTTTACAATCTGTTTGTCGGAAACAGGCTTATGCAAACAGCTTACTACGGAGTGGTCGTCAACTCGGCCTACTACTACGCAAGATTGGGCTATTGTTACTTGGGCAACGTTCGTTAGATATCTAAGATTTTCGAGAGCGATAGATTTGATACCACAAGTGATCCGAAGTGCTCCACAGCAAGAGGCTGAGGGGCACGATCACTAAGAACAAGCCAACACCGAGCATTGCATAGAGCTTCATGTTCTCATCGATGGGAAGAAGCTGAAGTAAAGAGTAGATCGTCAGTCCAAGTCCACATAAAAAAATCTGAGATAAAATAATGATAAAAAAGGAAAGCCTCATGGCCCTTCTTAGGCCATTGAGAAACTGAAGAGCAAAGAGTTCACCCTTTCTCTTGAGTTCGCGAACTGCAACGACCTTTAAAAGAGTTTTTATCACCCAAGCCATTTTAGTCTTTCGAACTTCGTCCTAGGAGAAACCCGATGATCGCAAAAAGAAGAGCCGTGATCCCGACAGCGACAAATGGCTTTTCCTGAATCGCTTTCTTAGCTTCTTGTTCAGCAAGTGAAGCTTTGTCCTTGATTTGATGTCCAGCTTTTTGAAGGGCTTCATCCACTTTCGGCTTGATTTGATCAACGACGGCTTTGAGATCTTCAAGCTGAGTGGAAAGCGACGCTTTGGTGTTTGACTGGAGGCTCTCTATGGCCTCTGAAAGGGATTGAGGTTCTGTTTTATTAGGCATGTTGACCTCTCTTTGGTGAAGTTTCTTGATTCTTGATCGGCACTTCGCTAGCTATTGTTAATGGCAAGAACCCTCGACCTTTTTCAGTTATTGAGCCAACCAGAGTCCTATCGCAATCTTGAGTGGGAGAGAGCCCTTTTGGTGGCCTTCTCCGAGGCCAAGGTCGAGTTGAGCTCTCAGGATGCTCAAAGTGGTCCAGACGGTTGGCCTTACTTGCACGTAAAAGCCTCGCCCCAAGGAGGGGAGCCAGTCGTGAGAGTTGTTGATTGGCTCTCAACGAGAGGAATCGGTCTGGTTCTCAACGCTTACAAAATGATGCCCGATTATATTTTTACTTATGGGATGGTTTGGAATTTTAAGGAAACTGGGATGTTTCAAAACTTTGATGCAAAAACCAGCTCTGGTCCGGTGGAGTATTCTAAAGAACAGGGAGTGCTCTTTGGGCCACCATCCGACGCCTACTTGCCACCTTATGTGCGACAAGTTTTGAAGCAGTTTTTGAATGCTCAAGGTGTCGCTGTTCCCAAAATTCTCGTTGCGACGGTGAAGGATTACTCTCAGACAGATTTTATTCTCTCATTGGATTCTTTGGGAAACCCTCCAGAACGGGAGCACCGAGCTTTTGCGGAGGCTTTGTCGTGGTTTTTGCCGACTCATTACCCTATCGTTCTGGCTCGTGAAGCCGGCTTGCCAAAGTTTTTTAGCCTTTAAGCTTTAGTCATCAAAATGCGACTCGAACTCTCCTGGAAAGGGGAGCAGGTCCACAAGGCAATCTCTCCAATACTCAGGAATGTCTTGTGAAAAAGAAACGGCGATTTCAAAACTTCCTCTTCCAGTATGCAAGGCTCTTGTAACTGTTCCGTCTAAGTCTAGGTTCATTTGGGGGAGAAACATCACCACCTGATCCCCAATCAAGCTCGAAAGGTTGAGGTTTTTTCGAAACTCTTCAGGCAAGAGGTCAACTCGGTCCACCTTCAGTAAAAACCCAGATTGGGAGGCATCCGTAATGATTCCTTCGGAAGCAATAACACTGTAGCTGGTGAGAGAGGTCAACTCCGCAATGCGGACGGGGTCCACTTGTTTTCTATCTGCAATTCTTCGCTCTGCTGACATAGGTCACTCACTTTCAATTTGAAGTCAGGTTCTATGAAACTCATCGGCCCACCTGGACTAAAGTTAAGTGATATTTTTTCAATTCTCATAATGGGACGGCTTAAGGTCGAAATTCCTTCGGCCAAGTGACACCTTCACCTTGAGTGATGGACATCATTCGATCTAAAGAAATTCGAGCTCTTTCCATAAGTTGGGGAGCAACCTGCACTTCTGGGGAAAGACTTGATAGGGCGCGTTCAATTTTTTCCAAGTTGTTCAGTTTCATATAAGGACAGTCGTTGCAAGCACAGCTGCTTTGAAAAGGAGCTTGAATGAGTTCCGCATCGGGTCTTAGCTTTCTCATCTGATGAAAGATTCCTGTTTCTGTTGCAACGATAAACTTTTTCTCAGGGTGCGTTTCAACGGTCTTCAATAAGAGTGAAGTGGAGCCAACCACATCCGCATAGTCTAAAACAGTTTCATCACATTCGGGATGCGCAATGACAAGTGCATCCGGGTGAAGTGTTTTGAGTTCAAAAAGTTTTCGACTAGAGAAGAGCACATGTACTTCGCAAGACCCTGGCCATAGAATCATTTCTCTGTTGAGTTTTTTGGAAAGAAATCGCCCAAGATTCTTATCAGGGCCGAAGAGAATTTTTCTCTCCTTTGGAATGGCGTTCACTATTTTTTCTGCGTTCGAGGAGGTGCAAATCACATCGGATAAGGCTTTCACCTCAGCGCTGCAGTTGATGTAACTGATGCAGATTCCATTCGGATGCTCCATCCTCCAAGCTTTGTACTGATCCGCCGGAGAAGAATCTACCAGAGAACAGCCAGCACTCATATCTGGGACCAACACCTTCTTATCTGGAGAGAGAATTTTCACACTCTCGGCCATAAAGACCACCCCGGCCAAGAGAACCACCGGATTCTTTGCCAGTTGTCCCTTTTGAGCCAGGAACAAAGAATCTCCCACCTCATCGGCGATGTCTTGGATATCCCCATCTTCATAAAAGTGAGAAAGGATCAAAGCGTCGTGCTTCTTTTTTAGCTCTAAAATGCGGCCTTCAATTTCCATAACGTCCTGGCATTCTAAAGTGCGCCGCACCTTTTGGTAGCGCTGATGCGTTAAGGTGAGTCACTCTATCGAGAAATAAGGGGTCTAATGCACTGCCGCGGGGATCAGAATCCATCTTAAGTTTCGGTGTTTCGCCAGTGACGTACGATCGGCTACCAAAAGATTGAACCCTAAAGGTTGCAATTGGCTCTTTGAGCCCAGCACCGCACTTTTTGTGAGGGGAACCATTGGTTCCAAAGCCTTTAGATGTCGCCGCCTTTGAGGACGTTGATGATGGATTTGGAGACGGTTTTTAAAGATTCAAAGACGCCTTGGCCTTCGGAGGCGGTGCCTTCAAAATCGGGGCTGTTGTACTTGTTTAAGGCGGTTTTAATTTCGTTCAGAGGGACGGCATTTGGAAGGTCGCGCTTGTTGTATTGAAACACCAAGGGCACTTCGTTGATGTCATAGCCTTGTTGATTCAAGTTTCTTTCAAGGTTCTTTAGGGCTTGAATATTTTCTTCCATTCGCTCTTCTTGAGAGTCGGCGACAAAAACAAGTCCATCGAGACCCTTTAAGATCAGCTTTCTTGAGGCATCATAGACGACCTGTCCTGGAACAGTGTAAAGATGAAGGCGAGTTTTATAACCTTGGATTTCTCCGACATTCAAAGGGAGAAAATCAAAAAACAGAGTTCTTTCCGCATCCCCTGGGATTGAGAACAAGTCAGATCTTTCGCCAGACATGGTCTTTTGATAAACCCACTGAAGGTTGGTGGTTTTTCCACCAAGGGAAGGACCGTAGTACACCACTTTGCAGTGAATTTCTTTGGCGTTGTAATTAATAAACGACATTAAACTTGCACCTTGTTTTCAATCGCTCTCCCCAATGTCCTATGGTCGATGTAATCAATATCTCCGCCAATAGGAACCCCATGGGCAATACGATACGCTGAAATGCCTCGCTGTTTAAGCAATTTCGCTAAATAAAGAACAGTTGTGTCACCTTCAAGGTCCGCATCGAGGGCCAAAACCACTTCTTTGACCTTAGAGTCGGGGTCATCCAAACGATGAAGCAGGGCGGGAATCTTTAAATCCTCGGGTTGAATTCCATCTAAAGGTGAAATCGTTCCGTGAAGCACATGATAGCGTCCCTTGAAAGCCCCCGAGCTCTCGATGGAGTCGATGTCTGAAGGGTCCTCAACAATGCAAAGGAGATCTTCTCTTCGATGGATGTCATCACAAACTTCGCACAAGGTTTGTCCTTCGACAAAAGCAAAGCAGGTGGGGCACTCTTTGACGTTGAGCTTGATGGCCTTTAAGGACTCCCTCAGGCCTTCCACTTGGGAAAGCGGAGATCTCATCAGATGGTAAGCCATTCTTTGCGCTGATTTTGGACCGATCCCAGGGATTCGGCCCAACTCAAGGATCAGCTTATTGAGGGAGGGTATTTTTCCTAGCATGGAGAGATTAGAACATCCCTGGCATTGAAAATCCACCAGTCACTTTAGACATTTCCTCTTCGTAGGTGGTTTTCACCTGCTTCATGACTTCGTTTGTTGCCGTTAAAATTAAATCTTGGAGCATTTCTTGGTCATCCATAGCTTCTGGATTGATGTCGATGCTTTTGAGCTGATAGCTTCCCAGGGCGACAATCTTAACGGCTCCGCCACCGGAAGTACCTTCGAACTCTCTAGAAAGAAACTCTTCTTGAAGCTTCTTCATTTTGTTTTGCATTTGATTGGCTTGTCTCATTAAGGCCTGCATGCCTCCGCCGCCCATTCCTTTCACACTTGCCTCCTAGTTCGGTTTGATGTCTTTGATTCCTTTGATTTCTGCATTAAACACCCCTTTTGCGGATCGCACGAGAGGGTGGTTCTCGATCACCAGTTTTTCTTCGGCCTCTTGCTGCTCCTGAATTTTAGCCGTCAGCGTTTTTGGTGTGGGAGCTTCGGAAGAATCCAAGTCGCCCAATTGGATTTCAACTTCATAACCGGGCCCCCAAAAGGTGGTTAGGTAATTGGAGAGCTTCTTTTGGAACTCTGGGGCGCTGATCTTGTCGAAGATAAATTTAAGCTTTGTCGGCACGGCAAGAATCAATTTCTTTCCGTCTTGCTTTACGAGATAGCAGTTTTCAAGCTGGGCCCCGACAAGCCCATTGACGCCTTTAACCTTTTCAACAAAGTCTCGCCAATGATCTGGTGATCCGGGAGTTGGCGGAGGGTTTGGAGTGACGGACTCTGGTGCGGTCTGCTGAATCACCGATGCAGCTTTTTGAGAGGCTGTGCTTTCAGGCGAAGAAGATCTTTGAGTTTCATTGGAAGGCGTCGTCGAGGCTTCGGGCCCTTGTGATCTTTTTGCGGGAGAGGTGTTCACTCTTGGAGGGAGAGGTCTTTCTGGCTGAGTTAGGTTCACGCCCTGATGAAATTCAGAAAACCTTGGAGCACTGGCCATTCTTAATAGAACCATCTCCAAGACCAAGCGGGAGTCACTTCCGCGTGTCAGGTCTTGGGCTCCTTTTAGGGCCATATCGAATTGCCAATGAAGGTCTTCCTCGCTCAAGTTTTCAGAAACTTTTCTTAGCTCCGCCACCTCGGATTCAGGAAGATCTAAAACCGGAGCACCCTCTTTTGAAATTCTTACGAGCAGGGTGTTCCGAATGGTTTCCATGAGGTCTTCTAAAAAAGTTTTTGGCTCCACATGACTTTGAGAAAAGTGCATCAAAAGTTCTTTGAGCTCATGAACTTCTTTGTGGGCGATGGCGTTCCAGGCTCGGTAAAGAGCTCCACGATCCGTGAGACCTAAAGTTTGCACCACATTCTCAAGAAGGATCTCGCCTCCAGAAAAATTGATCATTTGCTCCAAAAGACTTTGAGCGTCTCTCATGGATCCGCCACCCTGCTTGGCGATCATCCATAGAGCGTCTTTGGACACTTCAACATTTTCTGATTTGGCGATCTCGGCCAAATGGTCGCAAACCAATTTGAGGGGAATTTTTCGAAAATCAAATCTTTGGCATCGAGAAAGAATTGTCGCGGGAATTTTTTGAACTTCCGTGGTGGCAAAAATAAAGAACACGTGAGCGGGAGGCTCTTCTAAGGTTTTCAGTAAAGCATTGAAAGCGCTTTGTGAAAGCATATGAACTTCATCGATGATGTAGATCTTGTGGGAGCCACTGGAGGGCATGTACCCAACGGTGTCCCGAAGTTCTCTAATGGCATCGACGCCATTGTTGGAAGCGCCATCAATTTCAATCACATTGAGGCTTCGACCGTTTTGAATGTCTTCACACTCGGGGCAGGTGCCACAAGGTGTAAAGTCTTTCGCATTTGGGCAGCGAAGGGCTTTTGCCAAAATTCTTGCGGTGGAGGTCTTTCCAGTTCCGCGGGGCCCTGTAAACAGAAGTGCATGGTGCAGTCGATTTTTTTTGAGAGCGTTTAAAAGAGTTTGGCGGATATGGTCTTGACCAATCAGTGATTCAAATTCTTGTGGGCGCCATCTTCTGGCTATCACTTCGTAAGAACTCAAAGACTTCCCCCATCCTCGTTGGTCAAAGAGTGGCCAGGCACCCCACATCGCATAGATCCCAAGTACCGTTGCTTCCTTCCGGACCTGGCGGGATTCGCTTGAGAGGTCTATCGTATGGGACCCGGCCATAGATGGATGATCAAAGCCAACTTGGACCATCCGAAACCAACCCAAGGAATTACCTTAAATTAGAGATGAAACCAACTGTGAGAGGGGATTGGATGCGGATGAAGCGGCGCATATACAGACGGGGCGATGAGCGGGACCTCTGGAGAGTTGAGCCTCATGGAGAGCCAGTAGACAGGAGTTTAATATGAGTCTGAGAAAGGGCTCTCCACTTGGGTGCCTGGAGGGAAATTGTGAGGATCTTGTTAATTCCTTCTGCTCAAAATGTTTACACTGTTCTTTTCGGCGATGCTGGGGTACCGAAATCATCATCCATATCAATCTAGGGGGAATTTAAATGAAAATGATTTTAAAAATGATGCTTTTGTTCTCGGTTGTTCCTTCAATGGCTGGGATTTACGGAGGGGTTGGCAACGTCAGCGAAACCGCATTGGAAGCCTACAATAAAAAGTGTCTCACCGATTTTACTGAAAGTGACATTGATGAGGTCTATCAAGTCGACTCCGGCCATGATTTCGCCATTTACACTGTCTTTTTTAAGAATGAGGGCTCGGTCTCTGTCAGTCGCTCTTTCATGGGTGGTAAGAACACGGTCTTTCATGCCGATGAAGTTTACTGCAACTAATCTTTAGCTTCGAACAGCCCACCTCATCGAAAGGTGCCCTCTCCTTTTATGCGATTCAGGAGGTTGCATAAAGGGATCAGGGCTCTTTTTGTATTAATCTAATCTCAGAGCGGGAGGGCGGCTTTAGGGTGGACCTCCTCAAGGAGGAGCAGAGTCCCATATAACGGCTCTAACCGACCCGAGATCAGCGAAAAGAGAAGTTTAAGAGAGCCGAAGTTTCTTCGGCTCCATAGATCTATAATGGACTGGCTTCGAGGCATTCCACAGAATCGACTTCGACGTAAGACTCGTTAAATTGGATGAGAATCACTTTCTTTGATTCATTTCCCCGGCGAGCCGTAAATATTGAATGGCCATAGGAGGTCACTGCTTTCTTTGCCGCATCGAGTTCATTGGTTGCCATGATCTCCTTTTCAATAGGACCTCTAAACCAAGCGGCAAATTTTCTCTCATCGAGCTTAGAGCCATAGATCTGACAGGTAAAAGGCACATCCTCATTACTGAAGGACTGAACAAGAAGATCTCCTGAGATTTCGGCCCAAGAAGAGCTACCTGTTAAAACAAATAGAATAAAAATGTATTTTTTCATGTTTTCTCCATGGTTAAGGCATTGATTGTATTCTCATAAGTAATGAAACTTCTGAAGTGAGGCCGACTCACACAACACTATAAGCAAAAGATGCGCCATTAATTCTTCGACAATTTTAATTTTCTGAACCTTTTCAACAAATGTGGGCCTTGCCAGAGAGCGTACTTAAGAAACACTGATTTCGCGGATATAAATTTTAGGAACCGCCCGTCATCTTCTGCGGCTGATGATTTGTTGATGTGACAGATTCTATAACTTTAGGAGGGACATTTTTTGGCAGTCCTCGACAATCAGGGGCCAAGCTGAAGGCGCTGGATTTGACTCGATGAAAAACTAACTTACTTTTTGGGTGGCTTCTTAACAAGCGAGAGACAGGTCAAGGCAAGTACAGCTAAACCACAAACTACGAAAAAGCCATCTATTTCAACAGCTGAAGCCGTCTCTACACTTTCGGTCTGGTTTAAGGCGGAATTTAGCTCTTCGAAACTTCCGAAGACCTGATCCGATCCAATGCTACCACTGTCAATCAAAGCTTGAACGGCCCCCTCAGAGATTTCGCCCGTGATTTCAATTTTGTCAGATATTCCATAACCGTAACACTGATAAGAAAATAACCCGACGCACAGGAATGCCATTAAAATTTTTTTTGCCATAGAACCTCCATAAAAAATATTAGTTGCTAGCTTCCAAAAATTTGTCTCCAGTCTCAGCTCAGAAACAAGTGTTTGCGGCTAAGAAGTTTGCAACTCCAATGCCACGGAGATGATCAAACTGATTCGATTTGAGTCTGTGTTATGTAAATTTAGGGCTTATTTTTGTCCCATCATTGCTAACTGCACTTAGGGCCTTGTGAGCTCAATGTGACTTATGGGCTTCAGTTCATCGATTGGGGCTTTCTCATTGTAAATTTCAAACACCTTATTTGGAGATTTGTTGTGATAGATCTGCAAGTAATCTTCGTGGCTTTTAATCAGCATGGCCGACTTTGTCCATCCGAATCAACCAGAAGTGCCTGGCACCAAATGGTAGCGCAGATGCGCTACCATTTGGTGCCTGGCACTTTTGGGTTAGAGGCCGCTGGCGATGTCTTCGAGTTGTTTGAGTTCTTCGGTCCAGTAGCTTTCGCTGCCGAATTGGGGAAAGATCTGAGGGAAACTGGGGTCGCTCCAGCGTTGGTGGATCCAGGCGGCGTAGTGAATGATTCTTAAGCCTCTTAGGGGCTCCATGAGTGCAAGTTCTTCCTCGTTAAAACTTCTTAAAGTGTTGTAGCCCTCAAGAAGTAAATCCAAAGACTCGTTGGCTTCGTCCTCATCGCCGGTGCAGATCATCCAAAAGTCTTGAACGACAGAGCCCATTCCAAAATCATCAAAGTCCATAAAGAAAAACTGGTTGGGCTTTCCTGCCACATCGGTTTGAAGCAAGTTGGCTCGGTGCATGTCTCCATGAATTCTTTGAAATTTCGCAGAAGCTTCAAGATCTTCTAAAGTCTCAAGAATATGACTTGTGGCCTCTTCGTAGCGATCAAACAAATGGGAGGGGAGTAAGGGCAAGAGAATATCTTGGGCGGGCCAGCCTTTGTCGGCTGCGGACCATGCGGGACGATGAAGACTTTTTCCTTTAAGCCCCACATTGTGTAAAAGAGCCAAAGACTTTCCCAGTTGAGAGAAGTCTTTGAGCAAGATCTCTTGCGGAAGTCGTCCCATGGCTTTTGGAAAGACCGCAAAGAACATGTCCTTATAACTAGAAAGAGTCTTTTTTGAATAAGAAAGAACAAGGGGGCTCACCACCGGAAAGCCTTCAAGTCTTAAGTCTTCTAAAAATTCATGCTCCTCAATGATTGCAGGGAGCTCCCAGCGTCCGGGGCGGTAAAACTTGGCCACAACTTTTGAATCATCTTCCAAAGTGACCTGAAACACCCGATTTTCATAGGAATTCAGCTGGAAGTACTCTCCAGTGGGCTTTAGACCCTCTTGCTCCATGGCGGCAAAGACTTCATTTGGAGTTAAATCAAAAAAAGATTTCATGACTCCTCCTTTTTAACTATTGTTTGGGGATCATGCAGTGTTTTTCTTGGCGAGGCTACAAAGTGGAGGTGAAAAGAAAGTGGGGGCAGAGGTCCGTCACTTTAAGGGTGCCTTCTCCAGGACTCTTGAGAGTTTCTGGGCCCCGTGGCCTGCGTGAGAGAGAGATTGTCAGGTTTATTGAAGAGAGAATGGACTTTGTTGAGGCTTGTCAAAAGGAGTGGATCACCACGATGGACCAAGCCCTCTTAAAAACTTTTTCTGAGGGAGAGAGCTGCCTTTTTTTGGGGCATCCAAAAAAACTGGTCTTCAAAGAGAGTTCGAAACGCCCCTTCGTTCAAATGCTTGGGGATCAGCTTTTTATCCATCAAAAAAGTTTTGGGTCTGCAGAGGTTCAGAAAACCTTGATTCGGTTTTATAAAAAAGCGGGGACCAATTACTTGTCTCACTTGGTTGCCACTCAATCGAAAAAAATGAATCTCTCTCCAACCCATTTAAGTTTTAGGTCTCAGCGGTCTCGCTGGGGGAGCTGTTCCAGCCAAGGAAAAATCAGTTTGAACTGGCGTTTGATTGTGGCGCCTTCTGAAGTTTCAGAATATGTGGTCATTCATGAAATGGCTCATTTGGTTCACCAAAATCACTCGAGAAATTTTTGGAGCTTGGTTGAGGAGCACTGCTCAAGCTACAAGAGCCACAAAAAATGGCTTCAGGCCCATCATGTTCAGTTTGAATTTCTCGATCCAGCCTACTTGGAAGCCGGGGCATTTTTTGAATCGACAAAAATCAGATCGGGATTGTGAGTGAGAGCCTCTTCAGGGCTCATTTGAACATAACAAGCAATGATCACGAGATCCCCTGAGTGAACAAGCCTTGCGGCCGCGCCATTGAGACAAATCTCTCCCTCTCCACCTTTGATCACATAAGTTGAGAACCGCTCACCATTGTTGCAATTGTAAATCTCAACCTTTTCAAAAAGATGAAGTCCGGCCTTGTCGATCAATCTAGGGCAAATGGAAATGGAACCTTCGTAGTTTAGATTTGCGTCGGTGACCGTCGCCCGGTGAATTTTAGATTTGAGTAGAGTGAGTTGCATAAGAAATCTCCTATTTTAAATTTAAATGAAGGGCTTGGTGAATTCCAAAGAGAACCAAGTCAGGGATCTCTTCGTCAAAAATCTCGGACTGTTGAAAGAGAGAGGCAAAGCCTCCAGTTCCTAGAACGATTGGCGGATCTTCGCTGAAGACCTCTTCGGAAATGTTTTTACAAATCTGGCGAATAGCTCCGATTGTTCCATGATAGAGACCGGACTGAATGCTCTCCACGGTGCCTCGTCCCAGGGTGGCCTTCGTAGGGAAAATCTCCACGGATGGAAGCTTAGACGTTCGGCTCTCTAAGGCTTCCATTGATATTCGAACTCCTGCAGTGATCACACCACCTAAGTATTCGGCCTCCTTTGAGATCGCACAGAAGGTTGTGGCCGTTCCAAAATCTATGATAATGATGTTCTTTTTTGGATAGATCTTAGTTGCCGCAATGGCATTTGCAATTCGGTCTGCTCCAACCTCCAAAGGGTTTTTGTATTTGATCTTCAGCCCAGTTTTTACACCAGCCTGCAAAACAAAAGGCTCTTCATTAAAGTACTTCCTAGCGGCGTTTTTCAACGAGTGAAGCGATTCGGGAACCACCGTGCAGATAGCGATCTTTTCTATAAGTTCTGGGTCTAGCTGATTCTCTTTAAGTACAGACCTTAAAAAAACTCCCGTTTCATCGGAAGAGTGACCCGCCTTAGAGGATTGTCTAAATCGAAGAACAATGTCCCCCTGATTAAAGACTCCTCCGTAAGTTTGAGAATTTCCAACATCTAAGCAGAGAATCATAAGGTCCCTCGCAATTGTTCTTCAATTAAACTGAAAAGTTGAGTTTTAGTTTGAAAGGCATGCTCCTTTAAGCTTGGAGACAAAAGAAATCCACAATGACTCTCTTCAGAAATCTCAGACAAATCGTTAGAGACCACCCCATCTAAGTGAGCTCGCCGGAGAAGCTGTTTAGATTTCTGTAAACGCTCTTCTCTTGTCGAGCTGGAGGTCAACTTAAAACCAATTATTTTAGAAGCTTTATTTTGGCTCCATTCTCTTAATTGATCGATGATCTTGGGCGTTCTCTCCAATTCAATGGTCATTCTCTCGGATTCGGAGGAGATCTTTTTAGGAAGACTCTGAGAATCCATGCCATTCACTAGTGAGACTCTGAAGTCGCTGACCGCTGCCAAATGGATCACCCCATCGTATCTGCTTGCGGCAAGTTTGGCCCTTAAGCGCTCAGAAAGATTTTGATGACTGTTAAACCTTTCGGCCGGAACTCCGTGCGGCTCATGTCGAGCGGACTCAGAAAGAAGAAGTTCAACCTCAAAATCAGAATTTTTTAAATGTTCAGCCAAGAGTCCAGCGGTTTGGCCCGAACTGAAGTTAGTCAGGCTTCGCACGGAGTCGATGGCTTCAATGGTTCCGCCACCCGTCACAAGAATTCGAGGCTTCGGCAAGATCTTGGAGTTTTCCCCCTTCAGAGCCTGGTGGATATGATCGATAATTTCTCTTGGCTCCAAAAGTCGTCCTTTGCCCGTTTCTCCACAAGCTAAACTGCCAGAAGCCGGATCCACCACGTTGACGTTATCAAGTTCGTTCAAAGTCTTCACATTTCGCTGAAGAAGTTCATGACTCCACATCTCTTGATTCATTGCTGGAAAGATCAAACATCTGAGACTTTTTGGCTGAGCTAAAAAAAGAGTGGATGGAAGATCGGAAGCACTTCCATGAGCCAGCTTGCTGATCAACTCCGCACTGCAGGGGCAAATCACAAAAAGATCGGCCCACCGAGTGAGGTCGATGTGGGACATGGCCTTTCCAGGCTCAAAGACATCGCCGCCAACAGGTCTCCCAGTGATTCCTTCGAAACTTGCTGGGCCGATAAAACTCTGAGCGTTGTTCGTCATAACAACTTGAACCTGGTAACCTGATTGAACCAGTTTTGAAACCACCTCAACGGCTTTAAAAGCCGCGATCGATCCCGAGACAGCAAAAAGAATCTTTTTAGAGGTCGACATTATCGATCAACCTCACGTCTCCGAGCCAAGCCGCCACAAATCGTCTTCCTTTTATTTCTCTGACATATTCGACTCGAAAACCCTCTTTCTCCAAAGTTGCTTGAACCTCTTTTGGATCTTCGAACTCTTTCATGGCCTTGTAGAGAAGACTTGCTTTGATTTGTTCATCGGAAGAAAGCCTTCGATTCCTAGAACTCATCGCTAACCCATTGGTCTCTCTGAGTGTTGGAACTCGAACGATTTCTAAATCTATGAAAAACTCTTTCACCATTCTTTCAATAAGCAGAAGTTGTTGATAATCCTTCTCTCCGAAATAGGCCGCCGATGGCTTCACAATCTGAAACAGCTTCATGACGACGGTGAGGACGCCATCAAAGTGTCCAGGCCGGAATTCTCCACAAAGATCTTTAGAGAATTCTGTTTCTGTAACCTTCATCCCTTGGCCATGAGGATAGAGGTCCTCAGTGGTGGGCAAAAAAACAGCATCTACATTTTCGGAAATCAAGAGCTCCAGATCTTCATTTAAAGTTTTTGGGTAATTCTCAAAGTCTTTTGGGTCATTGAACTGAGTGGGATTTACAAAGAGGCTGACCATGACTTGATCGTTTTCACTTTTGGCCTTTCGAATGAGACTTAAATGACCCTCATGCAAAGCGCCCATGGTGGGGACAAAACCTAGGCTCTTTGACGGAGGCGAATGTCTCCAAGCCTTAACTTCTTTTGGCGAAACCAGCTTTCTCATTCGTAACTCTCCTTCTCACTGGGGAAGCTTAAGTCCCTAATGCTACTGACATAATTTGAAATGGAGGTCTTTAAAAACTCATTGCCCATTCCAAACTGGCGAACAAACTTGGGCTTTAAATTTGGAGTCAATCCGAGCAGATCATGTAGGACCAAAACCTGACCATCACACTCATGGCCAGCCCCAATTCCAATGACCGGAACTTTAAGTTCAGAAGTCACTCGAGCGGCCAGGGAAGAGGGGATGCACTCCAAAACCAGAGCAAAGGCACCCGCCTTCTGAAGGGCGA
>Ga0100403_1001816_pt1 | contig 18242 bp, 22 predicted proteins | sample CryGeymet201501t_FD_83663 | JGI IMG/M metagenome (GOLD analysis project Ga0100403, IMG submission 83663) | Groundwater microbial communities from Crystal Geyser aquifers in Utah, USA - Crystal Geyser metaG 2015-01t | ecosystem: Environmental > Aquatic > Deep subsurface > Groundwater | place...
ATGGTTCCACTGGTCAAGGCACTTCCTGAGACTTTTCCGGCTGCAGACAATGTTGGAATATCACTCTCAGCCAATGTGGTCCCACTGGTCACTCTTCCTTTGGCATCGTAAGTCACTTTTGTAGATGTTCCCGCCGTCGCTACATCTGGAAGCGACACGGCTCCACTTGCTACGCTAAGACCACCCGCGGCAGGGAAGTTTGCAATCCCTTTAACAGTGTCCGTAGCGTCTGCAGGAGCTCCGCCAGTTGTGTCCGTAACACAAGTTAAACTGGTTCCGTCAGATTTTAAAACTTCACCCGCTCCGCAGGTTGGAAGAGAGGCCTTCGCAAAAGCGGAAACTGTGGGATCAGATTCTGAAGTCAAGGGAGTGATGGCTGTCCAAGCCGAGCCATTCCATTGCAAAGAGTTTCCGGAAGCCACCGCTGGAATGGATGAACCGTTCAACTGTCCCGCTTTTTCAAAAAGCGAAGAAGTCCCTCCAACAAGAGCTAAGATTTCATTGTACTGAGCTGTTGTTAGAGCCGATGGAGTTCCCAAAGTTCCCGCATCTTCCACCCTTAAAAGGGAGCTTGCTGGAAATCCCCCAACCGCGTAACTTTCAATGGACATAGGGATAAAGTTGAGTGTTTGAATGGGAAGTCCTTCCCAGCCAGCAAAAGTCCCATCATTAAACAGCACTCGAAAGCTTCTATTGCTATTTGCCGTTGGAGTGAAGCTTGAGGGCCCACCATTGCAATCGCTGGCTGAAAAACTAAATGATTTTCGATTAGACAAAGCCTCAAAGAGGCCCCACGCATTTGAGTCTTGCCTTAGTCCGGTTCCATCACCGAGAGAAACCGAAAAGATTCCCTTTGTAGCGGAAAGATCTATGTTTTGAAGTTCATCATAAAGAAGACAGTCTTCGGCACCTGGAGTTCTAAGCTGCAAGCGAAACTGAACGGAGCTTGAGGTCACGGCCGTGCCATCAGGCTTCATCAGTCGACCATGATAAGTGATACCGGATGCAGAGAAAGAGTTGAAAGGATAGAGAAACATTAAGGCCATCACATAAACCTTGGATGCGAAAACCAAAAAGGATCGAGCAACGTTCAGCAATTTTAAACCCTCCCAGATCTTTTAAGCCACGTTATGACTTTCCTTACATAGATTAATCGGCGTTTTAAGGCGAAAACATGATCGAAATATTTGAAACCCATGAAATAGTTGAAGTTTAGTGGGCTTAAGGTTCAGCTTCTTTCAAAGCTGTGTCTCAATCTGACACATCGTTAGATATGATGTGAAAACAATTCGAGTTTGTTTTGGAAATTTGAATGGGTTGTTTGAACTTTTGGAGGGTTGTTTGAACTTTTGGAGGGCTATTTATTCTTTTCGTCGGGCGGGCTTTCTTAAAAAACGATGGCCCTCAAAAACTGTCAATACGACGACCATTTTTTTTGATGAATGAATTTCATAGACAACTCGGTAATTTCCTTCGATCAGCTCACGCATATTTTCGTCTTGAAACTCTGGAACAATTCGACCGGCGTTTGGAAATTGGGCGGCTTGTTTCCCTCGCTCGATTAGAGTTTGAACAAAGGAGCGGGCTCTTTCGGGAGCATCAAGTGAGATAAAGGTACCAATTTGCTCAAGGTCGCGAGTGGCGCGTCTCGACCAAATCAGTTTCATTTAATTTTACCGAATTTTCGATCCATGGATTTTTCGAGGTCTTTTGTTTCAATCATGCGACGAGACTTAGCATCGCTTCGCCCTTCTTCGACGGCCATAACAAAATCCTCACGCTCTCGAAGCCGATCAAATTCTTCTGGAGTCATCACAACGGCAGAAGGACGACCATTTTGCGTAATAACCACGGAGCGCCCAGTCTCATGAAGATGGTTTAATACCTTTGACGCTTGGACCTTAAATTGACTGAGCGGAATGATATCCTCGGTAATCTGCATTGTCTTTTTCTTAACTGCCGTCATAAAAGCCTCACATTCAGATCTAAATATAAACCTTAATATGGATCTTGCAAAGGCATTTTTATCCATTTATAATGGAAAATAACTGTGAATCTAAGTCTTTATCCTCTTGATGCTGACCTCAAACTTGAGATCCTCAAATTCTAGAAGCTTCTGGGACGGTTTGGGACTGAAGGGCTTGTCAAAAACCAGCTCGTCGAGACTGACTCCCATTTCGCCTGAAAGCTTAATTAGTGATCCAAGACACCTGGGCTCGACCCCTTGCAACCAGCCGTGAAGCACTGACTTATTGACCCCAAGCCGAGAGGCCAGCCAGGTTAGGGTCCGGCGCTCCTCGTCCAAAAATCTTTGGACCCTCTGACCAAGTCTGATGGTCGCTGTTTGGCTTGAGTCGTTATAAATCTTCAATTTAGACACATATATGTGTCTATTCAAGGGAAGGCCATCGGTCAAGAATAAATCATATGGATGATTTCAAAAAGAAACTGAAGGCAGAAATTCACAAACAATTTGGAAGCGTGAATGAGTGGTCAAAGCAAAATAATATTTCATCCGAGAGATTTTATAACTTTCTCAAAGGCAGCTACAACCCTACTGTAAAAACACTTAAGAACTGGTTAGATACAGTTGGCCTCGAACTCTCGCTAAAAAAGAAATGAAAGCTGTTCGGCTGACTTAAAATCTTCTGACTTAAAATCTTCACTCGCTTGAAAATAATTCATCAATGCCTTTAACTAGAAGGCCTAAAGAGCCCCAAACTAAACACAGTTGGTTTTAGGCCCTGGCCCAGATCTTGATATGAAAAGAGTATGGCAAAGGAAGGCCTTCAACTCTTACTCCTAACCCCTCTCATTCTAGCTTTAAGCCTCGCGGCAGGTTGCGCGGACGACAAGGGCACGGTTAGTCCCACAAGCGCCACTCAGGCCGCCGATGGCGGACAGGATACTGGAGGAGGCTTTGTCCTCTACAGCGAAAGAAAAGCTGTTTTGGAAGCTTTAAAGACCTCAATTGAGCTTCTCTCTGAAATCGATCCAGAAAAAAATATAGCCATTCAGTTCTTCAAAGATCAGGGCTTTAAGAGTGAGGTCGAAGAGATCGCCCAAGGCACTCATCTTTTTAAAGATTTAAGAGGTTTTGAAAGCCCGGCTCTTTCTGCTCTCGGGAAGAATAAGATCAACTACCTTGAAAAAGGAAATTGCCTTGAATCGGAAAGCCACATCGACGCTTCCGTCAGTGAGATTGGAAACCTTCAATCCGATCTTTGCGTGAGCCTGGAAAACTTAAGACGAATCCCGCCCTCAAGTCTCTTAAGAGAAGTTTTAAGTCTCATGCTTCATGAAGCCACCCATTTAGGCGGGGCTCAAGAAGAAGATGCAAAATCTTGGCAAAAAGAATTTTCTGAATATTTTGGAAAACGCTTCGGAGAAATCTCAAGAGAATCTGTCGTTGCTCCAACTTTTCAAGCCATCATGAGATCCCAGAATCTCATTAGAGATTCTTTAGAAATGGCTGAAAGATGGCCTAAAGATCCAAGGATTTTCACCAAGATAGGAAAAGTCGTGGAAGAGCTTGAAAGTCTTCCTGGCCTTAATGACGAGCTGGCCTTTAAAATCAAGGTGAAGCCTAAAAACCTTCGCGACTTTAGGATCTACTCAAACTCTGCAAAAAAGCTCATTAATAAGCTCTATATGAAATTTGAAATTCATAAAATTGATTTTAAACTCTTAGAACGCATTAGAGTTCCGCTAAGTCTTATGCCGCCGGATAAGGTTTTTGAAACTCTTCAGGAAATTGAAAACGACCTTCATTCTCTAAGTGTCGAGTTTTTAAACGTGATTGATGAGCCAACTTCCCCAAGTGAAGGGCTTATTTTTTCAGATCCCTTTAGTCCAGGTCCTTTTTAAAACTCAAACCAATCAATGTTGAGGCAGACAAGGATCTCTTCTGGAGAGTCCTCCACTTGCTTTGAAAATGATTTGATAAGGTCTAAGAGTTTTTTTCTAAATTCAAGAGAGTCCTTTTTTGAAATCGACACAGGAGAAGAGTAAAAGAAATCATGAGGTCCGACCTCATTAAATTTCTCCCTGGCCTTCTCTCTCCAGTTTCTTCGGTGATTGTTTACAAATTCACTCTTATCACTCACGTGAGTTGATTTTGGACCCATTCGAACTTTTCCGTCCTCTTGAATGCAAAGTCCTTTTTTAACTAAAAAGGAGACGATCTCTCCCGTCTTCGTTCGGCTCAGGCCAAAGTAATCAGCAATGGACTCAATGGTTTGATAGCCCTCAATGGAAGCCAAGAGCCTCACTCCGCTAAAATACCAATTGGAGTAAAACACTCCCATATCTTCTGGAGAGAGTTTCTCCTCTCCTCTGACCATGTTCTTGATTTTCTGCGCTTCCGTTCTCTTATTGTTGATCTTTTCCTCAAAGAAATTTTTAAGATCCTTCGTTCCCGCCCGTTCAAACTGAACGAGAAGTAAAAAGTAATTTTTTGACTCTTCATCAAGACCAAAAAACTCTGAAACCTTTATGGCTTGCTCTAAGCTAAAGTGTCTGTCCCTGGTTAAAATGTGACTGATGACCATTGAGGTGGTGCCCAAATACTCAGAGAGTCTTTGCGCTTGTCCTCGCCCATTTTTTGGAAAAGTTTTTATAAGCCGCTTTAAAAAAGCCTTATAATCCTTAAATTCATATATCCACATATTCTTAATTATTACTTATATTTATAGATTTTAATATACGCACACGTATAAAAACTCGCCGTAAGTATACAAAGAAATTCTATTCTTACTTAACGCTAAGCATTATCTTGAGTTCCAAGGAAAGGAGGAACCAAGAAATGAAAAACAAACATCTCATGGATAGGAAAATCAAAACAGCTTTAGAGATGATTATCAGAGTCCTTGGACTGGTCAATGGATCGATCACGATCCATGCAAGAGGCGGAAGACTTGGACGAAATGTCGAGATCATCACTCACCTGGACGTTTAAAAAAAATAGCCCCCCGAAACATTGGAGTTTTGCCGGGCACCTTTAAAAAATTGTGGATGAGGCCCAGAGAAGCCCGAAAGATTTAATAAAAATCTTTTGCCCTTTTCCCGCTTCATTCAATTCAGAGTCAGGTCTGGATAGGCATTGGGCTTTGAGAAAGTGAGGTTCCTTATGGGATCTCCAAAACCATACAAACATAGAAGGAATATAAATCGAGAGTGGCTTAAAAAAGGTGGAGAAGAAATCCCCACTGATGAGCTTAAGGAAATTTGTAAGACTTGGGATCAGAACACTTGGGAAGCATACCTAAAATGGTATGAAGCCCCTTCAAGAGAAACACAAGTTCATCCCTACCATTATGAAATTCAGCTTGAAAGGCTTCAAAGCGGACTTTTTGAGGACGCTTTAAATCAGCAAAGCAACTTCACCTCTCTTTGTGAAAATCTAGTGAGTTCGCTGCCTGTTCTGGAAAAGGCTGCCCTCGGTATGCACTATCTTGAAGGTCTTACAGACATTCAAGTTGCACCAGTCATAAATAGGTCTAGAAGACGAACTCAAGAGCTGAGAATTCAAGGACTTACACGGCTAGGAAGGGGAAACCCAGGGGACGAGCCGCCGCAATGCCATCTTATGAGGAGGATGTTTTTTACTGCGCCCAAACACTGGGAGTCTTCTAAGTCCATTTTTATAAAAAAACAAGAAGACCTCTCCCATGAGTCAGAGCTGTCATCAGAGTCTGTCACCGAAGAGTTTCTCAAAGCGTTTAAAAGTCTATCAAATCTTAAACAGAGAATTTTATTCCAAAGATTTTGGAAAGATGAGCCTTTGAGAAAAATAGCCAGGGATCACAATTTAGGGAGAAACACTCTCGATGACCTCCTGACTTCTGCCCTCAACACCTTGAAGAGAGAATTTCTTAAAAATGAACTTGGGCAAATGCCCGGAGAGAGGAACCCTTATGCGCCTAAATGAATCGTTATTTCGAATGTTTGAAAAACTGGAATCAAAAATTGTTTGTGATCGAGATGAGCTTGAATTTGCCCTGGAATCCTTAAGATTTTTTATCGAGGAGGATGTGGACGGCTTTACTCACATGACACCTCAATTTTTGGCTTATTCCGTTCAGTCTCGGCTTGAAGAAATCTGGGAGCTTTTGGACTGGGATCAGCGGAAATCCACAACAGAAATTTTTAAAAAATTCATCGAAAGAGTTGAAAAGGCTTCCGGCTATGAAGCGGACATCGACTTTTTTGAAGTTCCATCAGAGGAGGAGGAGGAGGAATGAAAACGCTTCTAAAGAAAATAATAAAAATCTTTAAAAACACAGGAGACTCATATGAAACTTTTAAAAGCCTTGAAGAGAACAAGCCCTATCCATCAAAAAAACATGGCTCAAATGATCCTACTGATTGCCGCCAGCTTCTTTCCCCTTATCGCCTTTGGTAGTGTGGAAAGCTCACTTGGAGCCATTCAAAGTAAGCTTGTGGGAACAATTCTTCCCCTTTGCGCCATGCTTGGACTTGTGATCGCAGGTCTTAGCTTTGTAGCCGGTCATCAAAATGCAAGACAACATCTGGTGTATGCCGTCATAGGGGCCATTATTGGCTTTGGCTCCGAATCCATCGTCTCCTTTATTCGTGGAATGATTAACTAAAGGGGGCTTTCAAATGGCACTTAAAACATCGGAAGTCTATCGCTGCCTTGAGAAAAAGACGTTGATCTTTGGCTTTGAGATCTTAGACCTTTTCTTGGTCTTTGTTCTTTTAAGCCTTCTCAATGTGCTTTTTAAAGAGGTTCCTTACAAATTTCTATTCACCTGGGGGCCGAGCCTTTTGCTTGGCCTCACCTTAAGGCTCTCAAAAAGAGGAAAGCCCGAAAACTACCTCCTACATCTTGCAAGGTTTCAACTTCAGCCAAAGGTTTTTTCGGCCTTCTTTTTAAGCGAAAAAAGAGTTCGGTTTCATAAGAAAGGACAAAAATGATCAAAAATCAGTTGGCTCAAAAACTTCAAGTCTGGGGCTTTGAAGGAAAATTCTTAATTTTTAAAGATCTCTCCCTTGGAGTTATTTTGGAAATCTCTCAAAAAGACATAACTTGTCAAACGGATGAGGCTCTTAACTCTTTTCATGAATCCAATTGCGATTTTTTAAATTCCCTTCCACCAAACCTCTCTCTCCAGTTTGTTCAAAGCATTGAGAGAGGGTTTTCTAAAACCATTGAGGAACACGAAAGCCTTCTTCAAATGGAAGCTCCTGAACTTTCAAAGGAGCTTTTAGAAGAAAGGACTTTAAACTTAAGGCAGTCTGATGAAAATGGAGATCTCAGATCTCAAAAACTCTACGTTCTCTTAAGAAAGCCCTTCATAAAAAATATTAAGAAAAAGGGCTTAAAACTTTTCTCAAAAACTGAGGAGAAAGATTGGTCAAGAGAGGTTTTGGAGCCGGAACTTAAAAGTTTTAAAAAATCAGTGGAGCTTGTTAAATCAGGGCTTGAACTCTTAAGCCTTGAGTCCCGCATCTTAAACGAGGAAGAAACTTTTAAGCTTCTTTTTGATCAGTGGAATCCAAACCACCCTATCAGCCCTCCTCATTTTAACGCAGAGGACTTTCGTGATGAGCTACTCCTTAACGATCTCCTGGTCAGTCAAAAGGGGTTTGTCATTAACGACACTCACCACAGGGTTTTGTCACTGAAAGTGATGCCCAAGCAGACCTTCTCATCGATGAGCGAGAGAATCAGAGATCTTCCGCTAGATTCAAAGCTTTTCTTGAGCATTGAAGTCCTTGATCAAGATAAAGAGGACATGAGTCTTCAAACGCAAAGGCGCATCTCTTATGCCATGTATGCTGGAAAAACTGGCGTTGGAGATTTAGAGAGTGCGGCCAAGCTTCAAGATTTAGAGTCCATCTTAGAGAAAAGAGTGGCCGGGGAAACAAAAATCTTCTCAGTCTCCTTAAACGTCGTCCTAAGGCACTTTGATGAGGAAGTTTTAGAATCCCAAGTTGAAGAGGTTCTTCAAAGTATGAGAGAGCTTGGAGGGGCTGAGGGAATGAAGGAGTCCCTTGCCTCGACTTCCATCTTCTTTGATTTAAGCCTTCCAAATGCAAGATCCCTTGAAAGATCTAGGAAAATGAATACGGAGAATTTGGCTGACTTTCTCCCTCTCTTTGGAGATTGGAAGGGGCATAAAACTCCCAGAGTGATTTTAAAAAATCGAAATAGCTCTCTTGTTGGGTTTGACCCTTTTTCTCCCCGCCTTACCAATTTCAACCAAATCGTGAGTGGTGGGAGCGGTGCGGGAAAGTCCTTTCTAACAAACCTTATTATTTCTCAGATGATGAAGGAAGATCCAAAAGTCTTTATCATCGATATTGGAGGCTCTTATAAAAAGATCACTGAAAATCTAGACGGTCAGTACATCCCCATTGGCACAAACTCTAAGCTTTCTCTCAATCCTTTTGATCTCACAGAGAAGTCAATTGAGGCCATTGATCAAAAAATCAAATTTATGACATCACTAGTGGAGCTGATGACGAAGGAGGATGGATCAAAAGGGATCGGAAAATTAGAGAGATCAGAAATTGAGAGTTTTATTCAAGAAATTCTACAAACTGAGGAGTTTCCAAGACTTTCACATCTCAAAGAAAAACTCTTAAAAAGCAGTGAGCCAGTCCTTAATCGATTTGGCAAAATTCTCTCTCCCTGGTGTGGAGACTCTCCTTTTGGGAGATTTGTAGACCAGAAAAGCAATTTGAAGATGAATAAAAAAGTAGTTTGTTTTGATCTTAAAGGCCTAGAATCTCAGCCGGATCTTCAGGCGGTGTGCTTGTTTTTGATCACTGACTTTGTCTGGAGAGAGGTTCAACGAGACCGAATCTTTTCAAAATTTGTAGTTTTTGATGAGTGCTGGTCGCTTTTAGAAAATGAAGCGGGCTCAAGGTTTCTTGGAGAAGTCTTTAGAACCTTTAGAAAGTATAGGGCTTCTGCGATTGCGATCTCTCAAACCATGGACGACTTTGCAAACTCTAAGGTCTCAAGCGCCATTCTTCCAAACGCATCGATTAAGTGGATCTTAAAGCAAACCGGAGGGAATATTGAAAACTTGAAAGAGATTTTGAGATTTAACGACCGGGAGATCAAGCTTGTTGAGAGTTTAACTTCAAAGAAGGGAAAATATTCAGAAAGCTTTCTGGTAGCGGGAGATGAGAAACAAGTGGTTTTGATTGAAAGCACTCCGCTGGAATATTGGCTCTCAACCACCGATCCTGCGGACTTAAGAGCTTTTGAAAACGAAAAGAGTCCGGGCATAAGCGATCTTGAGATTTTAAAATTACTTTCAAAAAAATTTCCAAATGGAGCGACCTTATGAAAAATTTGGCTGTTGTCTTATTGCTTTTATTCTCCGCGCCCCGTGCAAAGGCTGATCTTTTTGGAGGAGATGTGGCCGTTCTTATGCAGATCTTACAACAATCCATTCTTCAACTGACGGAACTTAAGTCTATTCTAAAATCTGGAAAAGACACCTTAGGCCTTCTTGAAGACATCAACCGTGGGATCAATGACTCTCTCTCACTGGCTGAAACTTTAGGCCTTCGAGTTGACCCTGGGATTTATCGAGACTTAAGGAGAGTGGATCAAGCTTTGGGAGCTGTGGAAAGCATTTTTGGAAGAGCTATTCATTCTCCAATGGCTCCGATTTACCAAAATACGGATCAAACCGTTGCCGAAGCCCTTTCCTTTAACAACGAGCTTAACGACTACGCAAAGACCCTCGATCGGATCGGAGAGGAGATTAAAGTTTACTCTCACGTGGTCTCTCCAGGGGGTGCGCAAAAGCTTACAGCCCAAAGTCTAGGAATTTTAATTCATGTGATGAATCAGCAGATGAGAGCCACTGGCCAAGGCTTAAAGCTTCAGGCCCAAGCCATGGCAGTACAAAACAAAAAGGAAAAAGACAAAACCGAGCAGTATATCAATGAGGGTCGGTTTTTGGGGCAAAAGCTATCTTCTCTTAACCCCAAATTTGATCTCCCAAGGTTTTAAGCATGGATATGTCATGGCTATCAAGGGAGGCAAAAAGCATCCATCTTTTGTTCTCCTCACTCTTTTACTCGTTTGTTGTGGTTTTACTTCTTATCGGTGTGATTACGAATTTTTTCAAAATGTCCTTGGGCCAAGTCCCAGAGTTCATGAGCCTCTTAGGCAGAGCCCTTTTAGCAAGTCTTATTTTAGTGAGCCTTCCAGAGACTATGAACACTTTGGCAGATTTGACGGATCAAATGGCCGGTCGAATCGGAGAGCTTAACAACTTAGAGCTTGTGGTTCAAAGACTTGGAGAGAAAATCGGAAATCTTACCTTTTCATGGGTGAGTGTGAAGGACTCAATTTTAATGATTGTGAGCTATCTGACCTTCTTCCTTCTCTATGTGTCGGTTTACGTGATTGAAAGTATGTTTATCTTAAGTTGGACATTGATTTACATCTTCTCCCCTGTGTTGATTGCAGCATTCACTCTTCCATCGACTTCAAACTTAACGAAGGGGCTTTTTCAAACTCTGTTTGAGGTTTGTTTGTGGAAAATTTGTTGGGCCGTTCTGGCAGGCCTTCTGTGGAGTTTCGCACTTTCTGAGATCAATAACCCTCAGTACGATGTGGATTTTTTAACGGCTATTCTTTTAAACATCATGCTCTCATTTTCACTTATTCTTACACCTTTCGTGGTGAGGAGTTTTGTAAAAGGAGGCTCCTCAAGTGTGGCCTCTCAACTTGGAAGTGTGGTCTTTGCAGCGGCTGCTCTCACTCCGTCAGGAATGTCTCAAAAGCTAGTTAAAGGGATTAAGACCGCCGGCAATCAGCTGAAGTCAAATTCAGAAGATGGCGAGGCTCCTTACCGAAAGATCCCAAAGTTTAAAGGAAGAAAATAATTAAAAATAAAGAAAGGACTTTTATATGCGTTTTTCATCTGGAATTGATTCTCTCTCACGGGAGAATCGGTTTTTAAAACAATTGACTCTGACTGTTGTCAGTCTTTTAGGAATAATGTGCGGGGTGGTTTTGGCTCTCTACAACAAACCACCAATCGTTGTTGAGAGAAGCTCAAGGGGGCTAGAGATCGTTAAGGCCACCCCACAAGTCTTGCTGCTTGATGAGGAAATTACTCAAGCCGTAAGCCTTATGCTTAAAGCCAGGTTTACGACAAACTCTCCTTCCCCTGAAGTCTATTTAAACCAGGAGCAATTGGAACTTAAAAGCATAGAGCAAACCGATATGGCTTCCAAAAATATGAGCCAAGGCATTGTCATAAGAGAAATAGAGTTGAAAAGAGAGGAAATCTTAGCCCAATTTGATCGAGTGATCTCTATTGGAGAAGTGAGATCTGCCTTAAAGACTTTAGTAAAAATTAAATTTGAAGAGATCTCTCCAAATGAGCTTAATCCTTACGGACTGATTCTATCAAAAGTCGAGCCACTGGAGAACATAAAGAAGGGAGAAAAATAGATGAACAAATTTTTAAGCATTTTACTTTTTTTAAATTTTTCAAATCCACTTATCGCTAAGGAAAAATCCATTCCGTGTGATGAAAAGAGGCCTCGGACTGTTCGAGTCAACATTGGCCGAGTGAGCGTTTTGAACTTTCCCTTTAAGCCAAAGGAAGTGGTTCCAGGGAATTCAAGCTTTGATTTTAAGCAAATCAAAAACGACTTGATCCTTATGGCTTTAAGAGTGGGAGCGAGGACAAACGCCCTAGTCTATCTTGAAGAGAGGAGATGTGCTTTTAACTTGGTGGCCGTTAGGTCTGGGGGAGACGATATTTTAATTGTCAAAGATCCTAAGGACTCTCAAATCGAAGCGAAGTTCAAATGAATGATGCTGTTGAAATCAAACCAGATAAAGGATCGCAGAGCCTTGGAAAGAATGCCTATCTTTTTAACCCAGCCACTCAGTTTGATAGATCTTATAAGTCGTCCCTATATATTGCGATTGCTTTAAGCATTGCTCTCTTTGTGGCCATGTCTTTTACGAAAGATATGGGTCATTCAAGATTTGGAGATCAACCAATAAAAACACCCGAGGTGGATTATAGGAGTGCAAGCATAAACCCGAAACTTCTAACCGAGAGGGATTTGAGAACCAACACCATTGGGTCTCAAAGACCAAGGCCTTCTCACTTGGGAAAAATTAAAATTGTAAGTCTAAGAGGAGAGGCTTTTCTTCCAGTTGGGACTGAAATGAAGGCCGTTCTTTCAAGCGGTGCCAGTGACGGAATTGTACGAGCAAGGCTTACTCAAAAAGTCCTTGTAGACGGCGAAGTGGTTTTGCCAGAAAGAACCACTCTCTTCGGTCACGGCGTTTCTGGAGAAGAAAGGCTTTTTGTGGAGTTTAAGAAAGCAATTCTTCCAAATGGGGAGAGCCATGAGATTTTAGCCCAAGCTCTTGATTCTTCAGATTCTATTTTGGGTCTAAAGGGGGCTTTTGTTGGAAGAAAGACAAAGAAGATGGCTGGGGCCATTGGATTTGGGTTTCTTGGCGGGATGATGCAAGGCTTTCAAACGGACTCCTCCCTTCTTGGGAGAAGACCAACGGCAAGGGATGCCGCCCTTTCGGGAGCATCTAAAGCGGCTCTGGATCAAAGCACTTATTTTATGGAGGAGATGAGAAACGCTAAAAACACCATCGAGGTCAAGCTTGGCTCACCTATATTGGTGATCGTCGATGAGCCGAGAAAGGATGAGAGATGAAAGAAAAAGATCAACCAGGCCAAGCAGCACTTTTTCTTTGGTATATGCTAGAGGAGCTTTTCCTTGGGATTAGGGATTTAAAAATCAATCCAAAAATTTATCTGTTTCCAGGAATTTTGATTGCCCTGTTTTTTGTCTTAAGAGTGGATTATTTGATCTCGTTTCTTCTTCAGTTGGATTTAAAACTCACACCCTTCTCAAGAGAGGTCATTGTTTATCTTTCCATCACTCTTGGGTTTTTAGTTTGGAGTGTGGAAAGAGCGACTTTTAGATGGAAACTGCTAAAGAAGCTAAGATCGACCTTTCTTGACCTCGGGCTGACCGCCAACAAGACGGCACTGCCCCAGTTTATCGAGGACAAGCCCATAGATGACTATGTGAGAAAGCTTAAAGTTTTCTCACCAGGAATTCCCTTAAAAAAGTTTTTGGATAATCAAATAGGCCTTGAGGCTCACTTCAATATCTCTGTGGTTAAGATTGAAGAGGAAGTGGGAGATAAGAGTCGAGTCTCGATCATCTATGCAATGAAGGCTTTGCCTGAAAAGGTTGCCCTTGAGGATCTTCATGACTTTAAAGATGGAGAGGTTCCTATTGGGATTTCTTACGAAGGAAGGCTTTCCGTTAACATCAGAGATATAGCTCACATCTTGGTCGCTGGACAAACTGGGGGTGGAAAGTCAAATTTCTTGAAAATTGCTGCGAGCACCTTTGTTTTAAATAATCCAGAGTCCGAAACCTATTTCTTAGATTTTAAAGGTGGGATGGAGTTAGCGGATCTTAAAGACACCTTAAATGCTCCAAACTTTCATTTTTTTGAAGGTCCAAAGGCGGCCGTCACTTACTTAACTCAGCTTGGGAGTCAGATCGAAACCAGACTTCAAATGATCTCAAAAAGTGGATCATCTTCTTTGGATGAGTATTTAAAGAAGAAGGTCATAAAGAAAAGAGAGCTTGAAAGCTCAACCGACCCTCAAAGGGATGAAGCAGACATTAAGCGGCTCTTTATCATCATCGACGAAATCGCTCAGCTTTACTCTAGGGATTTTTCTTTAAACAAAGAGGAGGTGAAAAAAGCGAGAGAGGCCGTCAATAGAATTGCCAGACAAGGAAGGGCCGCTGGAGTTCATTTGGTCGTTGCCACTCAAAAACCAGATTCATCAAGTTTTGATCAAACGGTAAAGGCAAACCTTCCAGCCGTTCTTTGTTTTCCCATGGCTACCCAAAGCGCAAGTGTTTCCGCTCTCGGTGTAAAGAGAGCCTATGATCTAAACCCTGAAAGCAAGGGAAGAGCCATTTGGAAGTTTGGTCCTATCCTAAAGGAAGTTCAAACCTACTACTATAGTTAAAAACTGGAGGTGATATTTTTGAAACAAAAGGAGAAAAAAAAGAGGGGTCCGTCTTTTTATCTGACACCTAGGGATTTTTTGATCTTAAAGTACATTTGGAGATGGAAGATTTCATCTACAAGCTCAGTTCATGAGGCCGTAAATCGTGAGGCTTCCGCCTACTCGACCTATAAGACTTTGGAGAGACTTGAGCGCAATGATTTTTTAGAATGCAGATTCCACCTCACAGAAAGGTTTTATGTCTGGCAGCTCACTGAGTTTGGATTTAATTCGATTAAGGAATATCTAGGAGAGCTTAAAGAAGAAGGTTATCTTTCAGAAAACCATAGGCATGACAGACTTGTTCAAGCTTTTCAGCTTGGAGAATGGGCCTCTTTTGATATTCCTCAAATTCAGTTTTTTACAGAGCAGGAGCTTCGAAGAAAAGATCTGGAAGACTATGTGGACTGGATTCCTCGCTCAAATGAGCACAGACCGGATGGATATTCAAAAATCCTTGGAGAAAAGAGGACTTGGATTTTAGCTTACGAAGTTGAGCTCTCAATAAAAAGCCCACAACGCTATGAAGGGATCTTGAGGTTTTATAAGGCCATTAAGGGGATTGATAGAGTCCTTTGGATGGTTGAAAATGCCCAAGTGATGGAGAGTGTTTTGAGAGCAAAGGCTTGCATTAAAGACGACTCATCCAACTACCATGTGTTTGTGGATTTAAAGGATTTTTTAAAAAATGGTTGGGATTCCAAAATTATCAACGAGCACTCGGAAACCCTCTTCACCATGAGAGAGAAATACCGGGGAATTTTAGGGAACCCTCTCGGGGAATGCCTGGGGAATCTAAAGGGACACAGAAGAGTTACCGCGCATTTGAATGAGCGAAAAGTGATAGGGAAATCAAGAAGTTAAGCATCTGTTTCTCCGGGTACGACTTCTTGATTGCCCCCCTCTCATACTCACTCTACCTCTTTAAGATTTTACCCCTATGCACTCATATCTATCGATCAAACATCACTAATCTAAAAGAAAGGACCTTGATTTTATGCCTTATAGAAATCTTATGCTTATTGTAGCTCTTATGCTTTTGACCTCTTGCGGTCACTTGAAAAAGAAATCTGTAGATTCATCAGAACCGCCAAAACTTCTCTCACCAAAAGTAAAAAAGATTTGGATTCCATCTAAAATGAAAGATGGAGGACTGGAATGGGAGGAGGGACATTACATTTACCGAATTGAGAGAGGTACGACATGGAGCCGTTAGAGAAGAAAAAGAAAGCAGCTATTGAGCGCGTCACCATCGGACCACAAGAGTCACTTCGACTCGATCAGTGGATCTCTCAGGTGGAAGAGGAAAAGGGTTTTTTAAGTATTTCAAAATCGGATCTAGTTAATTTTCTGATTCGAGAAAGGAGCTTAAGACTTTCGCCAAAAGAGCTCAATCAGTTGAAAGCTTATCACTACGACCCTCTTAAGCACATGAACTGGATCGCAAAGGAACTTAAAGAAGCTCTCCGGACGAATGATACAGAGGCCGTTGCGAGACTTCAGAAGGAGATCAAGGGAATTGAGATTGGAGATCAGAGGAACTCCTCCAATCTTAAAAGAAAGATCTCAAGAACAAAGAAGTCGAAGGAAACGCCTCTCTCCGTGCCTCAAAAAGAAAGAGAAGGCAGTAACAAATCCTTTCTTTCAAGTTGAATTTTTCAGGAGAAAAACCTATGATTAAACCTAATCTGGTGAAGAAAGATTCACCCTTGCTCTTTGAAAATAAGTTGGTTTGGACAGTTCAAGATGTGGCAAGTGAGCTTAAGTGTTCTGCCCGTCACATCCGAAAACTCGTATCCGATGATAGAATTCCCTACTTTAAAGTTGGGAAATTGGTTCGTTTCTCTCCTCAACGCATTTCTGACTGGCTCCGAAATGGAGGAACTAGATGAGAAATAGAGTATCTAAGAGGAAAGAAGAAGCTGTTAGAAATAATCCTGGAATTTCAAAAATCTTGGATTGGGATTGTAAGTCTAAAAAATGGATAGACTCTGGTAAGTTCAGAGCCATGCGAAGGGTTCAAGCTGGGAATGGTCAGTCGAAGAAAGAGTCTGGGTTCTTTGATAGCATCGAAGAGGCCAAAATGTTTCGAATCGGTAGACTCGAAAAGAGTCAAAATGGAAAACATCACAAAAGCTCTTTTGAGGAATCTGATGAAACACTGAGATTTGAAAAACTGGTCGAGGAATGGAAGAGCTTCCATTTCTTAACCATTGATTTCTCAACTCAACAGACCTATGAAAAACGCCTTCCAGCATTGAGCTTTTTGGATTCCGTTTGTGTGGATGAAATTGATGCCCAAGTCATTGATCGAATGATTAAGTACTGGCGACAGGAATACCCACTGGGAAAATCAAGAATTTCCTTCGAAAAGGAGCTCATGACCCTAAAGGTTGTTCTTAATTTTTATCGACGCAGATACAATTCTCGATTTTTGATTCCTATTTTTAAGGAGCACTATCAAGCAGCAGTTATTGTTCGACGGGCTCAGCAGCCCGTAAGATCGCTTAAGCCTGATGACCTGGGAAAGTTTTTGAAAGCTCTTCAGCGTCAAAAAAATCCAGTTTATTTCATGATCGCTCTCACTCAGTTTGGTCTAGGACTTCGAATTGGAGAAGCTTGTGGACTTCACTGGGAAGCTTTAGATTTTAAAAATGGAGTGGCAAAGATTGAAAAAACTATTGTTTGGGATCAGAAGAATTGGCAGCCGAAAGTTAAAGACAGACCAAAAAATGGTCATGTGAGATTTCTAGTCATGCCAGAGATTTTAAAACAGGCATTACATTCTCTCTATTTGAGAAGAGATAAGTCGACGGACTTGGTTTTTCACGATCGCGGAGAGCCATTGATTCGAAAGACTATAGGTAAAGCCTACAAACGAGCACTGGATCTTTGTAACATCGACTACGTGAGTGGAACTCATTTGATCCGAAAGACCTCTGCCACTCAAGCGAATCGCGTGACTGGAGACTTCTATGCCGTTTCAAAAAATTTAGGCCACTCAAGCCTTGATGAGACTCAAAGATATGTAGAAGAGGTTGACGAAGGAAAACACAAGGTGGCTCAGGCTTTAGATCAAGTGACACGAACAGTTTTAGCTTTGGCTGAACAATCAGAAAGTGAGAAAATAAATCCCAAAACCATGGGGTCGAGCGAACTTAAAAAAAACGGGGTCGGGTGAGTTTTCACCCGTACCTGTCCCGCATTGTCCCGCAGGCTCATTTCTTACTTTAAATTTTCTAATGATTTCAATTGCTTAGAGTGAATTTGGCGGGGTGGACGGGACTCGAACCCGCGGCCTCCTGCGTGACAGGCAGGCGTTATAACCAACTTAACTACCACCCCGCAGATGGTGTCAAAGAACCTCCGAATATACGGATTTTACCCTCCCCCAGCAACCACTTTTTTCGACTCATTTTATCCTCAATGCTTCGACTCTGATTGTGCTCGAAGAATCATCAATCTCACTTCAAACCTGAGACGCCGAATGCACACAGGGCCCCGTTTTGCTCCAAAAGAAGGCGAGCTCTCTTCTTTTTTACCAAATATTTCCAAGATCTTAGCAAATCCAGCTGAAGTAGCCCTTAATCACCTACGGAGAGAAGAACCTTCTGCCCGACGCTCAGTGTCCGCTTTGAAGCCTCAGCGCGTCCACGAGAGACTCAAGTCTGCGCTTGGTTAAAGAGTCAGACCGAACGGTCAAATACAAGGTCTTCTTCACGTCCACCCACGGAACTTTAAGCAATTTGATCTGACCTCCTAGAACCTCTTCGTCTGCAATGAGGGAGGGGAGATAGGCCAAGAGATTTGAGCTCTGAAGGCACATATAGGCCGCATCGGCTGTTGACGTACCCACCGCTTTTTTTCTTCTAAAGATGGGGATTGGAAGTTGGTCGTTTCCAATAGTGACTTCCGTTGCTCCCCAATAAATGGGGTAAACGAATGGATATTTTAAAAGATCTTCAGCCTTCAGGCCTTTCTTGTTCGCAATCGGGTGCTCTTTTCTGCAATAAAGACCCCAATTCACTTCACCTAAAGGGACAGAGGTCCAAGTGGCCTCCGGCCAAGGCAGTCGCTCAAAATGGAGTGCGAGTTGAAAGGCTCCCTTCAAGCCCGCCGCTATCAGTTCATCCGGAGGAAAATCAAGCAATCGAACTTGGG
>Ga0100403_1001817_pt1 | contig 18220 bp, 28 predicted proteins | sample CryGeymet201501t_FD_83663 | JGI IMG/M metagenome (GOLD analysis project Ga0100403, IMG submission 83663) | Groundwater microbial communities from Crystal Geyser aquifers in Utah, USA - Crystal Geyser metaG 2015-01t | ecosystem: Environmental > Aquatic > Deep subsurface > Groundwater | place...
CGGCTTAGGATGAAAGACATAGGCTCCAGGGTGAACCCTGAAACCATGAAGATAGCAATACCGGTTGCGCAGGGCCTGCAGAAAGTGGGGATTCCGCTTTCTGCCGTGCAGGTTGATTACCTGATGAACGATTACTCCGGCGGCTTTTTCCGGCGCAGTGGCCTGACGGGCAGCGGGATAAAAGAGCCTGCGGATATACCAGTGCTGGGCGCCATTATTTTACGCTCTCCGGAAATGCCGCGTCGGCAGATTGAAAAGTTTTTTAATGAAAGAAAGCGCCTGCAGGAATTGAAGAATGCCGACAAATTAACCCCGCGCGAGGAACACCAGCTGGCCCGCATGAACGAAACCTACAAGGTTGGACTTAAGAAAAAATTTGAGGACGTTAAAGAGGCCCGCTCCGCCGGAGATATGCAGAAAGTTAAAGAGAAGCACAGGCTTATCCGCCTGCGCCTGGAGAGGTTTAAAATTGATGAGACAAAATAACCGTTGACAGATTAAAAAACTACTGGTATACTGAATGTGGTTATGGCTGAACTTTAGGCAGTCATATTTTCATTTGTGAGGGAGCAGGGCGACCTAAAGCGCTATGCTCCCTCTGTATTTAGGAGGATAAAATGCACAAATACTGTTACCAATGCGGGGCCGTTACGGTGCACACCTTTATTGTAAAAGGCGTGAAGATCTGCCAGACCTGCGGGCACTATAGCCCCGAAAAACGAAAGGCCACCACCCCAGTTAACGTAGGCCGCAAACCTAAGCTGGATGCGGAGAGGATAGAAGAAGTGGAGGCGCTTTATCGTAGTGGATATTCCGTGGCGTTTATAGCCAAAAAAAATAAGGTATCCCGCGCGACGATCTACAGCGCATTAAGGGAGCGGAACGTATGAAGTGCCCCGACTGCCAGGCGGAATTGAAATGCCCCTGCCCCAGCCCTGCGCATGATGATGAGCCCGGGATTAAGTGGCAACACAAGGAGCCCTACGGGGTTATAGGGTGCCCAGTATGCGGCTTTTACGCGCATATGGATTACTGGGAAGCCATTACCGACAGTTCTACTGTGCCGTATGAGAATGTGCCTTTCCAGCCTAAGACGCATTTTCTTAAGATTGAGCCTAAGTATTTCTACAAAATCCACACCGGCGCAAAAACATTTGAACTGCGGCTGAATGACAGGGGCTTTAAGATAGGCCACTGCATACTGTTTCAGATGTGGACACCGGAGCGCGGCTATTGCAACCGCAGTATGGCCGTTGAAATAACCTATATAACCGATTACCCCGCCGGCCTGCAGCCCGGGTATGTGATTATGAGCATACGGAGGATATAATGCAAAAAAACATAGACCTATATATACAGGCGCTGGCGCGGTGCAATACTCCGGCCTTTAAACTTATTGAGATAGAGGCCGCGCTTTCTGATTTTTCTAACTACCTTTTACTGAAAGAGTCCCAAGAAAGCAAGCCCGCTGTAAACAAGGCCCCGATACATATAATTTGCCTGGCTGCCGCAAAGCATTATAGGCTGCGGCCAGCTATGACGGCAAAGGCCTGGATAATATCCCTTGTAAAAATAGGGTGCCGGGCTGACAAGTTTATAGCAAAGGCTGAAACTTATTGGGAAGCGGAGCGCCTGGCGCGGGTATTTTTGGAGGCTAAATGACCATACAATTAAACCCGATGGCGCAGGCGGAGATCGAGGCGCACCAGCTGGCGAAGCGATACGAGGCCCTAAAAGTTTCCGGCCAAATAGGCGGCGCCTGGCTGGGGATTGAGATTGCGGCCATTATAAGCAAGGCTGTATTCCACGAAAAGCTTATGATGGGGGAGCATGAGCAGTGCGGCGCGGATAACCCCGAGGGGACCACGGCGCTTTGCAAATGCCACTGCCATACCGGCCACTACCGCCACCGCTGGGAGCCCATGATTAAGACGCCGGTGCTGAACCCTGATGGCACATATCACTTACTGGACCGGTGCAAGTATTGCCCCGACCTGCGCTTAAAGATAATTAAAACCGCATGGGTAGGCGAAACGCATAAACTGGTTTCGCTGGAGTACCTGGTGCGCGGGGAGCATAAGGTGCTGAGCAAAGAGGAATGGCTGGAGAAAAGCCCCGAGCCGGCGCAGGAAAGCCGGCTAAAGGAGAAAGGATTATAATATTACTGCTTAACGTGCCGGATGATTTTAAGCCGGGGGAATGCTACGACTGCACAAACGGGGCCAAGTGCCCATTTGCCGCGCGGGGGTGCTGGGCGGGGGCGAAAGAGTTTGAGAAGTGCCCGCTAAAAGAAGCAAGAATTGCTAAAAGCGTAGACGCGGGAAATGATGGCGAGATTTTTGAAGCCCCGATAAACGAGCTGACCAGGCGGCTAGAAGATACCGGCGAGAGAATAGAACTCTACGCTGTAGAGGTTAAAAAAACAGGAGGGAAAATGAAACCGTATATAATTAAAGTGCCCGATTGTATGACGCCGGAGAATTTCTGCGCTCATTCGGTGCAGGAGCGCGAGATATTGATAGCGGCGTTCAAGGACGCAACGCTGATGATTTTAGGGATGGACGCCGGGGAGGAAGAAAAGCCGAAAGCAAAAGAGGCAAAGGAATGAAATATCCCAAGGAAGTGGTGGAGGCCGCGGCGGTGGTGGTGGGGTTCCTCCAGCCAAAGGCTGGGCCCGACACCCTGTTGCCCATTGAGTTCCCGGCAGAGCTAGTTTCCGAGGCGGCTAAGCTAATGCACGGACCTACGCCAGCGGCCCTGATGGCCCTATGGAACGATGCCCGAGATGAAAGGCTGGCCGCATGCTCTAAGCTTACTACACAGCGGCGCCGGCATGCCAAGGCCCGCCTGCGCGAATTCCCGAGGTATGAGGACTGGCAAGCCTTTATGCAGTGCATAAATGGGAATGAATGGCTACTGGGAGTTACCCCCAGCGCGGCCTATCCTACGTGGAAAGCAAACTTTGACTGGTTTATCCGGCCTGGCTCCATGGTGAAGTTTATGGAGGGGGGCTTTAAGCAGTTTAATGCTAAAGCGGTAACGGCCCGCGATAGGTATGCAGACGATTTGGAGCGTAGAAATGCTGCGCCCAAAAGGAGGGAATAATGGTTAAGGATAAAAAAATATGCAGTGATTGCGAGCATTTTGACTGGTGCTGGCTGACGCGGTTTTCAAAGATTGAAACCCATGCCGAGCGGTGCATAACCTACGTGCGCAAATGGTGGAAATTTTGGAGGCCGAGATGATAACACCCCCGCATAATATAGAGATGGAGCAAAGCGTATTGGCATGCTTAATACTGGGGCTTAACAGTGCTAAATTGGTATTAACAAAGGTGGATCCGATTTGGTTTTATGTTGAAAAACACCGAGTAATAATGCAGGTGCTTTCCAAGTACGTAGAGGAAAACATTGAACCGGACCTGGTGCTGGCATGCCAGTGGCTTTCTAATGCCGGGGTGCTGGGAGATGTGGGCGGGCAAAAGTACCTTTGCGAATGTATGGAGGCAGTGACTACCGCGGCCCACGTGGACTCCTACATAAAAGAGCTGGAGAAGCTTTACCTGGACCGGCAGATACTTGTAGCGGTGATGGATGTAGTGCGCGAAACCAACCCAGCCAGCATAGAGGCATTGCGCAACCGGAGCCAGGAGCGGGACAGTGCGGACTCCGGCGGGGTAATTAACGTAGTGGACTGCGGCGAAAAGATACTGGAGATGGTGATGCCGCTTAAAAAAGGGCTTTACGATCTATTTGAAATGCCGCAGATGGATGAATACTTTAATGCTACCTGCCCGGGGGATATTTTGACAATAGGTGCGCGGCCCGGGGTAGGCAAAACGGTAATTGCTACGCATGTGGCTTTGTCTTTTGTGCGGAGGTATGCCGAGCCTTGCCTTTATTATTCTACGGAAATGAGGCATGAGGAAACCCTGGCCCGCATACTTTCCCCCATGAGCAGGGTACCTGGCTGGAAATTCAGAAAGCGGTATTTTGACAAAGACGGAAACGATAAGAATGCTATATTCACTGCCGCCGACGCGCTAACAAAGCTGCCTTTCTATATGGTGGACAAGTGCAACCCGACATTATCGGACCTGCGGGCCGGCGCAATAAAGACGAAATGTAAACTGTTGATTATTGACTACCTGCAGCATATGGACTTACAGGTGGGGAAAGAGGGAACCCCAGCCGCCCTGGAGCGGGTAATGAAAGGGCTTAAGACTTTAGCCCGGGATATGGAGTTAATGGTAATTGTGCTTTCGCAGATAGACAGGGACGTGGACAAGCTGACAGCAAGGCAAAGCCCGCAGATGTCGGACCTTAAAGGTTCCGGGAGCATAGAGCAGGAAAGTGATGCTATCATACTTCTGCACAAGCACAATAAGAAAGACAGGGAAACAAAGCTGGATGCAGTGCCGGAGATTCCCCACGTTAAAGCCATTGAAGCTATACACGCAAAGAACCGTCACGGGAAAAGTGACGTTTCGGTGCAGTTAATCTTTGACGAGAAGTTTATTGAGTTCAAGGAATGGAATGCAGAGGAAGAAATGCGCTGGGCCGATAAGGTAACTAAAAGGCCGGCAACGGAGAAAAAAAATGCAAAAGCTAAGACTGGTGGATGGTCAAGCAAACTCCCAACCAATGGTTGGACAATTGATCCCGAAGAACAGTCATTCTGAGTTGGAGGACCTTTGGGACTATGTGGGGGCATGCACTGCCCGGGGCTCAGCCAGCCAGCGGACCAGGCTGGCCTATGGAGCGGCTATAACAGGCTTTCTGACCTGGTGCAAAGGCCGAGAGCTGTCGCCTACGGAGGCGGCGCCCCGGGATATTGAGGACTGGCGGGCGCATATGCTGGCCGATGGGGCGGCGCCAAGGACTGTAATGCTGCGGCTTTCTGCCGTGCGGACACTGTATAAGGCCCTTTGCCGCGCGGGCCGGTGCTCCATTAACCCTGCCGAGTACGTTAAAAGCCCTAAAGCCAAGGAATTGCCGGTGGATGCAGTAATGCGCAAAATTGTATTCCCGGACCAGATGGTGGTGGTGCTGGGCAAAATGGGGGATGATTACCGGGGCCGGCGGGACCGAGCAATGCTTTTAACATTGTATTTGCTGGGCCTGCGGGTTTCTGAGCTGGCTGGGCTAGACTGGGAGGACTTAAGGGGTGATACCCTTGCTTTTAAAGCAAAAGGCGGACAGGCGCGGGAATTGGGCCTGCCAGAGGCTTTAAAAGCCGCCTTTGCCAGCCTGCGTGAGGCTGGGGCCAGCCCCGGGCCTATATTTATAGGCGAAACCGGTAGAATGACAGTAAGAGGGGTGCAGAAGATGGTGGAGGCAAGGATGCGGGCCGGAGGGCTTACGGAGCGGAGCCCGCATGCGCTGCGGCATAGCTGCGCGACTGCGGCCGCGATCGGGGGCAGCTCCCCTTTCGCCATACAGGACCAGCTGGGGCATGCCAGCCAGCGCACCACGGCCATTTATACCAGGGTAGCGGGCCGGTTCCTGGAGGCGCCGAGCCTGGTGGTGGCAAAGGCAATGGGGATATGACTATATTTTGCCTGCAGGAGCGGAGGTATTGGAGGATTATGACTTTTCGGACCGGTATGGTGCTGGCGGCAGCGGCGCTGGCCTTTTGGTAAAGAATAAACAGGAGGACAAAATGTATAGACCAATGGATGCAAGAGTGGAACCCCAGGGAGCATTGCGCGGACCTGGTGCAAATAGCCCAGCCCGCCCGCAGTTGTCGGAGCTGGAGGCAATAGGTGAAGCGCTGGCTGGTGTTTTTTCAAGGCTGGACAATATCGGGGACCGAATAGTAAGGAAGCGGGCCCAGCTTTTCGGCGCCTTTTCGGAAAAGCCGCAGCCTGGCAATGAAGCAAAAATAGCCTGTGATATCGGCCAGGTGGAAGCGGTTAAGAATATCATAAGAGGGCTGGAGTATAAGGTGGAGGATATGAACGAGCATATGCGGGCGCTGGAGGACTTTTAAGCCAGCCAAATAAAAGCGCCGGCGGCTTATAGGAGCCGCCGGCGCTTTTTTATGGATTAGCGTTTTACTTTTATAACCTTGCAAGCCTCCTTATCCTGCAGGAATGTGCCGAGGTCTATCTGCAGGCTGGCCTGCAGGGCAAGGATAATCCGCGGGCTCCAGGGGGCTTTCCCGTTTACGGCTTTCGCCAGCGTCCAGGTGGTCATGCGGTGCTTTGCCGCTATGCTGGCGAAGCTTTGCCCGTGCTTGTCCATTACCATGAGCACAAACCAGCGCCGCCGCTGGAATTTGGTCATGCCATACAGCAGGCCTTTTATTTTCTCTATATTTTCGTCCATTATAACCTCCAAAGAATTAAGATAAGGGCCGCCCAAAACAGCAAGCCCGCCGCGCCTACGCGCAGATAGTCCATAAACTTCATAATACCCCCTTTCGAGCCGCCCGCCCGTGCAGTTGATGCCTGGCATTGACTTTTTTGGTGACTATGCGCATATTATCCCGCTGGCAGTCCAGCCCATTTCCGTTTATGTGGTCTACTACTTTGCCCGCCGGCGGCTCCATAATAACTCGGTGCAGATATTCCTGGCGGCGCCGGCCGCGCTTTGGGCCAGCTATGGTACGCCGCATTTCATAGTAATTCCGCCGGACGTAAAGTTTTACTGTGCCGTGGCGGGAGCAGTCGCAAACATACCAGCCATGCCGGGCCAATATATGCGCGTCCTGCTCGTCAACGTAGACTTTAAACCTGCCGCCGAGTTCTATTGTCATGCGCCCCTCTTTTTAGCCAGTGCGATTTCAGCGGCCATTTCGTCCTCGGTAGGGCAGGCGCCCCTTTCGGGGCTCCTGCCTGCATGGTGGCTTGTTTCGTCCGGAGAGTGCCAGCCGGGGAATTGGTGGTCAACAAACCAGCCGCAAACAAGGTAGTAAACTGCCTCGTAACCTAAAAGCCCGTTGTATTCGCGGGTCTTGCTGGTGTCGGTATTGTCGCAGTGGGCGCAGCGGAATGCTAACAGCATATTACCAGCCCCCCTGCAGGCGCTGGAACTGGTGCGCCGCCCGCCTTGCCGCCTTAATGCTGCGGGCCCTGCATGCCGCCGCCGCCTGCGCCTCCCAGGCAAGCCCGGAGCCACGCCCAGCGTGCTTTGCGTTCCTCCTGGCCCGCTCCGCTATGCGCCCCGCCATCCTTGCCCTATAAGCCGCCCTGCCCGCTTCTATCATGCTATTGGTTATTGTGTCCATAAGTCCTCCAGTTGATTTTTGATTATGCGCCCATTATTTTCATGTTTCGCTCAACCGCTTGCAATACTGCCCCATCCCATGACAGGGGATTCTTTTTGCGCAAAAGCATTTTTTCCCAGTCGGTATTGATATGCTTATCTACAAACAGAATAGCCCATGCCGATATCAGGGAAAATGCGTCTGCGCTACCCTCACCCCGCTTATTGCAATACTTCAAAACCCGCTCAAAGCATTCGGATCCGATTAATGCCGCCGCCATCCCTACCTCTAGCGCATAGGCTCGCTTATTCATAACCCCTCCAATTTTTGGACTGATTCTATGTGTTCAAGCGCCTTGCGGCAACCAATGCCAGCCGCCAGCCAACGTTGCACTGCCACGTCAGCCCGCCGGCAATCCTCCAGCCTGCCTGCGCTGGCGCAAGCCGGCGCCGGTCCTGCCTCGGCAACCGAGCGGGCCAGCCTTGAAGCCGCTATCTGTGCGGACCATTGGGCCTGCGCCACTAATTCAGCCGCCTGGCGCAGTGCCAGCCTTGCCGCCTCCGCCGTCCTGTCCGCTACCTTTGCCGCCCGTTCTGCTGCTGCCTGCGCCTGCGTTATATTGTTTGTTTGCATTTTGCCCTCCAGTTGAATATTCGGCCTCATCAGCCGCCGCAATACGGCGGGACTGGTGCGCCCCATGGCGCCCCCAGTTTCGGCCTATATAAGCCCCTTTCGCTTAAAGCTCATAAATCCCTCGGTGGTGACTATCACGTGGTCAAGTAGTTCAATACCTAGCAGTTTACCTGCTTGGCTCAGGCGCTTGGTCAGACTCAAATCCTCGTCGGAGGGTTCAAGGCAGCCGCTGGGATGATTATGGGCTACGATAATACTGGCGGCAAAGGTTCGTACTGCAGGCTCAAAAACATCGCGCGGATGCACAAGGTTATAGTTTAAGGTTCCTATACTTACAATGTCCCGCTTTATTTCCTGATTTCGGGTATCAAGGAAGAATACTACAAAGTATTCCTTTTTGAGCGCCCGAATATCCCGCATTTCCTCCCATATGTCGCGCGGCTTAAGGTATATACCCTGCTTTAAGGAAGCGGCGCCGCATAACTTGAAAGCGGCATAAATTGCCCGCCCCGCCCGCTTGCCTATTTCCTTGGTAAGTATATGCAGGGGTAAACTTGCAAAGGTTCCGCCGGGGTACTTCTCTAAAAATGCAGCCGGTTCCTTGACTCCAAACAGCCCCAGCAATTCAGCCTGGCTAATGCTACCATCCGCCAGCCTGTCTGACGTAGTTTTGCATGCCGCAGGTTCCCGCAGGTTAATTTCAATATTTATAAGTCCTCCACTATCAAGATTTAACTACAATGAGATTATAGCAGTTTATTTGGCTTTGTCAATGCTTAATTGCCAACGTCGGGCAATACGTCGGGAAATTGGCGTTATCAGTTTCTTTAATTCCTTAACGCAGGACCGAAAGAGCAAAAGCGCCACCGTCGCCGCCCGCCCGCTGGCCTGCCGGCAGAAAGAAAGGAAAAAAGCGCAAGAGTTTTTTTTAAGGCTTAAGCAGTCGGAACATTAAATGGAACCAAAAACCAAAGACAGGTTGAACCATGCAGTCGGGTGGGCGGGGGCGCATGGGTTTGGCTGGGGCTGGGCCGATTGCTGCGGGCTGGGGGCAGGATCGGGCCTGCTGGCCCAGTGGGGGCAGGGGCTGGGCCTTGCTGGGGCTTTGGGTGGACAGGGTGCAGGGCTCGGACCGGGCCAGCGGGTACGGAGCATGGCCGGCTCGGTTCCTGGAGATGGGGCAGGGTATAGGAAAGGGGGGATACTGTACGCATAAGGGATATTATACGAACCGCGTGCAGGGGGCTGGGCTGGGCAGGGGGCGGGGGCAGGATTGGTAGAGGAAAGGAGGGGGGCGGGGGCCGTAAAAAGGCGCTGGGGCCCCCGGGCCGGGGCCGATTTGAATATAATACAGTAACTCTCCCATGGTTATAATATTTTTTTAAAAATTTTGTGGATACCTGGGAAATGCTGCTGGCTGGCTTACCGCGCTATAGGGGGCTTTTGCCCTACATAGTGCCCAATTTTCTCTTGCGCGGCCAGCGGGGGCCTACCACTGAGATCTAATTGGGCACCGGCTTGTCCCGCTGGGCAGGGAGATTTATCCGCAACTACGGATAACCTTATCCGCAGAGCGGATAAAAAAGCTGCATAGCGGACAAGCCAGGGAAAATTTTTGCTTAAAGGTTTTCAATGGTTTTCCCCCCTTGCATCCCCCTCTTTCCTTTCTTTCCAAAGTAACACTACTGTTTCTATTAAAGCTGGGGGAGTCCGGGAGGGGGAATCTTTCTATCCGGATTTGCGCGGAAACCTGTCCGCTTTTTACGAGGTTCCTATCCGCAGCGGTGATGATAATTTAGACTTCTCCGACGTGAAAATAAGGCGTTGACAGGTTACACATCTTCTGCTATACTATCTTTATGATAACTTCATTGCGCGAAGTTTGCGGCATAATCCGCAAAATTGTAGAGGTAGTAGGACGGCCCCATGGCGCAATCATGGGGCCGTCTTGCGTTTTGGCGGCTGGGTTCCCCCAGCATGGCTTTTCACTCCACTGTATTGCTCCGGATCCGGTGGGGTTGAAAAAACTCTTTCCAAAAAAAAATTTCTCTTGCGCTTCGCGCATATGCACGGCCAGGGATTGTGAGCATTACGTAGGCGGAGCCATTGGCGAGAGGTTTTGTGTGCTGGGGTTATGGAGCGAAAATAAACTTGAAAAATTACCACGCTTAACGACGGATGGAGCAGTGCAAATGCCAGCAGACTGTAAGCGTGGTTTGGAGAAAAAAAATGACAAATGAACCTACGGTTAGCAAAGTGCAAAGCGAAAAGCGCAAGCGCATAGACTACAAAGCAAAATATTTTACGGCCAGGGCATACGCCATTTTTTTTGCTTGCACTACCGCAGTGGTTTTGATATATTACATTTGGAGAGCGCACTGAAACCTCCTGCCGAGCATAAGAGGCAACCTCTTAACAGTGGACCGGTAACTTGCAGGTTAACGTTTTGCCGGCTGGCTCTCTAAAATTTAAGATTTGCTATGGAGCAAACGGCGAGAATGCTACAGCACCAGGCCAAAAAGCTGGAGAGTCACCTAGCAAGCCAAGGGCAAGGCAGCGCGGCCCAAATAAAGCTTAACTGCCCCGCCGACAATTTAGAGCAGGATATGGACACATATCCACTCGACGAGCCTGGTAAGCGCACAGGCTTAATGGGCTCCCCCCAATGCGCTTTAAAATATGAAACAAGCAAAATGCCATAATCCTAAATGCGGTTTTCAGATGTGGGTGCATAAAGCGATCCCAAAGAAATGCCCAGTATGCGGAAACATAAAATCCCGCGCAGAATGGGAAGCGATAAAAGCTGAAAAAAAGAAAGTTTGATATGGACGAGGAAAAGAAAAACGAAATAATTGCAGCAGACACCGACGCCGGGGCGCCTGCTGCTGCGCTATCTGATAGCGACCTTGACCTAGTTAAGGTTGGGAAAAAAAGCTATGCGGCCATTTACATAGAGGGCAGGGATGGCGCGGCCGGGACGGTGGCTAAGCTTTCAGAAAGAGAGGCATTGGTTTTAAGGGCATTTCTAAAAAACCATAGCTACGATTTAACCGCCAAGGAAGCCGGCATAACCAAAGAAAGCGTGCAGCGAATGCTCCGCCGAGCTAACATAAAAGTTTACCTGGACGCGCTGATACGCAAAGCGGCTATAATGGAGGGCGTGGATTTGTCCTGGGCCGTTAAAGAATGGGTAGCGGTATGGGAGGGAGTTAAAAAGCCCGACGCGGGCCAGTTAATGGCTATGCGGGAGATCTCCAAGATAGTTACCCCTAAGTCCAGCGGTGCAGGAGCTGCGGTGCAGGTGCAAATAAACTCCTATGCGTCTGGCATGAACAAGGAAGCGCTGGACGCTGAGATATTAGACGCCAAGGAATGTGCTGGGGAATAAAAAATGCTAAATGGACTTACGCCCGAGCAGCAAAAGCTTATAGATTTTGACAGAGAGCATGGCCTTAAAAGCACCTATTACCTGGGGCGCAGGATTTTAGGATACGATCTGGACGCCCAGCCCCACAAGGAAATATGCAGCTTTATAGACAACAGGGAAAAAACCAGCAAACTTCTTTTAGCCCCCCGCGGATGTTTTAAAACTTCAATAATTTCGCAGATTTATGTTACCCGCCGGATACTGGAAAATCCCAATATCCGAATTTTACTTGACTCAGTAGCCTTGTCGAACAGTAAAGATAACGTAGGCGTTGTTGAAAGGCACCTGGAGTCAAATGCAAAACTGAGGGAGCTATACGGCGACTACTCCGGCAAGAAAGTTAAATGGAACGAGGACGAGTTTACCGTCTGCAAACGCACTAACGCAAATTTAAAAGAGCCTACCGTCCGCGCCAGCGGTATAGACAAGGTTCAGATAGGGCCGCACTACGATCTTATAGTAGCCGACGATCTACACAACAGGGATAATTTCAGAACAATAGAGCAGGTGCAAAAGGTTAAAGAACATATGCGCCTGGTATTCGGACTTTTAGATCCGGGCGGCGAATTTTTAATAGGCGGGCATAGATGGAGCTATACTGACGCCTATTCAATGGTTATGGGGGAAACAAAAAAGCCGAAATAATGGAAATTTTCAATATTATTCACTGGAATACGTTGATACGCGGGGCCATATATCCGGACGGCAGGCTTTATTTTCCAAGGGTTCATACCCGGGAGCATTTAGCCAGGCAAAGGACGGCCATGGGCGTTGAGCTGTATGCCGCCATGCTAGACAATGAGCCCGCCATAGTGGGCGCAGGACAAAAGTTCAGCCAGCGCTATTTTAAGCGGTTTAAAGAGCCTATCCAAACCTATGACCAGGAACAAAAGGAATGGACGCCCAAGCTTAACTGGTACATAACCGTAGATCCGGGCGGTTCAAAGAAAGGGAACGACGACTGGGTTATTTTTGAAGCCGCTATAGATTCCGATGGAAATAAATATTTCTCCCGGTTTTTAAAAAAGCTCAGCAAAGCCACTACCGCAGCAGAGGATATTTACAAATGGTATAGGCAAAAAAAGAAAGAGGGGCGCCCTTACAAAAAAATAGGCTTTGAAGTGGCCGGCCAGCAAGGAACTACACTGGGTTCTATAAAAGAATACCTATGGAATAAGTACCACGAAGCTTTGCCGTTTACGGAGCTGATTCATTCTACAGACTCAAAGGCAGAGCGCATAGAGGCAATGGGCCCCGAGTATGAGATGGGGAAGATATATCATTCTGAACAGATGAGCGAGGCTTTTGGGTTAGAGGACCAGCTTATTAAATACGGCAAAAGCGAGGACGATGTGGCCGACGCGGCCGCAATGGTAAAAGAGGTAGCCCGAGCGCCCAAAACTAAAGAAGTGGTTAAGCAAGCAAATAGCCTGGATGAAATAATACACAAACACCTGGAAGAAAAATTTAACGGCAAGTCCAAGATAGTAAGGGTGCATCCAATTTTAGGAAGTGATTTTTAAAAAACTCAGGAGGGATAATGACTAAAGACAATGCGGAGTATAAAGCGAAAACAGAAAACGGCGCGGAACTGGTTATAAAGCATGACGGCTTTCATTACCGCGCTATAGGGGCCAATGGCGCCGCCTTTGGCCAGCCTTTCGTAAAGCTGGCAGATCTGCTTACGGCCACCAAGGCGGAGCTTGCAGGGGCCAGCAACAAGCCCGAGGAAGATGCCAAGGCTAAGAAGCAGAAAGCCCAGGAAGAAAAAGAAGCTGACGAGCTGGCCGCGATGGAGCAGCTGGAAAAAGAGGACCTGGCCAAGAAGAATAAAAACAAGTCCGGCAAGTAGTGGGGCTTGACACAATAACGGTAAGTGGGCTAAACTACAAATATGGAAAACGCTATATCAATAATTCTGGCCGGTTGCTGGCTGACGCGCGAGATAATGAGTTTCCTGGAGCGCAAGGAGCTTAAGCGCGAGCGCAGCGAACTAATGGACCGGATAATGAGCGTGGATTACCGAGAGTACAAGCACTATAGCAAGACGCCCGCAGCCCAGCGGGCGAATGTGCGGATGAGCGACGAAGAAATGGCTAAAGAAGAACTGGAGAAAAACAAATGCTAGGTATAATTTCCAGATGGTGGAAAGCCGATACTCCCAGGCAGCACGTGCTGGGATTTTACGAAGCCATGAAGTCATATCACGAAGCCAACTGCAAGCAGTGGTTTTATAATTTAACAATGCTGCGCGGAAACCAATGGGCTATGTACGATAGCTTCGGAGAGAATTTAAGGGTACCCTCAGCCCCGACATGGAGGGTAAGGGCCACTTTCAACAAACTACTCCCCCTGGCCATAATCCAGCGGCACAAGCTTATCCCCAATAACCCCACCATAAACACCCGCCCCTCTAACCAGTTAAGTGATGTGGATAAAGAAAACGCAGAAACCAGCCGGGGCCTACTAAAAGCTATATATGCAAACGAGAATTTCCAAGACGAGATAGAGGAAATGGCCTCATGGATGGTGCCCTGCACAGTGGCCTATTTACTTACCCTTTGGGATGGCCGCGCGGGAAAAGAGTTAGTGCCCGGGGTAGGAACCGGCGACGTGAGATTTGACGCGGCTGGGCCTTTTGAAATTGTGCCTGATTACTCGGTTTCAAGGTTTAAAAACGTACAAAGATTTGTAAGGATAAAAGTACGGAGCTTACAGTATTTTAAGACGCGCTATGGAAAAGACGTTAAGGCGCAGAAGCTGGATCCTAATAATGTTTTTGAACTTAAGGCCCAGGCGCTGGCCACAAACGCAAAGGTGGATTTGGGCAAGGTAATAGAAAATCATGCTATTGAATATAATATGTATGAATTACCCAGCCATGAGCACCCCGAGGGCTTTCACCATATTTGTACAGAGGACGTAGATTTAATTGAGCCAACTAATTTAGATCCTTACTTTAAGGTGGACAATGGCGAGAAAAAATACTTTCTGCCATGGGACCAGGCACAGATGATACGCCTGCCCGGGATGCTGATAGGAACCAATAGCGTAGAGCAGGCGACTGCCCCGCAGTGCTATTACAATCAGGGGCAGTCAGAAATTTTAGTAAACGCAAAGCGCCTGGGACGCCCCAAGGTACTTGCCCCTAAAGATAAAATCCCAGCCGGCGCCATGATGGAAGATCCAGCCGAGATAATAGTGGAATACGATGGGGATATTGATGGGGAAATTGTGCCGTGGAAACCGCCCGAGATGCCGCAATATTTCCTTGACCATATAAAGCGCATGCCCGCAGAAATGCAGGACGCTTTTGGTATTCACGATGCCAGCCAGGGACTTTTACCCCGCCGCGCTACCAGCGGCAAGGCCATAGGATTTTTAACCGAGCAGGACAATGAGCGGCATTTAGATCCTAAGGCTGACATGGATAGGGCTATAGCCGGGGCTTTTTCTAAAGCTTTAAATATAGCCGCCAATGCGTACACAGAAGAAAGGATAAAGGATTTAATGGGCGACGACGGCATTATAATTAGCCGAAAAATAAAGGGTGAAGAACTGCGCGACGTTGATGTTACCGTTACGCGCGACGTGGCCTTGCCTAAAAACGCGTCCGATAGGATGGACCTGGCTATGCAGATACTGGACAAGAAAGCCACCAAGGAGCAGTTTGATATAGTTTTTGCAATCATGCAGGCCAAGGATATAGAGGACTTGAAAGCCATACTGCAGGGCAATAACCAAGCAGAAGAAGTTTACGCCCGCATGGAAAATTTTGATATGGCCAAGGGAATAGATAGGCCAGTCGGAATAGGCGAGGACCATACACTGCATATAAAGATTCACGATATGAAAATATCTGATCCAAATACTGAAACAGAAAGCAAAATGCTTTTACTGGCCCATAAGCAGATACACATGCAGGCTCAGGGAGCGGAGTCCACTATGGAGCAGGGCGGGGGAATAGATCCCGCGCAAGCAGCCGCGGTGCCTGATGTGACGCCAGCCCCGGGCCCAATTCCGGAACCTGGGCAGATATAAGGGTTGACAATAGCTGTAAATATTGTAAAATAAAAGGGTAGGGATTAGGGGAACAAAATGAAAAAAATACTTTCGGGCTTTGCGGTAATTTTCTCGACGTTGATATTAATGTCCGCCTTTGCGCAGCCGTCCTTTGCGCTGCAGCGCTTTGAGGACGAAGATGTTTCAATAGTTCATAAACTGCCCCCGCAGTATGTGGGCTGGTCGCTTGTTGCCGGCAGTACTACGCAGACAGTGCCTTTCTATTATAAGGCTACTGCGGTGGTGCCTGGCATAGGCGAAACCCTGGCGTCCGCGGTAGTTACTGCGTATGCCACCTATTCCCCCCTTTCCTCCACTAACTCAGTGAGGATAATGTGGGCCCCGGTGCAAGGCGCCAGTTCCTATAAGTTGTATAAATCGGTTGATAATGTTTCATTTTATCTGGCCGATTCATCCGCGCTTTTAACCTATGTGGATGAGGGCGACGCACTAGGCGCGGCCTATTCCGCGGCTACCCCCAGGGGCGGTAATTTAACTGTAGAAAACGCACTGACCGTTTCCGGAGCAGCCTCCATAACAGGGGCGCTGACCGTTTCCGGAGGGATTTCCAGCAAGCTTGAAACCTTGACTTTAGCGCAGATGAACCTTGATGTTCCCGCTGCGGCCGGAATTCCCATTTACGCCTCAGATAGCACTTCCGTAACTAAAGTATGCGTAAGCTCAGGCACAACCGCCGGCGCATATACCTTAATTACGGCTACCGCTACCCATTGCGGCAGTTAAATTTAAGTGAGTGACCAAGCCGGACAAAACTACGACTAGATCGTAGTCCGGCAGTCCGAGGCAGGAGGATCTATGTACTGGATGAACAGGTTTTTCAATTTTGACCAAGCTGAAACCGATGGCGATAATGCCGGTGGCGGCAGTCAGGGTGACGCAGATGGCGCCGCAGATGGCGCAGACGCAGGTTCCAACGATAACACTGTAGACTCAGGCGCGGATGGCGGCGATACCAGCGGCAAGCCAGCCTGGGAGCAGGATGAGATTGTATGGAATGGCGAGAAGAAGAAGCTTAGCCGGCAGGAGATCATAAACTACGCCCAGCAGGCGTACAACGTGACTCAGAAAGAGCAGAACCTGGCTAAGCTCACCAAGGACGCAACAGACCGCCTTGCACGCATTGACGCGCTGGCGGCAGAATTGGAGAAGAACGATGGCGAGGGCGCCGACGAACAGGCTCCGGAGGATGATGAGCCGGTAAGCCAGCTAAGCAAGGAAGTGCAGGCGTTAAAGCTTAAAGAGCAAATACGCACCTGGGACAATGCTTTTAAACCGATAGCGGATAAGTACCCCGACATTTCCGAGAAAGCTTTGCTGGCCGAAATGCGCGAAAAGGTGGCCTCTAAAGAGGTTGACGATAACGCAGAGGGCTTAATGAAAGTGGCTGAGAGCATGGCAAATGAGCGCGAGGGAACCGTGAGCAAAAGGCTTGAAGCCTTACTCAAAGAAAACAAGGATCCGCGCCTGCAGGCTTACCGGAAGAAATCCATAGAGGATTATGTAGCTGGTAAAATAAAGCTTGCTAATGCCGGTGGCGAGGGCGGCGGAAGCCCTGCCGGTGCCAAACCTCAGACATCTAAATCCATAGATGATGTTGCGACAAGGATACGCGGGACAATCGGTTCGGATTAAAATTTACGAGTGAGCCTAAACGGCCAAAGGAAAATATTATGGGTGACAGCGCACAGGAATTTAGCGAAGCGACAGGCATACTGCAGGACATGTTCGGGGGCTTTAAATCAAGCTTGAAATCCAAGCTGCCTCCGTTCTACGAGAAGCTTAAGCCTGGCACGGACAAGGTTTCCGGTCAGCAGTTTAAGTTTTCCGTGCAGGTAGAGAATCCGCAGGGCGTGGGATCGGCACTTAATTCCGCCTCATACCTGCCGGAAGCGGAACCGGGTGAATATATCGAGCTGGCCCTTAAACCTACCAGGATGTACGGCACCCTGCTTTTTGACCGCATGATGCTGCTTGCGGCCGGACAGAACAAGGATGGCAAGCGCGCCTATGTAAACTATCTGGAAAACGAAATGAAAGGCATTAAGGACCAGATGGCCAAGGAAATAGGGCGCCAGCTTTTCGGGAGCAAGACCGGCTTTATAGCCACTTGCGGCACCACCGCCGGTTCCCTTACCCTGCAGCTTGCAACCACTGCCCTGATGCAGTATTTTGCCAAGCGCGGCCATATAGATATAGTAACCTCCGCAACCGGCGTGGCGATAACCAACGGCAGCAACCGCGTTATACAGGCGGTAGACGTGGCGAACAAAACGCTTACCCTGGACTCAGCGGGCGGCGTAGTTACCACGGATAGCACCATGAGCGTTACCCGCAAGGGCGCCTACAACGCTGAAATGACCGGCCTGGCCGACATTAACAGCGACACTGCCGATATTTACGGCATTGTGACCGCCAACCAGCGCCGCTGGAGAGCCTACGTTTCCGGCAGCACCGGCGCTTTCGACATAAAGAAAGTGGTAAAAGTGGGCATAGACTTCGCCATTGAAGCCGGCGGAGATCCTACCCTGCTTGTGTCGCACCCCGACCTGCAGGCCCAGTACTGGTACCAGCTGACCGGTTCCCGCACCTACGACGTGGCGAAAGCCCCGGTGCCGGTAACTAAGCTCAGTATGGGCATTTACCAGCTGGAAGTGATAGTGAACGGAGTGCCCTGCATGTGGATAGGCGACAACAACTGCCCCAAAGGTGAGCTGCATGCGCTCACCATGGAGGACCTTGGCCTGCAGCACCTGGCTGAGCCCTCGTTTATGAAGATAGGCGGGGAGATCCTCCTGCCCAACGTGTACGGTTCAACCGGAACCGCCACCAACAAGGCCGTAATAGAGTATTACCCTCAAATGATCTGCA